>Ga0210409_10002762_pt1 | contig 20389 bp, 17 predicted proteins | sample IncBWH17MmetaG_FD_161649 | JGI IMG/M metagenome (GOLD analysis project Ga0210409, IMG submission 161649) | Forest soil microbial communities from Barre Woods Harvard Forest LTER site, Petersham, Massachusetts, United States - Inc-BW-H-17-M | ecosystem: Environmental > Terrestrial > Soil >...
AACTGCCGAGATCGAAAACGCCCTGGCATCTGTTCCTTCGCGCGCTCCCATCCCAATAAATTTTCGGGGCGTTGGATTCTTTCCGAATGACCGCCGCCCGCGCGTCCTGTGGACCGGGATCGCAGCCGGCCCCGAACTCTCCACGCTGGCCTCATCGGTAGATACAGCGCTCGCTTCGCTGGGTTTCCCGCGCGAGGAGCGCGCATTCTCTCCGCACCTAACGCTCGCGCGATTCGACACGCCGGGCGGGTTCGCTCCTCTGCGCGACGCCATCGAGAAGGCCGGCCCCCTTGAATTTGGCAGCGCCATCGCGAAAGAATTTCATCTCTATCAAAGCGTTCTGAAACCGGGCGGAGCGGAATATACTCGGCTGGCAACTTTTTCGTTCGCGGGGAGCAAACCAGAGTGAATCTGGAAACGTTGGCAGGCGCACCGAACCTTTGGGGATTCATTGTCCTGGGATACCTCCTGGGCTCCTTCCCGTTCGGCTATCTGCTCGTGCGCGCGACGGGAGGAGGCGACATCCGCTTCCTGGGAAGCGGAAACATCGGCGCCACCAATGTCGCGCGAACATCAGGCTGGTCCGTCGGCGTCGCCACCTTGGCCCTCGACGTAGCCAAAGGCTTCCTGGCCGTTTTGCTCACCGGGCATTTCTCAGGCGGTAATATTCGCTTCATGATGTACGCGGGGCTTGCCGCAATCCTCGGACATGTTTTCCCCATATGGCTGCGGTTCGCCGGTGGCAAGGGCGTGGCCACCGCGCTGGGTGTTTTCCTGGCCATCTGCTGGCCTGCCACCGCCGCTGCCGTCTTGCTTTTTCTCCTGGTGGCCCTGTTTTGGAGATACGTGTCCCTGGCATCGATATCAGCTGCGGCTGCTTTGCCGCTCCTGGTTTATCTGCTCTATGCGCCCCGCCACGCGCCGCCGACGGCGATTTCGGCGAGTACTCTTTTGGCCGCAGTTGTGGTCATCGTAAAGCATCGTGACAATATCGAGCGTCTCCTGGCCGGGACCGAGCCACGCTTCGAGATGAGCCGTAAAAAATCATGAAGAAAATTGCCATCATCGGCGGCGGAGCCTGGGGAACGGCGCTGGCCATCGCATTAACGCAATCCTCGCGTCCGCATCGGCTCACACTGTGGGCGCACAGCGCCGACGTCGTCGAGATGCTCAGCGCCCGGCGAGTGAACGAGATTTATCTTTCCGGGTTTGAATTGCCTGCGGACATAGAAGTCACGGGCGGACTTGAAAAAGCCCTTAGCGGCGCCAACATCATCCTGGGCGTGATGCCGTCGGCTCACGCCCGCGAGCTTTATCGCGCCATGCGCCTGCTCGTCGCGCCAGGTTCCATGTTCGTCAGCGCGACTAAGGGCCTCGAACCCGACACCCACGCGCGCATCAGCGAAGTGATCGCGCAAGAAATGGGCCTGGACTCGTCTTCGCGCATAGCCGTTCTTTCCGGCCCGAGTTTCGCTCTCGAAGTCGCCGCCGGAGATCCCACCGCGGTTGTTCTCGCGTCGGCCAATGCGCAGCTCGCCTCCGAAATTCAGGAAGAATTCTCAGGCCCTCGCTTCCGGCTCTACACCAACGATGACGTCATCGGCACGGAAATAGCTGGAGCGGTGAAAAACGTAATTGCCATCGCCGCGGGAATCTGCACGGGCCTGGAATTAGGCACGAACGCTGTGGCCGCGCTCGTCACGCGAGGGCTCGCCGAAATGACGCGCCTGGCCGTCGCCCTCGGCGGCCGCCGCGAAACTCTTTCCGGCCTCGCAGGTGTCGGCGACCTCATCCTCACAGCCACAGGCGAACTTAGCCGCAACCGCTCCGTCGGGATCGAGCTTGGCAAAGGCCGCGACCTCAAGGAGATTCTCGGTTCGACTCGCAGGGTCGCCGAAGGCGTCGGCAGCGCGGCAGCCACACTGGAGCTGGCCCGCCGTGCAAAGATCGAAATGCCCATAACGGAACAGGTCCACGCCGTCCTAACGGCAGGCCGTGTTACGCGCGATGCCATCCGCGAATTAATGGAACGCCGCCTCAAACAAGAGTAGTTTCTCACCTACCCCCTTAGCTAATGCGTAGCAGCAGAGGTTTCCGCACTTCTGCCCAGCCTATCCGGAACGTAAAATAAAAGAAGATGAAGATAGGGACTGCATAACAGTGGACCTGAGTCGCCTCAAATCGGTGTTTTCCCGCCGGCCGAGAATTCTCTGGCTGGTGCTGGGCGCCATGCTCCTGGTCAGCGTGCTGCCCCTGGCGCTCTATCACCGTCAGGTTCTGCAGCTTAGCCAGGGAAAACTGACCGATACCGAGAGCGTTCAGCAGACCGAAGTGACGCGGTCCGTGGCGGAAGAAATTCAGCAATTTGACGTCAACCTCTACCAGCAACTCATCAGCGAACGGCAGATTCTGGCGCTCACGGGTCTGATCGATAAGGTCGACAATGTCCAGAACGCTCCCCAAGTAACCCGAGTGCTCGAAAATTTCGTGGCCAGCAATCCGAACATTTTATATCTGACAGCCGTGGGCAAAGAGGCCAAGGGCACCGGAGCCGGCAATTTCCAGGCCGACCAGGATCCCTTTGTTTCCAAGGCGCTGCAGCGAGCCTTTACCACGACACTGCAATCCCTGGTATTCCGCAGTGACCCGCTGGCCATCGGCCCCGAGAACCGCCCCGCCTTCGTGATGGCGGTCCCCCTGGAAGTGAACGACCAGTTTTCAGGTATGCTGGCCGCCGTCGTATCGCTGGACAGCATTCTTCGGCGCCTTCAGGAAACCAGTGTGCGTGGCCGGGTCGTATTCGTTGTGGACCACAGCGGTCACATCGTGGCCCACCCAGACATGCGCCAATTCGTGCCCGGCTCGGACGCCAGGCCCAGCTCGCCCGTCGTCGCTCAAGTTATGTCGCTGCCGAAAGGCCTGCGCACAACCGAAACGCTTCGCCGCTTTGAAACCACGACCAATGGCAACAAATCGGAACAGGTTGGAACGTACAGCACGATTCCAGACCTGAATTGGGCTGTGGTGGCGCAGCGCGGCCTGGACAAGGCGCGCGAGGACGCAGGCGTAACCGAACTCAATGCGCAGGCGCTCAAGTTCGTGGTCGTCGTCACTTTTGCGGCGCTGATTCTCGGCTATCTGTTTGCCGTCGGCATCAGCACGCCGATCCGCGCCCTTGCCGCTTCCACCCTGGCCATCAGCCGCGGAGAATTCCACCAGCGAACTCCCGTTCAAGGGGCCGCCGAAATCAGCGAGCTGGCCGAGACCTTCAACCACATGGCCGGGGACATCGAAGAGTTTGTCGAGCAGCTCAAACAGGCCGCGGATCAGAACCACGAGCTCTTCCTCGGCTCAATTCGCATGCTCGCCGCGGCCATCGACGAAAAAGATCCGTACACGCGCGGCCATTCCGGGCGCGTGGCGAAGTATTCCATCATCATCGCGCAGCAGCTTGGGCTTGTTTCAGCCGAACTCGAAAAGATCAGGATTTCAGCACTTCTGCATGACGTTGGAAAAATCGGAGTCGATGATCGCGTGCTTAAAAAACCCGGCGCTCTGACCACCGAGGAATTTACATTGATGAAGCAGCATCCCCTGAAAGGCGCGAATATTATGCGGCCCGTCGCGCAACTGAAAGAAATGCTGCCGGGAATCGAGCTGCACCACGAACACGTCGACGGCCGCGGCTACCCGCACGGATTGCAGGGCGACGAGATCCCGCTGATGGCTCGCATCATCGCCGTCGCCGATACACTCGACGCCATGACCACCAACCGCCCCTATCAGTCCGCCATGGACCTGGAATACGCCATGAACCGCATCCTCGAGTTGGCCAATACCAAGTTCGACGCAGCCGTCGTGGACGCGCTCCAACGCGCCGTGAGCGCCGGAAAGATCCGCCTCAGCGCCACCCTCGTAGAAGTTTGATGCTTTAAGTAGAACAGGCTTCGAGCCTGTTGGTATCCATCAAACCGGCAAGATCAAACCGCACAAGCGGAAGAGTCTGCGTAGCTACTAGATTTCCGACAAGCCAGATGCCGCGCCGCAAAACCACAGGACGGAATTTAAAACACAGACTCGTGGTAAATCGTGATCATCCATTGCCCGCTGCTCTGCTTGGTCACAACCCAGGTGAGCAGTCCCTTGCGGTTTGGCGCGTCCTTGCCGTCTCGCGTCCTGGCCCCGGTCATTTGCCAGTCGATGTCCACAGAGGCAATCTCCGGAGTCAGAAAGCGAATGCTCCTGACGGTGTCGGTCCGGTGCGCGTCCTTGAGAAACGTGGTGAAGATTTCATTGTAGTGCGCTTCCAGTTCCTTCGACCCGCGGCTGGGAACGCCCGTTGTGCTCGAGAACTCGCCGTCTTGCACATACGCCGCAGCCGTGGCGTGCGCGTCATGGCGATTCCAGGCATCTTCCCACGCGGCCACGCATTGCCTGATGGCGGCCGAATCGGCATCCATCTTGGAAGGCATCTGCGCCCAGGCGAGAGCGGTAGAAAACGCAAGGAAGAGAGAAACCGCCAGCGCCATTTTCAAACGAGATGAAATCATCGCATCCTCCCGATTTTCGAGATCTCCTACTAAACAGGCTGCGGCCAGCGCCATCGCGCAAGAGATCAGAACGATTGCTCGTGGTAAATCACGATCATCCACTGGCCGTTTCGCTTGCTCAAAATCCAGGTGAGCAGTCCCTTGCGCAGAACGCCGCCCGGCGCGGCCGGGTCCGTCACCAGCCAATCGATATCCACGGAGGCCAGGTCGGGCGCGAGAAAACGGATGCTTCTCACGGTATCGGTGGTGTGCGCGTTCTTGAGAAACGTTGTGAAGATCGTATTGTAATGATCTTCCAGTTCTTTCCGGCCATGGCTCGGCTCAGCTTTTATGCTCGAAAAATCGCCATCCTCCACGTAGTGCATAGCCACGCCGTGCGCGTCGTGGCTGTTCCAGGTGTCCGCGAAATTGGCGACGAATTGCTTGATCGCGGCCGTATCCGCGTCGCGGTTGGACGCCATCTGAGCCCGGGAACTCACAGCAGAAAGCGTGAGGAACAACAAAACCGCGAGCGCGGCCTTCGATTGAATTGAATTCATCGCGCACCTTTGTGTTGCGAATTTAGAATCAGCCCTGGCTCAACCCCAGGCCTAACCGATTGGCGCCATCATACAGCAAACGCAATGTGTTTGCCTTGGCAAACCTTCCAGGCCGCCGGCGGGGCATGTCATATGGTTTTCTTCTGCTAGAATGAAGCATTCGCCGCGCATCGCCGCGAAACACTTATGTTTTCGATCTTCAGCAAAGACGACGAACGCAAGAAGCCCAAGGAAGGCGGGTCGCTGCTCGACCGGCTGAAGCACTCCATCTCCAAGACCCGCACGCAAATCTCCTCCAAGGTCGAAGACCTGATCTCGGGCGAAAAGAAAATCGATCCCGACCTGCTCACGAAACTTGAAAACGCGTTGCTCGCCGCCGATCTTGGACCTCGAACGACTCACCAGATTCTCGAAGCAGTGCGGCAGAAACTGGAACGGCATTCCCTAAGCAGCTCGGCGGACCTCAAGACGGAGCTGAAAAATCAGCTGCTGTATGCCCTGCGCACCGTGCCATCGCCGAATGGAACTTCGTCGGCCGCGCAGGAGCGCCGCCCTCACGTCATTTTTGTCGTCGGCGTGAACGGCACCGGGAAAACAACGACCATCGGCAAGCTCGCTCACCGCCTGCGCCAGACCGGCAAGAATGTGGTCCTCGCCGCAGGCGATACGTTTCGCGCCGCCGCCATCGAACAACTCGCCGTGTGGGCCTCGCGCACTGGCTCCGAAATCGTGAAGACAAAATCCGGCGGCGATCCTGCGGCGGTCGTTTATGATGCGCTGGCTTCCGCGCGCGCGCGAAACGCCGACGTCGTCATCGTGGACACCGCGGGGCGTCTTCACACAAAAATGAACCTGATGGCCGAGCTCGACAAAATGAAACGCACGGCCACAAAAATAATTCCCGGCGCGCCGCACGAAGTTTTGCTCGTCATGGACGCAACCACCGGACAAAACGGACTTTCCCAGGCGCGCGAATTCACCGCCACCGCGGGCGTCACCGGCATCGTCCTGACCAAGCTCGACGGCACAGCCAAAGGCGGCATCGTCGTGGCCATCACACGCGAACTCGGCTTGCCCGTGCAGTATGTCGGCACCGGCGAATCGGTTGACGACCTCGTGCCGTTTGACGCCGAGACTTTCGTATCTTCTTTGTTCGATTGAAAAGAAAGTGGGACACGCTTCAGCCTGTCTGGTTTTGATTTTCTCACTAGCTCGAAACGATAGTCAGGCGAAAGCGTGTCCCACTCGGATCCAGAAATTCCTGCTGCGCCAGATTTGATGCGAAAGCAGCATGTCTTTGGGTGAGAAGTCCCGGCAAATATATGAACGCTTCCCCATCTTCAGGTACGGCTTCCACGCTTGCCGCTGACGCCGTCTTCATGGACCGCACGCTCGAGCTGGCGGCCCGTGGCGTCGCCCTCGCAAGCCCCAACCCGCGCGTTGGCGCTGTTCTCGTTCGCGACGGGCGCGTCGTCGGTGAAGGGTTCCACACGTATGACGGCGTCCGTCACGCGGAAGTGATTGCATTGAAAGCCGCCCGCGAATCCACCCGAGGCGCAACGCTCTACATCAATCTGGAGCCTTGCTGCCACACAGGCCGCACCGGGCCATGCACGCAAGCCTTGATTGAAGCAGGCGTCGCGCGCGTCGTCGCAGCGATGGCCGACCCGAACCCGGCCGTGGCTGGCCGCGGCTTCAAACAATTGCGCGCGGCGGGAATCGAAGTGAGCACCGGCCTGCGGGAGGCCGAAGCGAAGCGCTTGAACGAAGCTTTCGCTCGCTGGATTGTTTCTCGCAGACCTCTGGTGACGCTCAAATCCGCGCTCACGCTCGATGGCCAGCTTGTCCTCCCTGAGGCAAAAAGAGGCGCGCGCAAGGGCGCCCGCACTTCGCAAACAGACCGCTGGATTTCTTCGCCCGAATCGCGCGCCGAAGTGCACCGCATGCGCCACGCCTCCGACGCTCTGCTCACCGGCATTGGCACAGTGCTCGTGGACGACCCGCTTCTCACCGACCGCACAGGCCTACCGCGCCGCCGCAAGCTCCTGCGCGTCGTGCTGGATTCGCGCTTGCGCTTGCCGCTGCGCTCAAAGCTGGTGCGCTCGGCGGACGGAGACGTACTTGTCTTCACCCGCGCGAAAGAAAATTCCCCGAAAGCACGTGATCTGCGCCGCGCCGGTGTCGAAGTCGTGCGCCTTGATGGTCGAGGCACCGAACCGGATCTGCGCGCGGCCATCGCCGAGCTCGGCCGCCGCGAAATACTCAGTGTTTTACTCGAAGCAGGCGCAATCCTAAATTCAGCAGCGCTGGCAGCCGGTATTGTGGATAAAATGCGCGTGTTCTTCGCGCCGAAGGACGCAGGATTTGAGGGAGCAGCCAGCGCGGCGCCCTTTGGAATGACCGCTAAAATAAACGCAGACTCTGGGACGGCGACGTCATTCCACGCCGAGCTCCCCCGCAAATTGAAGAACGCCACCACGGCGCAGTTTGGCCCGGATTTCGCAGTGGAAGGATATCTCCGCGATGTTTACAGGACTCGTTGAGTACGTCGGCACGATCGAATCGGTAGAACTGACCGACATCGGCGCCCGCCCGGATTCCGGCGAGGCGCGCCCCGATCAAATCGGCGCAACCATCCGAGTGCACGCCGGCCCTCTCCTCGATGGCCTCGCAAAATCCGGCAGCATCGCCGTGAACGGCTGTTGCCTGACCGCAGTAGATATTTCAGACCAAAGCTTCGCCGCCGATCTTTCCGGCGAAACGCTGCGTCGCACCAGCCTCGGCAATATGAAGCCAGGCACACGCGTCAATCTCGAGCGCCCTCTGACCGCGATGAAAGAACTTGGCGGCCATTTCGTGCAGGGCCACGTGGACGGAGTTGGCCGCGTCGCGCGCCTCGAAGCGGAAGGCGCCAACTGGTGGTTCGGGGTACGCGTCCCCCCCGAACTCGCGCGTTACATCGCCATGAAAGGCTCGATCGCGCTCGACGGCATCAGCCTTACAGTAGCCGGCTGGCACGATGGCATCGTCGAAACCGCCATCATCCCCTTCACCTACGAGCACACGAATTTGTCCTCCCTGAAAATCGGCGATCCCGTAAACGTCGAATGCGACATCCTCGCAAAATATGTGGAACGCATGATGGAAGCGCAAAGCGAACCCGCACCATCACATCTCAGCATCGCACGCCTGATCGAAGAAGGATTCTAGGGTAAGCCGGCCCAGAGCTCGGAGGCTCTTCCAGAGGTCAAAAGCGAAACTCCAATCGTCACATCTTGCCAAGAAGTTTCACCATTTCTTTTACCCTTGTTTACTGATACATTAGCGTCTCGATTTTTTGTTTATCACGCGTGGAGTAGTGCACCCGGCCGCTGGGAGGTTTATCAAAAATGCCGCAAAGGGTGTTGCGACTCGTGGCACTCCTGTTCGCCGCCCACATTCTGTCCGGATGCGGCGCCGGCGGTTCCGCCGGTACCGGAGTTCCCACAGTTACGATAACCTCTATTCCGTCGGCGATCGCTGTGAGCGGAACAGAGCAAATCACAGCGGTGGCGCAAGACAGCAGCGGCAACATCATCATCGGAGCAACCTTCAATTGGGTCAGCAGCGCTCCCAGCGTAGCCACGATCAACGCCGGAAGCGGCCTGGCTATGGGCTTGCTCCCGGGCACAACGCAGATTACAGCCTCGGCAAATGGAACCACGAGCGCTCCGGTGACGCTCACTGTGACGCCCGGCTTCCTGGCAATTAGTCCCATGGTCTTCGCTCGGGGTAGAACCACGTACACTGTGCTCAACGATGGAAACGTCCTGATCGCCGCTGGCTCCAACTCTGGCGGCATTTTAGCCGCGGCCGAGCTTTACATTCCCGCCTCACAATCATTCAGCGTGACCGGGAACCTGAACGTCGCCCGATATGGTCATTCGGCTGCGTTGCTGAACAATGGAATGGTGCTGATTGCAGGCGGCGTCAGTTCGGCCGGCCTGACCGAAAGCGCGGAACTGTACGACCCGGCGACTGGAACGTTTTCATTAACTGGGAATTTAAATGCGGCGCGAGAGTGGTTCACCGCAACGCACCTGCCGAACGGGATGGTTCTGATTGCGGGGGGCGTCGGCGTCAACGGCCCACTCACCACCGCGGAGTTGTACGACCCGACAACCGGCACATTCTCGGTAACCGGCAACTTGAATGTGCCGCGCAGTATCGCCTCGGCGACCCTGCTGAACAACGGGTCGGTCCTGATTGCGGGCGGCATGAATTCCAGCGGCGCGCTTAGTAGCGCAGAATTGTATGACCCGGAGACAGGAACGTTTGCGCTCACGGGAAGCATGAGCACGGCCCGCTATGCCCACTCCGGCACGCTCCTAAATACCGGCTCGGTCCTCATCGCGGGCGGTTCATCGCTCAATCCGGGAATCGACGTTCCCCTTAATACCGCGGAGCTTTACAACCCGGCGACAGGCACGTTCACAGTTACGGGAAATCTGAACACGGCCCGCCTCTATGCGAGCGCAACTTTGCTGAATAACGGAACGGTGCTGCTGGCAGGTGGCGATGGGCAAACCAATCCAAACAGCGTGCCTATGACCAGCGCAGAGTTGTACGATCCAACGGCCGGCACTTTTTCCGTGACCGGCAGCCTCGTCAACCCACGCGCTACGCAAGGCGCCGCATTGCTCCCGAACGGAGACGTGTTGCTTGCCGGCGGCTATGACTTGCCCGTGAAAGCTCCCGCGGAACTGTACGAGCCGGGCCCGCTGACTCCGCCGGGGCTCCAATCGATTTCAGTTGCCCCAGCAAACCCCACGGTTTCGCCGAATACATACCAGCAATATGTCGCTACAGGAGCTTTTGCCGGCGGAGGTATGCAGCAATTGGGCTCGGTGACCTGGAGTACTTCAGACACGACCACAGCCCAAATCAGCAACGATGCGACGAACCCGGGTGCGAGCGTGGCTGTTGGATCGCCGGCTTCCACTATTCCAGTAACAATTACTGCCGCGGCGGGAAACGTGGGCGGTTCCGCCAAATTGAACGCGAGGCCTGCCGGCTTCGTCACCACGGGAAGCATGAGCGTGCAACGCGAAGTGTTTCACGCGGTTACTCTAAACAACGGGCAGGTGCTGGCCGTGGATGGCGATACGTCGTTCAGTGGGCCTGCCCCCGCTGAGTTATATAACCCTGCGATGGGAACCTTCGCGCTCACAGGCATCCCGATTGCCCAGCGCCTTAACTACACTGCTACGCTGCTGCCGAACGGAACCGTATTGATTGCCGGTGGCACTTTTGGCGCCGCTTTGGCAACTGCTGAATTGTATGACCCCGTTACCGGAACGTTTTCTTCCACCGGCAGCATGAACGTTGCGCGCTACGATCACACTGCCACGCTGCTCGTGAACGGGACGGTCCTGATCACGGGCGGGAGAACAACCGGAACCACCGCCCTGGCGAGCGCGGAGATCTACGATCCCGGCTCGGGGACGTTCACTCCTGCCGGCACCTTGGCTTTTGCGCGAGCCGAGCACACGGCCACGCCCATCGCAGACGGAAATGTTCTGATTGCGGGTGGGCAGCTCAACGGGGGATCCTTCCCGGCCACCGCGGAAATTTACAACGCCTTTTCGGGTCTATTTTCGGCGGTTGGAAACCTCAATGTACCTCGCTTTGACCATACCGCCACGCTGCTACCCAACGGCACGGTGCTGATCGCGGGAGGCGCAGGCATTGGCAGTGACCTGGCCAGCGCGGAGTTGTACGATCCCTCAACCGGGATGTTCACCATCACTGGAAGTCTCAACACACCTCGCCTCCTGCACACGGCCACGCTGCTTAATACTGGGATGGTGCTGCTCGCCGGGGGCGGCAATAACCTGACTCCCGGCGGCGTGCTGGCGAGCACAGAACTCTATAATCCCTTGACCGGAACCTTCACAAACGCCGGCGCTCTAAATGCGGCCAGATTAAATCACGCCGCGGCGCTGATGGAAAACGGTATGGTCCTGATCGTCGGTGGCGCAAGCATCACGCTCTTATCCTCCGCCGAACTTTACTAACCCGCTTTAGTGCTTCAGCGCTTCCGCAAGACTGATGTTATTCACCTCCATCGTGCGCCCCATCGCCTGGTTGAACTTCAGCTCATCTTCGAGCAGGTTGATTCGGTCGCGCAATTCCGTCCCCTCGGCGGTGGTAACATCGCGCGATCGCAGCACGACGTTGTAACTTGTCGAAGCTCCCAGCCGGTATTTTTCCTGCTCGTCTTCCAGGGATTGCACGGCCAATTTTCGCGCCTCCTCCGCGGCCGCAAGCGAGGCGCGATCTTCTTGCATTGCAATGAGCGCATTGCGCACGCTGACGAAAATGACGTTTTGTTCCTGGCGATACTGAACCTTTTGCTGCCTTTCATTGAGTAGCGCCTGGGCGTTGTCCGCTTGCGCCGCGCGGTTGCGAATCGGCAACGTGAGATTGATCCCTCCCTCGAAGCTCGAATAATTCCCACGGAACATGCGGCTCAGGTCCTGCCCCAGTCCGCCCGGGAAAACGACCTGCGACTCCGTTGTGACTGCCGTCCCCTGAAACTCGTCGGGGACAGGCGCGCCTGTGGAATTCACCACCGGCAGGCCACGCAAATATGTTCCTGTCGGCGTGGTGGTCGTGGCTGTCTGAACTCCGCCGAGGCCGGTGGCGACGTACTGCCCAAAAATATTGACCGACGGCAGAAGCTCATTCTTTGTGGCTTTCACGTCGGTGCTCGCATTCTCCAGGTTCAACGCCGCTTGTTTCAGTTCGGGCCGTTTCTGCCACGCTTCTTTTACTGCATCCTCGATCCGGACGTTTTCGCCCGTCTCCGGAGTTGAAATCGCGGTAATGGGAATAATCTCCGCGCCGAGCAGCGGCCCGTCGAGTGGATTCCTGGTGATGTCGTTGAGCAGCGTGGTTTCATCCTGCAATTGAACGGATTGCGCCTGCACGAGCGCCTGCTTGTCCGAGGCGACTTGCGATTGCGCCGTCAGCACGTCCAGCGACGAGAGCGTGCCGATTTGCAGCCGCCTCGAATTTTCTTCAAAAAGCCGCTGCGAAACGCCCACCGCCGCTTCTTCCACTTTTACGTTTTCCCGCGCGTACACCAGCTCCCAATAGTCGTTCGACACTTGCGCCGTCGTGGCCATCACCTGCTGCTCCAGCTGCGACAGGCCGACCTTAATCGTGCGCTTGGCTTCGATAATAAGGCGAGTATTCGGGAGGACCCCAAAGCCTCGAAGAAGCGGCTGAGTAATGGTCAAGGTGAGCGCCGACTGCAAATAGGGGTTGTACAAATTGAAAGATCCAAAATTGGTGGAAGTACGATTGTTGGTCATGCCCACTTGAAACTGTGTTCCCGAATGAAAATACTGGTTGTATTGAAAATTCACGTTGCCGACGTGTTGCATGAGCGGGGGAGGCACTGAAATCGCGATACTCGAAGTCCCTGTCGGTATGATGCCGGCGAAGAGCGGATTATTCAGAGGCGTAACCAAATCCTGAATGTTGAGGTTGCTGGTCAAAATCGGATCAAAGGGCACCAGGCCGTTACTCCCCGATTTGGCACGCAGCAAGCCGACCTCGTCCGCCCATGGCGTGTAGCGTTCCACGTCGATCGCAAGATTATTTTCGAGCGCGAGTGAGACGGCGTCCTGCAGACTCAGCATCAGCTTGCCGTTCTGCAACAGCTGCTCGATACGCGGGGAATTTGTCAGCGACGGCTCGTCACTTTTCATCGGCGTATACGGCCCCCTGATGTCCGGAAACCATTTCCTCCCTGCGGAATAGTCCAATTTCAAATCCACCGTGCGCGGCGGAATGGCGCCCGATGGCGCGGCCTGCGCATTGGGCTGGGCGGGTGGCTGCCCTGGCGCCGTCTGATCGCTCCCTTTCTGATCCTGCGCGAAGGCGGGCGCGGGCAGTAGCGAGACCACTGTTAAAAGTGCGACACCTACGTGAACGAACTTCCTATCCATATTGTTTCCCCTCCTCAAAATGAGGACTCTTCCGAATAGGAAAAGTACCCTAAATGTCGAATTTTCGGAAACCGGCCCGCGGCTGCAAACAATTCGGTTCAATCGAAAGTGCCTCGGGTGTATAAAAGTCCCCATTCAAGAGTCCGAACGCAAGTTCCAGTTGAAACGATACAGGTGCGCGCGGCTGGAACGTGAACGCTCAGATTAACTTTCAAATTGAAGTGGAGGCTAGGCAATGCGAAGCAAATATTTGCTGCTAGCAGCATGCGGGGTCTTACTGAACACGGCCGCGCTTTGTGCCCAGGGCCAGCGTCCGACAACTCCGTGGCGCGGAGCAGGGCCGACTCCGTGCGTTGGTTCTGACGGCGGCGTCGAGCAATGCCCGCCCGCTCCGCACGTAATCGCAGTTCGAGCCGGCCGTATGTTTGAAAGCAAGACCGGGCAGATGCTGACCAATCAAGTAGTCCTTCTTTTCGGCGAACGAATCACCGCGGTTGGCCCGGAGTCACAAATCAAGATTCCGGCCGGAGCGCAAGTGATCGACCTCAGCCAGGCGACGGTGCTGCCCGGATTGATCGACGCGCACACGCACATGTTCAACACGCGCAAACCCGGCGGGACGACGGAGGACTACATGCTCATCGCCGTCCAGAACGTCGAGGCCAATCTGCGAGCGGGATTCACCGCCGCGCGCGATATGACCTCACACGGAAACGGATATGGCGACGTCGCCATCCGCAACGCCATTAACGAAGGCCGCATCGACGGACCCCGCTACCAGGTTTCCACCCGCGGCATCGTTTGGGGAGCCACGCCTCCGAATCCCGCGGCTCCTGACGACCCGCTGGCCGCCGCCGTGATTCGCTCTGCAGATGAAGGCCGCGCAGCCGTGCGCGATCAGATCGCTCACGGCGCCGATTGGATCAAGCTGTATCCAGCAGGGGCGTATTCCTTTACCCCCACGGGAGAGGCCCAATACGTGGTGACCTACCCTCTGCCGGTATTGCAGGCGATCATTGACGAAGCGCGCCGTCTTGGAAAGAAGACGGGCTGCCACGTCTACGGGGGCGAAGGGCAAAAGAATTCCATCATCGCGGGCTGCGACACGATCGAGCACGCCTTCGGTCTCGACCAGGAGCAAGCCAACATGATAGTCGCCAAGGGGCTTTACTACGATCCGACACTTCAACGTTACATCGAACCCTACATGGACGATAACGACGCCAAGAACACGGGTGGAAAATATCGGATGATCCCCATGTTCGAGCACGCTGTCCAATTGGCGAACGCCACCCCAGGAATGAAAATCATGTTTGGCAGCGGAGCCGACGGCGCTACCTATGTCCACGGGACCCAGGCTCTCGACTTTGTGGCTCTGGTGAAGTACGGCGGCTTGACTCCGGTCAGAGCCCTCCAGGCCGCCACCACAATCAACGCCGAAGCGCTCGGATGGCAGGACCAGATCGGATCCATCGACAAAGGAAAATATGCCGATCTGATCGCGGTTTCAGGAGACCCGCTAGCCGACATCACCGAGCTTCAGCGCGTAAAATTCGTAATGAAGGGTGGAAAGGTCATCAAGAACGAAGTGGCGGATCATGCCGCGAAATAGTTGGGTGCTATTTTCAAGTACTGTATTCAATTCCATCGCCGCTCTTGCTCACGCAGCCTCCGCCATCACTTCATAATTTGGGAGGCGAGTGGAGATACCACTTCACCGCGCCGTGTAATCACGACATCGTCAGGAAAATCCTGACGGAATTCAACCCCCAATGAATCCATCCGGTCCAGAAATTCCGGCAGCCGCGGCAGAGCGGCATTTTCTACATCGTGGATGGCCACCACCGTCCAATCGCGCCCCGCTACTTCCGAGACGCATCGATCGACCCAGCCCTCCTGATCCTTCCAGTCCCCCGGTACGCTGGACCACAACACACAGGTATAATTTCCAGCGAGCAAAAGCTGCAGCGCCGCCCGGCTCAACAGATGCGGTCCAATGGAGCCTCCGCCTCCCATCGGGCGAAACAATTTGTCCGCTTGAGCCAGCTCCCCGATCAAATCCTGCGTCCCTTCAATCTCACGCCGGGCATACTCCGCGTCGGGCTTTTCTCCGAGCGGAACGCTGTGCGTCAAAGAATGGTTGGCGATCCAGTGGCCTTCCAAGTGAGCCCTGCGGGCCAGCGCCCGGCCAGCGGGTCTCGCGAGCTTTTCGCCGACGACGAAGAATGTAGTTTGAATCCCCCGGGCGGATAAAATTTCCTGCACGTGATCCGTGATCCCCGGCGTAGGTCCATTATCGAAAGTGAGAGTGACACGTTTCACGCTGACCACAACTTCCATATTGAATTTCACTGCGGGCCGCATTGTACCTCGGCTGCTTCCAATCGGGCCCTTTGGTGCGTGGCCGCGCGGACGCGGTCGGCCGGGGCCCGAGGCATGGCGCCTGGCCGGAATCGCGCGAATATACCTTTGAGGCAAGTCGCTTGTTTTCGCATTTGACGAGTCGAGTTTCCCGCACGATAGTGGACACGGCTGCGCAAGCTCCACTCGACGGAGGAAGCGGGTGGGCCTGTACTGTCTCTAGAAAATGAAACGTGCTTCCCTTCCCAAAAGGACACAAGGTTAATCGTCTAAATGCCCGAATCCCCGATGACACCGCCTGATCGTCGTCAATCCCCTCGAACGAAACTGGGGGAGATCGCTTATATTGGCATGGGTCCTGAAAACGGCGGCCTCATCTTGGATGTCTCCGACGGCGGACTTTCCTTCCATGCCGTCGCTCCCGTCCAGCCGGCCGAAGAAATCCATTTCGTATTATCGCTGCGTGGTCACGGCCGAATCGAAGGCGCCGGCGAAGTCGTCTGGACAAATGAAATGAGAACGGTTTGCGGGTTGCGCTTTACTTCTCTCTCCGGCGGCGCCCGCGAACTCTTGAACAAATGTACCAATCAATCCAGCGCGTCCGAGGCCGCGCGTGAAAAGGCCGTATCACCGGCTCCCGCTGCGATCCCGCATATGCATATGGAGGACCCACCCGCCTCCGATGCCGGAACGGTGACCGCGAACCCTGAGTCGATTTTTGCAATAACTCCCGCTGCAGTTGATTATTTGTCGGAACCAACCGGCAAAACGATGTGGTGGGGACAATTCTTCCTTTGGATCCTGCTTGGCCTCTCGTGCGGCGCGCTCCTGGGCGGCGCGTATCTCTACGGCGTCCATGTGGGGGAATCGGAATTCAAAACTGAGGCGCGGTCCCGGGCGATTTCCGAATCTCAAGCAAGTCCCCCACCTGTCGTGCCTGCTCCCGAACCGGCTCCCTCTGTTCCAAGCGAGGCGGCTCCCGCTCAAAGTGGCGCAACTTCCTTTCCCAGCGTCGCGCCTGTGGAAGTCCCAAAGCCCGAGAACAAACCCTCGCACGCAATACAACCCCCTGCCGTCGACGAACCTGGCGCTCGCTCGTCCGATCAGCGCGCAGAGCAGGCCTTAGAAGCGGGCAAATCAGAATTGGCCGCCGCATCGTCCTACTTGAACGGTGACAACGGCGCTCGTGACAGCTCCAAAGCCGTCCGGCTGTTGTGGGCGGCCGTAGGGCACGGCAACTCTGAAGCTGAGGTGATCTTGGCTGAACTTTACGTCAAGGGAGATGGCGTTCCAAAAAACTGTGAGCAAGGTCGAGTCCTGCTGCTCGCCGCCGCGAAAAGCGGAGACCCGCAAGCAAAAGTGAAATTGAATGAATTAAAAACAAACGGGTGCCCGTAGGCGCCCAGTAGGACAGGCTTCAGCCTGTCGCATTTCTGCCCGAGACAACCCCCGCGCTAAGTCAACGCCTTCTTCAGCCGTTTAGTGCTTTTGTTCAACTGCTTCTTGAGCGCTTCCACCTGCTTTGACAGTTGGGTCAGCTCAAGTCTCGCTACATGTGCTGCTTTAGCAGCTTTCTTCGCGGCTCTATTGGCTGCGCCTTCCGCTTTACCAACCGCGGAACCAATCCTCACCGCGGCATCTCTAATTTTATTTTTCGTGGCCATGTGATCGCCTCCAGTCAGTGCAACGATGGCAGATTCCCTGCACCGTTTGCAAGCCCGAATCTCAGCAGATTTCGGTAGCGCGGGCTTCAGCCTGTGCTACTCGTTCCCCAACCCGCGGCCGCCCTTCAGCCGATTCGATTCGCGCTTTTCTGCCGCGCCCCGCGATAATAAAGAATCAACCCGAGCAACACCGACAGCACTGTCCCGGCCACCAGCTTGGTCTCAAACAAAATTTTGTTCGACGTATCGCCCGGCGGAATGAAGGACAAAACGATACCCACGATGACGACGAAAAGCCCCAACCCCGCGGCAACACAAACTCCGAATCTTCCTCCCGGAATCACGAACGCGGAACGATTCTCGCTCCGGTCGCCGCGGGTATACAGCTTAATCGCCGACGCATACATATAAATGAACGGAATGAAGTAAAGAATCGTCGCGGCGTCGACGAGAATCTGATAAGCGCCGCGCATGTTTTCGTTCACCTGCGCGAGCAGCAGAATCACGCCCGAGACGATCGCCTGCACCAGAATCGAAATGTAAGGCGTCCTCCACTTCGGATGAATTTTCCCGAACGCCGCCGGCAAATAGCGGTCGATCCCGACAATAAAGGGAATCCTCGCCACGCCGGCCACCGTCGATCCCACGCCGCCCGCGTTTCCCACAGTGTTGAGCGTCGCGGCGAGGATTCCGACGATCCCCAGCCGTAAAATCGTCGAGCCCTGCGTGATCGCCTGGAACACGCCGCTCTTGGGATCGACACTCTCGCTCGGCAACATCACCAGCACGGCCACCGTGCCCGCAATGTACATGAACGCAATTAGCCCGCCGGAGGCGAAAATCGCGCGCGGAAACGTGCGCTGCGGATCGCGCACCTCCTCGCTCATCGCCGAAACCAGCTCCAGCCCGGTAAATGCGAACGCCAGTTGCGGCCAGAAATTCACCGTGTCCCAGTCCCAGTGCGGCAGCATCGCGGCCACGGTGAAGTGAGTCACCGAACCCTGCTTCGCCCACAGCGCAGCCGCCACACCCACGATCATCATGAGCGGAAGATACGTTCCCACTCCTCCCGCGTTTTGCAGCCACTTCCCGATGTGCAGGCCGATAATGTTCATGAACACGGCGACAAACAGCAGCACGAAGGAACCCACAAGCAGAAACGTCCGGTCTTGCGCCAGCCGGCCCATTCCTGACCCGCCGACATAGGCCGTCATCGCCGTGCTCGCCAGCAAGAGACCTGGAAAATAAAAGACCGTATAGATCCAGTACGTCCACCCGGCGACAAAGCCGTGAAAATCGCCGAAGGCCATTTTTGTCCAGACGTACAGCCCGCCCTCTTCCGGAAAGCGCGTCGAGAGCTCCACAATCACAAACGCCGTTGGAACAAAAAATAGAAGCGCCGCGAGCACCCACAGGCTGATCGAGGATTGCCCGTTGCGCGCCGCCGCCGCAATCCAACGCGGCCCGAGCACCGTGACGATGCAAAACAGATGGACGTCCCAGAAGCCCATGACGCGGCGCAGCTTGGCCTTCTCGCCGGAAGCAATTGTTGTCGGTTCGCTCAAGTGGTCACATCGAGCTCTGGGATGAGTTCGTCTTGCCGGAGGAAATTGCGCAGAAACGGCTCGGGCGCGGCCACGAATCCGGCCCACGGGCCAAAATAGGCGACGCGGCCTTCGTGGAGAAAAACAATTCGGTCGGCCAGTTTTTTCGCCAGGTGCGTGTCGTGCGTGACGACGACGGACGTCTTGTGGAATTTTTCCTTCAGCCGCAGGATCAAGTCGCCCGTATGCGCCGCCATCAGCGGGTCGACCATCGTCGTCGGCTCGTCATAGAGAATTGCTTCCGGGTCTTGCGCCAGCGCGCGCGCGATGGCCACCGCTCGTTTCATTCCCGTGCTGAGATCCGACGGCAGATCGTCGGCGATCTCGCTGACCTCGAGCATTTCGGCGAGCTCCGCGACGCGCGCCTCTTTTTGATCCTCCGTGAGGTCCTTTCGCGCTTCCAGCGGAAACGCAATGTTTTCCCGCACCGTCAGCGAATCAAACAGCGCGCCCGATTGGAAAACCATGGTAACGCGGCGGCGAATCTCGGCCAACTGGTCCTCGTTCCAGTCGGTGATGTCCTCGCCTGCAACCAGCACACGCCCCGAGTCCGGCCGCAGGAACCCAAGAATATGTTTCAGCGTTACGGACTTCCCCACGCCGCTGCGCCCCATGATGACGCAAGTTTCTCCGAGATCGACGAAGAAGCTCACGTCATCCAGAACGAGGTGATCGTCAAAGGCTTTGCTGACATTGCGGAATTCGATGAAGTGGCCCGTCGCGGCCGGCTCGGTTCGGTCAAATATTCGCGCGCCCATGCTGGCCCGCTATTGTTGATGACCTAGCGAGAAGAAGCAAATGTTTTAGTAGGACAGGCTTGCAGCCTGTCGGGTCTTGACTTCCGCCAGTCCACGTAGACTCAAAACCAGACAGGCTGCAAGCCTGTCCCACTGGAACCGCGGTCCAAAATGCGCGCAACCAATTGAAAATAAAGGAGTAGAAAATTGACACCGAGCGCCCCCCATCCCGACGAACTACAAGTTTCCTTGACTTCCCCACCCCATTTGCTATATTAGCACTCGTCTTAGAGGAGTGCTAACGAGCTGCTCGGCATTCCCAGGCACACCATCCCGACTCACTTCATTGAACGGAGGCACGAAACGATGTCAGTAAATGTAACTCCGCTGCATGATCGCGTCTTGATCAAGCGGATCGAAGAGAAAGAGTCAATCAAGGGCGGCATCATCATCCCCGACACGGCGAAAGAGAAGCCGCAAGAGGGCGAAGTGATCGCCGTCGGCGCAGGCAAAATCGAGAAGGGCCAGCGCATCGCTCTCGATGTAAAGGCCGGTGACCGCGTGCTGTTCGGCAAGTACAGCGGCACGGAAATCAAAGTGGACGACGAGGATTATCTCATCCTTCGGGAAGATGAAATCCTGGCCAAACTGTCCGGCGCAGCCAAGGCTGCCGGCGGCAAGAAGTAACTTTTTCCCTGATCCGCCACTTCCGGTAAGCCTTCGCGGCTAACCGAGGCGGGCCGAGGGCCGCAATCTTTGAAACTATCTGAAGAGGAGAACGACTCATGGCAAAGCAAATCGTGACTGGTGAGGCATCCCGCCAGTCGATTCTGCGAGGCGTCAACGCCCTCGCGGACGCGGTAAAGATCACGCTCGGCCCCAAGGGCCGCAACGCGGTGATCGAAAAGAAATTCGGCGCGCCGATCATCACCAAGGA
>Ga0210409_10002763_pt1 | contig 20385 bp, 12 predicted proteins | sample IncBWH17MmetaG_FD_161649 | JGI IMG/M metagenome (GOLD analysis project Ga0210409, IMG submission 161649) | Forest soil microbial communities from Barre Woods Harvard Forest LTER site, Petersham, Massachusetts, United States - Inc-BW-H-17-M | ecosystem: Environmental > Terrestrial > Soil >...
ACGTCGATTACTGCGGGCCTGGCGCTGCTCCTGACAGCAGGAACGGCGTACTCCGCCACGTCGGCGCCGGCCAAACCCACGCGCAGTGCGGCGAAGCCAGCGGCCAGCAAGTCGCGCACAAAGCGGTCTAGCAAACATTCCAGCCGGCGGGAGCGTGGGCAAAAGGCCCCGGCTGCCGAACGCATTTCCGAGATTCAGCAAGCGCTCGCCAAGGACGGATCCTTCGCCGGCACCGTCACGGGCAAATGGGACGATTCCACCGTCGAAGCAATGAAGAAGTTTCAAGCCGGCCACGGCCTGAACCCCAGCGGGAAACTCGATGCGCTAACGCTGCAAAAGCTGGGGCTCGGATCGCAAACGGCCGGCGTCGCAGCGCCCATGCCACCGATCGCTTCCTCGGTCGGCGCCAAGGCTGCAGAGAGCGCGCAGCGCCAGTAGCTTTCTAATGTCCGATGACCTTCGGCGAAACTCGTTTGCATTCCATTCAAAACTGAGTTAGAAGCCTGACCCGCGTCGACTGTTCGGCAGAGTATCGCCGCCGGCTCCATAAGCGCCCTCATAAAAAGAGGGCCGGAAGACGCGGGGTGCGTCCGTCCGGCCCGTGTGCCCAAGGAGAATCACGTGTTGCCTATTCAGACTGGCTCGGTCCGAAAAAAATTCCCGGTACCAGTTTTATTTTTCTTCGACCTCACGGCGCCGGTACTAGAACGCCTGATTGCATTCATTTTGTGTCAGAGGGCTTTGAAGAAGTGGGCAACTTTGCGACCCGCGCTCTCCGTGTAATAGACGGTTATCTTCGCTGATTTCTCGGCGCCTTTGGCGACGTCCTTCCCGGCATCCTTTGCAGCATGGTCAGTGAGGTGATAGGTTTGCTCGGTGCCATCCGCCGTCTTGACCACCAGTGTTTTACCTCCGCGGTCGATCTTTGAAACTGTGCCCTCGGCAACCTTAAGGCCGCCTTTTCCTACGTGATCTACTTCCTCCGCGGTTTCCTCCGTGCCTTTCTTCGAGTAGTGCACTACTACTTCGGAGCCTTCCTTGACCCCATGGAAAGCATCTTTGGCGCCCTCGACAGTTTTTTCCGCGCCCTGGACCGAGGTCCGTCCAACGAAATGAAATGTATGCTCTGTTCTGTCCGCTGCCTTCACGACGATGGTCTTTGTGGCCGAATCAACTTTCTTGACGGTTCCCTGTATGGCGCTAACCACCGCTTGCGCAACCAGAGCCGTGGAGCCGAATAAAAACACCAAACCGATTAGAACAGTTCTCTTCACCTTTCCCTCTTTCCACCGCCTAGATTCAAGGTTCCCCGTGACTGGACCGCGCCAAATCATACACCGGGGGCGTTCGCAACCGGGCTTGGCGCTTTTTCGAGGCCCGATTCGACGCGACTGCATTTACCAGCTCGGTTTGACGAGTGAATCGGAGCGACGGTACAATTTTCTTTCCACGGGATAGTACCCGCGTTCAAGCCCGCACGGAACCGAGTTCAAGCACAGCGTTCCAGGAGGCAGTATGGCCACGGCAGCCGCACCACGCGTTTACAAGAACTTTATCAACGGGCAATGGATCGATTCGCGCAGTGGTAATGCCTATGAAAACCGCAATCCTGCCAACACAGATGAATTGATCGGCATGTTCGTTTCCTCGACCGCTGAAGACGTAAACATGGCCGTGGATGCTGCCAATCTCGCTTATAGGAAATGGCGGTTGGTGCCCGCACCCAAGCGCGCCGAGATTCTCTTCGCCGCTGCGGAGCTGCTGATCGAGCATAAGGAAGAATTCTCCAAGGACATGACCCGCGAGATGGGCAAGGTCCTGGCGGAAGCGCGTGGCGACGTCCAGGAAGCCATCGACATGACGTATTACATGGGCGGCGAAGGGCGACGTTTGTTCGGGCAAACCACACCTTCGGAGCTGCCCGATAAGTTTGCGATGAGCGTGCGGCAATCGATCGGTACATGTGGACTCATTACTCCATGGAATTTCCCGATGGCCATTCCTTCATGGAAAATCATGCCCGCTCTCGTAAGCGGAAATACCGTCGTGCTCAAGCCTGCGGAAGACACGCCGCTCTCTTCCTACAATCTGGTGCAAATCCTCGCCGAAGCCGGCGTTCCAGACGGCGTAGTGAACCTGGTAAGTGGCAACGGACCGAATGCCGGTGCGCCTTTGTCCGAGCATCTCGACGTTCCCGTCGTTAGCTTCACCGGCTCAACGGCCGTGGGACGCCTGATCGCTGAAGCCTGCGCGCCCGAATTCAAGCATTGCAGCCTGGAGATGGGCGGCAAGAACATCATCCTGGTGATGGAAGACGCCAACCTGGATCTCGCGGTCGACGGCGCGATCTGGGGAGGATTCGGCACCACCGGCCAGCGCTGCACCGCCGCCAGCAGAATCGCGGTGCACAAGTCCGTGTACAACGAATTTACCTCGCGTTTTGTGGCGCGCGCCAAGAAGCTGAAGGTCGGCAATGGCCTCGACCCCGGCGTGGACATGGGTCCTTGCATTAACGAGCAGCAGCTCAAAACCGTGATGGAATATGTGCAAATCGGGCAATCCGAAGGCGCGAAGCTCCTCACCGGCGGCCATCGCTTGACGGACGGTCCGTACGCCAAGGGCTGGTTCCATGAATCGACCGTTTTCGGGGACTGCAATCCCAACATGCGAATTGCGCAAGAAGAAATCTTCGGCCCAGTAGTTTCAATAATTCCAATTTCCAATCTTGAAGAAGCGATCGACGTCGCCAACGGCGTTCCCTACGGCCTTTCCGCCTCCATTTACACGCGCAACGTGAATCGCGCCTTTCACGCCATTCGCGACTTATTCACCGGGATCGTGTACGTCAACGCTCCGACCATCGGTGCCGAAACGCATCTACCCTTCGGCGGCACAAAGAAAACCGGTAATGGCCACCGAGAGGCGGCAATAGCCGCCATCGATTTCTACACGGAGTGGAAGACCCTCTACATCGACTACTCTGACAAGCTGCAGCGCGCCCAAATCGACAATGCAGAGTAGATGTATTGCACCGCAGTGCTGGATGAGACCGCGGCGGCACAAATACCTGTCAACGCATTGACCGTGCTTGACAGCGTTCCTACAATACTAGGTAGCACTGGGAGTAGCCCGCCCTTATGAGGACTGCTGCGCTTCAGGAACGCCGTAACCGCCTGATTTTGGCGGACATCGTGCGGACCTATATCGAAAGCGGCGAACCCGTCTCGTCGCGCGTAATTTCCGCGCGCTTTGAGGAGACGCTCAGCACCGCCACTATCCGCAACATTATGGTGGACTTAGAAGAAGGCGGGTTCTTGTATCAGCCGCATACCTCTGCTGGTCGCGTTCCCACTGCGGCGGCCTACAGGTTTTTCGCACAGGAGATCGCTTCCCAGGCCACCATCAGCGCGGTCGACAAAGACTGGATCCGCCGCGAAATGGGTTCGCCGACCAATGCCGCGGAAATCACGGAACGCGCCGGACACGTTTTAGCGGAAGTCTCTAATGGTCTGGGAATCATCGTATCTCCACCGATGGGCAAGACCGTGCTCGAGCATGCGCGCATGTGGCTCTTGCCCGACGGCCGCGTGGTTGTGGTGCTAATCTCGCCGGGTGGCAACACACGCGACAAGGTGCTGCGCCCGAGCCGCCGCTTCTCGCAAGCGGAACTCGACGCCACCGCGGATTTTCTGAATAGCCACTATTCCGGCTGGACACTGGAAGCGATTCGCGAAGATTTGTTGCAGAAACTGGCCAATGAGCGGGAGCGTTACGAAGGCATCGTGCAGAGCGCGCTGGCGCTCTGCGGTCCCTCGGTGTTTGGCGATGACCTTACACGTGAAGTTCACGTGGAAGGCACCGCGCAAATGGTCGGCGCCGTCGATTTCACCAGTCAGCAGCAATTGCGCGACTTGCTGGAGGCTATCGAGGAAAAGCATCGCCTCGTAACCGTGCTCAACGCGTGCATCGAAACTCCCGAGCCAGTGCATGTGCAAATTGGCGTGAAGGAAATTTCTGAGCGAGGCGAAAATCTTGCTCTTATCAGCGCGCCTTACATGCGAAACGATCTGGTGCAAGGCTCCCTCGGCGTTCTCGGCCCAACGCGCATGCATTACGAACGGGCCATGACCGCGGTGGCCTACGTAGCCCAGCTTTTCAGCGAAGCGCTGAGCAAAATCTAATGATTCCCGGCAGAAGAGAGGCAGATTGTGCTGAATAAGGAAATTAACATGAACATTGATCCCGACGACTCGGGGGGACCCGACCAGAGCCCGGAGGCCAAAGCCTTGGCCGCCGATTCCGCGGTCGCAGACGCCGAAATCGCCAGGTTGGCGGCCGATCTGCAAGAGCTTAGGCAGACACTGCTTCGGCGACAGGCCGACTTCGATAATTATCGCAAGCGCATCGAAAAGGAACGAGCGGAAGATGCCAATCGCTACACCGCCCGCGTGATCGAGGCGCTTATTCCCATCGTCGATGGTTTCGAGCACGCGCTCGCCGCGCATCGCGACGCCGAATACGAGAATTATCGCAAAGGCTTTGAGCTGATCTATAAGCAGCTCCGCGACAATCTGGCGAAGCTCGGCGTCGAGCGCACCGAGCCGCTTGGCCAGCGCTTCGATCCGCATTTGCACCAAGCAATGGATCGCGTGGAAACCGACAAGGCTGAAGACGGCACGATTCTCCAGGTTTATCAGCCCGGCTATGCATTTCACGGACGCGTGCTGCGCCCGGCGATGGTGCGTGTAGCGGTACACGCAACGCCGGCATCAAAGAAGACAGTGAACTGAAGAGATTTGCGTAAAGTAGATTGAACGTTTCCCGGCGAGTGTAGCGCGCAAAACGCTTCGCTCGTCCTGTATGGATCCAAAACCAGTGGGAGTGCAATGGCAAAGTCCCAGCAGCGTGACTTTTACGAAGTGTTAGGTGTAGCACGGACCGCCACCGTCGAAGAGATCAAGAGTGCGTACCGGAAGTGTGCCCTCAAGTGGCACCCGGACCGCCATCCAGAAGATAAGGCTGAAGCGGAGGTGAAATTCCGCGAGAGCACCGAGGCCTACAGCGTGCTCAGCGATGCGCAGAAGCGCCAGATTTACGACACCTACGGCCATGCTGGACTTTCGGGCGCAGGCGCGGGCGGCGTTGACTTCAGCGGCACCATCTTCCAGGATTTCCACGATATTTTCGGCGATTTCTTCGGCTTCGAGGATTTGTTCTCCGCCGGACGGCGTGGCGGCCGCGGTCGTGCTCAGCGTGGCGCCGATCTTCGTTACGACATGACGCTCACGTTCGAGGAAGCCTCAACCGGCGTTAACACGAAAATCAAAATCCCGCGCCAGGAATTTTGCGCCGCCTGTAACGGCACCGGGGCCAAAGCTGGGACTGGGGTTGTCGCTTGTCAAACTTGCGCAGGCCGCGGACAGCTCGCCTATCAGCAGGGGTTTTTCACCATCACGCGCACGTGCCCGGCCTGCCAGGGCGCCGGTCAAATTATCAAAGAGCGCTGCACCGAATGCCGCGGTCAAGGGCGCGTGGAAAAGGAAAGAACCATCGAGCTGCGCATTCCTCCCGGCGTGGACACTGGAACGCGCTTGCGCGTGCAAGGCGAAGGCGAACCTGGCCCGAATGGCGGCCCCACCGGCGATTTGTACGTCGTGCTCGAGGTAAAGGAGCATCCGTTCTTCGAGCGCCGCGGCGCGGACCTCTATTGCACGATTCCCATCAGCATCGCGCAAGCCACGCTCGGCGTCGAACTGCAGGTGCCCGGCTTGGGCGCTGAGGAAAAACTAAAAATCCCTGAGGGCACACAGAGCGGAGCCGTTTTTCGCTTGCGCGGCAAGGGTTTGGCGGACCCGCACGGCGGCGGTAAGGGTGATTTGTACTATCACGTGCGCGTGCTGACGCCCACCAAGCTCACCCGCGAGCAGCGCAAACTAATCGAACAACTGGGTGCGTCACTAAAAGTCGAAAACAAGCCAGCCGAGCGCGGCTCTTCGCTCTTCGACAAAGTAAAAGACATTTTTGGCTGACCGTTCGTCCAGTCGTTCGCGAGCTCGTTGGGCGCGTTATCTTTTTCTTTTTTCCACAGTTACAATCTTCCCGTGCGTCGACGATTTTTCGTAGAGCAATTCAGCGGCGATACCGCGGCAATAGAAGGCGACACCGCGCATCACCTCGGCCGCGTCTTGCGAGCCCAGCCTGGCCAGCTGTACGAATTGAGCGACGGCCACCGCGTCCACCTCGGCCGCGTCGAAAAAGTCGCCCGCGATCGTGTTGACTTCACCCTGCTCGAAGAAATTCCCGCGCATAGCCCGGCCATCGACGTCACGCTGCTCCTCTCGATAGTAAAATTCGACGCGTTCGAGTGGGCCATCGAAAAAGCCACCGAACTCGGCGTGAGCACCATCGTTCCGCTCGCCGCCGCTCGCAGCGAAAAGGCTTTGCTAGCGGCGGCAGGGAAGCGCGCCGAACGTTGGAAGAAGCTCCTCGCCGAAGCCTCGCAGCAATCGCGCCGCGCCCGTGTACCTGCGTTGCAGAGGGTGTCCCAGCCAACGCAAGCTTTCAGCGCTCACGCCACAGGCGCCGTGAAAATACTTCTTTCCGAGCAACCGGACGCTCCCAGCCTGCGACAAGTCCTTCACGGCGAACCGGCGCATCAGAAAACTGCCGTTGCCATCGGCCCGGAAGGCGGCTGGACGGACGCGGAGCTTTCCGCAGCGCGAACCTACAATTTCCGCGAAGCCTCGCTAGGTAAGCTGATTCTGCGCACGGAAACGGCCGTAGCCGCCGCGCTGGCCTCCATCAACTACACCCTCGGCGAATGATGCCGCTCGCAGCTAGGGGCTGGGCAACACGCCGAGCTGCTTTAGAATCCAACTACCAACGTCGAACATCCGATGGTGTAGCCGAGGGCAACACCGCCGGAAACCAAATCTGGCGCGGCGCGTTACCCCCGTGCTATAAATACATGGCAGCCAAAAATGGATAGCGCGGACGAGAAACTACCTCCGACTTCAGCGATTCCGGAATCCCCAGATCCGGTCTCGCCCGCAATTAAGCCCCCACCGGGGTCGCTCACCGCACATTCCCTGCGCAACGAAATCCGTGTTTGGACGCGCGACCTGCTTATCGCCATCGGGCTCGCCCTGGTCATCATCGTCTTCCTCTATCAACCTGTGAAAGTCGAAGGCACTAGCATGGCGCCGCTGCTCTCCGATCAAGAGCGTATCTTCATTAACAAATTTGTCTATCGCTTTGAGCCCATCGAGCGCGGCGATGTGGTCGTCTTCTGGTACCCGCTGGATCGCACCAAGTCTTTTATCAAGCGCGTGGTCGGGCTGCCTGGCGAGGTGGTCGAGATTCGCCAGGGAATCGTGTATGTTGATGGCGCGCCGCTAGCAGAGCCTTACGTGCCGCCGCAATACGAGGATCTCAGCGATTTCGCACCCATCCGGGTGCCACGCGACAATTATTTTGTGATGGGCGACCACCGCATCAGCTCCAACGATTCGCGCGTGTTCGGCACGGTGGCCAGCCGCTTTATCTACGGCCGCGCGGTTTTTGCCTATTGGCCGGTGGATCACTTCGGTTCGCTCTCCATGACTTCGACTACGGAAGCGAAAACGAAATGAGCGTACAATATCTGCCGATGCGTTCGGGAGGACACACTGACGGAAGTTCCGCATCGACCTGCGATTCTCGCGCTGGAAGACGGGCGCGTATTTAACGGCCGCGCGGCCGGCGCGATCACGCGCCGGGGCGGCGAAGTCGTTTTCAACACCAGCCTCACCGGATATCAGGAAGTATTCACCGACCCGAGCTACGCCGGGCAGATTGTCTGCCTCACTTATCCCCACATCGGCAATGTTGGCGCGAACCTCGATGATGAGGAGGCCAAGAAGCCTTACATCGAGTCGCTGATTGTTCGCGAATTTTCACAGATCAGTTCCAGTTGGCGCTCCGCGGAAACCGCGCAACTTTACCTCAATCGTCACAAGATTCCCGTCATTTGGGATATCGATACGCGCGCTCTGGTGCGGCACATTCGCAAAGTCGGCGCGCTGCGCGGCGTGGTCTCAACCGACGGCACGCCCGCGGATCAACTGATTCATGAGGCGAAGCAGATCCCAAGCATGGCTGGGCAGGAGCTAGCCAGCCGCGTGAGTTGCACAAAACAATACATGTGGAACACCGGCTCGATTGATCTCGCCACTTCGCCTTGGGCCGAGCAAATGGGCGAAGCCGGAAGCGGCAGCGAAGCGCGCAGTTTTCGCGTGGTCGCCTACGATTTCGGGATTAAGCAAAATATTCTGCGGCTGCTCGTGGATCACCACTGCGAAGTTGCCGTGGTTCCTGCGCAAACTACCGCCGAGGAAGTTCTCGGTATGGGCGCTGATGGTGTGTTCCTCTCGAATGGCCCAGGCGATCCAGAGCCAGTCGACTACGCAGTCGAAAATATCCGTAAGCTCATCGGCCGCATCCCCGTATTCGGTATTTGCCTAGGGCATCAGCTCTGTGGCTTAGCGCTAGGCGGAAAAACCTTCAAACTCAAATTCGGCCACCACGGCTCCAATCACCCCGTAAAAAATCTGCTCACCGAGCAAGTAGAAATCACCGCGCAAAATCACGGCTTCTGCGTAGACCCCGACTCGCTACCCTCCAAAGAAGTGGAAATCACTCACATAAACCTGAACGATCAAACTAACGAAGGCATGCGCCACAAATCCGAGCCCCTATTCAGCGTGCAATACCACCCCGAAGCCAGCCCCGGCCCCCACGATTCCCATTATTTATTCACGCAATTCACCGACCTAATGCAAGAATTTCAGAAGCCCGGGAGCTCGCGGCGATGAGAGTGCTGGCTCTTCCACTGTGCTGCCTCCTAGTTGCCCCAAAGGCAATGTTGGCTTGCAGCGTTGCTATTCAGACTGAGACCCTTCCATCTTTCCCGAATGTGCGGTTGACGGTATTGAAGGAAGGCACCCCTCAACGCAAAGTGAGGCTCGTCGTCGCTGCGCAGATAAACGGCCAACAAGTCGGGCCGGCATTCACGACGGACGCTCGCGGCATTGTCGAGTTGCGGAACCTGGCACCCGGTATGTATTGCATCACGGCAATAGCGGATCCGAGGCTGGGAGCGGGTTTATGTTTGCTCGTGTCGAACGGCCATGATCGTAACCGTAGCGAATTTTCCTTGAAACTCGCGACCTTGCCGCCTCCTCCCCCTCCCCCGCCGACACTTGAGGAGCAGTTAAAAGAAGCGACGAAATCAGCTCCGCAAGTACGAGTGCGGGAATTTAAAGGGACCGTAAGCGATATGAGCGGTGCTTATATCTCGCACGCGGGGTTAGTTGTATATGTGCATCCCGCCGAACAGGAATCAAATTTGATTAGGTTGGAAGCCGACGAGCAGGGTCAGTTCTCGGTCCCGCTGAATCCCGGCAGTTACACCGCTGCCTTTCAATCGCCCGGGTTTAGAACCCGTTATGTCGGTTTTACAATTGGGCCCGACGCATCTCAGGATTCTGCATCGATCGTACTGCAAGTTGGCTCTTGCCCATGATGGTCCAACGATTTCGCGTGAAGGATTGTGATTAGTACTATGCCGAAGCGTAAGGACATCAAGAAGATTCTCATTATCGGGTCGGGGCCGATTGTTATCGGGCAGGCTTGCGAGTTCGACTATTCGGGGGCGCAGGCTTGCAAGGCGCTGCGCGCGGAGGGCTACAAGGTCATCCTGGTGAACTCGAATCCTGCGACGATCATGACTGATCCGGAGCTGGCAAATCGTACCTATGTCGAACCGCTGACCAAGGAATATCTCGAGGAAATTATTGCCAAGGAAAAGCCTGACGCGCTGCTGCCGACTGTCGGTGGGCAGACGGCGCTGAATCTTGCCGTGGAGTTGAGCGAAGGCGGGATTCTCGAAAAATACAAAGTGGAGATGATTGGCGCGTCGCTGCGTGCAATCAAAGTGGCGGAAGATCGCCTGTGGTTCAAAGACGCTTGCCGGAAGATTGGGCTGGAGGTGCCGGCATCGGCGCTGGTGAACAACGCGCAGGATGCGTTGCGGCTTTGCGATCAGCTTGGATTTCCGCTGGTGATTCGGCCGTCGTTTACGCTGGGCGGTACGGGCGGCTCGATTGCCTACAATCGCGAAGAATTTGGGGAAGCCATTTCCCACGCCCTGGACATGAGTCCGGTGCACGAGGCGCTGGTCGAAGAATCCGTGCTGGGTTGGAAGGAATATGAACTCGAGGTGATGCGCGATTTTCGCGACAACTTCGTGGTCATCTGCACCATTGAGAACTTCGATCCCATGGGCGTGCACACCGGCGATTCCATCACCGTAGCGCCCGCACAGACGCTGACCGACAAGGAATTTCAGCGCATGCGCGATGCCGCCGCCGCGATTATTCGAGAGGTCGGCGTCGAAACGGGCGGGTCGAACGTGCAGTTTGCGATCAACCCGGAAAATGGCCGCATGGTAGTGATCGAGATGAACCCGCGTGTTTCGCGCAGTTCCGCGCTGGCCAGCAAAGCCACCGGATTCCCGATTGCCAAAATCGCGGCGCGGCTAGCCGTGGGAATGGCGCTGGACGAAATCCCCAACGATATCACCAAGAAGACTCCGGCATGCTTCGAGCCCACCATCGATTATGTCGTAGTGAAGATTCCCAAATGGCAGTTCGAGAAATTTCCCGGCGCGGATACCACCCTGGGGACGCAAATGAAATCCGTCGGCGAAGTCATGGCCATCGGACGCACCTTCAAAGAAGCGCTGCAAAAGGGAATCCGCTCACTGGAGCCCCACACGCCCTGGCGCGCACCAGCGGAAACGCCGGATTCACTGCTGCGCGAGAAATTATCAACGGCACGTCCCGATCGAATTCACTGGCTGCTCACGGCAGTGGAGCGCGGCCTGCACGCCGAAGAGATCCGCGAGCTGACGAAAATTGATCCGTGGTTCATTCACCAGATTGTCGAGCTGAACGCCATGAACCGGCGCGCGGCCGGCGTGACCGTGGAAACCGCCTCGCGAGAACTGCTGCGCGAGGTAAAGCGCCACGGAACCAGCGACGAATACTTGGCGCAAATTTGGAAGACAACTCCTGCCGCGGTGCGTCTGCAGCGCGCGCGCTACGGCGTCTCCCCCGTTTTCAAGCGCGTCGATACTTGCGCGGCGGAATTTGAGTCGTTCACTCCGTACATGTATTCGACCTACGAAGACGAGGACGAATCCGACCCGCACCCCGGGCCGAAAATTATGATTCTCGGCAGCGGGCCCAACCGCATCGGACAGGGCATCGAGTTCGATTATTGCTGCTGCCATGCTTCGTTCGCGCTCCGTGAAGACGGCTACGAAACGATCATGGTGAATTGCAATCCTGAAACCGTGTCCACCGATTATGACACCTCGGATCGTTTGTATTTTGAGCCGCTCACACTGGAAGACGTGTTAGCGATCGTCGAGCGCGAGAAACCGCAAGGTGTAATCGTGCAATTTGGCGGTCAGACGCCGCTGAATCTTGCCCTGGAGTTGAAGCGCAATGGCGTGCCGATTATTGGCACCTCTCCGGAGTCAATTGATCTTGCGGAAGATCGCCGTCGCTTCGGCCGCTTGCTCGAAGAGTTGAAGATTCCCCAGCCGCGCAACGCCACAGCGCTAATTCCAGAGGAAGCAGCGCGCGTCGCCGGCGAAATTGGCCTGCCGGTCCTGGTGCGGCCGAGCTACGTGCTGGGCGGACGCGCTATGGTGATCGCGTACGACGTGAACACCGTGCAGGAATATGTGGCGCAGGCGGCGATGATGGGCCCCGCGCGCCCGGTGCTGATTGATCAGTTTTTGGAAGAGGCCACGGAAGTAGACGTCGATGCGCTTGCCGATGGAACCGACGTTGTGATTGGCGGAATCATGGAACACATTGAGGAGGCCGGTGTGCATTCCGGCGATTCCTCCTGTGTCCTGCCGCCGGTGAGTTTGACACCCGCGATGCTCGACTCGATTCGTGAATATACGAAACGCCTCGCGCTGGCGCTCAAGGTCGTCGGCCTGATGAATGTGCAATACGCGATTCAGCGCGACACTGTGTACGTGCTGGAAGTAAATCCGCGCGCTTCGCGCACTGTGCCGTACGTCAGCAAGGCTACCGGGGTGCCGCTCGCCAAAGTCGCGGCGCGCTTGATGGCTGGCAAGAAATTGGCCGACATGGATCTCCCGCTCGTACATCACGGCGGAGTTTCCGAAATCGCCGTGCATGACTTCTATTCCGTGAAGTCCCCGGTGTTTCCATTCAACAAATTTCGCGGCGTCGACACCATTCTGGGCCCGGAGATGCGTTCCACTGGGGAAGTTATGGGCATTTCGAGCTCGTATGGGCAAGCATTCGCCAAAGCGCAGCTTGCCGCGGGACAGCGTCTGCCGCGCAAAGGCACCGTGTTTCTCAGCGTAAACGATCGTGACAAGCGGCACGTCGGCTCGCTAGGGAAGGACCTGCTATCCCTCGGCTTCCGCTTGCTCGGCACACGTGGAACTTGCGCCGCGCTCGAAGCTGCCGGCGTCGAGGCCGAATCCGTCTTCAAAGTCAATGAAGGCCGGCCGAACATTGTGGACTTGGTGAAAACCGGGAAGATCGATCTGATCATTAACACGCCGCTGGGCCGCGAATCGTTCTATGACGAGAAGTCCATTCGGCGCGCGGCCATTCGTTACAATATTCCCTGCATCACAACGTTGGCTGCGGCGCACGCCGCCGCGCGGGGGATCCGTGCCCTGGTGGAGCAGAAGACCGAAGTTGCGGCGCTGCAGGATTTGCATCGCCGCAAGGTGGCGGCGTCAGGATCGTCATCGGACGCAGGAGATTAGGCAATGGATTTCAGCGGAGCGTTTGCGGCCCTAACCACGCCCTTTGCGGCGGATGACTCGGTTGCGATTGCGGACCTGAAGAAGAATATTCACCGCTACAACGCCACCGCTCTGGCGGGTTACGCCGTGCAAGGCTCGACCGGTGAATCCGTGCTGCTCTCGCGCGCGGAGTGGGACAGTGTCCTGGTGGCCGCGAAGGAAGCGTCAAGCCCGCAAAAGCGTCTGCTGGCAGGGACCGGCGTAGAATCCACCGCGGAAACAATCTCGCGCAGTAAGCGCGCCGCCGAACTCGGCTATCACGCGGCCTTGGTGAAGACGCCGTACTACTACAAGCCGATGTACAAGCCCGACGTCTTTATCGCTCACTATCGGCGCGTCGCGGATGCCTCGCCTATTCCCGTCCTGCTCTACTCCGTCCCACAATTCACGGGAATTTCACTGGAAGGTCCCGAAGTTGCTGTACTCGCTGAGCATCCGAACATCATTGGAATCAAAGAAAGTTCCGGGCACGTCCAGCGCGTCGCAGAAATGGTTGCAGCCACTCCGGCGTCGTTTCAGGTGCTGACCGGGGGTGCAGGCGTGCTACTGCCATCGATGACGGTCGGCGCGAAGGGTGCGATTCTAGCGCTGGCGAGCGCCCTGCCGGAAAAATGCGCTGAACTCTACGACTTGTCGCGGCGCGGGCAATTGGAAGGGGCGCGGGAGCTGCAGAAAAACCTGTTGCGCGCGTCAAAATTGATCGTTTCCGAGCTGGGAATTCCTGGCGTCAAGTTTGTAATGGATCAGCGCGGATATTCCGGGGGACTGGCGCGTTTACCCCTGCAACCCCTCGCGGATTCCGCCAAGCGGCGCGTATTGGAACTTCTCGCCACCTTCGAGCCTGCCGCGGCCCGGGCTTAGCCATCATCACTGCTCAGTGCGAACTACCATTTACCTCTGCCCTTCGTCCAAAAGAGGGTACGAGCGACGGCTCAGGTGCCCTGATTTGGTGTTACCAACGACCTTGCGTATCATCTAACTGCCATGGGCTGTGTCTCCATTCCTTTCCGGCGCCTGCCCCACCAGCCCAAGGTATTTGTCCGCCTGATTGACGATTACGTCAGCGTAAGAAGGTTTTACCCGCATCCCCCTAACCTGGATGCGGTGAAGCAAGTCGCGTCTCAACTCAATTATCCCGCGGAGCGTCGGCGTGAAGTCGCGGCCATTTTGCGAGAGCAAAATGCGGCCTTGGGCGCGAGCGCCACGACCGCGAGCAATCTTGAGAAACTCGAGCGCGGCGCAGTTGCCGTAGTCAGCGGTCAGCAAGTCGGTTTATTTGGCGGACCGGCATACGCGGTTTATAAAGCGCTCACGGCGATCCGATTGGCGGAAGAACTTAGCGAAGCGGGCATCCCGGCAGTGCCCATTTTCTGGATGGCCACCGAAGACCACGATCTCGACGAAGTTCGCCACGTGACCTGGTTCGATTCCGGCAAACTGGTCCGATTTGAACTCCCTGGCAACGCGGAAGCTGGGCGCCCGGTAGGTCAGGTGCAGCTCGAGCCTGCGATCGATCAGCATGTGAAGAAGGCGGTCGGCCTGCTTTCCGGACCCGCCGGCGAAACACTCGCCCAGGTCCTCCAGCGCAGTTACCGGCCCGAAGAAACGTACGGCAGTGCATTCGGAAAACTGTTTTCCCAGCTCTTTGCCGACCAAGGCCTGATTTTGCTCGACCCGCTGGATACGAGGCTGCATCGCATCGCCGCGCCCCTGTACAGAAAAGCGCTGCAAGATCGCGACGAACTAACCGACAAGCTGCTTCAACGTGGGAAGGACCTGGAAAGCGCCGGTTATGACGCACAGGTGAAGGTGACCGCGAAGAGCACGCTCCTTTTCACCATTCGCAATGGCGTGCGCCAGCCGGTTGTGGCAAGCAACTCGCATTTTAAGAGCGGGGACGCTACTTGGACACGCGAGGAAGCGCTGCGCCTGTTAGATTCTTCCCCCGAAACGTTCAGTGCCAACGCATTGTTTCGGCCCGTTGTGCAAGATTATCTTCTGCCCACCGCCGCGTATCTCGGTGGCCCGGCGGAGATTGCATACTTCGCGCAGTCTTCCGTCATTTACGAGCACATGCTTGGGCGTATGCCCGTGATTTTACCGCGCGCGGGATTCACAATTCTCGATGCGAAAGCGGAAAAGCTTTTGCAAAAGTACGGCCTTTGTATTGAGAATCTTTGGGCCGGTCCGCAGGAGTTGCGGCGCAAGATGGAGTCGGTCTCGGTGCCGCCCGCGCTATCCCAAAATTTTGACCGCGACACGGCGCAAATGGAGAGCACCCTAGCGGACCTCGCGACGCAAATCGAGCAATTGGATCCGACGTTGACCGGCGCGGTCACCACCGCGCGCAACAAAATCTCCTTCCAACTGGAAAAGCTACGCCGGAAAACTGCCCGCGCCCTGGATCAGAAGAGCGGTCTGTTAGCCGAGCACGAGTCCTTCCTGGAGAATTTGATTTACCCCGATAAGTCTCTGCAGTCGCGCGAGTTGTGCTTCTTGCCATTTCTGGCTCGCTGGGGCATGGACGGCCTCGGCGAACTCCAGAAACTTTCCGGCAGCGACACCCTAGGCGAGCATCGCATCGTCCGGATTCCGTAAGCGCTCCCCGTTTTTCTGAGTTCCCTAATGAGAGCACTCCGCGGGTTATCCGTCGTGCATACGTCACACTCTGAAGTCGATACCTACCTCGAGTTGTGCCTACCGTACTGCGCAAGGCTTTGCACAATTACGTAACCTCGGGTCCGGAATTCCCCACAAATCCCTGACGGGCGAAGGTCCGTATTGTTCCGCTTCGCGGCCATAACTTTAAGAGAATACCGATACTTGCGGGAATTATCGTCGGCCGACGTTCCTGGCCCAGTAAATGCAGCGGTCCTGTTCAATAGTGTAGGCCCGCGTAGTGCGCGTGTGTGCGTCTGCGTGGATGTTCGGTCACGGGTCGGGTAAATCGACCGCTTTTAGTAATCGAGATAGGGGGTTTTATGACACCCAGGTTCCGACGCGTTCAGGTGAAGAGCTTTGCTGGTAGAGGGAAGGCGGGCAACTTAATCCTGTCCTTTCTGATGCTCGGTATCCTCTTATCGGTTGGCGCGGCTGGGGTGTCGGCGGCTTGCACTGCCGCCCCAGGAAGCAACGTCATCAATTGGATAGACAGCACTGGAAACTGGAGCACCGCCGCTGACTGGAGCTTGGACTGCACGCCCAACAACGGCGGTGGAATCACCTACGCGGTGACAATCAACACTCCCGGCAGCGTAACACTCGATATCAACTCCACCGTCGACAGTTTGACGCTGGGAAGCGGCGCCAGCCTGACCGGAGGCGCCACTAACACGCTGACGACGGGCACGCTGACCAACGCGGGCAGTGTGTTTTTCGACAACGGAAATACCCTCACGGTTAACGGTCTCACCACGAACAGCTCGGGTGGCACATTGAGTTTGGGCCTGGCCAGCACGCTCCAGGTCAATGGAGACCTGAGCAACTCAGGGTTTGTTGCCACCGGGTATTATGCTGGGCCCGGCACAGGGGACACACTGAATGTGACGGGAACGTTCACAAACAATTCCGGTGGGAACCTTTACCTGAATGGCGCGGGAGATAAGGCCACAGTCGGAGCGCTGAACAATTCCGGGAGCGTGACCGTCAACACTGGCGCAACACTGACCGTGAACGGGGCGGTGACTAATGCCGCGAGCGCCAGTTTGAACCTGAGCGGAACGGTGACGGCAAGCGGTGCTGTGGCCAACTCTGGGAGCTTAACGCTGAACAGTGGCGCGACGGCCAACTTCGGTTCGCTCAGTAACACAGGCTCGGCAACCATCAGTGCGGGGAGCACGCTGAACCTGACTAGCCAGCCGGGTGGGATCACGGATGTAGGAAGCGGCTCGACGCTGAACGTGGGAGGGACCTTCAAGGCTGGTGCGAATAGCGGGCTGGTCGGACTCACCAACGTGGCGGGAACGCTCGACTTAGTCAACGGCCAAACGACGGCGATCGCGCCGGGTGGCGGAACGCTGACGATAGGCTCGAGTGGGAATTTGGCCTTGGGGAGCGCCAGCACGCTGACGGTGAACGGAAATGTAACCAACGCGGGCTTTGTTAACTCGGGGTATTTTTTCGGGTCCGGCACCGGGGACACGTTGAATGTGACGGGGACGTTCACGAACAACAGCGGGGCAAACTTTTACCTGTACGGCTCGGGTGACCAAGCCACGTTGAACGCGCTGAACAACTCCGGGAACGTGACGGTCAACACGGGCGCGACGTTGACGGTGACACAGGGGATACCGACGATCGTGGCGGGCTCGACGTTCAATGCAGCAGGCACGGTGAACGGCTTTGAGAAACTAACCACCGTGGCGGGGAATCTTCAAGTGTCGAGCGGGCAAACAATCACGGACACGCCCACAGGGGGTACGCTGACGGTGGCCTCGGGCGGCACCTTGAACTTGTCCAACACGAACGGCACCACTACATTGTCGGTGACGGGCGGTCTGAGCGACATGGGCAGCGTGACCGTCGGCAGTGGGACGGTTTTGAACGCAACCCAAGGCATGACGGACCTACCGTCGGGCGGGGCGCTGACGGTGGCGGGCACGACGAACATATTGAACAATCTGACTAGCGTGGAAGGTACGCTGTTCTTGGAGAACGGCCAGACGACTTCGCTAACGCCGGGTGGCGGAACACTAACGGTAGCCTCGGGTGCGAATTTTGCTTTGGGCAACGCCAGTACAGTGACGGTGAACGGAAATCTGAACAACACAGGGTTTATTAACTCGAATTATTACATCGGGTCCGGCACCGGGGACACGGTGAATGTGACGGGGACGTTGACGAACAACAGCGGCGGGACGTTTTACCTGAATGGTTCGGGCGATCAAGCCACGGTGAACGCGTTAAACAACTCCGGAAACGTGAATATCGGTACGGGCGCTACGCTGACGGTGACGCAGGGGATTCCGACGATCGCGGCGGGTTCGACGTTCAGTGCAGCAGGCACGGTGAACGGTTTCGGGAATTTGACGACGGTGGCAGGGAACCTGACGCTGGACAACGGGCAGAGTATCGCGGTGACGCCGGGTAGTGGGACGCTGAGCATCACGAATACGGGTAACCTGAGTGTGAGTAATGGCGGTTCTCCAAGCACAGGGACGACGCTGACGGTAAATGGGACAGTAGCCAATGCGGGAAGCTTAAATCTCAGTGGCGTAGGGACGACCGCGAGCTTCACAGCGCTGAACAACACGGGATCGGCGACCATTGGCTCGGGGACGACGCTGAACTTGACGCAGGGGATCACAGACATACCGGTCAACTCGACGCTGAACGTGTCCGGGACGATCAACTCTGGTGGGAGCAGTGCGCTGGCAGGACTTGCCAGTGTGGAGGGAACACTCGAGTTAGGCAATGGCCAAGCGACTTCGATGACGCCGGGTGGCGGAACACTAACGGTAGCCTCGGGTGTAATTTTTGCTTTGGGCAACGCCAGTACGGTGACGGTGAACGGAAATCTGAACAACTCAGGCTTTATTAACTCGAATTATTACATCGGGTCTGGCACCGGGGACACGCTGAATGTGACGGGAACGTTCACGAACAACAGCAGCGGGACGCTTTACCTGAATGGCTCGGGCGATCAAGCTACCCTGAACGCGTTGAACAACTCTGGAAACGTGACTATCGGCACGGGCGCGACGCTGACGGTGACACAGGGGATCCCGACGATCGCGGCTGGTTCGACGTTCAATGCAGCAGGCACGGTGAACGGTTTCGAGAATTTGACGACGGTGGCAGGGAACCTGACGCTGCACAACGGGCAGAGCATCACGGATACGCCGACGGGCGGCACGTTGACCATAACATCGACGGGCACCTTGAGTGTGAGCGATGGCGGTTCGCCAAGCACGGGGACGACGCTGACGGTGAATGGCACGGTGACCAATGCCGGGAACTTGAGCCTTAGCGGCACGTCGGGGACGCCATTAATTGCGAATGGTGCCTTGATTAACTCCGGGACATTCACACTTAACGGCGGGGTGACGGAGAGCTTCACGGCGTTGAACAACACGGGTTCGACGACCATTGGCACGGGGACGACGCTGAACCTAACGCAGGGGATCACGGACATACCGGTCAACTCGACGCTGAACGTGTCCGGGACGATCAACTCTGGTGGGAGCAGTGCGCTAGCGGGGCTAACCAGTGTGGAAGGTTCGCTGTACTTGCAGAATGGGCAGGCGATCACGGTGACGCCCGGTGGGGCTCCGGCGACGCTGACCAACACAGGGTTGGTAGCCATCGGGGCGGGCACGAACCTGACGGTGAACGGAAATGTGAACAACTCGAACTATTTCACCACGGATTATTTTGCTGGCGGTGGTAACAACGTGCTGAATGTGACCGGGACGTTCACGAACAACAGCGGTGGGACCTTCTACGTCTACGGCCCGGGCGATCAAGCCACCGTGAACGCGCTGAACAACTCCGGGACAGTGTTTGTCAATAATGGGAACATGCTGACCTTGGCGGGGAGCGGCGCATCGAGCAACTCCGGCGCGAGCACCTTCACGTTGGGAGGCGGCACGCTGTCGTCGCCGAGCGTCAGCGCAACCTTCACCAATACCGGGACCATTCAGACGCAGTCTTCGCCGAGCACGATGAGCTTTGGCGGCACGTTTACCAACGGCATCGGCGGCAAGCTGAATTTGAATGTTTCCGGCGATACGACGCAATTCGGAACATTTGCAAGCGGTGGAACCGTGAATGTGGCTGCCGGCGCCCTGCTGGGCATCGGGTCGGGCACATTCGCCGCTGGTGGCGGGTTTCAGCAGCTAAGCAATGGAACGTTCAACGAAATCCTCGCCGGCAAAACCACGGGATCGTTTGGCACAATCAGCGTCACTGGAAACGTCGCTCTCAACGGAAATATAGGTGTCCTGCTTGCAAACAACTTCACTCCCGGTTCCGGCGATACCTTTGACATTCTGAACTACACAGGCACGCTCACCGGTCAGTGGTCCAACGTCAGCGGCCCGAACAACACATTTATCGCCGATGGTCGTAGCTGGACCTTGAACGAGAGCAACGGCGAAGTGCTGCTCACCGCCGGAACACTGCAAGAGATAGTCGCATCGCTTGCCACCAGCGGCAATTGGACTACTCCCGGAACGTTCAGCTGCAGCCCGTCTTTTTCACCCTGCGTTCCCAATAATGGCGCCGCGACCTTCGCCGTAAGCATCGACTTGCCGGGGAATTCCGTCACGCTGGATGGCAGTTCGACGCCCACAAGCGTCACCATCGACTCGCTATCGCTCCAAGCTGGTACCCTCACGATCGGAACCGGGGCGACTCTGAATCTGGTGAATCAGCCAAACGGTATCACCGACATCGTCTCGGGCGCGGGATTGACGCTCAATGGAGCCGTTACTCTCGGCGGCGCCGGCAACGGTCTGTTCAAGCTGACCAGTGTTGAAGGT
>Ga0210409_10002764_pt1 | contig 20384 bp, 16 predicted proteins | sample IncBWH17MmetaG_FD_161649 | JGI IMG/M metagenome (GOLD analysis project Ga0210409, IMG submission 161649) | Forest soil microbial communities from Barre Woods Harvard Forest LTER site, Petersham, Massachusetts, United States - Inc-BW-H-17-M | ecosystem: Environmental > Terrestrial > Soil >...
CCTATCAGGAGATGGCGACAGACGAAAAGATGAAGCAAGGGATGAGCCGCAAGGAAGCCCTTCGCGCAGTCCGCTTGGAGCGAGGCAGTCTCGAAATTACGAAGGAAGTCGTGCGTTCTGGAGGCTGGGAATCTTTCGTGGAGACGTGCTGGCAGGATTTGCGCTTCGCGCAACGGCGGTTGCGAGTGACCCCGACATTCACCATCGCGACAGTCCTGACGTTGGGGCTTGGCATCGGCGCTACTACTTCGATTTTCACATTGGTTCACGCTGTTTTGCTAAAGTCGCTGCCGGTGGCCAACCCCGGCGAACTGTACCGTCTGGGCAAAGAGTCTCGTTGTTGCTACCAAGGTGGGTACAGTCAAGAAAAAGAGTTCTCCCTGGTTTCCTACGACCTGTACAAATACCTTCGAGACACTACCAAAGGCTTTTCGGAACTGGCGGCGTTCCCGTCATTGGAAATGGTCTTTGGTCTCCGACGCGCTGGCACGTCAGAAGCTGCGCAAGGTTATCCAGGCGAGTTCGTCTCTGGCAATTATTTCTCCATGTTCGGCATAAGAACTTATGCAGGGCGCGCGCTAACCGATGCGGATGATCATTCCAACGCTCCGCCAGTCGTCGTGATGAGCTATCGCCTCTGGCAGCAGAAATATGGATCGGACCCGTCAGTCATCGGGAGCGTTTTCGATATCGATGGAAAGCCATTTACCGTCGTGGGAATCACTCCTCCCGGCTTCTTTGGTGACAGTCTGCGCAGTAGTCCGCCCGACTTGTTTCTGTCTCTGAATACCGAACCGTATGTCGAGAGCGATGCCGATTTGAACAAAGTCGACACGCATTGGTTAGAGTTGATTGGCCGCATCCAGCCAGGCACGAACCCCGCATCCATAGAGGCCGAAATGCGAGTCGAGCTCAAGCAGTGGCTGCGCTCGCACTGGAGTGACATGAGCGCGAACGATCGCGCACGATTTCCCGAACAGACCCTGTACCTGACTCCTGGGGGCGCGGGCATCACGACCATGCGCGAACAATACGAGCACTGGCTTCTGATCCTTATGATGGTTTCAGGTTTTGTGTTGCTGATCGTCTGCGCCAACGTGGCCAACCTTATGCTTGTTCGGGGGATGGAGCGGCGCAGACAGACGTCCTTGAGCATGGCCCTGGGCGCCCAGACTTCACGAATTCTGAGGCAGCCTCTTACCGAAAGTATCTTACTCTCGCTGTTTGGTGGAGCGGCCGGCGTGGCGATCGCATTCGCGTGTACGCGCCTGATTCTCCGTTTCGCATTTCCAACTTTTGCTGGGTTCGCGAGCGTGCCGATCACCGCTTCCCCTTCCATGCCTGTTATGCTGTTCGCATTCGTTGTTTCGCTATTGACGGGAGTTGCGTTCGGCGTCGGCCCCGCGTGGATGGCTACCCGAGTAGACCCAATCGAAGCGCTTCACGGGAGCAGCCGCTCGACTGCTCGCGAAGGCTCGCTCCCAAGGAAAACTCTCGTCGTGGTTCAGGCGGCTCTCTCGCTTGTTTTGCTGTCGGCGGCAGGGTTGCTCACGGCCGCTTTGCAGAGGTTGGAGAATAACGATTTAGGATTCGCTCAGGACCGCCGCATCGTTGCCAACATTGATCCTCGGTTAGCCGGTTACCGATCGGATCAGCTCCCAACACTTTATCGGCGTATCCACGATTCGATAGCAAGCATCCCGGGCGTATCTTCCGTCGCTCTCTGTCAATACTCGCCTGTGGGTTACGGTTGGGGTGCTGGCGTTTGGGTGGACGGACATCCCGCTCCTGGGCCGACAGATGACAACTCCGCCGCGTGGAATCGAGTTTCGGCGGGATACCTTGATGTCATCGGGACTCCCGTCGTTAGAGGGCGCGGCATCACCGAAGAGGACGCGCCGAGTTCGCGAAAAGTAGCAGTCATCAATGAAGCGTTTGCGCGAGAGTTCTTCCAGAACGAAGATCCGATTGGCAAGCACTTCGGCACGGAGGCGGATAACAGCCGCAAATACGAAGTGGTGGGTATAGCTAAAGATGCCCGCTACCTCACCGTCGATAAGCCGGATGGCGCGTTCTTCTTTTTGGCGGAAGCACAAGCCGACTATTCGCAAACCAATCTTGGTTCACTTTTCCTGCACGACATTGTCATACGAACACGGCCGGGAGCTAGCCTATCTGATGTGCAGGTGCGCCAAGCCATGGCTTCGGTTGACCCCAGTCTGCCGATCATTTCGATTCGTACTCTAAAAGATAAGGTCGCCACGCAGCTCACGCAGCAACAACTCATTGCACGTCTCACCTCGTTGTTCGGCGTTCTTTCATTGGTTTTAGCCTCGATTGGGCTCTATGGAATTACTGCATACAATGTCGGACGCCGTGCGGGCGAGATTGGCGTGCGCATGGCGCTGGGCGCTAGTCGGGGCCAGGTTGTTCGGCTTGTGCTACGTGGCGCATTCCTCCTCATAGCGATTGGGCTGACTTTGGGCATACCGCTGTCTCTCGCTACGAGCCGAGCCTTGAGCAGCCAGCTTTACGGACTCAACCCGTACAACCCCGTGATTCTCTTACTAGCGGTGATCGTACTTGCAGTCTTCGGGTTGGTCGCCACTCTGGTTCCCGCTTTGCGGGCGAGCTCTATCTCGCCAGCGCGGGCCCTGCGAACCGAATAAGTTCCGTCGCTTTCTGCAGTATAGCGGCTTGGCTCTACAGCTCTGGGTCTCGCGCCGAATTCTCGCTCAGTTGAATCAGCCTCCCTTTTTCTTCTTCGCATTTTCTTGGGCACTGCTTCGGGCCAATTCCTGCGCCCCGGCAGTCCCGTCTCCGGGATGCCCAAAACGCACTTCGCGTGTTCTGCTTTCCCGACTCCTCCTGAACGGCACAAGTCCCTCCCATAAAGCACCCGCTCGCCTTGGGAGCAGCGGCCTCTCGCTTCTGAGTGCCCCAGGAAAATGGGGCAAGAAAAAGGAGAAAAATTCATGTCTTACGTAAACTCAGTGACGATCATTGGGTTCGTCGGCGCAGACTGGAGCAACTTTACAGCTCTGCGCGCTTGAAGGGCGACAAGCGGAGCAACAACGGTTCGAAGTTCACCGTTCTCTAATCGGCGGGGCCAGGGGAGATCGCAGGCTTTGTAGTCGGTTGCGTAGACGAGACGTCTGCGCGGGTGACGTAGGCGGCCAGCGTTAGGCTGGAGAGTAGGAGGAGGCCGGCGAGGAAGTAGGGGGCCCCGGGGAAGTGGATGGAGATGCTCGGCGAGATGGCGATGGCCAGGACTTGGGTGAAGAGGAGGGGGCCGATCATGCCGCTGATGGCGCGAATACTGTTGATGGCTCCTTGGAGCTTGCCTTGAGATGTGGGATCGACGCGGCGGGACATCAGGGATTGCACGGATGGGCCAGCGATGCCCCAGAGGCCGAGGAACGGGATGGCGCAGAGGAACATCCAGCCGCGCGGAGCGAAGGCGAAGCTGAGGAAACCGAGCATGCCAAAGGTGAGTCCGGAGAGGACACTACGGCGCTCGCCGAAGCGGCGGACGAAGGGACCGACGAGGACTCCCGAGACGATGCTGGTGCTGACGCCGACGACGGCGAGGGCCAGGCCGACGTCGCGCTCGATCCAAAGGTAGCGATATTGCGTGTAGAGAACGAAGACGGCCGGGAGGGATTGTTGGGCGAGGTAGAAGAGCGTCATCACGCTGGCGAGGCCGAAGAGTTGAGGATGCGAGCGGAGGAGGGTTAGGGAACCGAGCGGGTTGGCCATGTGCCAGGCGGATTTGGAGCGGCGTTCTTTGGGAAGGGATTCGGGAAGCACGAAAAAACCATATGCGGCGTTGGTTAGGCTGAGCGCGGCGGCGGCCCAGAAGGGGAAGCGAAGATTGATGTTGCCGAGGAGTCCGCCGACGGCCGGGCCGATGATGAAGCCCATGCCGAAGGAGGCGGCGAGGTACCCGAATTGCTTGGCGCGTTTCTCGGGGGGCGTGACGTCGGTGACGTAGGCGAAAGCGCTGGAAATGTTGGAGGCGGTGATGCCGGAGATGATGCGACCGACGAGTAGCCATCGGAGGGAGGGCGCCAGGGCCATGAAGATGTAGTCGAGGCCGAGGCCGAAACAGGAGATGAGGATGACCGGGCGGCGGCCGAAGCGGTCGGACCAGGCGCCGAGAATGGGGGAGAAAATGAATTGCATGAGCGCCCAGGCGAAGCCAAAGTAGCCGGTGATGGCGGCGGCGCGGGCGATGTTGCCGCCTTCGAATTGGATGATGAGGTTAGGGAGAACAGGGGCGATGATTCCGAAGGCCAGAAAATCGAGCAGCACCGTTACGAGAATGAAGGTGAATGCCGCACGACTGGCTTGAGGCTGTGGAGTTGAGGGTGCGGCGGAGGACAAAGATTGCTCCTTGGGAATGGAAGATTGTAGCGGGGAACGAAAGAAGGTAACAGAAGAAATGGCAGCCTCTCGCCGGCGAAACGCTGGCGCTACGCCGGGTGCCTGCTTAGTCTTACACCTCGAGGATTACTGGGAGGATTAGGGGGCGCTTGGAGGTTTGCTTGTTGATGTAGCGTTTCAGGTCTACGCGGATTTTTTCTTTTATTACGGACCAGTCGGATTTTTCTTCGGCGTTGGATTGCTCAACGGTTTTCAGGACGACGTCGCGGGCGCCGGCGATGAATTCGGTGCCGTTGTCGCTGAACATGCCGCGGGTGACGATTTCGGGTTGCGACTCCATGCGACCGGTGTGTTTGTCGATCGCGATGATGGGGACAACGACACCGTCCTCCGAGAGATGCTTACGGTCGCGGATGACGACTTCCTCGATCGCCTCGAGGGAGCCGGAATCGACGCAGACGCGGCCGGCGGTTACAGGATCGCGGCGGTAAGCGCCATCTTCGGTGAATTCGAGGGTGTGGCCGTCTTCGAGGACCAGGATTTCGCCGGAGACACAGCCGAGTTGATAGGCGAGCGCAGCGTGACGGAAGAGATGGCGGTATTCGCCGTGCACGGGAATGAAATATTTAGGCTTGACGAGCTGCAGGATAAGTTTTTGTTCTTCCTGGCTGGCGTGGCCGGAAACGTGAATGGTGCCACCGGAGTTGTCGTAATAGACCAGGGCGCGTCGGCGAAACATGTGATCGAGCATGCGGAAGATGGCTTTTTCGTTTCCGGGGATGATGCGTGCGGAAAGGATGACGGAGTCGTTTTCATCAACGGAGACGAAGCGGTGATTATCAACCGCGATGCGGGAAAGAGAGGACATGGGCTCGGCCTGGCTGCCGCTGGCGAGGATGACCAGGCGCTTGGGATCGAAGCCGCGAATATCCTGAGGGCGGACGACCATGCCGTCCGGAATGCGGAGATATTCCAGGGAGTGGGCGATTTCGACGTTATCGACCATGCTGCGGCCGACGAAGGCGACTTTGCGGCCGACGCGCGCGGCGATGTCGATGACCTGCTGGATGCGGTGGATCGAAGAGGCGAAGCAGGAAAGGATGACGCGGCGCGGGGCGGAGCGGCAAAGTTCTTCGATGCGCGGAACGACGTTGCGCTCGGAGCCGGTGAAGCCGGGGCGCTCGACATTGGTGGAGTCCGAGAAGAGCGCCAGGACGCCTTCGTGGCCGTAGCGGGCGAAAGCGTGAAGATCGAAGGGAGCGCCGCCGACGGGAGTTTGGTCAATCTTGAAATCGCCGGTGTGAATGATGACGCCGAGGGGCGTGCGGACGGCGAGCGCGACGCAATCGATGGTGCTGTGGGTAACGGGAATAAATTCGATTTCAAACGGGCCGATTTCGACGAGGCGGCCGCCAGGAGTGACTTCGCGGAGCGTGGTGGATTGGAGCAAGCCGGCTTCATCGAGGCGTTTTTTTACGAGCGCGAGAGTGAAGCGCGTGCCGTACACGGGAACGTTGAGGTCGCGAAGGATGTAGGCAAGCGCGCCGATGTGGTCTTCATGGCCGTGGGTGAGGACGATGGCGCGGACGTGGGCGCGGTTTTGTTTCAGATAGGTGATATCGGGAATGACGAGGTCGACGCCGAGAAGCTCGGATTCCGGGAACATCATGCCCGCGTCGATGACGAGGATGTCGTCGCCGAGCCGCAAGGCCATCATGTTCATGCCGAATTCGCCGAGGCCACCTAGCGGGATGGCGGTGAGGGATTGCGAAGGTTTGCTCAAGTAAAAGATATCTCCAATGTGTAATAGGGAATCGTATCACAGCGCGGGGTGGGCGCAGCGGATCGCCAACGTTGGCGGTCTGGCGAGACGGATCTACGTGCGAGGTTCAGTTGCCGGAACTGAAGAGGTGGGCGATGGCGACGATTACGATGGCGCCGACGGTGGCCGCTGCCAGGCTAAATAGGAAGCTGCTGGAGTAGCCCACAATGCCGAGCTTTGTGAAAATCCACCCGCCCAGGACGCCGCCGATCAGTCCAAGAACGATGTCGGTGATGCAGCCGAAGCCTCGACCGCGGGAGATTTTCCCGGCGAGCCAGCCCGCAAGCAGGCCGAGTATCAGCCAGCCTATCAGCGAGCGCGTCGCGACTGAACCTATGCGTTGTGGCATTTGCAGCAGCGTTGCGAGCATGAAGTCTCCTTGGAAGGGTATGGAGATGGTTTTGGTAGGGGGCATTCTAGCGCAAGTGGGGAATAAAAGTGAGTGAAGTTCAAGCGCCGGCGGGTTGCTGCTGGGTCATGCAGTGCAGCGTGCCGAGGCCGAGGACCAGATCGCGGCAGGCGATGCCCACGACTTCGCGGCCCGGGAAGAGGCCGGCGAGGGTGTTGAGCGAGACGCGATCGTTAGGGTCGTTGAACGTAGGGACCATGACGAGTTTATTGGCGATGTAAAAATTGGCGTAGCTGGCGGGGAGGCGCTGATTGTCAAAATAGATGGGCGCGGGCATGGGAAGCGTTTCGATTCGGAAGGGGCGGCTGTTGAGGTCTTTCATCGACTTCAGCAGAGCGAGATTTTCCTGGAGGGGAACGTAGTTGGCGTCGTGAGGGTCCTGCTCGACGACGGTGACGATGGTGGTGGGACTGACGAAGCGGGCGAGATCGTCGACGTGGCCGTGAGTATCGTCGCCGGCGATGCCATTTTTCAGCCAGAGAACCTGGGTGACGCCGAGATAGCTGCGGAAGACGTGGGCGTAATCTTCGCGGGTGAAGCCGTGATTGCGCTGCTGGCGTTTGCTGAGCAGGCACTCTTCAGTGGTGAGCAGGGAGCCGCGGCCGTTGACATCGATGCTGCCGCCTTCGAGGACGACGCGGCGGCCTTTGTAAGCGGGTTGCCAGACGAGGCGTTTGAGTGTTTTGTTTACGTTGGTGACGGCGAGAGCGTCTTTTTTGTGATTGCTGTATTTGGCCCAGCCGTTGAAGAGCCAATGCGTGTAGGCGACTTCGCCGGCGCTGCTTTTGACGCAGATGGGGCCGGAGTCGCGCATCCATCCGCGATCGGTGGGGACGCGGAAGAAATTGACGGCGGCGAGGTGCACTCCGGACTTTTTCAGGATGTCGCGCACGTGCGATTCGGCGGCGCGATTTTGGACGAGCAGATAGACGCGCTCGACGCGCGCGAGGTGACGAACGATTTCCGCGTAGGCCCAGGGAATGGCGGGAAATTTTCCGGGCCAGTCGGTTTGTTCATGGGGCCAGCCGAGCCAGGTGGCTTCGTGATGTTCCCATTCGGCGGGCATCCAGAGGCCGCGTTCGAAAGGAGTGGAACCGCTCGCGGGTGTGGGCATGCGGGTTATTCGCCCAGCCAGCGGTTCAAGATGGGGCCGTAGGCGTCGATGCGGCGGTCGCGAAGGAAGGGCCAGTTGCGGCGGGTGTCTTCGCTCTTCGCGGGATCGCACTCGACGACGAGAATTTCCTCCTTGTCGTTGGAAGCTTCGGTGACGATTTGGCCAAAGGGGTCAGCGACGAAGGAGTTGCCCCAAAAATCGAGGCCGGGGTCGCCGCTGGCAGCCTTGCCTTCGAAGCCGACGCGGTTGACGACGGCGACGTAGACGCCGTTGGCGATGGCATGCGCGCGCTGGATGGTTTTCCATGCGTCGAGCTGCGCTGCGCCGAACTCCGCTTTTTCGTGGGGATGCCAGCCGATGCTGGTGGGATAAAAAATAACTTGCGCACCGCCGAGAGCGGTTACGCGGGAACCCTCCGGATACCACTGGTCCCAGCAGATCTGCACGCCGATTTTGCCGTATTGCGTTTGAAAATTGGGGAAGCCAAGATCGCCGGGAGTGAAATAAAATTTCTCGTAGTAGAGCGGGTCGTCGGGAATATGCATCTTGCGATATTTGCCGAGGAAGCTGCCGTCGGCGTCGAGCACGGCACAGGTGTTGTGGTAGACGCCGGCGGCGCGGCGCTCGAAAAGGGAAACAACCAAGACAACTTTCTTTTCTTTCGCTACTTTTGCGAGCGCGTCCGTTGCGGGTCCGGGAACAGGCTCGGCGAGATTGAAAAGGTCGGGATCTTCCTTGCGGCAGAAATATTCGCTACGAAAAAGTTCATGTAATGAGATGATTTGTGCGCCGCGCGCGGAAGCTTCGCGGATTTTATCGATCGCGCGGGAAAGATTTTCCTCGGCGTTGGTGGTGCAACGCATCTGCACAAGCCCGACCGCAAACTTGTTGGCCATGATTTTTAGTTTAACATCGAGCGCAAGCGGCGGCGAGTGTGCGCGTTGCTTCCGGCAAATGGCAAGTGGGGGCATGCAGATGATGAAAAAATGCGCGTGAATATTCTGAAATCGTGATAAAAATCAGTTGCGAATTTTTTCCGGGAGAGAAAATGCCGAAGCGGCAGAAGAAGACGGTCACGGGGCGCGTGCTACATGATCCCGTGAAAGACAAGCTGCGGCCCATGTTTCCGATGGACTTGTCGCGGTGCCGAACGATCGACCAGTTGGTCCGCGCGATGGGAAATACGGCGTTCACCGGGCGGCAGATCGGGGACGCCGCGGATGTTGTGGAGCTGATGGCGCGCGACAAAGAATGTTTTGTGGTGATGACGCTTTCCGGCGCGCTTACGGTCGCGAAGATGGGGCTGGTGTTCTGCGACTTGATCGAATCCGGAGTCGTGAATGCGATTGTTTCCACGGGTGCGCTGATGGCGCATGGGTTGGTGGAGGCGACGGGGCTTTCGCATTTTCGCTACAACGCGTCGATGGACGACAAGGAATTGTTCGAGGCGGGCTACAACCGCGTTTACGATTCGCTGGAGCCGGAGACGAACCTGGATCACGTCGAAGAAGTGATGGACGAGATCTTGAACAATTGGGACGCGGAGGAAACGGTTTGCAGCTGGAAGCTGCATCGCAAAATCGGGGAGTACTTGCTCAAGGGATTTCCGGGGCGGGGAATTCTGAAATCGGCGTACGAGCACAATGTGCCGGTGTTTGTGCCGGCGTTCAGCGATTCAGAGCTGGGGATTGATTTCGCGCTGCACAAAATTGCGCGGCAGGATGCGAAGCGGCCGCTGTTGCGGTTCGATCCATTTGAGGATTTCGAGAAATTCGCGGGGACGATGCTGGCGACGAAGAAAATGGGGCTGTTTACGGTTGGCGGCGGTGTTCCGCGCAATTGGTCGCAGCAATTTGGGGTGTATGCGGAGCTGCTGGCGCGTCGCGGGTATCGCAAGATGCCGCTGAAGCGCTACAACTACGGGGTGCGGATTTGTCCGGAGCCGGTGCACTGGGGCGGGCTGAGCGGGAGCACGTACACAGAGGCGGTTTCATGGGGGAAATTTGTGCCGCCGGAAGAGGGCGGGCGATTTGCGGAAGTGTTTGACGATGCGACAGTGGCGCTGCCGCTGATCGTGGGAGCGGTCCTAGAGCGAATCGGCTACTTCAAGCGCGAGAATTGCAAATAGAAGGTGAAACTATGGCCGGCAAAGGAGCAGCGAAGACGCAGGCGCTTTACGATGTGCATCCTACCGTGGCGATGATGCAGAAGTGCATCGCGGAGCTCAAGGAAAAGACGGGGCGTTCGCTCGAAGAGTGGACGGCGCTGATCAAGAAAGAAGGGCCGGAGGATGAAAAGGGAAGGCGCGCGTGGCTGAAGTCGAAGCACAAACTGGGAAGAAACAACGCGATATGGCTCGCGGAACGAGCTAGCGGCAAGGGCGGGGAGTTCGATGACGAGGAATCGTATCTAAGCAGCGCGGTGCGCCACGCGGAAGAGCAGTACGCGGGGCCGAAAGAGAAATTGCGGCCTATTTACGACGAGCTCTTGAAGCTTGGGAAGGCCGTGGGCGCGGACGTGAAGGCCTGTCCGTGCAAGACGATTGTGCCGCTCTACAGGAACCACGTCTTTGCGCAGATCAAGCCGACTACCAATATGCGGATTGATTTAGGATTTGCGCTGGCGCATCACAAGGGGAAAGTGCCGAAGCGGCTGATTGATACGGGCGGATTGGCGAAGAAAGATCGCATTACACATCGCATCGAGCTGAAAACCGTGGAGGAAATCGACGGCGACGTGAAGAAGTGGCTAAGAACGGCGTATGAGTTGGATTTGTGACTCTCGATCAAAGAACGTCGATTCGCGTGCCGGCTCCGGCATAGACGTAATTATCGCCGAAGGCCTTCTGGAGGCGAAGGAAAGCCGGCTCTCCGGTGCAATGGCCTGGTGCAATCTTGTCGAGCTTCATTTGTCTTTCAAATTTGCAACAAGCACGTCGATCTCTGATTCGGGTGTGGTTACCAAATGCAGCCCGCCGAAGATGATGTGAAAATGAGGGTCGACAGCGGACGCCGCTTGTAGAATTTCTTCGATTCCGGCATGCGAGCATCCATCAACTAGGATCAGTCCCTGCTTTCCTTTGATCGCGAGGGTGAGTTCGCGAAGCTCAAGGGTGCCGGTATTCTTCGAAACAGTGGGGACGAGAAAAATGCCAGGGGCAACTTCCGTAAGTATGTCCACCAGAACGAAATTGCCGCCACGGAAGACATTCTCGGTGGGCAGGTTGGATGGCACGTTACCGTCGAAGTAACGCATGCGGGACGGCAACGCGGGAACGGGATGAAAGATCGTGGGTGGCACGATTCCGCCAAACATGCCGAAGTTTTCTCTGGCCACGTAGATGGGTACGGTGGGGTTCATCTCGACAAGATATTTCAGGCCGATCGTGTGATCGCTGTGGCGGTGGGAAATCACGACAAAATCAAGTTTGCTGAGATCAACACCCAGGGACTTTACATTATGTTGGAAGATCTCAGCGTTATTTCCGGCGTCAAACAGGATGAGCTTTCCGTCGTGCTCAATGAGCGCGGAAAACCCCCAATCCTTAGTTACTTCCTTGGACTCGGAAAACGCGTCATACAGAATCGTGACTCTATCCTTAGCGTGTGCTGAGTACGGGACGAGGAGCAGGTCGAAAAGGAAGCATCCGAGTGTGAATCGCGGCAAGACGCGACGAAGATTCATGGCTTAGCTCCTTGGTGTGCCGTTGCGGAGAAATCAGTCGTCTTCGCCGATGAGGATGGCTGCGCCGAGGACGGTGGTCCAGAGGCCGCGCTTGTCGCCTACGGCGGACTGCGTGACGTTGAGGGTGCGCACGATTTTGTTGGAGATGCGGTAGACCTCTTTTTTCTCGTCCCAGGAAAGATCCGGATCAAATTCGACGTTTAGCGTGGTTGCGAGCATTTCCGCGGCGAGCTCTTCGGCGTATTCGCCGGCGACTTCCTCGGTTTCGCCGAAGGAGTGATGCTCGGAGAGATAGCCGTACATCGATTTGTCGCTGGGAAGGGCAAGGCCAATGCTGGCGGCGATCAGGCGGTGCGGTTCCTTGGTGGAATTTTCGCTGATAACCGTAAAGGCCACTTGGCCGGGCCGGATGTGCTTCAATCCTTCGCTGCGCGAGATCAATTTGCAATTGGGCGGAAAGATGGAGGAAACGCGCACGATGTTGCATGCCGCAATGCCCGCGTTGCGAAGCGCGAGCTCGAAGCTGGAGAGCCTTTCGCGATGTTTTCCGACGCCCTTGGTGAGAAATATTTTCTTAGCGACGAACGCCATGGTGCCGGTGTGCGGTGCCTCCGTGGAATGTGACGTCGAAAAATTTTGTGCTGTGGAAAAGTAACAAGAAGGTTTTGGTGTGTCAACGCATTTCAGAGGTTTGCGGGAAAAGATTGCAGCGAAATTGGGCGGGATGTTACAGCGTTGTCACAAAAAGCGCGCCTTATTCGGCGATGGCGCGCTGGAGGAGCTTTCCGAGGGGCTTACAGAGCGAAAGGACTTTTCCGAGGTCGTCGGAGGTGAAATCGGGGCCGGCCGTTTTCACGTTGGCGCCTTTGCGGCTGATTTGAATCACGCCTACGACGCGATCGGCGGAGAGGATCGGGGCGCTGATGATTTTCTGGATGACTTCGGCGCTTTCGGCGGCCAGCTTAACGCCTTCGAAAACAGTGGCGTGCCTGACGGAGGTGAAATCGTTGATAATTTCGGGGCGGCTCTCGCGGGTCGTGCGCGCGGCTAGCGCAGTCTTGCTGGAAAGGGGGATGAAGCCGACATTCTTGAGCGCTTCGGGGACGACAAAGTGCAAATGCCGCCAACGCTGGGAAACGCCGAGAATGGCCACTTCCTCGGCGCGCACGGAAAGCGCCTTGGCGATGCGTTCCGCGACCGAAACGAAGGAAACTTGGGGTTGATCGCCGGCTTCGCTCTCCAACGCGTCGGCAAGGCGTTCCAGTTCAGTTGCGAGATTCATGCTTTGTCCAGAAACTGCGCTGCGTCACTGGCGGCCAGGCGAGAGGTCCCAGCAGAGTCACAAGCGCAGGATAGCACCGGGCAAATCAGCGATTGTAAAAATGAAGTCATTTGGTTTCAATCCGTAAACGACGACCATTTGGAAATGTTCGGAACATCCGACGAATTGCCGCCAACTTGCATCGCCTTTGGCAACTCCCTATACTGAATTCGCCGCGATTCATGAGCTGGATGCTGGGAATGACGCGGCGGAGAGGGCATGTCTGCCACGGCAACCCGGCCTGAAACCAGTTACCTCCTTCGCAAACTCCATTCTTTAAGCGGGATCGTTCCGGTGGGTGCATTTCTAGCGGAACATTTTTGGTCGAACAGCGCGGCACTGGTCGGCGCGTCAAAATACAACGAAACTTCGCAAGAACTGCAAACTATTCCGTTCCGCGTGTTTGTGGAATGGGCGTTTATTTTCTTGCCGATTTTATTTCATGGAGGATACGGCGTTTATATCTGGCTGCGCGGTGAGTCGAACGTGTCGCAATATCCGTGGGTGAAGAATTGGCTGTACACGTTCCAGCGGTACACCGGGCTGATCGCGTTCGCCTATATTGGCTGGCACGTTTACACGCAACGCTGGCTGACCCACGGGATGTCCACGTATGCGGAAATGGCGCAGCAGTTGCTGAACCCGTGGGCGCTGACGTTCATGATCGTGGGGGTTGTGGCGTCGTCGTTTCATCTCGGCGTGGGCATCTGGAATTTTCTTTGCAAATGGGGACTGGCGGCGACGGTACGGGCGCAACGAGCGGCCGGCCAGTTGGGCTTGGTAATCGGAATCGTCTTTAGCTGTGTGGGCGTATTGATTGTCTTGAGTTTTCGATTGGACTGGCATCCCTTCGCCTCCTATGTAACGCCAAAATGAGAGAGCCCAAGATCATCGTAGTGGGCGGTGGACTGGCCGGCCTGATGGCGACGATTCGTGTCGCGGAGGCGGGCGTGCCGGTTGAGCTGTTTTCCATTGTCCCGGTGAAGCGTTCGCATTCGGTTTGCGCGCAGGGCGGAATCAACGCCGCGAAGAATCAAAAAGGCGAAGGCGACACCACACAGAAACATTTCGACGATACGATTTACGGCGGGGATTTTCTGGCCAATCAGCCGCTGGTCAAGCGCATGTGCGAGACGGCGCCGGGAATCATCGATCTGCTGGACCGCATGGGAGTGATGTTCAATCGAACGCCGGAAGGCTTGCTCGATTACCGACGTTTTGGCGGCACGCTTTACCATCGAACCGCTTTTGCCGGCGCAACTACTGGTCAGCAATTGCTCTATGCGCTGGACGAGCAGGTGCGGCGGCACGAATCCGAAGGCAGAGTGGCGAAGCGGGAGGGCTGGACGTTTTTGTCGGCGGTGATTGACGAGACCGGCGTCGGGCGCGGGATTTGCGCAATGGATTTGCGTTCGATGGAAGTGAAAACGTTTCCGGCGGATGCGGTAATTTTTTGTACCGGCGGAATTGGCGCGATTTTCGGGCGCTCGACGAATTCGGTGGTGTGCACGGGGTCGGCTCAATCGGCGCTGTTTCAGCAGGGCGTAGATTACGCGAACGGCGAATTCATCCAGGTGCATCCGACGGCGATTCCGGGCGAGGACAAGCTCCGCTTGATGAGCGAATCGGCGCGCGGGGAAGGCGGGCGCGTCTGGGTTCCGCGAAACCCGGGAGAGAAACGCGCGGCCAAGAGCATTCCGGAAGCAGAACGATTTTATTTCCTGGAAGAGTGGTATCCGAAATACGGGAACCTGGTGCCGCGGGATATCGCCACGCGAGCGATCCACCGCATCGTCTACCAGGAAAAATTGGGGATTGGCGGGCAGGCGGCGGTGTATTTGGACGTGACGCATATTCCGCGCGAGACGCTGGATCGCAAGCTCGAAGGGATTCTGGAGATTTACGAGAAGTTTCTCGGAGTCGATCCACGCGAAGAGCCGATGAAAGTGTTTCCGGCGATGCATTACACGATGGGCGGCTTGTGGGTGAATGGCGAAGACCAAGCCACGAATGTGCCGGGAATTTATGCAGCGGGGGAATGCGAATACCAGTATCACGGCGCAAACCGCTTGGGCGCCAATTCGCTGGTTTCGTGCATTTTTGGTGGCGGCATCGCCGGGCCGGCGGCGGTGAAGTACTCGCGCAACCTGGAAAAGGGTGCGGAGGCAGTGGACGCGAGTGTTTTTCCGCGCGAGCAAAAAAGACAGGAAGAGATGAACCAGGCGTTAATTTCGAAGCAAGGCGCGGAAAATCCGATCACTATCTGGAAAGAGCTGGGCGAGATCATGACCGAGCACGTGACGGTCACGCGCATCAACAAGAACCTGGAAACCGCTAATGCGAAACTCAACGACTTGCAGGCGCGATACCGGAAAATCAATTTGAGCGACCGCACGCTGTGGTCGAACCAGACGCTGAACTTTGCGCGGGAGCTGGGCAACATGCTGATCCTGGCGCGGGTGATTACGGTTGGCGCTTTGTGCCGGAACGAGTCGCGTGGCGCGCATTACAAGCCGGATTTTCCGGAGCGGGACGACAGCAATTGGCTGAAGACGACGCGGGCGAAGTGGGTGCACGACGACATTCAGCTGACTTATGAGCCGGTGGACATTTCGCAGATACCGCCGCGGCCGCGGCGGTATGACGCGGTGAAATGATGGACGGGATTTTTCGGAGCAGGTCGGTGGAAGTCGAGGTCTGAGATGGCAGAGGGCAAGAAGGTCATCGTCAAGATAAAGCGACAGGCGAGCCCGAAAGAGGCCGCGCGATGGGAGGAGTTTGCGCTGCCCTGGCGGGCGTCGATGAACGTGATCATATGCCTGCGCGATATTGCGGAGAATCCCGTCACAAGCGAAGGCAAGCAGACGACTCCCGTTTCTTACGATTCCAACTGTTTGGAAGAAGTGTGCGGCTCGTGCGCCATGGTAATCAATGGCAGGGCACGGATGGCGTGCTCGGCGCTGGTAGAGCATTTGGAGCAGCCGATCCGCATCGAACCGCTCTCGAAGTTTCCGGTAGTGCGCGACTTGATGGTCGACCGGCAATTCATGTTCGAGAGCCTGAAGCGGGTGAAGGCGTGGATTCCGATTGATGGCACCTACAATCTTGGCGAAGGCCCGCGTATCGCGCCCGAGGTGCAGGAGAAGGCTTATCCGCTTTCGCGCTGCATCACCTGCGGCAACTGTCTGGAAGTCTGCCCGCAGGTCAACGAGCACAATAATTTCATGGGCGCGGCCATTTTCAGCCAGGTGCGATTGTTTAATATGCATCCGACGGGCGCGATGCACGCCAAAGAACGCATCCAGGCGGTGATGGGGCATGGCGGCATCGAGGACTGCGCCAACGCCCAAAACTGCGTCAAGGCTTGCCCGAAGGAGATTCCTCTTACCGAATCGCTTGCGGAGATTAATCGTCAGGCGTGGAAGCAAGCGCTTTTCGGTTGGCTGGTGGGGTAAACTCTCTTTCACATCTTCGGCACGAAATGCAGGCGTGGTTTTACTCCGGGGGGAAGTCAGCGAGGTGAAATGCTTCGGAACATTACTGCTGTTGCTGGGATGCTGTGCGTCGGCGGCGCAATTCTCGTGAGCGCGGGGCCGAAAGCGGACGAAATCTCCGCCCGCGCACGAAAGCTGCACTTTGCCTCCATCGTCGTCGATACGCACGACGACACGACGCAGCGGTTTCTGGATGGTGATTTCGATCTCGGGGCGCGTCGCTCGGCAGGTAGCATAGACATTCCGCGCATGAAGGAAGGCGGGCTCGGCGCGATTTTCTTTTCCATCTGGATTCCCAGCAAAATCACGGGGCCCGAGGCCGTCAGGCACGCGCTCGATCAAATCGACGCGGTGCGGGAACAGGTGCGCAAGCATCCTAAGGACATCGTTCTTGCCACCACGGCGGCGGAGGTGCGCGAGGCACGTAAACAGGGCAAGATCGCGGCGCTGATGGGTGTCGAGGGCGGGCACATGATTGCCAGCGATCTGGGAGTGTTGCGCTTGTATGCGGCGCTCGGCGTGCGGTACATGACGCTGACGCACAGCGGTAATGATGAGTGGGCAGACTCCTCCACCGATACGGCAGTGCACAACGGGCTGACCGATTTTGGCAAAGACGTTGTCCGCGAAATGAACCGGCTCGGTGTGATGGTGGACATTTCCCATGTTAGCGACAAGACTTTCTATGACGCTCTGGCGGTGAGCCAGGCTCCGCTGATCGCTTCGCACTCTTCGTGCCGTGCAATCTGCGATGCTCGACGAAACATGACCGACCAGATGATTAAGGACCTGGCGGCGAAGGGCGGCGTCATTCAGATCAACTATCACATCGGGTTCCTGAGTGAAGAGTTCATGAACGCCGACAAGGATCCGGAGATCACGAAGGGTATTGCCGCGGAGGTCGAGAAGCGCTGCGGCGACAAGGAAGGCTGCCAGTTGATTGAAGGCGACCGCATCACCCGGGAATACGTGCAGCAGGGGAAGCTGCCGCGCGTGGACTATACAAAAATCATTGAGCACATCGATCACGCGGTGAAGCTGGTCGGAGCTGACCATGTCGGCCTAGGTTCCGATTTTGACGGTGCCAATATGCCCTTTGGGATGGAAGATGCCACGAAGCTGCCGTCGATTACGGAGGCGCTCCTTCGCAAAGGCTATTCGGACGACGATGTGCGCAAGATTCTGGGAGAGAATACGCTGCGCGTAATGACGGAGGTGGAGCGGGTAAGCTCGAAACTGAACTCCGCGAAGTAAAATCAGAGAACCAAACGGAAAAGGAGTTGTGGATGATCTCGAGTCACAAGGCGGGGAAGGTGGCAGTCGCGGTTCTAGTTTTCACGACATTGCTCGTCGCGATTTCGGCGACGGCTGCACCGGCGCGGGCGCAAGCTCCGTTTGCGGCGCAAGACGCAGCGCCAAAGAGTGGAGCAGCCGGGCAAGGCACCACGGCGAAGAAAAGGCCTTCCACGGCGAGCTCTTATGACCGCGCCCTGCTGCGGCCGGCGCTGCTGAAGGATAAAGCGCCGGCACAGTACAAGGTCAGGTTCGTGACCACGCGCGGCGACTTCACGATTGATGTCACGCGTTCCTGGGCGCCGCTCGGGTCTGACCGCTTCTACAATCTGGTCAAGCACCATTTCTTTGACAACGCCAGCGTCTTCCGCGTGGTGCCGAACTTTGTCGCGCAATTTGGGGTTAGCGCGTATCCGGCGGTCACTACGGCCTGGAAGGGAACTGATATTAAGGATGACCCTGTGACGCAGAGCAACAAGAAGGGCTACATCACCTTTGCCACGGCCGGACCGAACACGCGCACCACACAGGTGTTCATCAATCTCGTGGACAACGCGCGCCTCGACAAAATGGGTTTCGCGCCGTTTGGCGTCGTGGACGGCGACGGAATGAAAGTGGTCGAAATGTTCTACGACCAGTATGGCGACACGGCCGGCCCCGACCAGCCGAAGATCGAGAAACAGGGCAAGCCGTACCTGGATAAGGGCTGGCCCAAGCTCGATACCATAAAGTCGGCGACGCTGCTCACCAGCCCTCCGGCTGCCGCGTCTAAACCCGCGACGCCCGCGAAGAAGCCGCAGTAGGCAGGCATCGATTTTTCCGTTTGTATGGATTTGTTTTTTGCCTTAAAGGTCCATTTGACTTTTGTGAGCTGTGAAGCGCATTCTGTAGACTCGATGAATATCTGTTGCCAGATGATCCGTTGTTCTTGCGCGTGCAACGCTGCGTGTCGCAAGGCGACCATCTCTGGCCAGAGGAGTTTCCGGACTTAGACGTAAAATAAGCGCAAGTTCCGAAGCCCACGTTGCCAGAGTTCAGGCCAACGTGGGTTTTTTGTTTTTAATGTGGCGTTTTCAGGGCAGAACATGAGCGAAATCAAGGAAACCAAGGCGCAGCGCGTGGAGCGGCTAAAACGCGAGAAGAATGCCTGGGAGCATTTCGATGAGATCCGGGCATTTGCGCGGCGGGGTCATGCTTCGATTCCACCGGAATGGCTGGGCACGTATTTTCGCTCGTGGGGTGTCTACACGCAGGGCGATGGCGCCGGCGTGGTCGGCGGAAAGAACGGCGAAGGCAAAGCGACGCCGTTCTTCATGGTGCGCATCCGAATTCCCAACGGCCTCCTGAGCAGTCAGCAGGCGCGCACCATCGCCGACCTCGCCGAGCGCCACGCGCGCGGCGTTGCGGACATCACAGTGCGGCAGAACGTGCAGTTGCATTGGGTGACGATCGAATCGCTGCCGGAAGTGCTTGAGGCGTTGTGGCGCGTGGGGCTGACTACCACCGGCGCATGCGGCGATGTTGCGCGAAATATTACAGGATGCCCTCTGGCGGGCTTTGACGCGCACGAATACTGCGACGCCTCGCCGCTGGCGCTGGAGTTGAACGGGCAACTCAGCGGAAATGCCGAGTTCTACAATCTGCCGCGCAAGTTCAAGGTTTCGATCACGGGTTGCCGCTCGTGGTGCACGTATCCCGAGATCAATGATGTCGGGCTTACTGCTGTCACGCGAAAGCGCTCGCACGGAGATGAGGTGGGATTTTCTCTGCGCGTGGCCGGTGGTCTCTCCACGGAGCCGCACCTCGGCGTTCGCTTGAACGCTTTCGTGCGCTGGGAGCAGGCTGTCCCCGTTGTACGCGGTGTGGCGGAGCTCTTTCGTGAATCGGACGTGCTCCGCCAAAACCGCGAGCGCGCGCGGCTGAAATTTCTTTTCTTGCAGCATGGATGGACCGCGGATTCCTTCCTGGCCGCCTTGCAGGATCGGCTCGGCTTTGCGCTCGATCCCGCCGAACCGGAAGAGCTTCCCTCGGACATTCACCGCGATCATGTGGGCGTTCACGCACAGAAACAGCAGGGCCTTTCGTATGTCGGAGCGAACGTGTTGCGCGGGCGGATAACGCCGGAGCAGTTGCGCACGGCGGCGAATCTCAGCGACCGGTACGCGGACGGGCGGCTCCGCAACACGATCATGCAAAACCTGCTTATCGTGAACGTTCCGAATGAGCACGCCACGCGAGTCGCCGGCGAACTGACCGCCGCGGGCTTGCCCGTGCGCGCTTCCGCTTTTGCGCGCGGCACGGTTGCTTGCACCGGTTCGGAATTTTGCAAGCTGGCGCTGACCGAAACAAAAGGCTTCGCGCGCTGGCTGACCGAAGAGCTCGATCAGCGGCTGCCGGGGTTCCAGGAGCAGCTTAAGTTGCACATCACCGGCTGCCCGAACAGCTGCGGGCAGCATTGGATCGCGGACATCGGCATTGAAGGCAAAAAGTTGAAGGTCGATGGCCGGATGGTGGACGCCTATTACTTCTGCGTCGGCGGCAGCGTGGGTGAGTTTGCGTCCATTGCGCGGCCCGTGGGTTTTCGTTGCGCGGCGTCGGAGGTGCCGGACGCCATCGAGAGGCTTTTGCGCGAATTCAACGAGCAGCGAGCGCCCGGCGAAAATCTGCGGCGTTTTTTTGCGCGCCATTCGAATGAGCAGATTCGCAACTGGCTGGCGGGCGAATTTGTCGCTCCGGTGGAACGTGACGCCGCGGCGGGCCCCGTGCCGCTGGGAGTCGAGGGCTAGCATGAGCTTGCTGCCCATTTTCGTGAAACTGCGGGATCGTCTGGTAGTCGTTGTTGGCGGCGGCTCCGTCGCAGA
>Ga0210409_10002765_pt1 | contig 20369 bp, 17 predicted proteins | sample IncBWH17MmetaG_FD_161649 | JGI IMG/M metagenome (GOLD analysis project Ga0210409, IMG submission 161649) | Forest soil microbial communities from Barre Woods Harvard Forest LTER site, Petersham, Massachusetts, United States - Inc-BW-H-17-M | ecosystem: Environmental > Terrestrial > Soil >...
CCTGCGGGCTTGCGAGCTACTCGCTAATGAACCTGATGATGACCGCAGCGCCGCTCGCCATGGTGATGTGCAACCATTCGGTCGGCGATGCCGCGCTCGGCCTGCAATGGCACGTGATCGGCATGTATGCGCCGAGCTTCTTCACCGGCACGCTGATCATGCGCTTCGGCGTGCGTACGGTCATGGCGACTGGCCTGCTCCTGATCGCCGGCGCCGCCTCGATCGGTCTCCTCGGCCTCGCGCTGTGGAATTTCTGGGTCGCCCTGGCGCTGCTCGGCGTCGGCTGGAATTTGTCGTTCATCGGCGCGACCACGCTCATCACCGAATGTCACGGCCCGCGCGAGCGCAACAAGGTCCAGGCGTTCAACGATTTTCTGGTGTTCGGCTCGATGGCGTTCGGATCGTTCCTGTCGGGCCTGCTGCTGACGCGTTACGGCTGGGGAGCGGTCAACCAGGTCGTGTTCCCGGTCCTCATCGCGGCCGGCCTGCTCCTCGCCTGGGGGTCGCTCGTCCGCCGGCCGGACCCGGCATGAGCGCCGCGGAGGTCCCTACGCCGCCTTGCGCGTCTCCTCGCGGCGCGTGAATTCGAGCGCGCTGTCATCGACCGCGCCGAAGCGCAGCGTGACCGTGTCCAGCAGGTAGTTCTGATGGAGCTTCCAGGGCTTTTTGGAACCCTGGCGCGGGAACAGGTCGAGCGAGCGCTGGATGTAGCCGGAGGAGAAATCGACCCATGGCTGCGGCTTCACCGCAGGATCATGTTGCCGCGGCGTGCATTGCACATAGCCGCGCCGGTCCATGTATTTGATCAGGCGGCTGACATAGGCGCAGATCAGGTCGCTCTTGAGCGTCCACGAGGCGTTGGTATAGCCGAAGACGCTGGCGAGGTTGGGCACGTCGCTGAACATGACGCCCTTGAAATTCATCCGTTCGCCGAAGTTGACCGGCTTTCCGTCGACGGCGACTTTTATGCCGCCGATCATCTGCAGCTTGAGCCCCGTCGCGGTGACGATGATGTCGGCGGGAAGCTCTTGGCCCGACCGCAGCCTTACTCCGGTTTCAGTGAAAGCCTCGATCTCGTCCGTGACCACATCCGCCTTGCCGCCTTTGATCGCGTGGAAGAAGTCAGCGTCCGGGGCCAGGCACATGCGCTGGTCCCAGGGATTGTAGCGTGGGGTGAAGTGGGTTTTGACGTCGTAGCCGGGGCCGAGCTGCTGGCGCACCTGGCCGACGATCCAGCGCTTTATCAGTTCCGGCTGGCGCCGGCAGCGGTTGTACAAATAAAGCCCGTAAAGGGCATTGCGCCAGCGTGCGATGGCGTAGGCGAGCTTGATCGGCAGGCGGCGGCGTAGCCAAAGAGCGAAAGCATCCTGCGACGGCCGCGAAACAATGTAGCTCGGCGAGCGCTGCAGCATCGTCACCTGCGCAGCGGTCTCCGCCATGGCCGGGATGATGGTGATCGCGGTGGCGCCGCTGCCGATGACCACCACGCGCTTGCCGGTGTAATCGAGATCCTGCGGCCAGTGCTGTGGATGGACGAGGCGGCCGCGAAACTTCTCCACGCCGGCAAATGCGGGTGCGTAGCCGGCGGCATAGTCGTAGTAGCCGGTGCAGGCGAAGAGGAAATTGCACGTCAGGCGCACCGGTTCCCGTTCCGGGCCGCGTTCCACCTCGACCGTCCACAGCGCGTCGGCCGAAGACCAGGACACGCTCTTCACCCGATGCCGAAAGCGGATGTGGCGGTCGATGCCGTACGCTTCCGCCGTCTCGCGGATATAGGTGCGGATCGATTCGCCATCGGAGATCGAGGAGTTTTTTTGCCACGGACGGAACGAATAGCCGAACGTGTACATGTCGGAGTCGGAACGGATGCCGGGATAGCGGAACAGATCCCATGTGCCGCCGACGGCGTCACGGTTCTCGAGAATGACGTAGGACTTGCGGCGGCAGTGGGTCTGCAGGTGATAGGCGGCGTCGATGCCGGACAGCCCGCCACCGACGATGATCACGTCGAAATATTCCTGCGTCATTGCTCGTATCTCATCGGCATGGGACGAAGGCGCGGTCCCTGCCTTTCATCATCACATTCTAGGCGACCGGCGCAAGCTTGGCCTCCGCCTCGGCAACGCGCTTGGCCATGCGGGCGATGAACGTGGCGGAACGCTCCGCGGAGCAGATGAGCACCATGTGGCCCTCGCCTTCGATCAGTTCCAGGTCGGCGCCGGGGAGCTTTGCCGCCAACGCTTCGCCGTGCGCTGCCGGGTCTAGGATGCGGTCGCCGGCCCCGAACAGAATGCCCACCGGCTGGGTCAGGCTCTTGTAGCGGCCCGGCATGGTTTCGAGGTCCTCGGGGACGGCGACGAGGTCGGTCGACGCGGTGATGATGGCGCGGGGCCGTAGCCCCAACAGGCCGCCGCCCTTGGTCGGAAAATCGGCCGGTACTGGCTGCGGACCGAACACGGCGTTGAGCACCGTTACGGCGTTCCTCATCGACAGGGGTATCGCCAGCGTCCACGCCATGATCCAGCGCATGAGCGGCGATTTGATGGCGAGCCCCCGAAACACCGGCGACAGTTCATCCTGCGGGTGCGTCAAGGGCGCCAGAAGAGCGAGCCCGCCCACTTGCTCCGGATGGTTCAAGGCCAGCGCCAACGCGATGGCGCCGCCCAATGAATGGCCGACGACGAGCGGCCGCTGCAGGCGAAGCGCTGCGGCGAATTTCGCGAGCGTGCGCGCCTGGGCGAAGATCGCGGCCGATGCCTGCGGCGGCCGCGTGGAATAGCCGCTGCCGGGCCGGTCCACGATCACGACCCGATAGTCGCTCTTGAGCTTGTCGAGCAGCGCATAGGTGAAGTGACGCATCTGGCCGGCCAGCCTGTGAATGCAGAGGATGGTCGGGCCGGAACCCCGGTCGAGGTAGTGGATGCGCGAACCGTCGATGTCGATGAAGCGCCCGAGCGGCGGCAACGCCTTCTCGACCTGCCGTGCCGTGCGTGCATTGGAGACGGCGAGCGCTCCGACCGCCAAGGCGAGAAGTACGAAGGTAATGACGATGATCCACGCCAAGACGATCATGTCCGTGTCTCCTCTGCGGTGCCGAGCGCGATCGTTTCAGGGCTCAACGATTGCGCTCAGGTCTTCCATAAGGAAGCATGACCTTTCGGCAAACAAATTTCCACTTTCCGGTGATGCCTGGGATGCCGGCCTTCTGGCGTGCCGATCGATACACATCTCCTAAACGCGCGTCCAAGCAAATTCCAGTAAGTGACCGGCATCAGACGCTCGACGATGGCCATCCTCTTGGCGTCGGCGCCGACCAGGACCCGCGCCCGGCGGTTTTCGATGCCGCGGACGATCACTTCGCCGGCGACCTCCGGCGGCAGCCGCAGGAACGCCTTGGCCCGCTCGCGTCGTTCCGCGACCTCCTCCTCGGAGATGCTTTGCGCCATCCGTGCGCTCTCCGAGATCGAGGTGGCGACGCCGCCGGGATGGACGACGGTCACGCCGATGTTGGTGCGCGCGAGTTCGTGGCGCAGGGATTCGGAAAAACCGCGCACGGCGAACTTGCTCGCCGAGTAGGCGGTCTGGCCGGGCGGGGCGATCAGGCCGAATACGCTGGAGATGTTGACGATGCGCGCCTCCTCGCTCTTGTGCAGGAGCGGGAGGAAGGCGCGTGTCATCCGTACCACGCCCCAAAAATTGATCGCGAACAGCCAGTCGAAGTCAGCGTCCGCGACCTGCTCGAACGCGCCGCCGAGCGCCACGCCGGCATTGTTGACGAGAATATCGACGCCCGGGTGCTCGGCCGTCACCCGCGGCGGGAACGCAGCGACCGCCCCGGCATCCGATACATCGAGATGATGCCGGCTGATGCGCACCCCTGCGGCGATGATTTCCGCAGCGGTGTGCTGCAGGCCGTCATCGTCGATGTCGGCCAGCGCAAGATGGCAGCCGCGCCTTGCGAGCGAGGTCGCGATCGCCCGCCCGATCCCCGAGGCTGCCCCCGTCACGACGGCCGTGCGGCCCTCTAGTTTCAGCAACGTCGCGCTCTCTTTTTAAGCTCGTCGGCCAAGTCTGTGCGCTTTAGGCGACGCGCCGGTCCTGATTTTCCCAAAACGGACGGCGCAGTTCGCGCTTGAGAATCTTGCCGGCGCCGGACATCGGCAAGGGTTCGGTGCGCACATCGACGCTGCGCGGACATTTGTAGCCGCCAATGCGTTCTTTGCAGAAACCGATCAGATCCGCCGGATCGAAGCTGGCGCCCTCCTTGACCACCACCACCGCGTGGACCGCTTCACCCCACTGCGGATGCGGAATGCCGATCACCGCGCATTGCAGGACCCCGGGGTATTGGGCGACCACGTTCTCTACTTCGGTAGAGTAGACGTTCTCGCCGCCAGTTATGATCATGTCCTTGATGCGGTCGACGATGTAGACGAAGCCGTCGGCGTCCATGTAGCCGCCGTCGCCGGTGTGCATCCAACCGTCGATGATCGCCCTGGCCGTATCGTCTGGCCGGTTCCAGTAGCCGAGCATGAGGTTGTCGCCGCGCACCGCGATCTCGCCGATCGTTCCCGGCGGCACCGGCTGGTCGTTCGCATCGACAATCCGCACCTCGACGCCAAGCGCGGCGCGGCCGCCAGAACGGTGGCGGCCCTTGGCCCGGCCGGCGCCGATCTGCTCCTCGGTCGCGAGCACGGTCGCGAGCGGCGATAGTTCGGTCATCCCGTAGGCCTGGATGAAACGCACGCCGGGAAGGCGCGCCATGGCGCGGTCGAGCAGCGCCTCCGAGATCGGCGAGGCGCCGTAAAGGATCTGCCGCAGCGAGGAGAGATCGTATCTGTCGATGCCGGGATGATCGACGAACATTTGGATCATGGTCGGCACGAGCAGCGTATTGGTAATCCGGAAGCGCTCGATCGCCTGCGCGACAGTCTCCGGTGCGAAGCCCTTGATGACCACGCTGGTGCCGCCGTTGAGCAGCGTGCAGTACATGCACCAGCCGTTGGCGATGTGAAACATCGGCGGCGCATGCAGATAGATTCCGTCGGGCGGGAACAGCCCCTCGGCCAGGCTTTGCAGCGCGGCGAAGGTGAGATTGCCGTGGCTGAGCGTGACCCCCTTCGAGCGGCCGGTCGTGCCGCCAGTGTAGAAGATGCCGGCGGGATCGTCCCGTCCCGCCATCGCGTCGGGGATCGCCGTTGCCGCCGCGAGCAGGGATTCATAGCGGGCGACGCCGGCAGGAGGCTCGCCCTCGTCGGCATGAACGAGATCAAGCCCGGGTATCGCCGCCGCCAATGACCTGCCCGCTTCCATGAACGCGTCGTCGACGGTGAGCAGGCGGGCGCCGCAATCCTCGAGCGCATCGCGGTTCTCGGCGACGCTCCAGCGGACGTTCAACGGCACGATAATGGCGGCGGCCCAGGCCACGGCAAGATAAAGTTCCAGATAGCGCGTGCTGTTCAACATCAACACCGCGACCCGGTCGCCCTTCGCCACGCCGTTCTGCCGGAGCGCGCCCGCGAGGCGGCTCACCCGCTCACCAAGCTCGGCCCATGTGAGCTTCCGCTCGCCCTCGAGAATGGCGATGCCCAGCGGATTGAGCTGAAGCGCCCGCCGCAGGCCATGCGTGACGTTCATGCTTTCCTCCTCTCGGCGCAATGAGCGTTGGCTGTTGTTGCCGTTGGCGAATTTCACGCTGCTCGCCGGCGCCGATGGCAGCGCACATACACCCGCTATTTTGCTGTTCCGCACTATAGGGTGCGTACTCTCAGCGCGGAAGGGCGCGCTTGCGTTCCGCTTCCCCGGCCTTTAGCTAGGCATTGTCGCTTTTCTCGACCGCGGAGAGTGAGATGGATGATCGAACCTCGGGTCCCGCTGCGGTGGCTGCAGTGGGCGACGCAACGGTGGACGACGAAGCCGGGTTGCGCGGGCTCTACAAGCAGCCGATGGGGCTTGCGGTCCTCAAGCAGCTCGATCGGCTCGACGCGCATTGCCGCAATTTCCTCGCGCATTCGCCATTCGTGGTCATCGGCTCGACGCGGCCCGGGCGCGGCACCGATGTGAGCCCGCGCGGCGACGCGCCGGGCTTTGCCCGGGTGCTGGACGACCACACCATCGTTATCCCCGACCGGCCCGGCAACAACCGGCTCGATACGCTGTCGAACATCGTCACGGATGCCGAGGTCGGTCTGCTGTTCTTCATTCCCGGCATCGACGAGACGCTGCGCGTCAATGGCGTCGCCAAGTTGTCGCGCGACCCCGACCTTCTGGCCGCCGCTGCGGTCGAGGGCCGCGAGCCGCGCCTCGTCATTCTCGTCACGGTACGCGAGGCCTTCCTGCATTGCGGCAAGGCCCTGAAGCGCTCGCGCCTGTGGCACGACGATTACCGCGTCGACAAGAAGTCGTTCCCCTCGCTCGGGCGAATGATCGTCGAGCAGACCAAGCCGAAGGACGTGACCGTCGAACAGGCGGAAACCTTTATCGCCGAGAACTACGTGACCGGCCTCTATTAGGGGTTAGGGGACGGTCAAAAAGCATCGTTCGGCGGCGTTGTCGTGAAACGGTCGCAGCCGTTGCACGTTGCGGTCATTTTTGGCAATGTCCGCGCCGATTTGTGCCGGACGCGCGGTTGCATTCGCGCGCGGCGCTCTCCTTCCGGGCCGGGTTGACCTCTGGCCCCCATCAGCCGGGGTTCTTCCATGACGACTTTGTGGCTCATCATTCTCTGCGGCGTACTGGCTCTGGCTTACGCCATATGGGCCACGTTCTCGGTGATGCAGGCCGATCCCGGCAGCCAACGCATGCAGGAAATAGCTGCGGCGGTACGCGAGGGCGCGCAGGCCTATCTACGGCGCCAGTACGCGACGATCGGCGTCGTCGGCATCGTGATCTTCCTCATCGTCGGCTATTTCCTCGGCTGGCTGGTGGGAATTGGCTTTGCCGTTGGCGCCATTCTGTCGGGCGCAGCCGGGTTCATCGGCATGAACGTTTCCGTGCGCGCCAACGTGCGCACCGCGCAGGCGGCGATCGGCTCGCTGGCGGGCGGCCTCGAACTCGCGTTCCGCGCCGGAGCGATCACCGGGCTCCTCGTGGCCGGGCTCGCTCTCCTCGGGGTGACCATCTATTTCGCCGTCCTCACCCACGGCCTCGGTCTCGCGCCGAACGACCGCACCGTGGTCGATTCCATGGTGGCGCTCGGCTTCGGCGCCTCGCTGATCTCGATCTTCGCGCGGCTCGGCGGCGGCATCTTTACCAAGGGCGCCGACGTCGGCGGCGATCTGGTCGGCAAGGTGGAGGCCGGCATCCCCGAGGACGATCCGCGCAATCCCGCCACCATTGCCGACAATGTCGGCGACAATGTCGGCGACTGCGCCGGCATGGCGGCCGACCTGTTCGAGACCTACGCGGTGACGACGGTCGCCACCATGGTGCTGGCTGCGATCTTCTTCGCTCCGGTCGGCACAGATGCAGTCGCGCGGATGATGACCTACCCGCTGGCGATCGGCGGCGTCTGCATCATCGCCTCGATCATCGGCACGTTCTTCGTGCGGCTCGGCACCAATCAGTCGATCATGGGCGCCCTCTACAAGGGCATGATCGCCACCGCGATCCTCTCGCTGGTCGGCATCGCTTTCGTGACCTACTATCTGGTCGGCTTCGATAAGCTCGACGGCGTGGATTTCTCCGGCGCGCGACTGTTCTATTGCGGCGTCGCCGGCCTCGTCGTAACGGCGCTCCTCATCGTCATCACCGAGTACTACACTGGCACCGACTATCGCCCGGTGCACTCGATCGCCCTGGCCTCGGTCACCGGCCATGGCACCAACGTGATTCAGGGGCTGGCGATTTCGCTGGAGTCGACGGCGCTTCCGGCGCTCGTCATCATCGCCGGCATCCTGTTCACCTATAATGTCGCCGGCCTGTTCGGGATCGCCATCGCGGTGACGACGATGCTCGCCCTTGCCGGCATCGTTGTCGCCCTCGACGCCTTCGGCCCGGTCACCGACAATGCCGGCGGCATCGCCGAAATGGCCGGTCTGCCGAAAGAGGTGCGCAAATCGACCGACGCGCTCGACGCCGTCGGCAACACCACCAAGGCGGTGACCAAGGGCTATGCCATCGGCTCGGCCGGCCTCGGCGCACTGGTGCTGTTCGCGGCTTACAACCAGGACCTCAACTATTTCATTTCCCAAGCCGACAAGCATCCCTACTTCCAGGGCGTTTCGCTCGACTTCTCGCTGAGCAACCCCTACGTCGTCGCCGGTCTGCTGTTCGGCGGGATGCTGCCGTATCTCTTCGCCGCGATGGGCATGACCGCGGTGGGCCGTGCGGCCTCCTCGATCGTTGAGGAGGTGCGGCGGCAATTCCGCGAACGGCCCGGCATCATGCAGGGCAAGGACAAGCCCGACTACGGCCGCGCCGTCGACATGCTCACGCGCGCTGCGATCAAGGAGATGATCGTGCCGTCGCTGTTGCCGGTGCTTTCGCCAATCGTCGGCTATTTCATCATCTACTTCATCGCCGGCGGCGGCCCGCAGGGCAAATCCGCCGCATTCTCCGCGCTCGGTGCCATGCTGCTCGGCGTCATCGTAACCGGTCTGTTCGTCGCCATCTCGATGACCTCGGGCGGCGGCGCCTGGGACAACGCCAAGAAGTACATCGAGGACGGCCATTACGGCGGCAAGGGCTCGGACGCGCACAAGGCCGCGGTCACCGGCGATACGGTCGGCGACCCCTACAAGGATACGGCGGGACCGGCGGTCAATCCGATGATCAAGATCACCAACATCGTGGCGCTGCTGCTGCTCGCGGTGCTGGCGCACTGAGGCAGTAGTGGTCCGAGTCTAACATTCGCATCCCGGCTGCGCGGGTAGCGAATATCAAATCGGCTCTACCAGCCTCACATCCCCGGGATGCCCATGCGGCTGTTTTCGAGGGTGTGCATGAGGCCGCTGATGATGTTGTAGTCGGTTCCGGCCGTCGGCGTGGTGCGGCTGATGAAATCAAAGACGCGGCCGTCCTTGATGCCGTAGGCCGCGACGCGCTGCACGCGCCGGTTCCTGTCGAAATAGATCCCAATGACGCGCTGGTCGGTAATTGCGGTCGGCATGAACGAGATGGCACGTTCGGCGCGCTGCGAAATGTAGTAGAACGCTTCGCCGGAGACGGTCGCGACGGTCGAAGGCGTGCCAAGCACAATCAGCACCTGTTCCTGCGACGCCCCCAGCGGAATCTGCTCGAGCGCGCCGTCCGGCAGCACATAGCCGCGCTGAAACGTTTCGCCGAAACACCCGGCGAGCGCGAGAGCGAGCCCGAGAATCAGCGTGCAGCTTGCCGCTGCCCGTCCGCGCCCACGCTGCCCAAGATCGCCCCTCATCCCCATCCACCTTGCGTCCAACCCGCGTCTGCCCTACGCCCGAAGCCAGGAAATGACAATCCGCCGCGTGACGGCGCCTTGGCACCGCCGCCGCGGGTCCGGGCTAACCCTATGATACTCCCCCCATTTCGGCGCGATTCCAACACCCGCATCATTCGCGCGCTCTATGGCATGATCGTGGCGCAGGCGCGCTCCGCGGCCTTTTACACGAGCTACGGCGTGCCGGACACCGTCGAGGGCCGTTTTGACCTGATCGTGCTCCATCTCGTGCTCCTCCTGCGCCGCCTCGACGGGGAGGGTGACGCCGGGCCGGGGCGAAATCGTCAGCGAAGTGTCGACCGCGGCCTCGGACAGAAGCTGTTCGACGCGTTCTGCCAGGATCTCGACGACAACCTGCGCGAGATGGGCGTCGGCGACTTGGCGGTGCCAAAACGGATGCAGCGTTTCGGCGAGGCATTTTACGGCCGCCGGGCTGCCTATGGCGCCGCGCTTGCGGCCGCCGGCGCGCAGGAGCTTGAGAAGGCGCTCGCACGCAATATCTTCGAGGTGGTCCGCGTGGACGAGCGAGCCGCGCGGCTCGCGCGTTACGCACGCGCCGCGGCGAGCCAGTTGGATGCCGAGGAGGATGGCGCTCTGATGGCCGGGACAGTGACTTTTCCCAACCCTGAGGCCTTTGCCCATGCGTGAGCCTCGATCCGAAAACGGGCGCCGGACGCCGTGGCACGTGCCGCTCGCGTTGGAGAATGTCCCCGAGACCGGGCAGCATCTCGATCTCGTTGCCAGTGCCGAAGTGCGCGCCGGCGTGGCGCGGATGGCGGGGCTCCGCGATTTGCCGCGTCTGCAGGCGAGCTTCGAGGTGACGCGGCACGGCAGCGGGCTACGCGCGCGGGGCCGTGTGTCGGCCACCGTCGGCCAGGCCTGCGTCGTCACGCTCGAACCGCTCGCCAGCGATGTCGAGGAGGCGATCGACCTCGTGTTCGCACCGCCATCCGCAATCAAGCGCGACGGCGAGGGAGCCGGTGCGGAAGAGCGCAACCCGGCCGAAAGCTGGAGCGAGCCGGAGCCGTTGATCGGCGGCACGGTCGATCTCGGCGCGCTCGCGACGGAGTTTCTCATCCTCGGGCTTGATCCCTATCCCCGCAAGCCCGGGGCGGTCTTCCAACCTCCAGGCGAGGCATCTTCCGACGAAGGCCCGTTCGCCGCCCTCGCCGAGCTCAAGAGGGGGAGACATGGCCACTGATCGCAGTTGTGTCCCGGCACCGAACCGTTATTCTCGCCACCGGTCACATCTCCCCGTCTTGCGGACTTGACGCCGCAAGGTCATTGAATGTCGCAAAAGGTCCGCATTGCTCTCGACGCGATGGGGGGAGACCATGGCCCTGCCGTGGTTGTCGCCGGCGCGGAATTGGCGTTGGCGCGTCATCCCGAGAGCGAATTCCTTCTGTTCGGCAACAGCTCGGCGGTCGAGCCGCTCGTCGCCGCGCGGCCGGCTCTCCGCTCAGCCTCCCGTCTCGTCCACACCGAGATTGCAGTACGCATGGAGGACAAGCCGAGCCAGGCGTTGCGTTACGGCCGCTGGAAATCCTCGATGTGGCTCGCGATCGACGCGGTCAAGAAACGGCAGGCCGATGTCGCCGTCTCCGCCGGCAATACCGGCGCCCTGATGGCCATGGCCAAATTCGAACTCAAGACGCTTGCCGGGATCGAGCGGCCCGCCATCGCGGCGATCTGGCCCACGGTGCGCGGCGAGTCGATCGTGCTCGACGTCGGCGCCTCGATCGGTGCCGATGCCGAGCACCTCGCCGATCTCGCCGTCATGGGCGCCGCCACGGCGCGCATTCTGCTCGGCGTCGCCCGGCCGAGCGTCGGGCTCCTCAACATCGGCGTCGAGGAGGTCAAGGGTCTCGAACAGGTACGTGAAGCCGGCCGGATATTGCGCGAGGCGGAACGGACCGATCTCGACTACGTCGGATTCGTCGAAGGCGACGATATCGGCCGCGGCAAGGTCGATGTCGTGGTCACCGAAGGCTTTGCCGGCAACATCGCGCTCAAGACCGCCGAGGGGACCGCCCGGCAGATCGGCGAATACATCCGGGCCGCCATGGGCCGCTCGCTCAGCGGGCGGATCGGCTATTTGCTCGCGCGCTCGGCGTTCCAGGAATTGAAGGATCGCATGGATCCGCGCCAAGCCAACGGCGGCGTCTTTCTCGGCCTCAACGGCATCGTCATCAAGAGCCACGGCGGCACCGATGCCGAGGGTTTCGCCGCCGCGATCGAAGTCGGCTATGGCGTTGTGCGCGATGAGCTCCTGGCCAAGATCACGTCGGCGCTCGGGCGGATGCGGGAACCGCGGCAGGCCCTCGGCGGAGCCGCATCATGACGGCGCGCCGCTCGGTCGTTCTCGGCTGCGGCAGCTATTTACCGAGCCATGTCATGACCAACGCCGACCTCGCCGGCAAGATGGACACCTCCGACGAGTGGATCGTGCAGCGCACCGGGATCCACGAACGCCGCATCGCCGCCCCGGGGGAAGTCACGTCGCAACTTGCCACGCACGCGGCGCGCGCGGCGCTCGCACACGCGCATGTCGATGCAGAGTCGATCGACCTGATCGTGCTGGCGACCTCGACGCCCGACAATACCTTTCCGGCGAGCGCCGTCTCGGTGCAGGCCGACCTCGGCATCACCCACGGCGCCGCTTTCGATCTCCAGGCCGTCTGTTCCGGTTTCGTCTATGCATTGGCGACGGCCGATGGACTCCTGCGATCGGGTGCCTTCAGCCGGGCGCTGGTGATCGGCGCGGAGACGTTTTCGCGCATTCTCGATTGGAGCGATCGCGGCACCTGCGTTCTCTTCGGTGACGGCGCCGGCGCCGTTGTCGTCGACGCGCAAGAGCTGGCGGGCACGCGCGAAGATCGCGGCATTCTCACCGTACGCCTGCGCTCCGACGGCCGCCACAAGATGAAGCTCTACGTGGATGGCGGGCCGTCCTCGACCCGCACCGTCGGACACCTGCGCATGGAAGGCCGCGAGGTGTTCCGCCATGCCGTGGCGATGATCACCGACGTGGTCGAGGATGCCTTCGAGGCGACCGGCTACAGCGCCGACGATATCGACTGGTTCATCCCGCACCAGGCCAACAAGCGGATCATCGACGGTTCGGCGCACAAGCTCGGCATTGCCCCGGCAAAGATCGTCACCACGGTCGATCGGCACGGCAACACGTCCGCGGCTTCGATTCCGCTCGCGCTTGCCGATGCGGTGGCCGACCGGCGCATCAAGCGCGGCGACCTCCTGCTGCTCGAGGCGATGGGCGGCGGCTTCACCTGGGGCGCCGCACTCGTGCGCTGGTGAGCAAAAGCGCCCCCCTCACAAGGGCGTTGACCGACCCGGCCCAAGCTAATATCGTTGATAATTCAGCACGATACGTTGATCGTTAACGTGCGATCGCTGAGATTGGGGCTGAGTATGTCGGGCAAAACGGTCACCCGAGCGGATTTGTGCGAGGCGGTCTATCAGAAGGTCGGCTTGTCGCGTACCGAATCCGCCACACTCGTTGAGCTTGTACTCAAGGAAATCACGGACTGCCTGGAACGCGGCGAAACGGTGAAGCTGTCATCGTTCGGCTCGTTCGTGGTGCGCAAGAAGGGCCAGCGCATCGGCCGCAATCCCAAGACCGGCAAGGAGGTGCCGATCTCGCCCCGCCGCGTCATGGTGTTCAAGCCTTCCGCCATTCTCAAGCAGCGGATCAATTCCGATCCTGACGGCAGCAGCAACGACGCGGGCAAGTGACGATCGAGTGACCATCGGGGAGCGGGGGAATTGGAAAAGGCGCCTGACGCATTCCGCACGATCAGCGAGGTGGCCGAGGAGGTCAACGTTCCTCAGCATGTCCTGCGCTTCTGGGAAAGCCGCTTCGCGCAGATCCGGCCGCTGAAACGGGGCGGCGGGCGGCGCTACTACCGGCCCGACGACGTCGACCTGTTGCGCGGCGTGCGACACCTTCTCTACGGCGAGGGCTACACCATTCGCGGCGTACAGCGCATCCTGCGCGAAGAAGGCATCTCCTTCGTGCAGAACGTCTGGCGGACCGGGGCTCAACAGCCGCCGCCGGAAGCGCAGCAGGACCGGGCAGGGGAGCGGGACGGCGCCGACAGCGGCGGTGCGCGGCCGCCTGCAGAACCTGAGTTCTTCGGCTTGCTGCCCTTGCCATCGGCGGGGCGTGAGCCGGACGAGGCCGCAACCGCGCGGCGTGAACCGGCGATGACGCCTTCGCCAACGTCAGCGCCGCGCCGCCGCATCAACGACGCCGATCGGCACCAGCTGCGGGCGGCGCTCGACGAACTCGTCACCTGCCGCCGCCTCATCGACGCCGCGCTCGCGGACACGCCGGCCGACGACGATTGAGGCGAAGCCGCTGGTTGGCCGGTTCAATCTGCGGTCATGGCGATCTTCCCGCTCCAAACGGCCCGGCGCCATTTTGAATTTTTCCAATCGCACGAGGAGCGCGTTGTGAATATCGAGGCTTCAGCGACGAGCGATGCGCAGACGCTCGAACGGTTGCTGGCGAACCGCTACAGTTGTCGCGGCTTTCTCGCCGAACCGGTTGCCGACTCGGTGATCGAGCGGATTCTCGCCATGGCGCAGCGCTCGCCATCCTGGTGCAATGCGCAGCCCTGGCAGGTGATTGTGACCAAGGGCGAGGCGACCGAGCGCTTTCGCGCAGCGCTCCACGCGCACGTGACCAGCGCGCCGGCCGCGCCCGATATTGCTTTTCCGCGCGAATACCGCGGCGCCTATCTCGCGCGTCGGCGCGCCTGCGGTTTCGCGCTCTACGACGCCGTCGGCGTCAAGCGCGGCGACCGCGGCGCTTCGGCGGTACAGATGCTTGAGAACTACAGATTCTTCGGCGCGCCGCACGTGGCGATCATCACCACGGACGAGGCGCTTGGAACCTACGGCGCCGTCGATTGCGGCGCCTACGTGAGCACCTTTCTCCTCGCCGCCCAGAGCCTCGGTGTCGCGTCGATTCCGCAGGCGGCGCTGGCTTCGCATTCGAAGTTCGTGCGCGACTATTTTGCCATCGGCGAGGATCGTCTCGTCGTCTGCGGCATCTCCTTCGGCTATGAGGATCGCTCGCACAAGGCCAACGGCTTTCGCACCGACCGCGCCTCGCTCGATGAGGCGGTACGCTGGGTCGGTGACCAGCGCGCCGCCGCTGCGGGCGAATAGGCCGCGATGGCGACAGCCGCAAAGCATGCGGTACCATCCGCGGCGTCCGCCGCTCAGCGGCAAACGGCACACACACTGAAGCAAGACTCAGGAGATAGGCCATGCAGGTTTTGAACGTCCCGACGCCGGCCTATCTGGCGGACGAGGAATTTTCGATGTTCCGTAATTCCGTGGGCCGTTTCCTCGACGACAACGCGCCGCCGGAAAAGTTCGAGGGCTGGCGCCGGGCCAAGGTGGTCGAGCGCGACCTGTGGACCAAGGCCGGCGCGGCCGGACTGTTGGGGCTGTCCACCTCCACCGCCTATGGCGGCATCGGCGGCGATTTCCGCCACGAAACCATTTTGATCGAGGAGGCGGCCAAGCGCGGCATCGAGGGCTGGGGCGCATCGCTGCACAATGCGATCGTCATGCCGTACATCGAAATCTACGGCACCGAGGACCAGAAAAAGCGCTGGCTGCCGAAGCTCGCGCGCGGCGACTATGTCGGCGCCATCGCCATGACCGAGCCCGGCACCGGCTCCGACCTGCAGGCGGTCAAGACCAGCGCCCGCAAGAGCGGCAATCAATACGTGATCAACGGGTCGAAGACTTTCATCACCAACGGCCAGACCGCCAATCTCGTCATTGTCGTCAGCAAGACCGATCCGGCGCAGGGCGCCAAGGGAACCTCGTTGATCGTCGTCGAGACCGACGAGGCGGAGGGTTTTGAACGCGGCCGCAATCTGCATAAAATCGGGTTGGAGGCCGCCGATACCTCCGAACTGTTCTTCAACGATGTCAAGGTACCGACCGCCAACCTCATCGGCACCGAGGAAGGCCGCGGCTTCTATCAGCTCATGGATCAACTGCCGCAGGAGCGACTGATCATCGCCGTCCACAGCATCGCCATGATCGAGCGCGCGCTCGCCGTCACTATCGACTACGTCAAGGAGCGCAAGACCTTCGGCCGACCGATCATCGACAACCAAGCGGTCAAGTTCAAGCTCGCCGAATGCAAGACCGAGGCGACGGTCGCGCGAATCTTCGTCAATCACTGCATCGAGCAGCACCTGCAGCGCAAGCTCGATGCTGCGACCGCCTCGATGGCGAAGTATTGGATCACCGACCTGCAAGGCAAGATCATCGACGAGTGCCTGCAGCTCCACGGCGGCTACGGCTATATGGACGAGTATCCGATCGCCCGCATGTACAAGGACGCCCGCGTCGCTCGCATCTTCGGCGGCGCCAACGAGATCATGAAGATACTGATCGCGCGCACGCTGTGAGCGTCGGGCGCGACCGCAGCGGCGCGATGCGCCGCCAATAGGGAGGGCCGATGTATCCAGGCAAGCATGCCGCCACCGATCCGCAGCGGCCGGCCTTCATCATGGCGCAGGCCGGGGCCGTCGTGACCTACGGCGAACTCGAGGCGCGCACCAATCGCCTGGCCCACCTTCTGCGGGCGCGCGGCCTCTCCCGTCTCGACCACTATGCCATCTTCATGGAAAACAGCCCGCGCTATCTCGAAGCGTGCGGCGCCGCCGAGCGCGCCGGCCTCTACTACACCTGCATCAACTCGTATCTTACCGCGGAAGAGCTGGCCTATATCGTCAACAACAGCGAAGCGAAAATCCTGGTCACTTCGGACGCGAAGCGCGACGTGGCCTTGGCCGCTCTCGGAAGCTGCCCAAAGATCGAGCTTTGTCTCGTCGTAGACGGCCGCGGCAACGGCAAGCGCGTGCGGAATCTCGACGAGGCGACGGCGCCCTATCCGGCAACGCCGATCGCCGACGAGGCGCTCGGGACGCCGATGCTCTATTCCTCGGGTACGACCGGGCGGCCGAAAGGGATTTTGCGGCCGCTGCCGATGCAGCCGCCGTCACAGCAGCTTGCTCTGTTCGACTTTCTGGTCCGGCTCTGGCGCTACCGCGACCGCATGATCTATCTGTCGCCGGCCCCGCTCTATCACTCGGCGCCGCAGGCGGCGGTCAATCTCACCATCCGCCAGGGTGGCACGGCGATCATTATGGAACGCTTCGATCCCGAGCGATATCTGGAGCTGGTGCAGACCTACAAAGTGACACACAGCCAGCTCGTGCCCACCATGTTCTCGCGCCTGCTCAAGCTGCCGGAGGCGGTGCGGCGGCGCTACGATCTCTCCTCGCTCGAAGTCGTCATTCACGCCGCGGCGCCGTGCCCGGTGCAGGTGAAGGAGCAGATGATCGAGTGGTGGGGGCCGATCGTCCACGAATATTACGGCGCCACCGAAGCGGTGGGCTTTAGCGCCTGCGACAGCGCCGAATGGCTGGCGCACCGCGGTACCGTGGGCAGGGTGCTGTTCGGCGAGCTGCACGTTCTCGATGATGCGATGCAGCCCTGTCCGACCGGCACGCCGGGAACGCTCTGGTTCAAGACTGCGACGCCGTTCCAGTATTTCAACGATCCGGAGAAGACCGCGGAGGCGCGCTCGAGCGACGGCTCGATGAGCACAGTAGGCGACGTCGGCTACGTCGACAATGACGGCTACCTCTATCTGACCGACCGCGCGAGTTTCATGATCATCTCCGGTGGCGTCAACGTCTACCCGCAGGAATGCGAGAATCTTCTGATCACGCATCCGAAGGTCGCCGACGCCGCCGTGTTCGGGGTGCCCAACGAGGATCTCGGCGAGGAGGTGAAGGCTGCGATCCAGCTCATGCCCGGCATCGCGCCCGGACCGGCGATCGCGGAGGAGCTGATCGCGTTCTGCGCCGAGCACCTGGCGCGGCAGAAGTGTCCGCGCTCGATCGACTTCGAGGCCGAGTTGCCGCGACTGCCGACCGGCAAGCTCTACAAGCGCGTGCTGCGCGACCGCTATTGGAAAGATCGCAAGACACGGATCGTCTGACTCTGGCCCAGGATCGAGCCATGCAGGAATTCTATGACGCTTCGGAAGCGCGCGCGCCGGACCTGCGCGAGCGGGAGCAGTTTGCGAAAATGCCGGAGCTCATCGCGCGGGCGATGAGTGCGCCGGGCTGGGCCGAGCAGCTCGCCGGCGTCGAGGCAAGATCCGTCACCTCGCGCGCCGCGCTCGCCGCTCTGCCGGTACTGCGCAAGTCCGAGCTGAAGGACCGGCAGACAGCAAAACCGCCGCTCGGCGGTTTCGCCGTGACCGCGCCGGGAAAGCTCAAGCGGCTGTTGATGTCGCCGGGCCCGATCTTCGAGCCGGAGGGCCACGGCGCCGACTGGTGGAGTTCGGCGCGCGCGCTCTTTGCCGCAGGCTTTCGCTCCGGCGACATTGTGCACAACAGCTTTGCCTATCATCTCACGCCCGGCGGATTCATTCTCGAGGCGGGGGCGCATGCGCTCGGCTGCACCGTCATTCCCGGCGGTATCGGCAATACCGAGCAACAGGTAGAGGCGATCGTCCATCTCAAGCCGAGCGGTTACACCGGCACGCCCGACTTCCTCAAAATCCTGCTGGATGCCGCGGAGAAGGCGGGCAAGGACGTGTCCTCGCTCAAGCGTGGGCTCGTTTCCGCCGCGGCGTTGCCCTCCTCGCTGCGCGAGCATCTCGCCGGCCGCGGCGTCGCGGTCAAGCAGTGCTACGCGACCGCCGAACTCGGCGTGATCGCGTACGAAACGCCGGTGCTAGAAGGCATGGTCGTCAACGAGAGCGTCATCGTCGAGATCGTACGGCCGGGCACGGGCGATCCGGTGGCCGAGGGCGAGGTCGGCGAGGTGGTCGTCACTTCGTTCAATGCCGACTACCCGATGATCCGGCTCGCCACCGGCGATCTCTCCACGGTCCTTGCCGGCCGCTCGCCGTGCGGGCGCACCAACATGCGCATCAAGGGTTGGATGGGACGCGCCGACCAGACCACCAAGGTCAAGGGCATGTTCGTGCACCCGGGGCAAATTGCCGAAGTGGCCAAGCGCCATCCGGAGCTTGGGCGCGTGCGGCTTTCGGTGACGCGGGAAGCGGAGCAGGACGTGATGACGCTTGCCGCCGAGTGCGCCGCGCGCCCCGGCGGCTTGGAAGACGCGGTGGCGGCGAGCCTGCAGTCCGTGACCAAGCTCAGGGGCCGCGTTCAGCTGGTCGCGCCTGGTACGCTGCCGAACGACGGAAAAATCATCGCCGACGAGCGCAGTATCGGATGACCGGCGCAGCGCCTACTCGCCTTCACGTCCGCAAAAACTCTACGGATCGATCAGCACGCCCGGATTGAGCAGCGCCTGCGGGTCCATCGTCGCTTTGGCCGCCTTCAACGCGGCGGCGAACAAGGGCGGCCGCTGGCGGTCGTACCAGCGCCGATGGTCGCGTCCGACCGCATGGTGATGGGTAACGGTGCCGCCGTTCTCGATCACGGAATCGAGGCCGGCCGATTTTATGGTGTCCCATTGCGCGCTCAGTTGGCCGTGCCGCCCGGCCGCGTGGAAGGTGAAATACGGCGCTGGCCCATCCGGGTAGACGTGGGTGACGCGGCAGGTGACCTGCCCCGTGCGCCCGGTCGCCTCGACAATAGCGCGCTCCGTTGCGGCCTTGACGTTGTCGTGGAAGGCCTCGAACCGCTCCCAGGTGATGGCGGTCTCGAACGTATCGTTGATGACGCCGCGCTCGATGGTGCGCTCGCGCGCAAAGGGCATGCGGATGAACGCGTTGCGCCAGGCGCCGGCCGCGCCCGCGCGATGAGCATCGGCGGCATCGCCGGCGCCCGCCTTGCCGCCGTGGGCGGCGCAGCATTCGCGGGCGCGCGCCATCCACGGCTCGAGGGGATGGTCGCCGGACTCGAAGGCAAGCACCATGATCGCGACACTGCCGTCGGCAGCGCCGGTGTTAAACGCCTCCTCGGCGTCGAGGATGCGGCAATTCGCCGGATAAAGCCCCGCTTGCGAAACCGCTCGCAAGGCTTTGGATGCAGTGAAGAAATCCGGGAATTGCACCGCACCGCCGGCGCGGAATTTCGGCCGATCCTGCAGCCGCATCCAGGCCTGCGTGATGATGCCCAGAATGCCCTCCGAGCCGATCAGCAGACGGTCGGGGCTCGGTCCCGCGCCCGAGCCGGGGAGCCGCCGCGTCTCGATCACGCCCTTCGGCGTGACGGCGCGCAGCGATTCCACGAGATCGTCGATGTGGGTGTAGAGCGTTGCGAAATGACCGCCCGAACGGGTCGCAATCCAACCGCCGAGCGTCGAGCACTCAAAACTCTGTGGGAAGTGGCGCAGCGTCAACGCGTGCGGTTTGAGCTGTGCCTCGAGCGCTGGCCCGAAAGCGCCAGCTTCGATGCGAGCCGCGCGCGAGGTCTTGTCCACTTCGAGAACGCGGCCGAGCTCGCGAAGATCGATGGTCACCGCCGCCTTGTGCCGCGCCGCGTCGCGCACCGGCTCGACGCCGCCGACGACGGTCGATCCGCCGCCGAACGGTGTCACGCTCGCCTGCGCGCCGCCGGCCCAATCGAGCACCGCCGCGACGTCCGCCTCGGTGCGCGGATAGGCGACGACATCCGGGGCGCTGGAATAGTCGCCGAGAAGCCCGCGGACGTATTCGGGGAACGATTTGCCGTGAGCATGCGCCGCGCGGTCATAGTGCTCGGTGGTGCAGAACGGCAGCGATGGCGGCACCGTGAGCCGGGGCGGTTCGAGCTTGATGTCTTCGAGCCCGGGCGGCTTGACTTCGCTCTCTGCCGCCGGGCCGAACCGCGTTTCGATGCGTCCGAGCACGAAGGCCGTCTCGTCTGCGGTCAGGCCCTCGCCCTCACGGCCCCATCCGAAATGTTTCAGCCGTGGCAGCGTCATTTGTCTT
>Ga0210409_10002766_pt1 | contig 20366 bp, 23 predicted proteins | sample IncBWH17MmetaG_FD_161649 | JGI IMG/M metagenome (GOLD analysis project Ga0210409, IMG submission 161649) | Forest soil microbial communities from Barre Woods Harvard Forest LTER site, Petersham, Massachusetts, United States - Inc-BW-H-17-M | ecosystem: Environmental > Terrestrial > Soil >...
CCTTGAGAAAATGCTGTAGCACTGTCTTGCCGAGTTCGTCTGTCTCAATAATCGGAACAACCTGACAGCCAAGCTTCGAGAGCTGGGCAACTACATTCGAAGCGTTTCCTCCGCGCCCCACCGTGTGGCCCCAGCCGAGAAGATTTCCTCCTCCCCTCTGAGCAACCTCTAGAAAGGAGGCTGTCAAGTCCTCAAGTTTCCCTGGATAGGTAAGAATGTAGTCGAGATAGAAGTCAGGCATCACAACAACTTTGAATTGTGGTTTGGCATGTGCGAGCGTCTCCTTCAGCTCCCTGACTGGGTCTTCGGCTTGGATTCTCGACATGTCCTTAACGTCCATGAGTATGGATTGACTATTCGTTCATAAGCATGGACTGATATCACGACTTAGGCCTAGCTTGTCCAGAATGTCCCTCCAAACAGAACCGCCCGCCTCAAAGCTCCAGCTTGGTCTGATGTGGTCCCGGATGAAGAAAGCATCCAGACTGGACCAAAAGGGAGTACTGGAGCTAAAGATTGACACTACAGCGACGGGGCAAGCAGTCGCGGTCCTAGTTCTCGCAGCCCTCGCCTACGGCATCGGCTACACTGCACAGACACAATTCCAGAGACATAACCTGTCAGTCTACGGAATAATAGTCGGCAGCCTTGCCAACGTGGTCACGGTCTGTTTCGCCGCTTTTGTATGGTCAGCTACCGCTTTCCTGGTCGGGACAAAACTCTTCCAGGGCAAGACCAGCTATTGGGAGCTCGCTCGGCCACTGTTCTTCGCAAGCAGCCCATTCCTCCTCTTCCTATTGATCATAATCCCAGCCCCTCCAATCATAGTTCAAGGAAATGTTCCAGTCTACTGGTTCCAAGGGATCGTAGCGGTCGCAGCAGTAGTCTGGCTCTTCCTCTCACAAGTGTTTGCTCTGAAACAGGTGATGGGACTGAGCCTGCGGCGAACAGTCCTCACAGTGGCCGTAGGGCTCCTCATACTAGCCTTCATCGGCATACAATTCGGAACAGCCTAAAAAAAATCGCCCCTATAAGTTGATAATCCGGGTCAGCACGATTCATTCCATAGGTCGCAACGATGAACTCTCGGTCAGACCAGTTCAGCATAGACCGACGCTGGACGATGCTGGATCGAATGGTGAAATCGGCCAGATTAGATCGAGACACGTTCTTGGACTTGAAGGATGACTCGTCGGCGACCCGTCAGGCACTGGTTGTCCTAGCTCTCGCCGGAGCCAGTTTCGGCGTCGGATTCGCATCGTTGATTGGATATCATGCCGTAGTGCCACTTCTTCTCGGAGCGGGTTTTGGCGCGATCTTCAGCATCGTTCTGGGCTTCGTCTGGCTATCTTTGACGTTTCTGGTGGGAACAAGGATCTTCCATGGAACATCGGACTACTGGTCCCTCGCGCGGCCCATATTCTTTGCAACCTCTCCGGGCTTGGTCTTTCTCATCATGTTGATCCCCGTATCAATCGTGCCCGACATTGCTCGAGCAATCGGAGTGGCGTGGATAGCAATTTCGACTGTGTCGGCAATCAGGGCGGCTCTGCGATTGGATAGCCAGCGCAGCCTTCTGACCTTCATCCTAGTCGCGCTCATTGTTCTCATCGGCTACGGACTGGTATCTTCGCTATAGAACGAGTCGGCCCACGGCCTTTCGCGCGAAAAACAATTGCAATACTTATTGTTCAGCAGTCGGAGTCTTTGTCTCAATGTTCTTGTATTTGTTAAAAATGTCCATTGCAGGATCCTTCTTCATATCGTGATCCCTGTACAGATGCTCCTGTAGCTCTAAGTACGTGTTGAAGGTCCGCTCAATGTTCTTGACGGCACAGACGAAGCACAGAATCTTGTCCTTCACCATGACGGAGTCACGACGCCCCGATAACTAAGGCGGTATGAGAGTAATAAAAAGAGAACCCGCGAGCGAGTCCCGTAGAGGATTCAGCGAGTATTAAGGCCCGGAAACCGAGCCTCAAAATCTGAAAAACGTACGGGTTGATGCTGAACCTTGGAAGACAAAGTCTGGGTCGAGGCCTGGAGGCGAAAGCTCGTTGTGTGACACTTGCGCCGCGCACAATCCGAAAAAGAAGAAAAAGTAGCACTTCCGACGATCTCCTAGCCTCTGCCCTGTCCGATATTATTTCTCAACGCCAATCGACAATCTCCTGGTCACTCACGTGGGATTCCAACAGACCGGGTATTGGGAAGTTTAGAATAAGCCGTCGCACGCTATGTGCCGCGTTATGTCTGATGCTTGGGGCTTCATCAAGGACCCCATCCATGGATACGTTCGGATCAGCGAAACCGAAAAGACGATTATTGATACTCGACCCGTACAGAGACTGCGGAGACTCCGCCAACTGGCCGGGTCTGAGTTTGTCTACCCAGCCGCGAACCATACCCGATTCGAACACGTAATCGGTGCAATGCACCTTGCGGGCGTTCTCTCTGAAGTCCTGCCTACACACCTCGACACTCACACACGAGAGCAGATGCGCCTAGCTGCTCTACTGCATGACATCGGGCACGGCCCATTCTCACACGTGTTTGAACCTCTCATGGTTCGCCATTTGAAAAAGACCCATGAAGACTTCGTCCCATGGCTTGTAAACGAGACAGAAATAGCGAAAAAGCTCGATAATGCGGGTTTTGACCCTCGCAAGCTCGGGCTGCTCGCCGTAGGCCGTCTTAGGGACCGAAAGAGGCCCTATCTCGACCAGATCATCAGTAGCAGCGTCGACGTTGACAAGATGGACTTTCTAGTCCGAGACTCGTTTCACACGGGAGCTGGATATGGTTCCGTGGATGTTCACAGACTCATCTACACTATGGATGTGATCAATGGAAACCTATCAGTGGATGGAAGAGCGGTCGCGACGCTCGAAAGCTTTCTGCTTGCTAGACTCGAATCTTTCAGAACTATCTACTTTCACAGAGCATCGAGAGCAGTTCAGATCATGATCGTTCAAGCGCTAGAGGCTGCAAAGGACGAACTCAACCTACTGGCTTTTGACGAGCCTGAAGACTATTTGCGCCTTGACGATTACAAGGTCTGGACTGACCTGAAGGAGTGCAAACGGTCCAAGAAAATCATGCAGGACCTGGAGGCTAGAAAACTCCTGAAGTGTTCGTATGAGAAAACCCTCTTCGCCCAAGAAGAGCTCGTCTCCAACGTGATAACAAAAGAGAGCGTCCGAGACAAGATCCGAGACGAGATCGCGAAGAAAGCTCGGGTCAAGTTCGAGGACGTTATGATTGATGTACCAACCCTTCCCTCAGTGCCTTACCATAACGCCGTGGAGATACAGCCACTCGATATACCGGTCTTCAGGCGTGCACCGACAGGTAAGAAAGAGATCGTACAGCTGTCAGAGATCTCGAGAATTATTGGCGTTCTCCGGACCTTCATGAACCTCGTCAGGGTCTACACCAAGGAACAGTACCGCTCTAGAGTTGAAGCCGCATCTAGGCAGATTCTCGGAGAGACGCCGTCTTCAGTGAAGGTTTCTCTCTAGCAATCATCACTTCTGGTTCTGTCACTGGATCAGAATTCTGAAAGTTACATCAGCACTTTATTTCAACCCTAGAAATGATACTGATATCCGAAGAAACCGTGGTGCCTGCTCTGCCCAAATTCATGCAAACACTCGACGATACCATCTACCGAGAATTGGAGAAGATCGCTAAGCGAAGAGGAATTTCAATCCAAGAACTGATCAGAGCTGTCATCGTTCCGGAGTGGGTCACCGGCCACAACGGAACCGACGCCAAAGAACCTCCCGCAACTAAACTGAACAGTTGGCGCTAGTCTCCACTATTTCTAGAACGTTGGGTCGCGACTAGAGACCACGCGACGGCCAACTCGTCAACCGGCGCTCATCGTATTAAAGAATCATGGACGACACGTTACAGACTGTTCTGTTACAGCTGAATTAACGTTGACGATGAAGCGCTGATCATTCTGATGATGGTTGATGTCTGGAAGAAAGCCGAGAATATCTCCCAAGATTGCCACAGCGCTCGCAATGATCAGATTGACAGTGACAATACGATGAACACAGAAAGGTTCGACGATGCAATGGCTGCACTCACTGCCACAGCCATGGCAATCACAATCGCCCTTGGTTTCTTATTTCACCTCTAGGATTTTGAAACGCAGTATTCGCGTCAGGGATTTCTAGCCTTATCCAAAAGCGCCGAATACACTCTGAGAGCTTCTCCCTCAGAGAGCGTCGTGCTGAGTGAGACAAGACTCATCTTCTTGAAAATCGCAGCCGATCTCTCCGCGAGCGCCCTAGCTGCAATCAGATATTTTCCCCCCAAAAGGACAGACGACGTGCCTATGACACCCTCGGTAAGGCCAGGTGTCGATACTGCGAGCGTTCCGATTTTCAATGTTCCCTCGTAGCAGAGAGCGAGGATCGCGTTGTCCATTTGGAGCAGGCTTACTTTGTGGACCCTGCCTTCCCGCTCAAGGGTAGCTTCCTGCAAGACTAGAACCTAGACGTACACCATGTCTAGGTGATGTAGCGGTCTTTTCCTTCTTCCGTCTTCTCCTCTCCCTCTTTGACTTCTTCGAGTTCGGTTCGACGGAACTTTTCCATCTTCTTCCTCATATCCTCAATTTCCGTATCCAAATCTTTCAGCTCGACGGGCATTCCAGTCAGCCCTGTCAGCATCTGAATGACGGCCCGAGCCGCTTCTAGGTCGGGATAAACTCCTGTTGTCGCTCCCAAGAGACCCGCGCACTGCATTCCTCTCTGTCGACCAATTCCCAAGATTACTCCCGCGGCTCCGGTAACGGCCCCTCCTTTCGCGAGCTTGGCGCCCATCTTCTTCAACCGCTCTCCGACAACAGAGTCACCGACCACAGCGTAGACAGCCCCTACGTCATTCCCTGACCGAGTGCCGTAGCCTCCCATCGTAAGGACCATCCTAGAATTGAACCGCTGAGCAAAATCCAGGACGATACTGGCGACTTCGTATTGCCCTGTTACACTAGGCTGTGCGTCCCCGGTGAGGAATATCGCGTTAGGCTCCTTCTCGCCAAAGGCGTAGAACTCATACTTTGGAAGAGAATAGGTCCCATCCTCCGAAATGTTGATCCCTAGATTCCCGTCCGGGAATAGTAGGTAGCTGGAGTAGAGCTCTGCGAACTTTGTCAGCTTTAACTTCTCGATAAAATAGTCAACGGCGACCTTTCCGACATAGCCTAACCCAGGCAGGCCCTGGATCAGAACAGGCTCCTTCAATTCTGCCTTTGAGAGTTCATGAATCCTAGTATCATTGATCATTACAACAGGCCAGATCGAGGAGTCTCTCGCGGTTCTCGGGTAGAGTTGTTTAAATAGTTTGATCAATCAAGCCAGTCGCGACCGACAAGAGAGTGTGAAACAAGATGAGCTGTGCACCATTTGTCTCGTCTCCCCATGACGTCGTCCGCAAAATGCTAGAGGTAGCTAAGGCTACAAAGGACGATGTAGTCGTTGATCTCGGTTGCGGCGATGGCCGCATTCTGGCCACCGCGGTGAAAGATTTCGGCGTCAAGGCCGCGTTTGGCTACGAGATCAGAGAAGACCTCTTCAAGACTGCGTCCGGCGAGGTTGAGAAACTCAATCTAACGAACAAGGTTCACGTGTATAATCGGGATCTCTTTCAAGCAGATCTTAAGGAAGCTACTCTGATAACTCTCTACCTGACGACTTACGCGAATGAGCGTTTGAAGCCAAAGTTGAGAGCTGAGGCGAAGCCCGGCTCGCGAATCGTTAGTCATGACTTCATGATTAACGGCTGGAAGCCATCGAGAAAAGAGAACTACAACGAGCACACTATCTACGTTTACTCGATTCCTGAATCGTACTCAATGTAGAGTGCCGTAGCCTACCTCATCATACCTGGACGATAGAGAGACACTTCCTATTTCGAGAATAGTCGGCGTCTCATCCGTCCTCGTTTCAACTAGAGCCTTCCCGTTTTCGACTCGGTTGATCCTACCGATGTTGAGAAGTTCCTCGCTCTGATTCAGCAGACCAACAACGGACCCTCTGAAGCGCCGATTCTCCAGGAAAACTGTCTGTTCTAACTGGTCAAACATTCTCACTCTGGTCTCTTGGCCGACTCCCAATTTGTGGGAGCCTTGAAGGAATCGTCGGTATCCAGCATCGCGCGCCTTCTTCCTCTCCTCCTTGGATCGAGCCCTTGCAAACAAAGAGCTCGGCAACTTGAGTGAAGCGAATCTCACTCGGTCGAGAAGAGGATCAATTATCTCGTCTGATCGGCTCAAGGCGATGACTAAGTCAGGTTGAATCTCTTCGAGTAGCATCTGCTTGTGACGAAGGGCGTTGAATTCTGCGAGCCACCCGTCAGTATTCACCACCACTATCTCCGCTGAACTCGTGATTCTCTTCTTCAAACGTGTCGCTAGGGTGACGACTTTATCCGGAACGAGGGATGGGCTAGTATCGCCTACAAAGAACGAGACCTCCGGGGTTGCTTTGTGAAGGCCAATAATCGGCGCCTGCACGACCGACGAACTAATTGTAGTCGGAGGTCCAATGTCGCCTTGACCCACGTCCGTGTCGACGACCCCAACTTTCCCCGTCTCATCGAGACATTTGTTGGCGAGAAATGTGCAGAGACTAGACTTACCAGAATCGACCTCTCCAATGATGACGCAGACTCCTCGCTGCCGTTCGAGAACATGGGCTGCCTCGTTCCAGGCCATCGGCACCGTTGATTCTTGAACAACAGTCCAAGAACTTCCAGAGCCACGTCTTATTTCGAGAATGGTATTGTCAGTTGCATAGATCGGTTCTTGTCGAGTCTCCTCTATTATTGTCCAGTTTTCGGAGTTGATCGGAGCGCCCAGACATTCCGCGTCTCCCCTCTTCGCCCTAATCGATGCAGGTCCTTTCAGAAGCAGCGTGTGACCCTGCTCTAGGTCGAATGTGACTGGTTTAGACATCGGAATCCGACTGGCTAACCTTCTTACCTCACAAGACAAGATCGCGGATTCAAGATTGGAATCTCTCAGCACAGGGGTTCAGGGGCTTGATATGTTGCTGGGAGGCGGTTTTCCGCTTCGACAGATAAGCCTCCTCTATGGCGAAGCGTCCACCGGCAAGACCATACTATCGATGCAGTGTGCTCTCGAAATGGCTCGGAAGGATTTACGGGTCTTCTATGTAGATGCTGACCAGTCGTTCTCGGCTCACAGACTAGAACGCATGATTGGGGGGCCGCAACAGGCTGAGAAGATTGTGCTGTTTCGGCCGGAGAATTTCAAAGACCAAGTAGAAATTATCCAGAATCTGGAGAATGTGCTCACTAAGACTCCGGCGTTAGTGGTGGTGGACTCGATCACCGGACTCTACCGATCCGACGATGGAGGGTCCGAGAAAATCTTTGCTCGCAATCGAGAACTGAATCGCCAGCTCGCCCACCTGAACAGTCTCGCAGCCCGATTCACTCTCTGGGTTCTGCTGACCGGACAGGTTCACAGCACCCCGTCTGGGAGAGAGTGGTTAGTGGAGCCGGTGGCAACTCGAACCCTGAAACACTGGTCTGATCTGGTTCTAAGACTGAGACAGACTCCGAAAACGGACGTAAGGGACTGCATCTTGGAGAAAAAGAATGGAATCGAAGTTCCTGGCGCCCATAGCTTGTTCAGGATCGGCGAAGATGGCATCGACGATGTCTAGGGCTTGAATTATTAACCATAGACAGTCGGAAGGCTGTCGTTCAAGAAGATGACGGGACTCATTACTTCCGCTCTGCTCTTCATTGGTCCCGCCTACTTCGCTAACGCCGGGCCCTTAGTCCTAGGTGGAGGAGCTGCTCTCGATGGAGGCCGAACTCTTGCCGATGGGCAGCCAATCTTTGGATCCCACAAGACAGTTCGAGGAGTGATTGCCGGAATTGTTGCTGGAACCCTCATTGGGCTCGCGGAGTCTTTGGTTGATCCCCGTCTCGCGTTCGCAGGATTCATGATTGCACTTGGAGCAGTACTCGGAGATCTCTTCGGTGCCTTCGTGAAGCGTAGGCTCAAGGTAGAGCCGGGAAGATCGTTTCCAATCTTGGATCAGCTCGATTTCATTCTTGGAAGCGTTTTGCTCGGATATCCCTTCTTCCAGATTGGACTCTTCCCAATCCTGCTCGTTGTTGCTGTGACGCCTCCGATACACTTGGCAACAAACTACGGCGCATTTCGTCTCGGAATCAAGAAGACCCGATGGTAAGGAGTCCCTGACCTGCGAGAGCGGTCCTAGAATCCGTGTTCGGTTCTCCTAGAGTTCGCTGCCTCGTAACTTATCGGACCAAAATACCCACAATGCTCGCAGTGATACAGTGTCCGACTTCTACCAGCCGCAATACCTCCCAGCCATAGAATTGTCTTGTCTGATCCGCAACTAGGACATTTTCTAACCATACGACTCACCTCAGCCCTCAGCGAAAGCACATCGACAATAGTCATTCTCCTAGGAATTTGCTTATGTTCTAGAAATCATTCCGGTCGAAGGACCTGCCCTGTTCAACGATGCTAGACCGGTCCTGTTGAAACTTCGCGAAAACGCGTTCCTAGTGATGCCCGCCGCCTACGGCCTCGTTCTCACTCTATGGTACGCGTATTATGGAGTGCTATTTTCGTTCTCACTAGGACTGGTCTTCTTGGCACTACTACCCGCAACATTGATTCTAGGAAGAACCGCACAATTCGTCAAGGAACTGACTCCCTTCATCATTCTCCTCATGTCATACGAAGCTCTGCAGGGAGTAGCAGGGTCCCTCACCCTTTCTCCAGTGATTCATCACGCCGGCTCCGGGGTCTCTTATGGAATTATTGAGGCGGTCCAGTCGGCGTTCTTGTCACCGGACCTCACTGACATCATGAGCCTATTGTACGGTCTTCATTTTCCGCTTGTAATCGGCTCAGCAATCTTACTCTGGTACTCCAGCAAGGTCCTCTACAGGAGGTACGTCTACTCCCTAGTAGCTTGCTCCTACGTCTCGCTAATCTTCTACACCCTCGCTCCATCTGCTCCACCATGGTACAACGGTGTCGCCTCCAACCTACTCGCGACAACGAGTGCTCAAATCGGCTCGTCCAGCCTCTTCTCAGAACTAGCAAGAATAGGAAGCCTCATTGAGTCAGACAAGCTTGCCGCTTTCCCGAGTCTTCATGCCGCATACGTGGTACTCTTCAGCTACTTCACCATCAAATTGAAGAGGATATTTGGCATCGTTAGCATTCCGATAACTGTCGGAGTTCTCTTCTCAACCGTCTACCTCGGCCAACACTACATTACCGACCTAGTAGCAGGAATCGCCGTAGCTGCGGTTTGCGTGCTAATCGTCACTCGATTAGATGGGAAAGAAGGCAGATCAACTTTGACCCCGTCCACCGGAAAGCTCTAAAACCAACCCGGCCAGAATCGCCGATGTGAATTCTACAAAGAGCCTCGGTGAAGAGCTGGCACAAGTCTCGCTTGAGACTGCCGCTCGAGAGAACGCTACCTACGCCGATTTCAGACTGGTCAACACTGTTACTGAGATTGTCAGTGTAATCAATGAGAACCCTGCTACCGAAGAACTGAACGACCTCGGGGCCGGAATACGAGTTCTCTACAAAGATTCTGGCTGGGGCTTCGCAGACACTGACGAAGTCAATCCTGAAAATATTCGAGAGACGACTCGGAAGGCTCTCTCCCTTGCTCGTGGTGCGGCCAGGATTGGATCCAAGATATCCTTCGTCAAGGAACCAGTTCATGTGGACGATTGGGTCTCGCCGAAGAAGAAGGACCCGCTTGCGGTTTCTACAGATGAGAAGTACAGCATTCTCCGTGATGCGACTGGGAGGATGAAAGAGGAGGGCATCGTAGCGAGGAGGGGCCAGATTCTCTCGACCAGGATCGAGAAGTATTTCGCGAACTCGGAAGGCTCGAAAATCTTCCAAGACCTTACTCAGACAGGCGCCTCGTTGATAGTCGCCGCAAAAGGGCCATCAGGAATTCAGAGGAGATCAGTACAACAATATGTCCTGGGCGGCTATGAACTGGTTGACGAGTTAGATCTTCTAGGTCAGGCTCCGACTCTAACGAAAGATGTCTTAGCGCTGACTCAGGCCGAAGGCTGCCCCGAAGGCAAGTCGGACATAATTATCAGCGCAGACCAAGTAGGATTGCAGGTACACGAGTCCTGCGGCCACCCCATCGAGCTCGATAGGGTAATGGGCTATGAGGCTAACTTCGCAGGCCGAAGTTTCTTGACACCTGACCAGCTTGGAAAGCTACAGTATGGCAGCAAGTTTGTTAACATCGTAATGGATGCCACTGTCGCTCATGGGCATGGGCTTGGAACTTTCGCCTATGATGACGAGGGCGTCCAGGCTCAAAGAAAATACGCTGTGAAGGACGGGAAATTTGTCGGCTATCTAATGTCCCGTGGGACAGCGTCCCACGTTGGAGAGACGAGGAGTAATGGGTGCATGCGGGCTGACACCTACAAGCTCCCGATCATACGGATGACGAATGTGAGCTTGGAACCTGGTGACTGGGACTATGATGAGCTGATAGAAGATACGCGGGATGGGATATTGATGGATACGAATTATGGATGGAGCATCGACCAGAAACGGTACAACTTCCAGTTCAACTGTGAGAAAGGATATCGGATCAAGAACGGAAGCCTGGGAGAAATGATCCGTGGTCCCGGCTATTCAGGAATAACACCAGAGTTCTGGAATGCCTGCGACGCGGTCGGTAACCAGAAGAGCTGGGTGCTCTGGGGAACGCCGAACTGTGGGAAGGGACAGCCGCAGCAGGTAATGGGCACAGGTCACGGGGCTGCGCCTTCAAGGTTCAGAAACGTCCGCACCTTTGGAGCCTCCTAGAGATGTCGCAGAGTAGCACACAGAAACAGATCTCGCTCACAGAGCGAGGGCATCGGGTCTTTGACGTTGTTCGAAAGTTCGCGAAGGGAGCCCAGGAGATTGAGGCAACTCTAACTTCCACGACGGGCGAGTTCTTTCGGTTTGGAAACAACGAGCTTGGACAGTCACAGTTCACTAAGGGCAGAACGCTCTCCGTCAGATTAGCGTCCGGCAAGAAGCAAGCAAGAACGACAACAGGGAGGCTCGAGGAGAGCTTCATCCAGAAGGCTGTCGAAAAGGCCGTTAGCCAGCTACGGACCGCCCCTGAGGACTCAGACTATCTGCCGATGCTGGGACACCAGAAGTACCACAGTATCAATCGGTATCATGAACGGACGGTAGAAGAGTCGGCGGAGACCAAAGCAGGCCACGTGGGACATGCAATTGATCTCGCGCGGAAGAACAAACTGCTTGCGTCCGGAATTTTGGGAACAAGTGTTGACGAGGTTTTCATGATCAATACTGCAGGGCTGGAGGCCGATTACAAGGGAACGGGCGGCTACTTCTCACTGACAATGGATGCGGAGAATGGAAACCAGACAGGATTTGCAAACTCCACGTTTGCTGACATCGCTGAGCTGGATCCTCGACAAGTCTCCGAGACCGCACTTGAACGAGCCAAGCTGAACAAGGCCCAATCAGACATCACGCCGGGAAAGTTCGACGTGGTTATTGATCCTCAAGCGTGGAGTGAGATGTTATTCTTCTTCATCGTCTCAGCCAGCACAGGATATTCTCCAGATTTCGGAGTGAGACAGTATCGAGAGGGACGAAGCTACTTGTCCGGCCGTATGGGCGAGAAACTGCTCGGCGACAATGTGACCCTCGAGGATGACGTATACCATCCCCTCCAAATGGGTCCAGCATTTGACGGGGAAGGCTATCCGAAGAGTAAGCTGACTCTTGTCGAGAATGGAATGCTGAAGGGACTAGCATCAAGCCGGATATCGGCTCACAGATATGACGGAGTCAATCCAACGGGGCACGAACTCCCCCTCCCAAACCCACTAGGAGAAGCTCCAACAAATCTAGTGATCCAAGGAAAAGGAGGGACAAAGACTACCGACGAGCTTGTTGGCGAACTGGACAAGGGACTAATGTTGACAAGGCTATGGTACATTCGAGAAGTAGATCCGCGAACGAAGACTCTCACCGGTATGACCCGGGACGGAACCTTCCTCGTAGAGAATGGTGAGATCAAGAGACCGGTGAAGAATCTGAGATTCAACCAGAGCCTTCTGGACCTCTTCAAGAATATCGATGGGTTCACTGAACCTGTACGGAATTCCTCGTTCACCGGAACCGCAATGCTTCAACCCGGGATACTGGCTAGAGACTTCAACTTCACGAGCGTGTCACCGTTCTAGGCCGGACGAACCCAGAATTCAGCCGAGTTCTAGGCTGAAAGAGGAATACGACCTAAGAAAGGGAGGGGGATGACGCGAACTGCATCGCGTCCCTACATATTTTGGTAGCCTTGGTTATGCTGTTGTAGATCTCTCGTCATCTGGTCGAACTGCTCTTTTGTGATCTCTCCTCGAGCGTATCGTTCTCGGAGGATGTAGTAGGCTTGGTCACCGTATCGCCAGTGTCGGCGTGGACCATAGCCTCTCCATGGCCAGAAAGCCCATCTGATGAACCAGAAGACGGCGAATATCCAGAAGAAACCGAAGAATCCGAATGGGAAGAAGCCGAAGCCGTACGGATAGTAGCCGACTGGTCGGAAAAAGACCCAGCTAACTGCTGCGATTGTCGTGACTATTGCTATTAGGGCTAGAACTCCCCAGAAGAGGAAGCGGCCGGGATGACTCCACTGATGTTGACTCGTCTCGTTTCACCTCCTCTCTAAACGTACCAGTTTTAAGCGATATCGGATATACGATATCGGAGGCGCTGACTTAAACCTTGTCCATTTACACTCAATGCTAGCGAAGGCGGAAACTAGATTGCTTTGAAGCCTTTTTCGAGATCCTGAACCAAATCTTCAACGTCTTCTATTCCGACGCTGACGCGGATGAGGTTGTCGGAGATTCCAAGTTTGAGCCTTCTCTCCTTGGGAACACTGGCGTGTGTCATGCTTGCCGGATGTTCGATGAGGCTCTCGACCCCACCTAGACTCTCAGCTACCGTGAACACTTGGAGAGTTTTGAGGAATTTCGTGATCTGGTTGAAGCTGCCTCTCAATTGGAAGCTGAGCATTCCGCCATAGCCCCGCATCTGACGCTTGACTATGGCTCGTTGTGGATGGTCGGGGAGGCCAGGATAGTTTACCTTCTCGACCTCGGGCCGTTTAGCGAGGAGTTCGCTGACGACTCTTGCGTTATCGCTGTGACGATCCATTCGCACGGCCAGGGTCTTGATTCCGCGGAGGACAAGATAGCAGTCTAGGGGTCCAGGTACCGCCCCGACCGCGTTCTGCAGATATTTGAGGCGGGTTTGCACGTCCTTATCGTTCGTGATTGTGGCGCCGCCGATGAGATCGCTGTGACCGCCGAGATATTTTGTGGTGCTATGCACGACAATGTCGGCCCCAAGCTGTAGCGGGTTCTGAAGGTAAGGGCTCATGAAAGTGTTGTCAACGACAAGAAGAGCGCGGGCCTTCCTGCTGATCTTACTGATCTGTCGAATGTCTACGATCCGCATTAACGGGTTCGTGGGCGTCTCTATCCAGACCAGTCGGGTGTTTTTCCGTATCGCTTTCTCGACGTTTTCTGGGTTTTCCGGGTTCACGTATGTGAACTGTAGGCCGTACTTACGGAGGACTTGATCGAATAGTCGGTAGGTTCCGCCATAGATATCGTCCCCTGCAATGACGTGATCGCCCTTTTGCAATGACAAGAGAATGGTAGTTGTCGCTGCCAAGCCGCTGCTGAACGCCAAACCATATCGTCCCTCTTCCAGGCTGGCGAGGCATTCCTCGAGTGCTGTGCGGGTCGGGTTGGCAGTTCGGCTGTAAACGTATTTTCCTTCTTTGCCAGGACCAGGCTGCTGATATGTACTAGTGAGGTAGACGGGAACGGTAACACTGCCAGTTACAGGATCAGGGTCCTGGCCAGCGTGTATGGCTCTAGTCGAGAAACGCATAGGACATTCGATTATGGTTCGAGATTTAACCCTAGGTTGATCAGCTCACGTATTGTGCGTTAGCACCTGCACCAACCTACGTAAAATTCAAGACCCTTACGTTTCGTTAACGCTGTGAGATGCAACGACTTTCCTACGTCTTCATCTCTAAGGCCTCTAGGGTCTCTGTTTCCAGTCTGCTGAGCATCCTCACTCCAATCTATCTCGCCAGATTGGGATACTCAGCCCTCTACGTGGGCGTGGGGCTTACTGCGATCCTCGCAGGCAACGCCTTCTTCAACATCATACTGACATGGTACGGAGACTATCTGGGACGCAAAAGATCCCTAATGATCTTCAGCCTCTTGGTAGTTGTCTCTGGCATCCTCCTCTCATCCACGACCTTCCTGCCCTTGATCCTGGTGGGTCTCTTTCTTGGCAACATTAGCACGACTGGGACAGAGGCTGGACCCTTCCAGTCGATCGAGACCGGAGTACTGCCTATACTAGTTGCGAAGGAGAAGGAGAACCGCGCCTTCGGATTCTACAATTTCATAGGATACGGAGCATCATCAATCGGAGCGTTTGCCGCATCAGTTCCAGACTACTTCCAGGATACTCTCCTCACCTCTCGACTACTATACCTGATCTACGGGCTGATGGGAATACTGCTGTTGGCCCTCTATCGTAAGATAGGAAGCATTGAGGCTCAGGAGACTGTACCGAGAAAGATGGGTCTTGGTAATGTCCGTCCGGACGCTAGACGGGACATTACGAAACTCTCCTTCTTCTATTCGATCGACGCATTCGGCGGAAGCCTCGTCTCCCAGTTCGTCCTGTCCTACTGGTTTAGCCAAGTCTACAGAGTATCGCTGTCGAGTCTAGGAGCAATATTTCTGGCGGTCAATGTCGTCACCGCTTTCTCGACCTTGGCCGCTCCCGTGCTGGCAGAGAAACTGGGCAATCTTCGAACCATGGTATCCACGCACCTATTGTCGAATGTCTTTCTCATCCTTGTCCCGCTCGCAGGCTCATTCTTAGGGGCGGTGATATTCCTGTTTCTCAGGCAGAGCATCTCGCAGATGGATGTGCCGACGAGACAAGCATTCATGGCACAGTTGTTCACTGACCAGGAGAGAGTCCCCGCGAACGCCGTCACGAATACTTCCCGAAGCCTGAGCGGCACGTTAGGAGGCCCGCTCACAGCCATCATGTTCATGATTGGCGCGACATCCCTGCCCATTCTGACCGGAGGCTTCTCAAAAATCATCTATGACGTGTTAGTCTTCCGTTCCTACAGAACGAAGGTAGTTTGAGAACGAGACTAGTCGTGTCCGACCTTAGGGACTACTACCTTGAACCTTCGACACGATGTAGTCAGCTGCGACGGCGTCCAGGACTGCTAGTCCTCCGGCCTTGAACAGGGTAATATCGTTCAGGTCCCGAGAAAATTGTTGCTTTTTGGTGAGCAGTTCTCCTAATTCGGCTCGGATGTGAGTCTGTTCAATGGCTCCTTCTCTTATGGGAATGATAACAGTCCCGTAAGTGGAAGTCGCCTGAGCTCGCGAGTCCACGACCAGTATGGATCTTTTGACTAGTGTGGTGTCAACCTCTCTCGAGTCAGGTTCCGAAGCCCCTATCGCGTTTACGTGAGTGCCGTTCTTGACAAGTTCTCCCTTGAATAAAGGAGTGCGGGAGGTGGTCGCGGTAACTAGCACATCAGACTCTCTTACAACTTCTTCCGGAGAGTCGACGGCCAGAGTTTCTACTTTGCAGTCCTCTGAGATCTGTCTGGCGAAAGCCTCCCGTCGACGCTTATCTCTTGAATAGACCACGACTCTAGATACGTCTCTCACTTGTTGGATAGCATGGACATGAGCTTCTGCCTGACGACCTGTACCCAGCAATCCTAAGCTCTCCACATGTCTTTGCGCCAGAACATCGGTTGCCACTGCGGAACTCGCGGCGGTCCGGATGGCAGTCAATGACTCGCTCGGGATCTCAGCAAGCAAGACTCCGGTTCGAGAATCGTACACGAGGATGTCAGAAATTACGGTTGGAAGAGGACGTGCTGAGTTCTCCGGATTCACTCTAGCAATCTTGATTGAGACAGTCCTTTGTCCAAAGACGTGTGCTGGCATGAAGAACATAGAGGCTCCGCCTGGAATAGTTAGCAAGATACGCTCGGGATTTACTGCCTCTCTGTTGGCAAGCGTCACGTACGCTTCTCTAGCCAGCTCAACGGCCTTTGAAAAGGGGAGAAGATTTCGTACGTCAGCTTCCGTGACGTGGAGCAAGTCGTCCGTCTCTACTTTAGAGGGACATTGTGGCCGTTCACGTTCAGTCTGAAGATCATCTCAGTGCATCGGCTCAGGGTTGCGTGAACTGGACATCGGCGATGGGTCTGATTCGCTACCTCGACGACTCTCTGAACCGGGTCCTTTGTGGTGATCTTCGTTTCGACAGTGATGGTTTTGAAGCCGGGTGCGACTCCGTCTATGTCGAAGAGCCCCCGTCGGTCCCAGGTTCCGCTTACCGTTGTCTCTAAGGAGTCAATGGCTAAGTTTGCCATGCTCGCGTTTCTGGCGAAAATCACGTTCTCGCAGAAGCCGATACTGGCGATGAAATAGTCGGTGGGTGTTGGACCCTTGGCTGTGCCCCACACACTCTCAGGCTCGTCCTGGACCAGGGTGAAGGTTCTGACCTTCGCTTCCGAGTACTGATCCTTGATGAGTCTCACTTCAGCCCTGTTCGTCGATGAAGTGTTAGCGCCCTTGTTCGATAACATTCCGTGGCGTAGCTCTTCGAATTTCTTTCCCAGTTCAGGAGAGACTAGAGTCATTTGAGTCAGTGACGCTGCTTCGACTAGGATTGGTCTGAGTCTGGCTTGTTCCCTAGGACGTCGTCTATCAGTTCTACGACCCCTGGGTCCAGCTTGTCCACGACATCGATTGCTTTCATGTTCTCTACTACTTGCTCCGGCTTGCTAGCTCCCGTCATTACAGTGCTAACGTGCGGGTTCTTCAAGCACCAAGCTAGTCCCAACTGCGCTAGACTGCAACCAAGGTCTTTGGCGATAGGCTCCAGCTCACTAACCTTCGCGATATTCTCGGCTGTAATCAAGTTCTCACGCAACCAACCATACCCATCCAGAGTAGCTCGTGAGCCTGGAGGGATACCGTTCTTGTATTTTCCAGTGAGCAGACCTGAGGCTAGCGGGCTCCAGATTGTCGTCCCGAGTCCAATCTCCCGATAGAGCGGAAGATACTCAACCTCAACCCGTTCTCGGTGCAGCATGTTATACTGTGGCTGCTCCATAGTCGGAGGCGTCATACCGAGCTCTCGAGCTATTCCGTGGGCCCGCATGATATCGGCAGCGCTCCATTCTGAGGTTCCCCAGTAGAGAATCAGACCCTGGTGAATGAGATCGTCCATGGCTCGGACAGTCTCTTCGATCGGCGTGTTCGGATCAGGGCGATGGCAGAAGAATAGGTCGAGATAGGTGAGCTGTAATCTTCGAAGAGAGTTTCGGCACGCTTCGTAGATATGCTTCTTGGATAATCCCTTGTCGTTGGGTCCATCTCCGCCCCAGAAGACCTTGCTAGAGACGACAATGCTCTCTCTCTTCCAGCCCAGGCGTTTGATCGCGTTCCCCATAACAGTCTCAGCGTTGCCATGAGCATAGGCTTCGGCATTGTCGAAGAAGTTCACGCCAGCATCCTGTGCAGCTGACATACACTTCACGGCGACCTCCTCTCCGACCTGGCCGCCATAAGTGACCCAGGCGCCTAGAGACAGCTCGCTAAGTTTTAGCCCGGAACTACCCAACCTTCGATAGTTCAATCCTCAGACTCTCCATCCTCCGGGGACTTTCCGCCGGTTAATATCCGCTCGTGCGAAACCAATATTCCATGGGCCGAGCTTGGAACTGGGGCGAAACTCGTGGATTCGTGTGGCGAGACGGGCAGGATTAGTCGAGAATTCGACGGCGATGCTTGCGACTTCTGCGAGCGTTACAGAAGCAAGGGCTTGTCTCGAAGCAGCAAGCTATTGCTGAAGTTCATCCAAGATGGCAACGCGCGAGATAAGGCCGTTCTTGATCTAGGATGCGGCGCGGGCGGGTTGTCCATTGAGCTCCTGAAGCATGGAGCCCAAAGTGTCGTCGGCTTTGACCTATCTCCAAGGATGATAGGTGCTGCCGCGGAGTTGGCCCGCGCCACCGGTTTCGAAAGTAGGGCGAAGTTTCACGAAGGAAACGCGGCAACGGCAGAGCTCCCAAAATCGGACATTGTGGTCATGGACAAGGTGCTCTGTTGTTATTCGGAGTGGAGGCCTCTGCTGAAGAACGCGATGGAAGCTAGCCATAGCATGGTTGGTTTCACCGTTCCCCGAGACCAAGGCATTACAAAATTACCTTTTCGAATTGCACTGAGAATTGCGAATTACTTCCAGAAACGGAGAGGAGGGGTCCTGTTCTATTTGCACCCGCTAGGCACTGTTGATAAGACCCTGCGAGACTCGGGCTTCAAGCGTCTCAGAAAACAGGGTTCGCGTTTCTGGCTGGTTTTTCTGTACTCACGTGTCTAGCCGCCAAGCCGAAAGTATAGACCGTCGACTAATGATTGGTGAAATGGTCCCGGTCACCGGTCAGCTTACATAATTCGAATGATCGGGCAGCCCTGCTATGTTGAAGCTCCGAAAAGCGGACGCTGAAGATATTCCCCTAATACTGTCGCTCATCCGAGAATTGGCCGAATACGAGCGGGCACCGAGCGCAGTCGTCTGCACAGAGCAGGATCTGCGCCGGGATGGATTCGGTCCCAGCCCAGTGTTTCACGTGATCGTAGCAGAATGGAATGGAGAAGCTGCGGGCATGGCGTTCTACTTCTACAACTATTCGACGTGGCAGGGACGATCTGGGATCTTCATCGAGGATCTGTTCGTCCGCCCCAGGTTTCGACGCAAAGGCATCGGCCGGGCGCTAATGGCGAAACTTGCGCAGACGGCAATTGCTGAGAAGTGTCACGGTATTCGTTGGGAAGTGCTTGACTGGAATAAACCAGCGATAGAAGTGTATCAACATCTGGGTTCAAAGTTCCGAGACGGATGGAAAATCATGCAGATCACGGGCCAAGAACTGGGAGAACTAGCAAGAAGCGCCTCGTGAATCATGAGATGAGTCTCGAAGCACTTTTGAGACTCGATTCTTCGACGCTGGGCCTCTCGGAAGTCAATGACTCATGTCTGATGGACCAGATTCGGCAGCAGATTACAGGCCAATCAGTGACTACGGAGTCATTGGCGACATGCATAGTGCAGCTCTAGTGGGACTAGACGGATCTATCGACTGGTATTGTGCGCCACGGTTTGATTCTCCGAGCGTGTTTGCGGCCCTACTTGACTCTCGGAAAGGTGGAAGATTCCAGCTCTCGCCTATCGAGAGTCTCACGACGAAGCAGAGCTACGAGGGCGACACGAACGTGCTCTCAACCATTTTCGAATCTAAGCAAGGTAGGATCAAGCTCACAGATTTTATGCCCTGTTTCATGGAAAAAGGAGAACTCAAAGGACTACAGGAGATCCATAGAATTGTCGACTGCGCCGAGGGCGAAGTTGGACTTCGAATTATTTTCCAGCCGCGCCTGGACTATGCACGAGGAAAGACTACCCTACTAGAGACCGGAGAAGGGTGTACAGCGAAGAACCAGGGTCACCAAGTCAATCTCGCATCAACAGTGAAACTCCACGTTTCGGACAAGGATACTCTGACAAGTGAGTTCAGATTATCGAAAGGTCAGAAGGCTGTCTTCGTTCTCAAGTGGGGAAAAAATCCAGCTATCCCGGCATCGCGGTACGAGACGGGCAGGAAGCTTTCCAGAACTCTATCGTACTGGAAACGATGGGTTGGCCATGTGAAGTATCAAGGGCCCTTCCGAGCCAATGTCGTAAGATCCTGTCTCGTGTTGAAGCTTTTGCAATATGCTCCGACAGGAGCGATGGTCGCGGCCGTCACGACCTCACTTCCTGAGAGCGTTGGCACTCTGAGAAACTGGGACTATCGGTATTCCTGGATCAGGGACAACGCACTCTCGGTCCTTGCATTGAGTGAGGCTGGAGCGAGCAGGGAAGCCTTGGACTACGCGAGATGGCTCATCAATCTCCGCAGACATTCAAAGGAGAAGCTGCAGATAATGATGGGCATCGGAGGCGAGAGCGAAATTCCCGAAACCACTCTCGACCATCTCGAAGGATATCGGCGTTCAAGCCCAGTTCGAGTCGGCAATGCAGCCTCTAAGCAGCTGCAACTAGACGTCTATGGAATCCTAGCTGATTACGTCTACTTCCTCCACACCCTTGGATGGACGACGAG
>Ga0210409_10002767_pt1 | contig 20359 bp, 12 predicted proteins | sample IncBWH17MmetaG_FD_161649 | JGI IMG/M metagenome (GOLD analysis project Ga0210409, IMG submission 161649) | Forest soil microbial communities from Barre Woods Harvard Forest LTER site, Petersham, Massachusetts, United States - Inc-BW-H-17-M | ecosystem: Environmental > Terrestrial > Soil >...
CGGAACGGGCGCCTGGGAAGCGGCGATTGTAAACACACTTTCTCCGGGCGATCGCGTTCTGCTGTTTGAGACAGGACATTTTTCATATCTCTGGCGCGGAGTCGCGGAGAAATTCGGCATCCAGGTTGATTACGTACCCGGTAACTGGCGGAGAGGGGCGAGCGCAGCGGAACTGGAATCGCGGCTGGCTGCGGATCGCGGCCACGCGATTAAAGCGGTGATGGTGGTGCACAACGAAACTTCGACCGGAGTGACGAGCCGCATTCCAGAGCTGCGCCGCGCACTCGATTCGACGCGCCATCCGGCGCTGCTCCTCGTGGATACGATTTCTTCGCTGGCTTCGATCGACTACCGGCATGACGAATGGGGAGTCGACGTCACCGTTGCCGGGTCACAGAAAGGGTTGATGCTTCCTCCGGGGATGAGTTTCAACGCGCTTTCGGAGAAGGCGCTGCGCGCCGGCGAGAATGCAAAGTTGCCGCGTTCCTACTGGGACTGGCAGGAAATGTTGAAGCCGAATCGCAGCGGATTTTTTCCGTATACGCCGCCGACCAATCTTCTTTATGGCTTGCGGGAGGCATTGCATTTGCTGCGGGAAGAGGGGCTCGCCAATGTATTCCGGCGGCATGACCGGCACGCGGAAGCGACACGCGCGGCTGTCCGCGCCTGGGGACTGGAGATCGTTTGCGAGGAGCCTCGCGAATATTCCAGTTCGCTGACCGCGGTTTTTATGCCGGAAGGCCACGACGCGGACAAGTTGCGCGCGGTGATCCTCGAACATTTCGATATGTCTCTCGGCGCGGGCCTCGGCAAATTCGCCGGAAAAGTTTTCCGCATCGGACACCTCGGCAGCTTCAACGATTTGATGCTGGCGGGAGCGCTGTGCGGCGTGGAAATGGGCCTGCGATTGGCGGGCGTGCCGCATAAAGAAGGCGGCGTCATGGCAGCGCTCATTTCACTCACTACAACAGACAGTAAATCCGAGCCCGCCACAATGTCAAGGTGACAGCTCAAGTTAATTGGAAATGACAATTAGTTACGTTTAATCTTCTTGATTGATTTTTGGGCCTGCCACGAGAGTGTTTCTTTGAGGACGATATCGCGAGTTTCCTCAAGAATGCCTTCCTCCTTGAGAAAGTCATCGAGCGACGACCCGATATAAGGATTATTTCTTTCCATCTCTCTGCACTTCCATCTAAATACAATCTATATCAGTCTTTGGTCGCGCGGTTCCACTTTGCTTAGTATGCACCAACATGAGCCATCTTCTGAAACTACTTTTGGAGACAAAGATGAATTGGGAAATAGAGCGGGTAGATTGCGTGTGAGCGCGCGGTCATTTGTTTCAAGCGTTCAATACCGGGGCAAGACCCGAAATGCTGGTCACTCGGATAATCGCAGATCGGAAAAATCTCATACTTGAGTGCTTCCCCAGGGGGCCTCATTTCGATCGCAGAACCCACGCCGCCAATCGGTCCTGACATATAGGTCCGGCCATTCTTACAATGGAATATAGCGGCAACATCTATCGTATTACCGACGTTTGCCACCTGGAGTGCAACGCGTCCGGCGTTATCCCTAATTTCCAACGCGTCTTTGGTGTAATTGCGGTCAAAAATAGTAGGCTCATTCTGGTGCTTCCATTCGTTGTCATTCATTTCTGCAATGAGGCCGCCGCTCGCATCTCGAACGTGCGTAGTCACGAGAAGCTTTCCATTTAGCACCCTGATAGAAAGGAGCGGATCTCCGCCCTCGTCAAAAACAACGCCATCCTTTGACAGCATTTGATACTCAGCTGAACCTACAGAAATTGATGCTGCTGTGGATTGCATGGGTGACGAAATGACTCCAGAAGTTGCAGCTAGCTTCTTGTCGTGGGCGCGCCAGCAGTAGCTAATGGCAAACAGCAATAATGAGACGGACACCATTCGCATTTCATTGAGCACGCGGTTAAAAAATCTCTGCCAAAATGTTTTCTGAATCTGGCCATGAGACGAGATGTAACAGAAACCTGTACCGGGGATCGAATTATTTCGACACTGTTCACCGTCTTTAGTTATTGCCTTGCACTGCGGCATGATTTAACTGAGATTCTATTTGAAACGTGTGTGAAGGACAAGCAGCTCGCATAATCTCGAGGACGATATCGTTGTCGAGTTGTTAAGGACACGCCTGCGATGATTCTCCGTGCTATCGATTAACTGTCGCCACAGGCGTGGCAAGGACGCCGACCGGCGGCCCCGTCATTCCTGCGCCTCTGTCGATGACGGACTGTTCGGGATCGATCCAGAATGCCCAGATGGCCGCGCCGACAAAGAGGAGGCCGGCGGACACGCCGAACGGGGCGACCCAGGAGCCTCTGGATACGAGATAGCCGAACACGGTTGGGGAAAGCGCGCCGACAAATTGGCCGCCCATGTTCATCATGCCGGAAACGGTGCCGGAAAATTCGCCGCCGATGTCCATGGGGACGGCCCAGGCGGGGCCGATGGTCATTTCGAGGAAGAACATGGCGGCCGTCAGGCAATAAACGGCGGTGAAAGGATTTGCCGCCAATGCGGCGAATAATGTGAATGTCCCGCAACCGAGCATGGCCACGATGGCCACCGAACGGCGGGAAAATTTGAGATTATTCGTCTTCACCAGAAGCTTGTCGGTCAGCCAGCCGCCAAAGGCGTCTCCCACGACACCAGCCATCAGAGGCATCGAAGCGAAGAGGCCGGTCTTGATCAGCGTGAATTTTCGGAATTCGACGAGGTAGGACGGCAGCCAAGAGAGAAAAAACCACAGGGAATAAATGTAGGCGGCGTAGGCGCACATCACTGCCCACATGTTTCCATGCTTGAGCAGTATGCTCCATGGAACCTTTGGCCGCTTGGCGACGTTGGCCTGTTTGATCTCGCCTTTTTCGTCGAGTCCGCGGATGCGCGCGAGTTCAGCGCGGCTCACATATTTATCTTCTTCCGGCATGTTGCGATACACCAACATGTAAAGAAGAGACCACAACAAACTGAGGACGCCGATCACGTAGAAGACAGATCGCCAGCCGTAATGAATCATAATGGCCACCGCGATGGGCGGGCCGATCGCCGCGCCAAAGCGGCTGGCGGCGTGGCTGACTCCCTGCACGAAACCGCGCTCGTCCCGCGGGTACCACATCTGCATGGCTCGCGTTGCGGTGGGAAACGCGCCCGCTTCACCCACGCCGAGCGCAAAGCGAATGCCCCACAGGGAATAAAAGCCGGTCGCCAACGTTGTCAGGACGGCGATCACGGTGCGATACGCCATGATGGTGGAAAGGACTCGTCGGGGGCCGAAGCGATCGCCAAGCCACCCGCCCGGCACCTGGAAAAGCGCATAGGCCCAGATAAACGCGCTAAAAATAACCCCCATCGTGACTTTGTTGAAGCCGTATTCCTTGCTGATGAGCGTTGCGGTGTTGGCGAGGCTCACGCGGTCCAGATACGTGATGAGGTACATCAAGCAGAGGAGAAGCAGCACAACCCAGCGCACATGGCTTCGCCCGGACACGTCCAGCTTCTCCATTTCCATTCCTCCATCACCCCGCGGAAAATCTAACCCGAACGATTACTTATGATTGCAGTCGTTCAGATATACACCGCGCCCTCATCGGCAGCAATCTTTTTTCGGCGGCGACTGTCGTTCACTTTGACAGCAGGCATGCCCTCTCCGTCCCGAAGTGCGCGGGACGGAGAGGCCTCTACAAAACCATCCGGAGTCCGCACGCTTTGTAGAGGCCGCCCGCATTTCGGGCGGGCAGCTTTCCGCTTTATCTTGCCATGCGGCCTCTCGCGAGTCAGAATATCGGGCTGCGCCAACCCTGACAATGAGCACAGTGCAAATTTCGTCGCCGCTGCCTCTCAGTTCGCACGGCAAACCCGTGGACACTTTCGCGCAGGCCGGCGAACTTGAGAACGAACTGAAACGCGTGGTGAAGGGCGAGGTGCGCTTTGACCGCGGGAGCCGCGCGCTGTATTCGTCGGACGGCTCGAATTATCGCCAGATTCCGATCGGCCTCGTGGTTCCCCGCAATGACGACGATGTGATCGCGACGGTGGCCGCGTGCAGGAAATTCGGCGCGCCGGTTCTGCCGCGCGGCGCCGGGACGAGCCTTGCCGGACAGACCTGCAACGTCGCCGTGATTCTGGATTTCACGAAGTACATGAACAAGATTCTGGAGATCGACCCTGCCGGACGATTTGCGCGAGTCCAGCCCGGCGTCGTTCTGGACACGCTGCGCAACCGGGCGGAGAAACATCAACTGACGTTCGGCCCCGATCCATCGACGCACAGCCGCTGCACGCTCGGCGGAATGATTGGAAATAATTCCTGCGGCACGCATTCCCTGCTGGCCGGAAAAACGGTCGACAACGTCATCGAGCTGCGCATTTTGCTTTACGACGGCACGCAGATGACGGTGGGCGCGATAGACGGCGAAGCCGACCTCGATTCGATCGTCGCGCAGGGAGGGCGCCGCGGCGCTATTTATTCCAAGCTGCGGGACATCCGCGACCAGTACGCAGGCCTGATCCGCGCGAAGTATCCGAAAATTCCCCGCCGCGTTTCAGGCTATAACCTCGATCAGTTGCTGCCGGAGAGCGGATTTAACGTTGCGAAGTCGCTCGTCGGGACCGAGGGCACGTGCATGATCGTGCTCGAAGCTAAGCTGCGGCTGATCCAAAGCCCGCAGCACAGATCGCTTGTCTGCCTGGGCTACCGCGATACGTTTTCCGCGGCCGACCATGTGCCGGAGATTTTGCCGCTCAAGCCCATCGGTCTCGAAGGTTTTGAAGGAAGCATCGTCGACGGCCTGAGAAAGAAAAAAGCTCCCCACCTGGAATTGATTCCGGAGGGGCGCGGTTTCCTGCTTGTGGAATTCGGTTCGAACGATCCGGCCGAGGCCGACGAGGCCGCTCGACGGCTGATCGAACAGTTGAAACAGAGCGCCGATCCTCCCAACATGCGGCTTTATACGAAAGCCGAAGCGCGGCACGTCTGGAAGCTGCGCGAGTCCGGGCCGCGCGCAGCCGCTGCCGCTCCCGGCATGCCGCCCGAATGGGAAGGATGGGATGACGCGGCTGTCCCGCCGGAAAAATTGGGAAACTACCTTCGCGATATCCGCAAGCTGCTCGACGAATACAATTATCACACGGCGTTCTACGGGCATTTCGGACACGGCTGCATTCACATGCGCGTGAGTTTCGATTTGCAGAGCGAGAATGGAATCCGCAATTACATGGAGTTCGTCGAGCGCGCCGCCGATCTCGTGGTGAGCTATGGCGGGTCGCTTTCCGGCGAGCACGGCGACGGGCAATCCCGCGCCGCTTTGCTTCCCAAGATGTTCGGTCCCGAATTGATCAAGGCGTTCGGTGAATTCAAATCCGCGTGGGACCCGGACAACAAGATGAATCCGAACAAGGTGGTCAACGCATATCTGCCCACCGAGAACCTGCGATTGGGAGCGGACTATAAACCGAACGATCCCAAAACTTATTTTCAGTTTCCGGATGACGACGGATCTTTCGCCAAAGCCACCCTGCGATGCATCGGCCTGGGCGAGTGCCGCAAACACGACAGCGGTTCGATGTGCCCGAGCTACATGGTGACGCTTGAGGAAGAGCACAGCACGCGCGGGCGCGCGCACATGCTCTTTGAAGTGTTGCAGGGCGAAGTGGTGCGCGGCGGGTGGAAAGACGAGCACGTCAAGAAAGCGCTGGACTTGTGCCTGTCCTGCAAGGCATGCAAATCGGAATGCCCGACCAACGTGGATGTGGCTACCTACAAAGCGGAATTCCTGGCTCATTATTACGATGGCAAGAAGCGCCCGCTGCATGCATATGCCTTCGGCATGATCGACCGCTGGGCGGAGCTTGGGTCGAATGCTCCGCGGCTTGCCAACTTCTTTAGCAGCGCGCCGGGTTTCCGCCAACTCCTGCAAAGCGTTTTACATCTGGCGCCGCAGCGGAGCATGCCCCAGCTTGCGCATTCAAGTTTCCAAACTTGGGCCAGGAATCGTGTTCCAACACTCGCGGCAGCAACCGGAACTGCTACAGCTTCCGGAAAAACGAATGTCATCTTATGGGCGGATACGTTCAACAATTATTTTCATCCGGAGACCAGCCAGGCGGCGCTGGAAGTTTTACAGGGCGCGGGATTCAACGTGGTCGTCCCGCAAATTCATCTGTGCTGTGGGAGGCCACTGTACGACTTCGGCTTGCTCGACAGGGCCAAGGAATATTTGCAAAAAATCCTGAGCGCTATGGGCGCGCAGATTGACGCGGGCGTTCCGCTGGTAGTCTTGGAACCGAGTTGCGCTTCCGTTTTCCGCGACGAACTCCGCAATCTGTTTCCGCTGAATGCCCGCGCCGTGAAGCTGCGCAGCCAGACGTTTCTTCTCAGCGAGTTTCTCGAGCACCATGCTCCCGGATACAAGCCGCCGCAACTTCCGGGAAAGGTGCTGCTGCACGGGCACTGCCATCACAAGTCGCTCATGGGGCTTGGCGATGAAGAGTCCTTGATCAGGCAAACGGGAGCGGATCTGCAATCCATCGATTCCGGATGCTGCGGCATGGCAGGCCCGTTTGGTTTCGAGAAAGAAAAATACGAGGTGTCACAGGCGGTGGGAGAGCGCGTGCTGTTGCCGGCCGTGCGAAACACGCCGGAGAGCACACTCATCGTTTCAGACGGTTTTAGTTGCCGCGAGCAAATTTTGCAATCCACGGGCCGCCGGGCGATCCACCTGGCCGAGGCCTTGCTACTCGGAATGAAGTATAAGTAGCACAGGCACTCTTGCCTGTGCGGGTTTTGCGACCGTGAGTTGGACGGGTAGCCTGCGTGCGGCTAATAAAACCGCACAGGCAAGAGTGCCTGTGCTACACAATCTTGTAATATTCTGGCCAGAGCATTCTGTGGCGAGTGATTCAGGGAGGCGACAAATGAGGAACGAGAAAACAGTTCGAGGCGTGGTCCTGCATTATGTCGGCCTGGCTATCGTCCTGCTGGCGGGATGCTATCCGGTATATGCACAAGCTCCGAAGTACGAAGTGGATCCCACCTGGCCCAAGCCCTTGCCAGGGCTCATGGTCACCGGGCGCGCAGGTGGAATTTGCGTGGACGCGCAAGATCATATTTTCGAAGTGAACCGCGGCGACTTGCAGGACAAGGAAAAGTTAGTGGGAACACCCGCGCCTCCCGTTCTCGAATATGACTCCGACGGCAACCTGGTCAATACGTTCGGAGATTTTAAGACGGCTCCGGCGTCCATCCACGGCTGCATCGTGGACAAGGACAACAACATTTTTGTCGCCGGAAACGACGACGCGGTCGTGCAGAAATACACGCACGACGGCAGCAAAATGTTGCTGCAGATCGGCACCAAGGGGCTTTTCGACAGCTCCACCGGCCTGATCACGGGCATTGCCATGAACCGCAGCAAGTCGCTCCTGAACAAGCCGGCGGATATCGCGGTCGATCCAAGTAACGGAGACATTTACATTGCCGATGGCTATGGCGATCATCGCATCGCCGTGTTTGACAAAGATGGAAAATTCCTGCGCCAGTTTGGCGAACAGGCCTCCAAGGAAGAATCCGCTGCGGGCGACGGCGGCAAGTTCATGGGCGTGGTGCATTGCGTGGTGATGGACAACAACGGCCTCGTGTACGTGTGTGACCGCCAGGGCAACCGGATTCAGGTGTTCGACAAGATGGGAAATTTCAAGAAGAACATCTGGATCAAGACGGGGAAGGAAGACACACCCGACTCGTGGGGAACCGCATGGTGGTTGCGCTTTTCCCGCGATCCGGCGCAGAAATATATGATCGTCGCCGACGGGCGCAATGAGCTCGTCCACATTCTCGATCACGAGGGGAACGAAATCACGAAGTTCGGCCGGCCCGGCCATCAGCTCGGCGAATTCACGCATTGCCACACGCTGGATATCGACTCGAAGGGCAACATCTACATCGCCGAAACGGATATCGGGCGGCGCGTGGATAAATTCAAATTGGTGAAGTAGCTGGTTTTCGTGGCGCCGGCGTCCCGCCGGCGTTTGTGAGCTTCGGCGCGACCTGAAAAATCGCCGGCGAGACGCCGGCGCTACAACTCCTGGCGAGGGATTCGGCTTAATCATCGCCTCAACTTCCGGCGTGCCAGCCGCCGTCGACAAATAACGTGTGTCCGGTGATGAAGTCCGAAGCTGGACTCGCCAGGAACACCGCTGCGCCGACTAGATCGGAAGGCTCCGCAAATCGCCCCAGTTTGATTCGGCTCAGCAATCTCTTTGCGCGCGCTTCGTTTTCGCGGAAGGAGCGGCTGGTGCTCTCGGTGAGCGTCGAGGTTGGCGCAATCGCATTGACGCGTACTCCCAGGGCAGCCCATTCGGTGGAGAGGGCGGCCGTTAGGTAGGACACTCCCGCTTTGGCGGCGCCGTAAACGCTCTTGCCCACGTCGGTGCTCACCGACCACGTCGAACTGAGATTGATGATCTTGCCGTAGCCGCGCTCGATCATTAGCCGTCCCAGGCACTGACAGCAAAAAAATGTCCCCTTGGCGTGGACGTCCAGAATCTTGTCCCAATCCTCTTCGGTAATATCGAGCGCGGGCTTGGTGAATCCGAAGCCCGCGCAATTGACAAGCACCAGGGCGAGATCCCGGCCCTTGAGAAGCGCGGAAACCCTTTGCTCGATCGACCGAATTTCTTTGATTTTACGCACGTCGGCGCGGATGATGTGCGCACTTCCTCCCACAGCTTCGACGGAGCGCTGCACTTCCATCAGCTTCGCGCGCGTGCGGCTCACCAAAACAACTTCGGCTCCCGAGCGCGCATAGGCGAGCGCGAACGCGCGGCCGATGCCGTCGCTCGCTCCGGTGATGACGGCCAGGCGGCCATCGAGGCGGAAGGAAGGAAGCTCGTCGTCCCTGGGCTTGGGAGAACTCATCTCTTTATCAGGCATGGAATTCAATGGCCTCAAGTAGCACAGGCACTCTTGCCTGTGCGGTTTCGTGGGCCACGGTTAAGCCGGCAATTCCAATGCAATTACGATTGCAAAACCCGCACAGGCAAGAGTGCGTGTGCTACTAAAACCTATCTCGTGCGTCCCGTCGTCGTGTCCAGGGGATGTAAATCGTTCACGAGCCGCTCGTCGAATGGGTACGTGGTGTAGATGTCGACGCCGTCGTGAGTGACGATGTGATCGTTCTCGAGGCGAATGCCGCCGATGCCGGGCTTTCCCGCGTACGGCTCGAGATTGAACGCCATGCCTTCCTTGAGCACTACGGGCGCATCTTTCGACGCGGGGCTGAAGTACGGAGCTTCCCAGGGGTTCACGCCTGAGCCGTGGCCCAGACTGTCGAGCACGTAAGGATCGGCCGCCGCGAACACTTCGGCGTTGGTCGCGCCGGGGCGCACTTTGCTCCCGGCATTGAACAGCGCGTTGTAGCATTTTTGATGAAGGTCGCGCATTTCGGGTGTTGGCTTCACGTTGCCGCACACCCAGGTGCGCGTCAGATCGCCCCAGTAGCCGTTGTAGCCGGCGCCGACATCGAGAATGACGAGGTCGCCGTTGCGGATAATCCGGTCCGATGTAAAACGGCGATAGGGAGCAGTGTAAGGGCCGGAGCAGATGATGTTGGAACACTGCGTCCATTCGCTGCCCATCGCCGTCATGGATTCCCAGATGATCGCCAGAATTTCGCATTCCTTGATCCCGGGACGCAAAGCCTGCAAGCCGCGGTGGAGCGCCGCCTCGGTGATCGCGTTGGCAATTTTGAGGCAGATGATCTCGTCCTGTGTTTTTATTTCCTTCGCGCGCATGAGCACGCTTTGGTAGCCGTCGGCGAATTCGGTCTTAGGAAATACATCGCGGATCGCCGCCTCCATGTTCAAGTCCCAGATGTCGATGCCGACTCGTTTTCCTGAGAGCGAACCGACCAGGCCTTCGACCTGCTCGGCCCAACGTTTCATTCCAATTTTTTCGCGGAAATTCGCGCGTGGGCGAATTTGATCCGGCGAAAGCCACGGCATGCGCAGCTTGCAATGCTCGAAGTCCATCGTCCACAGAATCGGGTCGTGTTTTCTCGAGAGCACAGTGACCGCGTTCCCCATAATGAATGCAGGGCCGAGGTGATGGCGATACCCTGTCAGATAGCGGGCGTCTTCGGTGCGAAATACGAATAGTGCATCCAGATCGGAATTGTTGAGCGCGTCCTTGGCGCGTTGCAAACGTTCGCGCAGCATGCGCTGCGGATCGAATCGCACTTCCCAGTCGACCGGAATCATTCCAATATCAGACACAGCGAGTTCCTCCTCAAAATAAATGCACGCTTCCATTAGCATTATTAACCGGAGCGTGTCAAATTTGTGGGCCTCAAGTAGCACAGGCACTCTTGCCTGTGCGGTTTTGATTTGTTCTCAAGAAAAACCCACAGGCTGAAGCCTGCGCTACTGAAGGCATGCCTAAAAAGCAGCGGAGAAGAACTTGAAGATTGTCATCACCGATTACCGGTTTCCAGATGTCGAGCAGGAGCGACGCGCGGTGGAAGCCGCGGGCGGCACACTGGTCACGGGACAAGCGGTGAACGAAGAGCAAGTTGCGGAGCTATGCCTGGATGCCGATGGCGTGCTGACGGTACGAGCGCCAATCACCAGGCGCGCGATCTGCGCCATGACGCGCTGCCGCATCATCGTGCGCTACGGCATTGGCGTGGACACGGTCGATGTCGCGGCAGCGACCGAGCGCGGCATTATGGTGGCGAACGTTCCGGACTACTGCCTCGATGAAGTCTCCGACCATGCGCTCGCGCTTCTGCTCATGCTCAGCCGGCAGATGATTCCCGCGATTGCGCTCGCCCGTGAAGACACCTGGGCCGTCGCGAAAATGCCGCCGCTGCAGAGATTGCGCGGCCAGACTTGCGGCCTCGTCGGCTGCGGAAGGATCGGCATGCTCGTGGCCGGCAAAGTGAAACAGCTTGGAATGAACGTGATCATTCGCGATCCCGCTTTGGGCGGGCCGATCGCTCGCGAAATGTGCGCTGAACTCGTCTCGTTCGATACGCTTCTTTCGAACGCGGACTTCATTTCGCTGCACGCGCCGCTCAATGAGGCCACGCATCATCTCTTCGGCGAAGCGGCCTTCGCCAAGATGAAGAAAACCGCGTCGATCATCAACACCGCGCGCGGCGGCCTGATCGACGAAGCCGCGCTTCTTGCCGCGCTCGATGCGGGAACAATTTCTGGCGCAGCTCTCGATGTGCTGGAATCGGAAACCGCCGTGACGCTTGTGCGCAGCGCGCTCGCGCGCCATCCCAAAGTGATTGTTACTGCCCACACCGCCTGGCTCAGCGAGCAAGCCCGCGCGACTCTTCAACTCCGCGCCATCGAACAGACCCTCGCGTGCCTAAGAGGCGAAACGCCTTACGGACTGATCAATCGTAAGCTTGCGAAATAAAAACGGGATTTGAGTAGGACGGGCTTCAGCCTGTCAGGTTTTGATTTTCGCGAGCCTCAAAACGGCAGACAGGCTGAAGCCCGTCCCACGCAAAGCTAAATAATTTCCGGGATAGCACATCTGCTTACAATTTTCACAGCGCGCTCCCTTTCACGTTCCCAATTTTGGTAATCTCACCTGGGGCCGTCCGTCGGCCCTTTCATGCCTTTGCTCGATCTATTGGTGCAAACCGAGGTTCACCGCCTTGCCGAACGACCTCACGCGAAAAGCGCCGGCGCCAAACCAGAAAATAGTGGCTGGATCGGCCGCCAATTCATCGCCGACCGCAGCCCAGCGGCCAAATCGCAAGCACGATGAGTTGCGGTTGCTGATCAATTCGCGAAATCCAGTCATCACCGTGGAAACCACCGAAGAAGATCGTCTCAAAGACCTGTTGCTGATGATCGCGACAGAGCTCAATGTGCCACTCTACACGTGGAGCGCGATCACGGGCCTTGCGAAATTTAACGGGGCGACTATCTATGGGACTGATCAGCCGGAACTGGCGCTTGCGAACATAGCGCTGATCCATGGCGACGCGGTTTTTCTGCTCAAGGATTTTGCCCGCTATTGCGATAACGACCGGATCAGCCGTCGCGTGCGCGATTTGATTGCTACGTTTCGCGTGGCCCGACGCTCCCTGGTGATTACAGCGGCTTCGATGAAACTCCCTCCCGAACTGGAAAGCGAGGCGGCGCCGTTTCAACTTGGTTTGCCGGATGCGGACGATTTGCTTCCCGGCGTGCGGAAGGTTTTGGCGGACGCGAATCGGGAAGAAGGGATTCATGTCGCGCTCGATGCCGCTTCCTTTGCGCAGTTGGCTCATAACCTTGTAGGGTTGCCGGAAGAAGAGGCGATACGAATTCTCCGCAAGTGCGTGCTCGAGCGCGGTAACGCGGACAGCGGGCTGCTCGATGCCGTGCTGGATGCGAAGCGCGATGCGTTGCATTTGGAGGGGCCTCTTGAATCCGTGCGCCGCGATACTTCGTTCACTGACGTGGCGGGCCTGAAGCACCTGCGGGAATGGGTCGCGAAACGACGAAGCGCATTGACGCCGGAAGGACGGCGATTCGGGCTTGTTTCGCCGAAAGGCGTGCTGATCAGCGGAGTCCAGGGCTGCGGAAAAAGTCTTGCAGCGCGCGCCGTAGCCGGGGAATGGGGCGTCGACCTGGCGCGGCTGGACGTGGGCGCACTCTACGACAAGTATGTCGGAGAGAGCGAGAAGCGTCTGCATAAGGCGCTCGAGTTGGCCGAAAAGCTCGCGCCAATCGTCCTGTGGATCGATGAAATCGAGAAGGCTTTTGCTTCCGCAGGCGCCAGTGGCGACACCGATGCCGGTTTGTCGCAACGGCTTTTGGCGACTTTTCTGACGTGGATGCAGGATCGGGAGGGCGACGTATTCCTGGCGGCTACTTCCAACAACATTACGTTATTGCCGCCGGAAATGACGCGCAAAGGCAGGTTTGACGAAATTTTTTTCGTCGACCTGCCCAGCGCCGAAGTGCGCGCGGCGCTCTTTACGTTGCATTTGAAGAAACGCGGAAGGGACGCGGCGGAGTTCGATGTGGCGGCGCTCGCTGCGGCGTGTGGAGGGTTTTCTGGCGCCGAGATCGAGCAGGCAATCATCGCGGGCTTGTACACGGCGTTCGATCGGAAACAACAACTCACCACGGCAATCTTGCTGGATGAGATCCGCGGCACGCAGCCTCTCAGCGTGACTCGCGCGGAAGAGATTCAAGCCATAAGAGAATGGGCGAAATCGCGCGCCGTGCCGGCGGATTGAACCCACAGCGTTCGATTGCCTTATTGGATTTCCAGCCGGCTGATTGAATAAATTTAGCCAACTGGTCGGAAGTGACTTACAAGGACATTTGCTCCTGCCGCAAAGTCAACGCGAGACTTCCAGCGACAACCGATAGCAGCGAAATTTGAAGCTCTCCCGCGAGGGCCCATCCTGCGTGGCTGGCAATCCCGCCCATCAGGTAACCGGCCGCTGCGGCTGCGGCGTAAAGGCTGGTCACGAACATTCCCGAGGCGCGGCTGGACAAACTGCTGCGCACCGCTTTTACATGATAGGCGGCCAGGTTGACGTAAATCGTGCCGCTGCCGATCGCGCCGTAAGCGCAAGTCAAAATGGCGCGGGGGACGATCGCTTCTGATCCGTGAAAGCACAGATAGCCGAGCGCGGCGATGCAAAAGAACGCGGCGCTTAGCACGGCGCGCGGCGAGAATTTGTCACCCAACCAGCCGCCGAAAATGGAGAGCAGCGCTCCGAAGCCATAAAAGCTGGCGACAATTCCCGCTGCCTTGGGTGTGTAGTGCAATGCTTCCCGCAAATAAGTCGGATACATTCCCGTGAAGCCGAAAAGGACGAGGCCGCCGATTACGCTGAGGACTGTCAGGATCACCGTGTTTCTGTTCAGAAGTGTGGGCGCGCCGAGGAGATCCGTGCGCGCGTTGGCGGCGCGATGCGTTTCGCTGAACCACGGGCGCACGGTCAGTGCGATCACCGCGATCATGAGAAAACCGGCAAGCCCGAATGCGATCATGGGCGCGTGCCAGTTGCGATACGCCGTAAGCAGGAGGCCGCCCACGATGGGACCGGTAAACGCGCCCAGGCCGAAGAAAACATTCATCGAACCGATGGCGGCCGCGCGGTAGCCGACAAAATAGTTTGCGGCGATGGCGATCATCACCGTGAGTTGCATCGCCTCGCCGATGCCTGTCGCGGCGAGGTAGACCAGCATGTCCGGAAATCCGAGCGCCAGAACCGTCAGCGCAGTGCCCGTCGAAAAGATCCCAATTCCAAGGAGGAGAACCGTCTTGCGGGAAAAACGCGCGAGGAGATAGCCGGTCGGCAATCCCGCGACGGCCAGGCCCAGCGTGAAAATCGTGGTGAGGAGGCCCGTGTCAGAGAGCGAGAAGCCGTACTGCACTCGCACATCGTGGGCGAGAAGCGGGAAAAGCTGCCGGTCCGCGGCGTTCACGCTGTAGGCCAGGAGCAGCACGCCGTACATCGCGATCGCGGAAGCCCGCGAGCCTGCCGGATCGGAGGCGGCGTTCGCCTGTTCCGCGGATATTTGATCGGGAATTTTTTTCTCCTGCCAGGTTCCCGGCGAGAGTATACGCTACAGGTGCAATTGTTGAATCTGAGGATTTAGTAGGACAGGCTTCCAGCCTGTCGGGTTTTTGCGCCGCGGGTTACAGCACGGAATGCTGGCAGAAACCAAACAGGCTAAAGCGTATTCCACTTTTATCTCCTGATGCGTTTCCGCGAGGCTATACGCTACAGCGCCAATCGTTGAATCTGAGGATTTAGTAGGACAGGCTTCCAGCCTGTCGGGTTTTTGCGCCGCGGGTTACAGCACGCAATGCTGGCAGAAACCAAACAGGCTAAAGCGTATTCCACTTCCTACCGAATCACGCTTTTTGCAGCACGCTGCGCAGTTCGCGGATGTCCTTCACGTTTTCGATACCGAAGATTTTATCAATCAGGGCCGCGCAGTTCGCCTTGCCCAGGACGGGCTCGACGAGGTCGCGGCATTTCTGCGCTACTTCTTCACGGGTCATCGGATTATCCACGGTGCCGCGCACGTCGGTGACTCGGTCGGAGAGAACCGTTCCGTCATTCAGCGTGATTTCCACGATGGCCTGGCGCGCCGGTTCCAGCTTCTCGAGTTCTTCGCTCGGAACGAGTTGTACCTTGGCGCGAACGCGCAGGACCTCCGGATCTTTCATGCGCGGCTTGTCGTGCGCGGCGCGGAACGAAGCGGTTTTATCGATGAGCATCACGGCGACCATGTGCTGGAGGCAAATGTCCGGCATCTCGCGATTGTCGACCACGCGCGCCTCGGTATTGGCCAGGCGCACGACGATCGACTTCACATCGTCGGGATTTACGGGGCGCTTTTTCAGAATGTCGTACATGGCGTCGAGCGGCGCCTGGATCGGCGATCCCACGGTCCACTTCTTGATGTTGGTCCTGGCGATCTCGTACCGCTCGCCGAGTTGCGCGACGAGTTCCTCCTGCTTGGCATTCGGGGCGTACGCCTGGAAATAATTGTCGACGCCGGAAAAAATGTCGTCAATGCCGTCAAATCCCGCGTGAACCACGAGGGCAGAGGTGACCCCATTGCGCGCGTTCATGCCCGCGAAGACGAAGGCTTTCTCGATATGCTCGGTATCGCGATTCCATGCGCCGATTCCCGAGGATTGCTGGGCCGTGTAGTCAAGCAGCCAGCGCATCTGCTGCGCGTTCAAGTTCGCGGCGCAGCCCGCGGCGGCCGCCGATCCGAAAACGCTGGAGATCGAGTGGGTGCTCCTATGGCTATTGTTCCGATAATCGAGCGCGCCAAAGCTGATGGTCATGCGCGGCCCGACGTCGTAGCCGAGCGTCACGGCGCGCAAAAAGCGCGTGCCATCGATGCCAAACTTTTCCCCGGCCGCCAGAGTGGCGGGAACGACCGCGCATCCGGGATGCGATTGCGAAAACTCGTTGGAGTCGTCGGTTTCATCGGAGTGCGCCAGCATGCCGTTGACAAAAGCCGCTTCAGGCGGGCTGGCGGTCATTTTCGAGGCCACGATCGTCGCAGTCTTGTCGGAGGTGAAATCGCGGGCATAGGTAAACGCCGCGCGAGCCGGAGGCAGGTCGGACCCGGAGATCATGGCGGCAAATGTGTCCAGGATGTGATGCTTGGCCTTCTCGACCACTTCATCCGGCAGAGCCCGGCCGCCGGCTTCGCTCATGTAGGCGCTGAGCTTGGCCATGACGGGGCTGACGCTCTCGGCGGCAAACAATCCGCCGGGAATTGCCGCGGCCGCGACGGTCCACCCGGCGCGTTGAAGCAGGCTGCGCCGGTCAAGGCCTGTGGTTCCGGCCGCCGGCGGGACGTTCGCGTCTCGATCATGTCCCATACCATCCCCCTCGCAATTTTTTGAAATAGCTCGGGACACGTGAAGGAGCTCCACGTGCTTCCCAGCCATCCGATCTCAAGCTCGATCCCGTGAAAGGCGAATTGCCGATCAACCAAAATTTTTCAATGGATTGTCACTTGCTTCGAAAGTGTACTCCGTGAACTATTTTGCGGCAAGCCGCCTGGCTCGCATTGGAGTGGATCATCGTATCCACCGATGTTGATACTGCAGGGGAAGCATTGCCATATGTTCACGGATCATTTATCTTCCGGAAATAATTGTGCCGCTACGCTTGGTTGAGGACTGGACATTCCCCGCAAAGGTGTTAGAAAACAAGTACAAACGCGTGAGTTCGGCTCTAGTTCTTTCGACTTACCATGCAAGGGGCGTAGAGTACTATCAGCAATTGCATCATAAGATGGCCGAGCAGAACTAGCAATGTAAGGACTCACCATGAATCATTTCGTATCCAGATTTTCAGCGCGCTCAATCGTAATTCTTGCCATCGTAGCTTTCTGTGCCGTCTACATCGCCTTTTCTCAAACTCCCTCCGCATCCAACGAACCCGCGGCGGAAGGCCGGCCGATCACGCCTGCCGGCAAGCTCGTCCTGGACGCCACAACAGGCCAGCCCGCCGTCGGGTCCCTGCCGGTTGCATTCGTTCGCAGTCCCGACCACACCGCAAAGGATGGCGGCGGCCGTTACCTCGTCGCGGTAAATAGCGGATTTGGCATCCAGTTCAACGCGGGCACGAACCGCGAGCAGCAGTCGATCTCCGTTCTCGATCTCAATGCTCAGCCATCACCGCAAGTCGTTCAAAATGTCTATTTCCCCAGCCCGCAAAGCGCTCAGGTCGGCGCGGCGTTTTCTTTCGAACCTGATCCAACAGGCGCGTACACGCTCTACGTTTCCGGAGGTTTCGAAAACAGAATCTGGATGTTCCGATTCCGTCCGAATGCCCCGCAACCTCTTTCACCCCCTTCGAATGGTCCGGACACGAAAATTACCGCTCCCTTTATTTCCGTCAGCGGCTTCGCCAACGAAGCGCCTTCGCCGCGCTACAATGACGGTCAAGAAGCGATCTATCCCTTGGGGATGGCGCTAAGCGCCGACGGGGATTCGCTTTTTCTCGCCAATGATCTCGCCGACTCGCTCGGAATCATTCGGGGACTTCGCTCCGATCGCCGCCTGACGCGCGTGGATTTGTCCGACGGACACCCCGGCCATTTCGTTTATCCCTATGATGTTGCGGCCTGGACTGCGCCGGGTTCTCGTGGAACGCAGAAGGTTTTCGTTTCCTGCTGGGCCACCGCTTCCGTCGCCGCCGTGGACGTCATTCATCCCGAGAAGCCTGTCACGTTTATCCCCGTTGGCCGTCATCCGACGGCGCTGCTCTTCAGCGCCGCGAGGACGCGCCTCTATGTCGCGAATTCCGACGCCGACAGCGTTTCCGTAATCGACACGTCGCTGGATCGCGTAGTCGAAACTATTTCAGTCCGCCTGTCGGAGAAATCGCTTGCCGGCGGCTCGCCCGAGGGGTTGGCCCTCAGTGCCGACGGCGCCACGCTCTATGTCGCGAATGCTCACAGCAACGCTGTGGCGGTCGTCAGTCTGGGGCCCGCGGCGATGGCACACGCAGCACGCAAAGACGAAAAGAAATCCTCGGATAATGACGATGAAAAATCCCCCGCGCGCAGCGAAGTCCGCGGTTTCATCCCCACCGGCCAGTATCCTTCCGCTCTCGCTGTCGCCAATGGCTCGCTGTTTGTCGCCAACGGGAAGGGGACAGGCTTTGAAAACTCTTCCCTCATCGCCAACGATTCGGGACGCTCCCCCAACACAGCCAATGATCGTTTCCCCGTCGGGACCGGCGGCACACGCCAAGGCGGCCAATACGATGTGGGGCTGGTCGCTGGGACGATTTCTCAAATCGCTGAGCCGGACCCGCGCACACTCGTCAATTACACAAGCCAGGTGATGCGCAACGATGGGTTGATCGGAACCCCTGACGTGCACCTCTTCGCTGGGGTATCTCCGATCCGTCACGTCATTTACATCATTCGCGAGAATCGCACGTATGACCAAGTTCTCGGCGATCAGGAAAAGTCAGGCAGCGGCCAGCCCGCCGACAGCGATTCCGCTCTTGCTATTTTTGGGGACGGATCGGCCGCGGCACAACCCGGTGGCCGGCCACAGAAGATCACTCCCAACGCGCACGCCCTGGCTCAGCGCTTCGGTCTCCTTGACCGCTTCTTCGTGAATTCCGAGGCCAGCCCTGACGGTCACAACTGGACCGACGCCGCTTTTTCATCCGACTATGTAGACAAAGCCTTTCGCTGGAATTACTCGCACCGTGGCCGGGCCTACGATTTCCAGGGGACCAATCGCGAGCCTAACCTGGAAGCGGTTCGTGGCCAGGCGCCTTTTCTCCCCGTGCCCGCCACGCTGGAAGATCTCGCTCATCTCCTCCAGCGTTACGTTCCTTACCTGAACGGCGCGCGCGACGTGGCCGAGCCGGAGACACTTTATCTGTGGGACGCCGCCGCACGCGCCGGCCTCACATACCGCACCAACGGCGAGGAAGTAACCACGATTTCTCAAGCCCAACTGGACGCCTTCAACGCCAATCGCGAGCGAGAGTATCCCGATTTCACGCCGACCATTCTGGCAATGCCCTTAAAAAAATCACTCGAGGGTCATTCCAGTCCGACCCAGCGTGAATTCGATCTCTATACGCCCGATTCCATGACCACGGATTCCTACCGCGCCGCTGTGGAATCCCATTCTCAAGACGTGGCTCTAGTTTCGGGCTCCAATCCCGATCCGCGATTCCGTGGGTATTCCCGCATCTCGAGTTGGCTCACGGAATTCCGGGGTTACGTCGAAGCGGGGCGCAACGGTGGGCCGGATACTTTCCCCGCGTTCAACATCGTCTACCTGCCCAACGATCACACCTTTGGCTTCCGCCGTCGCATTCCAACGCCGCAGTTCTACGTCGCCGACAACGACTACGCTCTTGGCCTTCTCGTCCAGGAAGTTTCCTCCAGCCCCTATTGGAAGGACACGGCCATCTTTGTCCTGGAAGACGATGCGCAAAATGGGCCCGACCATGTGGACGCGCATCGCGCCCCCGCGCTGGTTATCAGCGCCTACAATCGCCCCGGCGCTCTTGTTCATCAGTTCCACAGCACTGTCAGCCTGATCCGCACCATGGAACTTCTCCTCGGCATTCCGCCGATGAATCAGCTCGACGCCTCGGCCTCTCCCATTGATATTTTCCAGGCGCAGCCCGATTTGTCTCCGTTCAAGGCAGTCGTTCCGGAAATTGCGTTGAACAATCTGCTCGTGCAGCCAGCCGCCGATCGAGAAACCGCGCGCTGGATTCGCGAGAGCGAGCGCCAGGATTTCACGTCCGAAGACCTCGCGAACCCGGAGATTCTGAATCGAATCCTGTGGTTCTCTGTTCGCGGCAAGGGCGAACCGTATCCCACCGTCGCCCGCTTGCCCGCGTTCGACGTGATGCGGACGATCACCGACGAAGAAACCGCCGAGCAAATGAACCTCAATCGCCAGATTAAAACTCTTCTCGCAAAGCGCGCCACAAAAGCAAACGTAGCCCGTTAGCGCCGACGAAGCAGTCCGCAGATCGCTCTGGGATTGTTTATGTTTCTCAGGGCGCAACAGTGGCTCATCAGCCGCCTTCCGAAGCTTGACATCAATGCGTTAAATGACAATGATGGCCTTGAGAATCAATATGAAACGGCTCTGGATTGGCCTCATTTCTGCAATCGCGCTTGCAGGCGGGTTCTCCATTCGAACGGTAGCCTTTGCCCAATCCCCTTCCGAGACATTTCCCCCCGTGGCGACAGTCAGGCAATTGATGCTCGATCTTATCCACCCTTCCTCCAATGACATCCTGCTGGCGATCTTCCGCGGCGGG
>Ga0210409_10002769_pt1 | contig 20343 bp, 20 predicted proteins | sample IncBWH17MmetaG_FD_161649 | JGI IMG/M metagenome (GOLD analysis project Ga0210409, IMG submission 161649) | Forest soil microbial communities from Barre Woods Harvard Forest LTER site, Petersham, Massachusetts, United States - Inc-BW-H-17-M | ecosystem: Environmental > Terrestrial > Soil >...
GAGAGAAAGCCAGAACCCCCAAGTTCAAAGCTTTGGCCATGGGAATCAGTTCGCGCTCGACCGTCCGCTCAATCAGGCTGTACTCGAGCTGCAGCCCGATAAACTGTGTCCAGCCTCGAAGCTCCGCCAGAGTATTTGCCTGGGCGACCCACCAGGCGGGAGCGTCCGAGATGCCGACGTAAAGAACCTTGCCCTGGCGAACCAAGTCGTCCAGACCGCGCATGACTTCTTCCACCGGCGTGATCCCATCCCAGATGTGCACCCAGTACAGGTCGATGTAGTCGGTTTGCAATCGTTTCAGACTGGCTTCCACCGCTTGCATCATGCTCTTGCGGTGATTGCCCGCCGCATTCGGATCGTTGCCGGGCGCAGCGTTGGAGTATTTCGTCGCTAGAACGACACTCTCGCGATGGCCCTTGATGAACTCTCCCAAGAATTTTTCGCTCGTGCCGCCGGTGTAGAAATTTGCCGTGTCTATGAAGTTTCCGCCTGCCTCGCGGTAGGTCTCATAGACTTTCTGCGCTTCCGCCTTTGGTGATCCCCATCCCCACTCGTCGCCGAAAGTCATGGTGCCTAGTGACGCTTCGGAGACCCGCAGTCCGCTCTTGCCGAGTAATCTGTATTTCATGATCGTGCTCCTTTCTTTCGCGTTACGATGTGTTCCTAGACGGAGGACGACCTTAGCCACCTTTGCCGGATTGGCGCGATTCCCTCGCGAGATAATGATTTGAGCTACTCAGGAATTCATTTCGCTCTTTGCCACATACAATCGGCTGTCGAAGCGCCCATCTTCAAAAACCGTTGAAACAGTGAGATGCCGCCATTTCTCGGCTTCGCTCGCCCGCGCGGCTTCCGCTTGTTGCACTCGCTGTTCCGCATCTACACCGAGAATCAACCGTGCCGGCACCCTGTCACCATTTGCCAGTTGCACAATCAGGTCCGCAATTTTCCGCGGATCGCCTTCCGAACGCCCTTCGAGTCCTCGCAACATCTTGTGTATCGAACCGACCGAGGCCTCGTAGTCCGGCAGCAGGTTCGGCATATTCTCACCCGCGCGTCGTGCCCAGTTGGTGCGAATACCTCCCGGCTCTAGCGTGCAGATCTTGACGCCGAACGGAGCGACTTCCATCGCCAGCGAGTCGCTGAAACCGCCCACAGCCCACTTGGCCGCGTGATACGGCGTATTGCCGGGAACCGCGATGCGACCACCGACCGATGAGACCTGAAAGATGTGACCGCTCTTCTGTTTGCGCATTACGGGGATGGCGGCGCGCGTTGTGTACACCACCCCGTAAAAGCATGTATCCACAACGGCCTGGAAATCCTCCGCACTCATCTGCTCGAAAGGCGCAATCTGCCCATACCCAGCATTGTTGACCAGCACGTCCAGCCGACCGAAAGTGTCCACCGCCAACTGCACGGCCGTCTTTGCTGCCGCCTCATCGCGCACTTCCAGCGGAACGGGCTTCACCCGCTCGCCATACTGCGCCACGAGAGGCGCCAGTTCTTCCGTTCGACGCGCTCCGGCGACCACGCTGTCGCCTGCGGCCAGCGCCGCCTCGGCGATGTCCCGCCCCAACCCGTTTCCGCTTCCCGTAATCAACCAAACTTTCGGCATGAAAATTCTCCATTCTGTTTGTAGATAAAAACGATGTGACTCTGGATTCAGCGACCTGCGTCGGAGCTAGGCGACAGCTAAATGCCAGCGTGTTAAGCGGTGGCTTTAGCTGATACCGATGTAAGTTTCTCGCTTAGAGTCCAGAGAGCTTCGGCCGCGGCCTTATCCACAGCCCACGGACGCACACCGCCATGGAGCTGGCTATCCGCCGCGACCAGCTGCGCGATGTCGCAGTCTTCGCAGTAAACTCCGCCTTTGCCATTCAGTTGCGGGCTTACCGCGGACCAAATGGTCGTCGCCGCGCCTTCCTCGACCGTCTTGAAACGAAAGGGGGTCTCGGTGACATCGGGAATCGTGATGACACCATTCACTCGACGGGCGCCGAACGCGCTTAACTCTTCGTCCGTCATGTATTTGGAAAGATCGGTGAGGATTCCGCCGGGGTGCACGGCAAACGCGCGGATGCCGTGCTGTTGACCTCGCTGGTCAAGCTCAACCGCAAATAGCGAATTTGCGGTCTTGGATTGCCCGTAGGCTACCCATTTGTCGTAGGGCCTCTTATCAAAATTCGGGTCGTCAAAATCAACATGGCCCCTGGCGTGACCGCGGGAAGAAAGAGCCACTACGCGCGCGTCACGAGATTTCTTGAGCGCGTCCCAAAGTCTTGTCGTCAGCTGAAAATGCCCGAGGTGATTCGTCGCGAATTGCAATTCATAGCCGCGTTCGTCCCGCATCAGCGGCGTGGCCATGATGCCCGCATTGTTGATGAGAAGATCGAGCGCGCGCTTCGAGTTTAGAAATTCCTCGGCGAATCGATCGATAGAATCAGGACTGGCAAGATCCAACCGCCGCACTTCCACGTTCTTCATCGCTGCGACCGCCAATTGAGCCTTTCTGGTATCGCGAGAGCCGATAACAACCGTCGCTCCCGCGTTTGAGAGGACTCGTGTGGTCTCCAGCCCAAGACCTGCATGTCCGCCTGTCACGATCGCGACTTTCCCTCGAAGATCCCGTCCCGCAAGCGCTTGCTCAGCAGTCGTCCGTGGTCCAAACCCTGAGGGCAAAGGCCTTTGTTGGCTCATCATACCCACTCCCTTTCTGTCCGTGTGAGTGCTCACTCATTAATACGATGCACAGGCTCATCGCTTGGTTATGCCCGACCAAAACATTTGAAAGCCGCTATCGCGGTATTTCTTCGCCTTGGATGGGTTCGACACCGTAAGGTCTATCGCTGCCTCGACCAAGACTGCTAACGACTTCGAGATAAGTTCCGCCGGAAGATCATCCCGAAAGACCCGGCCGTCGATCGCGCCGCGAATCATGGTTTGGAACTCGACGAACGGTGCGCCACCGGCGGCTTTAGACTCTTTGGTGAGTACCTCCGAAACCGTTAGTTGCGCCAGCACCTTGCGCTGCCTGGGATTCGCAATGCCCCAATTCACATAACGATCCCACACATGTCGCAACCGGGTACGAACATTCTTCTTCCGAGGGAAATCCGACATCATGGCGTCCGCAAGTTCCAGCTTGATCTCCCGGTAGAGCGCGTTAATCAAATCATCCTTGGTCTTGAAATATGTGAAGAGTGTTCCTTCGGCAACGCCAGCCCGTTCGGATATTTCGGAGGTAGGGGCGGCGGCGAGACCGCGCTCCGCAAAAAGGCGAGTCGCGCCGTCCAGGATTGCATTTCGCTTATCTTCGCTTTTCGGGCGCGCCACGCGAGCTCCTGATTACTGAGTGTCTACTCAACTATACGCCTCACGGTTGATCAATGGCAAGCGAGTTTGGCGACCGGGCACCGTGATTCCTGCAATTTTGACGGTCGATCACTTCCCCACTGATACGCGCAACTTGTCGGTGGCGAATGCAACCGGACCCGCAAAGGACGCGCGAATTGACTGGCGAACGGCGGGCTGTTGTCCTTCGACGTCGGGGGCAAGATGGCTTAGCAACAAACGCTTAACTCCACTCTGCCTCGCGGCTTCGCCGATTTTCTTTGGCGGCGTGTGTAGGTCGTACAACTGCGATGGCGAACCAGGCGGGTCAAGTACGGCGCAATTGAAGATCAGCAAATCCGCATTCTTGGCCAGTTGCACGAGATTTGGCAGCGCGGATGCATCCATGTCTCCGGAGAAAACCACGATCACGCCCTTGTAGGAGATGCGGTAAGCCACGGACGGACAGTCGCCGTGATGGGTCGCTATTTCTTCCACGACTAAGCCGCTGTTCTCGTCCACGATCTTAGTTTGCGGGGAATTCAAGTTAATCGGCAGGTCGTGGACTGTAAACGATTCCTGTGCGCCGAAGGTTTTTTGGTAGGCGAAAGCGCCGTCATCTCCCACCAGCAAGCCGACAAATCGCGAAGTCTTGGGGAATAGTCCTTCACCTTCCGGGCCAAAGATGCGGTAAACGATTGGCCCATCACTGGTAAGTGCTCGGGCATTGAAGAAAGCGGCCAGGTCCGCGCTATGGTCGATGTGAAGGTGGGTCAACAAAACCGTATCTACGTTTTCCAAATCCAGGTCCAATTCTCCGATCCTTAGGAACGCCCCCGGTCCAGCGTCCACGAGAATCCGCGGATGCCCTTCGACCACGACAATGAAGCTGGACCCGGCCCTGCCGAACGCGCGCGGCCCCCCAGAACCAAGCACTACCACTTCCAACGCTGGCTTTGCAGGATTTGCCCGCAAACAAGACGGGAACAAAGCAAGTACCGCGAGCGCAAGCACCATCAGGGACTTCATAGCGCTACTCCTGCTGCGACGGTGTGAACATTTGCTCGAATCATATGAAGTGATACGCGCGCGGTCCAGGGGTTGGAGGGCACAGAGCGCGTTCTGGCCTTTTCGGCGTTCGCCCTCTAGTGAACGTGCGATGCAGCTTCTTCGATCAAAGATACAACGTCCTTGGGCCTGGAGACGTACACTGCGTGGCTGGCGCCGGCGACCTCGACCGTGTGGCTTTTGGCGCGTGTGGCGTACCAGCGCTCGAGGTCAGGGTGGATGGCCCGGTCTGCGCCCGCCACCAGCATCCAGCTGGGTTTGCTTTTCCACGCAGGGGTGGTGATGACCGCTTTGAAATTGTCCGCCAGGTTGAGGACTTGCGAGCGCGCCATGAAAGCGGCCTGCTCGGCCGACACGTCGGCGGCGAAATACTCATGAAACTGCGCGGGGTCGATGTACGTGAAACCGTCCGGGGTCTTCTTGATCGCGCCGGACTTGCTCAGGTCGCTGGGGAAGCGCTTGCCGTCGTCGGCTTCGTTTTCTCCCGCGTCAGGCATGTGCGCGGCGATGTACACCAGACCGGCGACGGAGGGGTCCGTCCCAGCTTCGGTAATTACCGCTCCGCCGTAGCTGTGGCCGACAAGAATGCAGGGTCCATCTTGCAGAGCAAGGACGCGCCTGGTGGCGGCGACATCGTCTTTGAAGGAGGTTTCCGGCTCTTGGACGATGCTGACGTTGTAGCCGTCCTTGACAAGGATGTCGTAAACGCCCTTCCAGCCGGAACCGTCGGCCCAGGCGCCGTGAACCAGGACGATGTTGCGAACGCGATGCTCCTGGTTCTGCGCGGAGAGCGCGCCGCAGGTCAAGAACAATAAAACAAGGCAGAGGTACTGAGAGATTCTTCGTACTGTTGGCATGAATACCTCCGGCATTTCGGGCGTGGCTTGATGTTGATGTGGAAGCGTTCGTTGGATGCAGAGGGGCGAGAGGAGGTTAAAACTTTTGCATTCGCTGCGTCAGACGAATCAGGCACGCGAACCGGACACCCAGAAATGGCTCTCCCACCCTTGCTCAGGCGGCGGATTCGGAGCGGAAGACTCGCTGGAAGCGTGGGCCGATGAATTGCACGCCGACGTAGCGTTCGCCAGGTTGCTGGGAGTCGGTTACGTGCACTACGCGGCCGTAGGTGGCGAAATCTTTCTCCATGCGGCGGGAAGCGTAGCGCGAAAAAGGAATGCGGATCTCGAGGTCGGACCCGATGGCCACGTCGAAACGGGTGACGAAGGCGGCGCCGTTGCGGCAAAGATTTTCGCTGGAAGTTTCCTCCTCGAAGGTGACGCCGCGGGTATCGCGGCCGCGCACCTTGAGCGGCAGTCGCACGGAGATTCTACGTTCCGAGCGCTGCTTGGACGTCGACAGGCTGGCTGGGACCATGGCCTGATTCCCCCTTTTCGGCGATCCCGGTGCAACCGGGATCGACCCCCCGCACGCTGGCACCGTGCTCGAAAAAGCGTTCTACGCTTTCCAGCACTTCACTGGGTGTACGCGCCGCGTGCACGTTTCTGCGAAGCTCGCCGCCGTTCCCAACGCCATGAGAAAACCAGCAAGCGAACTGCTTCATTTTTCCCACAGCATCGGGCTGGTTGGCAGCATTAATTTCACGATAGTAGCCGGAAAGTAACTGGTGGCGATCTGTGTCCGAGGGGGTGTCATAACGGCCCGTGGCGGCATATTGCTGCATTTGCGGGAAAATCCACGGATTGGTGGCGGCGGCGCGGCCGATCATGACAGCGTCGCAGCCCGTTTGCCGCACCATGCGTTCGGCGTCTTCGGGCGTGTTGATGTCGCCATTGCCGATTACGGGAATGCGCACGGCTTGCTTCACTTGGGCGATGATGTTCCAGTCGGCTTGGCCGGCGTAACCTTGCATGCGCGTGCGCGGGTGGACGGCGATGGCTTCGACGCCGACGGATTCGGCAAGCTTGGCTACGTCGACGGCTACGATGGAATTTTCGTCCCAGCCGGCGCGCAGCTTGATGGTGAGGGGAATTTTCACCGCGGCGCGCACGGCGCGAAAGATTTGCTCGAGCAGCGGCATGTCGCGCAGCAGGCCGGAGCCGCCGCACTTGACGACTTTTTTGGCCGGGCAGCCGAGATTGATGTCGACCGCGTCGTAGCCGAGGTCCTCGACCATTTTTGACGCTTCGGCCATGACGCGGGGATCGGCGCCGAAGAGTTGCGCGGTGATGGGGTGCTCGTCTTCCTGGAAATAGAGGTAGCGAAGAGTTTTTTTGGCGCTGCGGGTGATGCCTTCGGAACTGGTGAACTCGGTCATCAGCAGACCGCACCCGCCCAGGCCGCGAATGACGCGGCGAAACAGCGTGTCCGTGACGCCGGCCATCGGAGCAAGCACCGTGGCGGGACGGATGGTCAGGTTGCGGACGCTGTAGGAAGCAGGAATCATTGTTTCCAGTTTAGGGCTTCTGTGCGCGTCGTAGCAAGATGTGCGCAACCGGTGTTCCACGGGCCAAGCTACATAAAACTTCCTGAAATTAGCCTTCCACAGTGGACGAATCTTGGTCTTTTCTTGCGTATACGTATCAGACGTGATATACGTGGTATACGTGCTGTACGTGTTGCACGTTAGCCACGTGGTCGCGAATGTGTACGGGCACGGGACACCGTGCATGTCCTCGACCCGGAGGGATCCTATGAAGCAGAATCTTACCATCAGCCTCGACCGCCAAACCATCCGTAAAGCCAAGATCGTCGCCGCCCGCCGCGACACCTCCATTAGCGGATTGCTGGCCCAGCAGATTGAAATCCTCGTGGGCGAGGAAGAAGCCTACGAACGCGCCGAGCGCCAGGCCGTGGCCCTCCTCGACGAAGGTTTCCACTTGGGCGGCGGTGCTCCTGCCAGCCGGGAAGAACTACATGAACGGTAGAACCTTCGTCGATACGAATGTGCTGATTTACGCCCACGATGTGGATGCAAAATCGAAGCATGCCACCGCCAAAAACATCCTGCGTGAGCTTTGGACCGCGCGCACGGGTGTTCTGAGCATGCAGGTCTTGCAGGAATTCTACGTGAACGTAACCCGCAAGATTCGCTCTCCCCTGCCAAAGGAGTCGGCCCGCCTCGTGGTCAGTAGTTACTCCATCTGGTGCGTGGAAACCACCTCCGCCGAGCTTTCCGTGGCGTTCCGCTTTGAAGACGAATCTCACATCGGCTTCTGGGATGCTCTCATCGTCGCCGCAGCAGCCAAGAGCGGCGCGACACGGCTCCTCTCGGAAGATTTGAATCCGGGGCAGAAGATTGCCGGACTTCGCATCGAGAACCCTTTTGCAGCTCTCCCCTGAAAATACTCTCCCTTGTAGCGGCGCAGCATGCTGCGCCAGTCTTTAGGACGCGTAAGCTTTGGTCTATCCGGAGCCTCGAAAGGCTCCTGAAGCATGCATCTTTTTCCTGGCGGGCGGCATTCTAATCGGTGCGCGGCGTCGCGCTGGCGAGCGCGAGAATCGCTCCGGCAAACAGCAACGTATCCGCAAAGTAGTTGATCCCTTCAACCTTGACCGCGGTGCCGGGGTCGGACAACTGCACGATCAGGATCGGCCCATAGAGGAACAAGACCAGCAGCACAATCCAGGTACCCAGATAAGTTGCCGCCAGCCGCGTCTTCTTGCCCACCAGAATGCTTGCTCCGGCAACCAGAAGAATTGCGCCCGTCAAATACCCAATAAGCAGGCGCCCCGGAATCCACGCCGGTGTCAGTTTTTCGAGCGGGACTCCGGGGCATCCCGCTGGGTGTAGAAAATGCTCGACGCCAAAAAATATCGCGGCGATCGCGATCAGCACACGGCCCACGGTTATGAGCTTGCTCTTGCCTTGCCCAAGCATCGCGTTTCCGGCAAGAATCCAGCCTCCGCCCGCGAATGACATTTCGCGGAAGACAATCGTCCATGGAATCCTGTCACTGGGGCTGGCGAGCGCTCGCGGAATATGCACCATCGCTACAAAGAGAAACATCATGATCCCGAACAGCAGGCCGGACCAGCGCACCTGAATTTTCGTGGCAATGCTCAACGACGCGGCCAGCAACGCAAAGCCCACGAAATACGCCCAGAACAAACGCCATGGCATGTACGAGGGCACCGCGAGCATGATGAATCTTGCAGCCGAGAGATGCTCCGCGCCGAAGACCGCCAAGGGGATGGCGAAACAGAAATTGCTCAAGGCTACGATCTTTTCCAGGCCGCTGGCCCGCACGATGTCGGCCCGCGCAGCCCACAGTGCAACAAGGAAAAGTAGGATGCCGGCGCAGCACATCGAAATCGCCGTGCGAGAGATCTCAAAGAATGTGGCGAGAATGGTTGTGTGCATGTGGATGCCAAGAGTAGGCTCGCGTGCTCTATCTAGGCCGGAATCTCCTTGTTGGTTCAAACAACGGCCAGAAGTATACGCCCAGCCCGACGCCGTTTTTCGGAATAAGCCGCGGCTACGGCTCCGGCAGGTCCGCTCGGCCTCTTTTATCGTGATACAAGGAGTCAAAATTCAAACTGACCCGCGGCCGAAATTGTAACTTGCTAAGTATCTTAGTTTTGCTATACTAATTTTCGGGTGAAACTGTGGCTAGACCGCGGTTTCGCCCTTTTTGTTTTTGGCGCCGCACTCTCCTCCCGGGCCCGTCTCAGCGTCGCATTCTGAGTGACCTCTGTGGTTCTCTGCGCCCTCTGTGTTAGGCCTTTGTCGCTTCTCCTGTCTGTGAGCTGTCACTCTCAGTGACCTCGGTGCTCCGGCCCCTTCGTTCTCTGCGTCAAATTCTTTTTTTTCCTTAACTCTTAACTTTCAACTTTCGACTTTCAACCTTCAAATTCCCACTCTGGATCGAACCATGACCAACAAAAAACCGAACGCCGAACTTGTCTGGAAACAACTGGAAGATCAAGTCGTCCCCCGGCTGCGCCTGTCGGTCATCGACCGCGCGGTTTATTCGCATCTCCTGCGCCACAGCCGCCTGGAAGGGAAACAGCGCCTCCGCTTTTCCGTGATGCGGCTGGCGCGCAATATCGGGCTGACAACAGCACCGGTGCGTAACGCGGTGCGCCGGCTCGCCGCCTACGGCGCTTTGCGCGTGGTCCAGCGCAGCAATGCCGGCCATGTAGTCAAGGTGCGGCTGCCGGATGAGATTCCGGGCGTGCGCCGCAATCGCATCGAAAGGCCTGCCGACCTCAAACAACAACTGGCGAGCCCCCTCTCCGGATTGGATGTTTCACGGAATATCGGATCGAATGCCCAAGTCAAAATCGAAGAAGCCGATTTTCTGAGCAGTATGCCGCTGCGCAAGGCCATCCACGCGCGCGAGCGCGGCCAATGCTTCTACTGTATGCGCCGGACCACGCCGATGGTGCAGTGCCTGGACCACGTCGTGCCGCAGGCGCGGTTGGGCCGCAATTCCTACCGCAACCTGGTCTCGAGCTGTATGGAATGCAACACACAGAAGGGGGAGAAGGCCGCTGACGATTTTCTCCGCCGCCTCTACCGCGAGCGCCGCTTGACCGCCGCCGAACTGGCCGCCCGCCTCCGCGCCCTCGACGCCCTCGCCTCCGGCAAGCTCCGCCCGTCCCTCGCCGGCCTTCTCCCAGGCGCCCTAAGCTAACCCTATGCTTCCCTCCCCTTTTCTAATTTCCATTTTTCTCGCGGGGCACAAAAACGCCTTTTCCAAAGCCGCCACGGTTTCGGGTTGACATCTTACCCGGAGGAGTGCATGCTCGGGTTATATGTCTACCCAAGAGGCAAGAGAACCGGGAGGCGGTTCTCGATGGAAATGGTTGCGTCGTTCGCTTTGACGATATGGCTTCAAACAGATTGAGGAGGTCGGTCGGATGAAACAAATCCAAATGCTTTTGCTGTTGGTAATGCTCATCCCATTCACGGGCAAACTTGCGGCGCAATCACCAGCACAAGTCACGGTCGTGAAGGCGGGCAGGCTGCTCGATCCGCGGACCGGGAATGTGCTTACGCCGGCGGCCGTGCTGGTTGAAGGCGGCAAGATCAAGGAAGTAGGAGCGCCCGCACAAGTGCAAGCGCATGCAGCGGCTGGCGCTAAGACCATTGATTTGGGCACCGCGACGCTCCTTCCCGGGCTGATCGACAGTCACACGCACTTGCTGATTGACCCTGTCCTGCCAGCGGAGGTCGAGCGGGCGCGTCGGTACAACGGCTCCTTTGCGCCGGACCTATTGCTGGCGATTGTCGAATCGCCAAGCAAACGAGTGTTGCTGGGCGCGCAGATGGCTCGGGAAGATCTGGAGAGTGGTATCACCACGGTGCGCAATCTTGGGCACTCGGGGATTGACGGGGACGTTGCGCTGCGGGATGCGATCAACGCTGGCCGCGTCCCCGGGCCCAGGATCCTGGCCTCCGGCCGCAAATTTGCCAAGGAGGGTGACTACGTCCAGAGCCTCAATCCCGCCCTTGCCGAGGCCATCCTTGACCAGGAATTTCTCTCCGTAGATGGCCCGGACCAGGCGCGGCGGGCCGTGCAAAAGAACCTCTTGTATGCCGTCGATGTCATCAAGGTCACCATCAGCGAAAACTACACCGTCGCCGAAATGACCGCCATCGTCGAAGAGGCACACCGCCAGCACATTAAGGTTGCTGTCCACGCAGTGGACGCAGCGAGCATACAAACTGCCATTGATGCCGCCGCGGACTCGATCGAGCACGGCAACGAGGTAACCGAGGAACAGCTCAAGCAGATGCGGGACAAAGGGATGTTTTTCGACTTCACACCCACTTCCTATGGCGACTTTTTTACCAAGATTTTCGAGGGAACCATTGCGATGTCTTTCGAGCTGCGACCTAAACGTCTCGATTTCGATGAGCGTACCCGGCAGCGGTACAACGATCTGGCTCAGCGTTTGAAGTCGGGAGCGAAATTTCCCGATGCGTCCGACGAACGTGAGAACCAGCGATACAACAGTCTGGTCCAGCGGGTTCTGAAGTCAGGAGTGAAGTTTGCGGCTGGGTCTGACATGGGCTGGTTCTATCCGGGAAAAACACGCGGGCAAGCCTCGGTGTCGAGGTTTCCGACTTTGCACGAAGCCGGGATGCAACCACTTGACGTGCTTCGGGCGATTACGACTAACGCCGCGGAAATGCTGGGCTGGCAGGACCGTGTGGGCGCGGTCGAGCCGGGGAAATTCGCCGATCTCGTCGCTGTTTCGGGAGATCCCATTGCGGACATCCACGAACTCGAGCGCGTCCGCTTCGTGATGAAGGACGGCCAAGTGGTGCGAAATGACCTTGCATCTCATTGAGGCGAGGATGAATCGACGGTCCCAGCAATTTTATGGACAGCGCCAAGCCTCGGGCGGAAGCAGAAGCCCCTATCAAGCGCTCAAAATGACCCAGAAGAAGACCCGCCCGCCAGGGGCCAAATAGAAAATAGAAAATTGGAGAACAGCAAGAGAAAGGCCCCGCCGTTCATCCCGCAAGAGCAGCGGGATGGGGCGGAGGTGCAAACCCCGCAAGGATGGCCACCCGCCACGTACTTCTCAAACGCGGAATGAAAGCCGTCTCCAACCGCGCGGCATCGACTACTAGGAATTCACGAGTTTACTTGCGACGAGCGATGCCGAGAAGGCCGAACAGACTAGTCGCGAGCAGCGCGAGGCTGCAAGGCTCCGGAACGCTGGATACCGTCGTTCCCTGCAGACTAAAATTGCTGAACGTAGTGGGTGTCCCGAAGCCGCTTCCGGTGATCGTGTTCGGCTGATCATCATACAGCCCGACTGTTCCATCAGACCCTGCTATGGAATCGGTGAGGGTTGTCACAGGCGTCGACGAACCGTTGATATAAGCGGAGAATGTGTCCCCAACGGCCGTCACCGTAATCGTATACGTATTACCAGGCGTGAAGACGCCAGTTACTTCATTTTGCAGGGAGTTAGAATTGTCGCCCCAGTAGATGGCAGTGCCTGCGGTGCCGTTCCGAACCCCTTGGCCGTAGCCCAGACCTCCGAGAACGAGAGTAATAGACTGGGTGCCATTAACGCGCACCACGATGCCTCCGTCTCCGAGACCGTTCACTGTGGTCGTAAGCGTGTAGCTGGTCAAATCGAACGGCAGAAGGGTATTCGCGCCTGGATTGTTGTTGGGAACCTGCGCAAAGTAGTCCCCCGAAGTGGCCGTCCAGTTGCCGCTGGAGTTGCTCCATAAAACGGACGGGGGGCTAAACGTATCGGTGAAGGTGACATCCGCCCAAGCGGGGGCCGCGGAGGCCAGAAACGCCAGAAACAGCCACGTGTAGCTCAGCGCGTGGAGCGCGTTCCTGCGGGATACCGTCGAAGTTTTCTCGAGAGACTTGCATTTGGATAGATTTCGAAGTTTAAACATGAACTCCCCCTTTACAGACTGAACCTAGAGGGCCCGGTGGGGACGGCAACACTGGTTGGCTGGTATCTCAACTGTTGCTGGCAAGATCGCTGCCGGTCTCGCCACTGAAACGAAACGACTTGCCACCACCGGCCCGGAACACACTGCAAACAATTGCAGAATTTGTGGAAGGTATTTCCCGTTCCGGTCGGGGCGCAGAGCCAAAAGTCCTACCTCCTAGGAGGCGTGCGGCAGACACGACCGCAAGAAGTGACTACGAGGATAGTCATCCTGAGACGGTGGGCATGTGGCGGGTAGAGAGGCTTTTGAATTGCGTGGCGCACCCGGCAACTAGAAAATAGAAATTGGAAATTGGAAAACAGCAAGAGAAAGGCCCCACCGTTCATCCCGCAAGAGTAGCGGGATGGGGCGGAGATGCAAACCCCGCAAGGATGGGCCACCCAAAGGCGCCTTTCGGAATTAGGGCGCGGTCACCCGCCGGGGATTTTTGTCGACCAATCCAGCGAAACTGCCAAAATTCCAAAGCCCTGAGAAACGCTCTAATCGGAAAAGTGGAGTTCTGGTACGGAACTTGTCCGGTAAGGCGACTTTTCAGGAGCTGGTAACAGCTTAGGCGTGGTCCCGTCCGCCACGGATTACTTCACAAACTCGACCCACTGACCGAACAATTTCTCTTTTTTGACGCTGGCGTTCGGGTACAACAAGGTTATCCAAGAGCGGGTCGGTATAGCCGACACTTCTAGTATCCAACTGCCACCTCGGATTTTTCGGATCTTGCATCTCGCGACATCGCGTAGCTATTTTCTCTAGTGCGATCCGCCCTCCAGACTCTTGCGGCCAGTCCTTCAGCGAATTGCAGACTGGATAACACGAACCGCCCGGATGGATTATCGCCGTGAGGTGCGTCTCGCCTACCTCCAGAATCTCTTTCGGTATGCCATACATTTTCCCATCGTCTCCGGGTACAGCAGCGACCTTATCTCGCGAATAAACCAAGGGCCAGTTCGCAACGAATACACTCGTTCCTGAGCTGCAGCTGAAAGCAAGGTAGCCGAAGCGACTTCGGTATTCCTTAGTCGGGAGATCCGAGTAATGGAAGCCTCGTTCCGTGCGTTCCACAACAACAGCTGTCCCATCCTCGCGCAGCAAACGATCGCACCCTGCATATTTGTCTATAAAAAAATAGAACGGTTGGCCGGGTAAGTTCGGAGGCAGGTGTTTGTACCAGCTGTGAGCCGTCGAAACGAACTCAGCAAATTCACTTTTCTGTTGTGTGCTAGGTAGTGGAACGGCTGAGAGGAGACTCCGGTACTCCGCGAGCGTCAGCGTCGCGACGTGTTGCTTGTCTTCGCCGTAGGTCTGCTGAATCTGCGCCATGCGACCTTGTTCAGCACCCTCTATTGTTGAGACGGAATCCCGGAAGAGGTCGAAAAATCCACTGCCAACGGGCATTGCCAGTAAGCTAACGGGGCAGCGACGAAGCGATAGCCTTACAATTGTGAATTTCAATGCCCACATAACCGCTACAATAACAACAGCCATCGCTAGACCACCGAGGATTCCCCAGAACAACCCCATCCACCTATTTTGCGCGACAAAGAAGGCGAAGAGGCCGCCAGCGAACGGCCACAGGAGCAAGACGCCGATCTCAGCCGTTGAAAGAAAATAGGAGCGCCGCATCCGCGGCGTAAGATGTGCCCATTCAACGCGACCGGTTGGCCATGCAGTTCCGCACTTGCACACAAACACTTCTTTTCCGATTCGGATTACCGCTGCTTGGCTGAGTTGTGGGCTCCAGGTCTGCCTACAGGTGGGGCACTTTTTGTAGAAAACGTGGACGTAAAACACGGAGAGTGTCCTTCACTCGCCTTACCGCCATTCTCGAATCATTGTACCCTCTTGCTCACAGTTAAAAGTAGCCAAAGTCCTGGTTAACGCGGTAACCGGAAAAGTGGCCGACTCTCCTCCGTGCATCTGGTGTTGACAAGCTGAAACTAGACACCTAGTATCCGCTCCAACACCGCTATTCCCCCGAGGAAAGATTGAAGGAGGTACTTCGTGACGGCTGCAACTCGTTTAAGATATCTTCGTGTTGCCCTAATTTTGGTCGGTTTGATTTTCATCTTCGGAGTCTATCCCCTCATGATGGCACTGTGGCCCTCAGGATGGCGGTGGAGTCCAAACCAGGCCCAGTATGAGCAAATGATCCTCGGAGTTTATGCGACCCTTGGCGTCTTCCTCTTGATCGCTTCCCGGAATCCTCTTCGTCATCTAAGTCTGATTTGGTTTACCGTGTTTTCCAGCATCGTCCACGCCGGAATCATGACGGTGCAAGCTCTGCGAATGCCCTCTGAGCATGGCCACTTGTTTGGAGATGTACCGGCTCTGTTTATAGTGGCCGCTTTGCTCGCATTCTTGACGCCTAGCGGTGCGGATGGTGCGCAAGTCTCCTCATAGATATATCGCGGACTTAGGCTGAATCCGGCGCCGAAATTTACATAGCTCCTGATTGACGCCGTAATCGGGAAAGTGACGTCCTAGTACGGGACGGGTGGCGCATCCTCGTGTCCTCGGAAAGCATCACAAGTGCGAACTCGCTTCGTGCTGGACTTCCCCTATGGCAGGAACTTACAACGCCCCAAGTATCGATGAATATCTGCGCAAGCGGCTGATGCCGGTGGAAGGAGCGATTCCGCATGTGCAAGGAATCGAGATGTACGGCAACTCGATTCCCGCCGGAACGGTGGGCGGCGACCTCTTTGAATACATAAACTTCCAGCAACGTTACGACATCGACGCACGCATTCAGCGGGCACTGAAGCGATCGAAGGAGTACCTCGAGGCGCTTCCGGCAGGCGCGGCGCCACGCAATTCGGTGGACGACCATGTGGAATGGTTGAAATCGAGGCCGGGCTATAAGCCTGAAATGAAAGCCGAATATCGAGCCGCGCGAAGTTCGGAGCAGGTGCGGGTCGCCGAAGACCTGCGTGAGCTTTACAGCACAGCGGGCGTCCTGGTGGTGGACGCCGAAGGACACGGAATCATTTCAGCGAAAATCGCATCCACGGTTCACGACACGTTTCACGCCCTTATGCTTTCCGAACTCGATCACCGGGGAAAAACGACTGCGGAGTTGTTCGAGAGGATCAACTTGCGGTTGGCACTGTCCGTCACCGCTCGTAATGCCCTGGGGAGAAGCGAGAAAGAGAGCGCGCAGGAAATTGCGACCATGCTTTACGGCGAAGTTCGCCCTTATGGACATTTTCGATTCGTGAATTTTGGACATCCACCGCCGCTGGTCTTTTCGGCGGAATACCGCAAGTTCATGGACATTGATAAAAGCCGGATGGTGCAATTTCTCCCGCTCGGACTGCAGCTTGCCGAAGATGATCCGGATCGCAACCGGTACCTTTCGTTGGAATTCCGGGAGAGGCGGGCAAAATCCTCGGATGTGGCAGAGCTAACGCTGCTGAGTCCGGGGGACATTTTCTTTCTTTACACCGACGGGGTTTACGACGGAAGCGGCAAGGAGGAACGACAGCAGCTTGAAAACGTCATGCGCGAGCACAACCTGCGGCCGCCAAAAGACATTTGCAATGCGCTGCTCGAATACGCTCTCAAACGAGACGAGCGTCTGCGACAAATTGGCGAGGAAGATCGTATTGACGATAAGACAGTTTTTATCATCAAGCGGAATTGACGAAAACAAGGCGCGGGTGGCCCTTCTGCTCCGCTCAGGGTAAACGAGCGTGCCCCTCGCAAAGACCACTCGGGGTAAGCCGGACTTCCGTTTTCCAGCCGCGACTATTTCTTTCGCTATCGGGAATCCGCGGGCTATTATGGAAGCGTTCGCGAATCCGCGTAATGGCACTTGAATAGTTTTTGGGGGAGGCAAACGTCGATGCCTTTGGAAATAACGCAACGTGAGATGAATGGAATCTACCTTCTGGCGCTCAACGGGCGTCTTGCGCTCGGCCAGGAGAGCAGCGGGTTGCTTACCATGATCGACAATCTCCTCGCATCCGGCGCCACACGGATTGTCATTAATCTGGAGCACGTCAATTATGTCGACAGCGCGGGCCTCGGCGCACTCATCGAAATGCAGCGCAAGACAAAAGCCAAAGGCGGAAGCCTCAAGCTTTGTCATCTCCGCCCGAATTTGAGGCAAGCGCTGGAAATGGCCCGGTTGCTGCCCATATTCGAAACGTGTCCCACCGAAACCGCGGCCGTTGCAAGTTTCTGACGACGGCGGGTGGCCGCGTCTCAATTCTCAAAAAAAGGCCTTTGGTCGAGCGCAATGAGGTCGACGGTAACGCTGCACGTAGTTTCAAGCCTTGACGGCTTCATCGCCAAGAAAGACAACAGTGTTTCGTGGATGGACAGTTCTGACGTCTACGAACGAGGGGTTACTGACGACGGCGCTGAGGTCCTCCAGTCGATAGACTGTTACGTGCTAGGTTCTCGCACCTATGAGCACGCGCTGCAACTCGGCTGGCCCTATGGTGATACTCCGACCATTGTGATCACGAATAGAGAACTGCCGTCCACGAGGAAGAGCGTGGAGTTCTACTCGGGCGACCTCAAGAGATTGGTGGGCGAGATCCTCGCGCCTCGATACCGAAACATCTGGCTGGTGGGAGGGGCCATGTTAGGCCAGAGTTTTCTCAGGCTCGGTTTGGTGGATGAAATCAGATTGATGATAGCGCCGGTCACATTGGGTGACGGACTGCACCTATTCGGTGATTCCGGTACGGAGCAGAAATGGCGTCTGAAGAACGTAGTCGCTTACAAGAACGGCTTTGTTGAGTTGTTGTACTCGCGCCGCGAGTCTTCTTCCTAGGAGAAGAGCTTGCGGAGGAAGCCAGTTTGTTGCTTGGGCTTGCTGGCGGGCGCTGGGGACTGGGCAGTTGTTGCGGAGGAACTGGCGGCGGCTTGCTTCGTGACGGGCTGCGCCTCCGTCCCCGTGGGAATAGCGGCGGGCTTGAGGAATTCGTCGAGCTTTAGGAATTTGCGGCCGAGGGCGCTGCTGTAGGCGGACCATTCGTCGTCGCCAGAGGGAGTGGCTAGGGCAACGCGGACGGCAGCGAGCTTGGAGTCGAGGTCGTCGAGGTAGTGGAAGACCATGGCTTCGCGAATCATGGGGAGCTTGGGGGAGCCGAATTCGTATTGTCCGTGGTGGCTGATGAGCAGGTGCTGCACCACCGTTTTTAGTGGCGCGGGAAAGCCTTCGATTTTGTCGATCGCGCGGGTGACGGTCTCAAGTTCCATAACGATGTGACCTAAGAGTTGGCCAGGCGTGGTGTAGCCGATGGCGCGCTCGTAGCAGAGTTCTTCGAGCTTGCCGACATCGTGAAGAATCGCTGCGGTAAGCAGGAGGTCGACGTCGAGCTCAGGATAATGCGTGGCCACGCGGCGGGCCATCCCACAAAGGGAGATGACGTGTTCGAGCAAGCCGCCGAGATAGGCGTGATGCATCACTTTGGCGGCGGGGGCGCGTTTGTAGCAGCGAGCGGTTTCGGGATCGGCGATTACGCCAAGGACTAACTGCTTGAGCCACGGATTGGAAATGGATTCGGCGTAACCGCGCAGCTCCGCGAACATTTTTTCGACATCGGCGGTGGTGTGCGGGAGATAGTCGGCGAGATCGATCTCTTCTGGCTTGGCGAGGCGCAGCTGCTGCACCGCGAGTTGCGGGCGATTGCGATAGAGCTCGACGCGAGCTTGGACTTTTACGAAGTCGTCGCGGTTGATGTCTTTCGCGGCGTTTTCGAATTGGTCCCACATACGCGCTTCGATGGTGCCGCTGCGGTCGCCGAGTTCGAGGCGAAGATAGGCGCGGCCCTCGCGCGTATTGCGCAATTCTTTTTCGTGAACGAGGAAAAAACTGGTGATGCTCTGTTCGGAGAGGAGATCGGTGACGTAAGACGTCTTCATGTGCCGGACGTTTGGCCGGAGGCCGGTTTCTTTCCGAAGAGAAGATACTTCTTGTGGCCTTTTTTGTTTTTGCTGGCCTCGGGAGTCGCGCTCACTTCCTGGATTTCGGAGTTGCCGCCGCCGGCGAGGTCTTGATAGCCAGGCTTGATCACCACGTAGCTTTGCTCGCGCAACGTCTGCAGGTATTGGCGCATGGCCGGTTCCATACGCTGGCTATAGAGGTGGTCCGTAATTTCGTTTTCCACCTTGTTGAGGGGCTGCTCACCAGCTTCGTAGCGCTCCAGGACTTGCAGAACGAGATAGCCTTGCTTGGTGTCCATGACATCGGTGAGCTCGTTCTTTTTCATCTTAAAAACGATATCTTCAAGCTCTTTCGAAAGCTCGCCGCGTTTGTAAACGCCGAGGAAGCCACCCTGCTTGGCGGTGCTGCTATCTGAAAAGCGCTTGGCGATTTCGCCGAAATCTTCGCCGTCTTTGACGCGCTGCAGCGCGGTTTGCGCTTTCTTTTTCAGCTCGGGGAGCTCCTCATCCTTCTTCCCTTCTGTGGTCACTTCAATTTCACGCAGGGCCACTTGCTCCGGACGGACAAACTCCTGCTTGTGCTCGTCGTAATATTTCGCGATTTCCTCTTTGCCGATGGAGATGTGCGAGCCGACCTCGTTGCTGATCACGCGCTGGGTGAGAATTCCATTGCGAATGTTGTTCTTGAAATCCTCCCAGTTCGAGCCCTGAGCGGAGACGGCTTTCTCGAGATCTTCCATGCTGTCGATCTTGTTCTGCTGTCGAAGTTGATCGAGGCGCTTGATGACATCGGGCTCGACATTCAAACCCATGTCCTTGCCGCGTTGCACAAGCAGGGATTGATCGATCAGATCGCGAAGGCTGTTCTTCCGGCGGTCTTCGATATCCGTGCGCAACTGCTCTGGGGTGCACTTGCCCTGGCATTCCTGCCTGGCGTCTTCTTCGGAGGCGACGCGCGCTTTGTCGAGGTCGGAGCGAGTGATGATTTCGTTGTTGACGCGCGCGATGATCTCTTCGATGGTTTTGGTGGCGACAATTTCGGGCTTTTTCGCCTCAGCCGGCTTTTTCGCTTCGGACCTTTTCTCGTCGGGCTTTTTCTCCGGCTCGGGTGCCGCCATTTCGGGCTTTTCCAGGGCGGGGGGTTGTGGCTTGGCGGAGTCCTGAGACGACGAACTCGATGACGAACTGGAAGACGAACTCGACTGGTCTTGAGCGGCCAGCGGCAGAGCGGCGCAAAACGCCGCAAGCAAAATCACATTGCGCATTACTTTCCTCATAACACCAGTTTAGCCCTGCCCGCGAAGGCTGAGCAATACGTTTCTCACGGCCGCGGCAGCCTGCTCTCCGCGTGTGACTTCCATCCACAAGACGCCGCTGGGGTCGAGCTTGATGCCCTTGCGCGAGCGCACCACAGAAACAAGCGCGGCGGGATCAATGGTCGTCTCCGGATGGAAGCGGATGGCGATTTTGGTTCCTTGGCGCTCCACGGAGGAGATGCGCAGACGCTCGCTCATGGATTTGAGGACCGCATACTCCAAAAGGTTATCCACGGAGGCTGGCGGAGTGCCGAAGCGATCCGCGAGTTCCTTTCGAACGTCGGCCTTTTCTTCGTCGGTGGAAATGGAGGAGATGCGCTTATAGGTAAGCAG
>Ga0210409_10002772_pt1 | contig 20326 bp, 15 predicted proteins | sample IncBWH17MmetaG_FD_161649 | JGI IMG/M metagenome (GOLD analysis project Ga0210409, IMG submission 161649) | Forest soil microbial communities from Barre Woods Harvard Forest LTER site, Petersham, Massachusetts, United States - Inc-BW-H-17-M | ecosystem: Environmental > Terrestrial > Soil >...
CGGGTTCGGTGTAGTACACCGCGTTGCCGACATTCCCGAGCGCGGCATTGATGGCATGAACCAGCGCGTGTACCACCGCAGGCTGCTGTTCTCCCGCGACCACTAGCGATCGACGCGGATTCTTCTGCAAGTCTTTTGCAACAACATCCAGCCACTTTTCTGCCGCAGGCGAAAGCGATCCGCTGCCTCCCAAGCCCAGCTTGGCTCCCAACGCGCGGGCAAACTGCTCGACCTCGACGAAGCGAAGGGGCAGCCGGTGGTCCGCGCTGGAGCCGGTTACAGAAGGCGTGGGCTCGACGACGTATAGACGATTCATTTCACTGCCGGCGCGATCGGCCAGCGCAAACTCATCGAGCTTGCGGCGGCGGTAAAACTCCTTCATGTAGCGGACATGCCCGGGTCCGCTGGCGAGAAAATCGGAATCGAGCGAGAGAATGACTTCCGCTTTCTCGGGGCGGTAGACGGTGTTTACATAGCGGCCAAAAGCCAGCTTGGCACCGTCGCGCGCGCCGTCGCTGCCGGCAGGCTCCCATTGATGCCATTTTGCTTGGGGATAAAGTTTCAGCAGGTTCAGCAGCTGGTCAGCGATGCTCGGGGAGGCAACGGTCCCGGTGAGAATGCGAAATCCCGCGCCGTTCGCGGCCCTGAGTTCCGCGCCCATCGCCTGGGCGGCATCCAGGAACGCGGACCAAGTGCGGATCTCGCCCGCGAACGTCACGGTTTGCGCGCGGTCCGGGTCGTACAGATTCAGGACCGAAGCTTGGGTAATGGCGTCGGTGGTGCCAAGGCTGGCCGGGTGATCGGGATTGCCCTCGATCTTGGTGGGGCGGCCTTCGTGGCTTTCAACAAGGATGCCGATGGCATCGGCACCGAAGGGCATAGCTGTCGCGAAAAACAGCGGCTTGCCCAGAACCATGCCGTCCGGCTGCTTCACATAGGGCACGATTTGGGTTTGTTCGTTGCTCTTGCAGCCGGAAAGGCCGGCGAACGCCAGGGACGCGGCCATCAGCTTAAGGAAGTCGCGGCGATCGACGGCTTCGTCCCATTCCGAAGCCTGTCGTGGAAATTCGCGATGCAGCAAAGCCTCAAAATGGGGATCCTCGGCGAGCTCTTCGATCGTGCGCCAATATTGCGGTCCGCTCTTGGATTGCAGTTTGGCGCGCACTGCCGCCAAGTCCAGCGGGCGCTCGCGCAACGTCAGATCGTCGGTCTGTTCGCTTGCATGCGAATGGGCCTGCTGGCCTTCATGCGAATGCTCGTCCATTTTGCCCTGGTGCATGGAACCGTGAGTATCGTGATCGCTCATACCGTCCGCTATCGATGACAGGTAGAGCAGCTCTGGAGCTGCTCCACGCGTGCAATCTTGTACTCCGCTGCCAGCCGCTTGCCGATTTCCGCCTGGTTTGAGGGAGCCTTCCAATCCATGTTGAAGACCTGGTCGCGTGGACGCAAAACCCTTTCCGGATTGCGATGGCACTCCAGGCACCACTGCATCAGCAGAGGCGACGCCTGAAAAACAAGGGGCATCTGATTGACCTGGCCGTGACACGAAGAGCAGCCAACCCCCTTGTTGATGTGAATGCTGTGATTGAAATAGACGTAGTCCGCCAGACGATGGACGCGAACCCACTCGATGGATTTATCGGTACGATAACTCTCGCGCACCGGCTCCAGATAGCCGGCATTGTTGAAGAGCACGGAATGGCAATTCATGCAGGTCTTGGTGGGAGGAACACCTGCGGTGGCGGAGGTTTCCACGCCGGTATGACAGTAACGGCAATCGATGCCATCGTCGCCCACGTGGTGCTTGTGGCTGAATTGAATGGGCTGCTCGCGCGTGACGTTTTGATTAGTCAAATAGGGAGCGCGGGCCAAGCCCATCACTCCTCCGAGCGCAAGGGCAGCCAGCAGCGCGCCAAAAAAGACACTCACCCTTGAGATGAAGTTCGTACTGCGGTGAAAAATCTGGGCCATGTCAATTTTGCACTTTTGCGGTGAGCGCAACGAAAGGCAGGGGCACCTGGCGTCCACCTAAACAGATCCGGGAAGTGCAAGCCCGAGTCGTAATTGACGCGATAGTTTCTATCAAAACTTTCGCGAATGCAACTTGTTCCACAGTCGATTCTTGTTTTGACGAATTGTACAAACGCAAAGAACTCCGGCGCTTGTTCGAAATTTCTAAAACAGCAGTCGAGCATGCCGTTTGGGCACACAACTGACTTTACAAAAGACGCCCCATCTAGAAGGCAGTTTCTTTCGTTGCCAGCTTCATCCTCTCAGATGACTTGCACAAGCGCGGCGACACAATTTTTTTCGGACGCATTGCGGAATCCTGACGCGGTCATGCTATCTTAGAAAAACCCTCCGTCGCGCTCGATGTGGCGGCGCCTACCTAGTTCGTTCGGGCCGAAGGTCGGCCGCAAATGCCGCTGGGGCGTGGTCCAACCGGTAGGACACCACACTGTTAATGTGGATGGTGAAGGTTCGAATCCTTCCGCCCCAGCCAAATTTCCCGTCTAGAAATGATGCAATTGCGCGTTTGGGAGGTTCTAATACCGATTGCGCTCCCTTAGTCCCGATGCCGCGTTTCTATTTCCGGCCCAAAATGCATTATCAAAGTCAACCTCAGTTCTGGACGCCCATCTTGCGTACCAAATTCACGGCGGTATACCAATCCGGCGCAGAAGGTCGGCGTAGCGCGGGTCGCTTCGCAGCGGGTCGAGTCGGGGATCCACCCCGACGAAAGGCATTCAATCCGAACGCGCGATAAAGGCTTTCTCGAGCCAGGCGAAGGCGCGCTCGTTATCGCCCAAGGGGGCGTATACGCACGCGACGTTGAAACCACAAATGTACCGTTGCCGCGCCTGGGCCTCGATCGCACTTAGCATCGTCCGAGCCGTGTCCTTCCTGCCTGCCATAGCATACGCAGACGCGACCTGCGCTAGAATCACCGGACTTTGTGCCGATTTTACCGCGCGGTTCGCGGCGGCAATCGCTTCCTCCGGCCGGCCCAACTCCGACAAGGAGAGTGCACGCACCCGATCGTCGCCATTTGTTTCGGCTGATTCAATGGCTGCCTGATAGCGCCGAGCGTTGAAGAGCATGAACGGCAAGCCCATGTGAGGTTGCGGGAAGAACGGGTCGATCTTCTGGAGGCGATCTAATTCCAGAATGGCTTCGTCCGTGCGCCGGAGCGAAACCAAATAATGGGAATACCCGGCATGTGCCCGAGGCAAGTTCGGATTGAGTTCAAGAGCCCGGTGGAACTCGCGCTCGGCGCCGGGCCAGTCCCAGTCAAACGTGAGTTTGACGTAGCCGAGCGAGGCATGGGCTTCCGCGAGCGTTTCGTCGAGTTCAATGGCCCTGGCGGCCGCGGCTTTGGCCTTGGGCATCACCTCGAGCGGAGCCCGCAGATACGTGCTCTGGTCGTAATAGGCGTCCGCGAGGCCTGCATAGGCCAGTGCGTCGTTGGGGTCAAGAGCAAGCGCCTGCTGGAAATACTGGATGGCCTTTTCAATGCTTTCGCCCCGACCCGCAACATAAAGCTCCGCTGGTGTGTGCACGCGGAATTCGTAGAACCCGCGCAGATCGGCCTCGTGCGCTCGGGGATTTACCGGCCGTGCATTGGCCAGTTGAATTTGCTCCTGGGGACTCAGCTTGATTCTGATTTCCGTGGCTATCTGCTCTGCCACTTCGTTTTGCAAGCGCAGGACGTCTCGCAGGTCGCGCTCATACCTCCTGGCCCAGAGATGCCGGTCGGTGGACGCTTCAACTAATTGCGCGGTGATTCGCACCCGCTCACCCGAGCGCTCAACCGATCCCTCAATGACGGCATCCACGTGAAGCTCTCGGGCTATTTCCGGCAGCGTCTTGTTCGTGCCTTTGTAATGCATCGCGGAAGTTCGGGAAATCACTCGCAGCGCGCTGATTTGCCCGAGATCGGTTGTGAGCTCCTCGGTCATTCCGTCAGCGAAGTAGTCCTGCGCGGGATCGCCGGAAAGATTCGCCAAAGGCAGCACGGCGATGGATTTGATTTGCGTCCTCTCGATTTTTGACCGCGAAATGCGCCAGGCGCCAAATGCCACCACCAGAACCGCCGCAACCAAAGCCAGAAACATGCGAAAAGAAAACCGACTTCGCCAGTCCGGGCCTGCCGCCGCGTCAGATGGGGATGCCGAGATGGAATTTGCGCTGGGCTGCGCGATTTCTTCTCCCGGAGTCTCTACTGCCGCGAGGAAGCGGTAACCGCGCTTGGGGATGGTTTCGATGTAGCGAGGGATTTCCGAATCGTCGCCGAGGGTGGCGCGAATCTGCTTGATGCAGTTGTTCAGGCCGTGTTCGAAATCGACAAAGGTGTCTTGGCCCCAGATTTCCCGGCAGAGCTCCTGGCGGGTGACCAGTTCGCCCGGACGGCCAACCAGTAGGCTCAAGACGCGGCAGGGTTGCTCGGGCAGACGCACGCGGATGCCGCGGCGGATCAGTTCGTAGGTATCCAGGTCGAACTGAAAGTCTGAAAACAACACGAGCCGCGGGCGGGTATTGCGGTTAGGCATAGGCTCAGCCTAAAGACAGTTCGAACGGGAGAAGCGATTCGAAGAACATGGGAACAGTTCCTTGCCCTGTTTGTCCAGCAGAATTTCGGGATCCCCATTTTCAACAAGGACTTAGCCAAATATAAAAAAATTACCCGCTCCTTATCGACTGCGCATTGACCGCGGCAAGGAGCAGTCCCAAGATGCGCCCCGAAAGCGAAACATCGCCGCTGGTCCCCGTTGCGATGCGTCGGCAAGCAGTTTGGACAGCTTCTTTGTTGCGCGAGCCACCCCGGGCTTTTTTTCGATTTATAGGGTGAGTGCCTGTTCGCAAAAGGGCTCGCCCATTCAGGAGGAAAAGAAAATGAGACGACAGATAGACGTGTGTCTTGTCACTCTCGGAGCCGCGTTGCTGTTCCCGGCAACCCGCACTGCGGCCCAATCCATCAAGTCGCCGCGCACGCCTGGCATGTCCAATTTGCGGCACCGTGGCTTCGCACACTCGGAACGGACTTTGATAAACCAGACCGCTGACCCACGCAGCGGAGCTTTCACGTTCGTTACCACCGATGTGCCAAATGCCACTTTCACGATCCCCACTGGCATCGGCCCGAGCGGAGACGTAGTCGGCATTTACGGAGACGCTTCCTTCATTGAGCACGGGTTCCTTCTGAGCCACGGGACCTTCACGACCATTGATGTCCCCGGCGCCTTGGTCGGCGCTTCCGGAACTTTGCAAACCGAGGCCAATGGAATCAACCCCGCAGGAGACATAGTGGGAGATTACTTCGCTCCGCCGGGTGCTCGCGGCGCTCCGGAATGCCATATCGCCTTTTCGCCTGCTTGCCGCAGAGGCTTTCTGTACAGCAACGGCCAGTTTTCTGACGTGCTGGTTCCGGGGAAGAAAGGATCCATACCCAACAGCATTACTCCCGACGGCACGATCTATGGTTGTGATCACAACGATGACTACTTCGGCTCGATGGTTGGTTTCGGCCGCACAGCGTTCGGGACTTTCATCACCCTGGACGCGGGAGGTGGAGAATTGCAAGACCCCTGGCAGTCCGTCACGGCTTCCATGAACAATGGCGCAACCCCCAACGGGAAGATCATCGTAGGTCTCTATGCCAATCCTCCCCTCCCGGGTGGCGCCTACCACGGATTCGTAGTTGAAAACGGCAAGTTCGCTCCGTACGACATCCCCGGCAGTGTGCTAACCCAAATTTGGGGCATCAACGCATCCGCGGATTTCGTTGGTCTATATGATGACGCCAATGGCAACGAGCACGGCTTTTTACAGCGCTGGGGTGAGTCCGCGCCAGTCGCCATAGATGTCCCGGGCGATCCACCCTTCAATTCCATATTGACCGACGCCTTCGGCATTAATTCAGCGGGGCATGTGGTGGGCCTGTACATCGACTCCAGCGGGAACTTCCACGGCTTTCTCGCCATTCCCGCAGGCGGCCAATGATAAGAACGCGCGGCTCCAGCGGGGCATGGCCGAGTGAAGTGCTTCGCTCGCGACGCAATACGACAAGGTTTGCCAGGTTTTTGTGATTCTCAGATCACCGGAGGCGTGCGATGACTCACTTTGCCACCGCGAAAGTCACGGTGATCGCGACGGAATCGAGCATCGGCAACTTGACTGGCGACCTGGTCAACGCCGGATGCGTGGACCCCAAGTCGTCTACGGTGTTGGAAGCATTGAGGAATGCCTGTTTTAGAGGGTTTTTGGTTGGCCCCGGTTAGCTTTCGAATCCTTCCGCCCCAGCCGATTCTTTCCTTCTAGAAGCGATAGTTTCGGCGCTGGTGCAAGTTTGCCGATTTGTGTGATATGAAGGCCGGGGCGATCCAGTCATGAACAAACGGGTTTTTGTTAAGCTTCTGGCGATGATGGCTTCCAGCCGTCTCATTGCGCCAATGCTTGCCTGGGCGGGCGGCGAAAGGCTTACAAATTGGGCGGGCAATCTCGTATACGGGACGGACCGCTTGTACTCCGCAACTTCGTCTCAGCAGGTCCGCGATTACGTTAAGCGAGAAAGCAAATTGAAAGTGCTTGGCACACGGCACTGTTTCAATGACATAGCCGATAGCAAATACGGTTTTCTGTCCTTAAAGGCCATGAACGAAGTGGTTGAGCTGGACACACATGGGTCGACCGCGACCGTAGATGCGGGCATCAGCTACGGTCAATTGTCGCCATATCTTCACAGCAAAGGGTTTGCGCTGCACAACTTGGCGTCGCTGCCACACATCTCGGTCGCCGGCGCTTGCAGTACGGCGACGCATGGTTCCGGCGAGAAGAATGGAAACCTTGCGACCGCAGTTACCGGACTTGAATTCATCACGGCTGATGGGGAGTTGCTTAAACTGTCCAGGCAGGATAATGGGGAAATTTTTCAGGGTGCGGTTGTCGGGCTTGGCGCGATCGGCGTCATCACAAAAGTTACGCTGGATGTTCAGCCGACTTTCATGATGCGCCAGTACGTGTACGAAAATTTGCCGCTAGATGCGGTGAAAGAGCACTTTGACGCCATCGAGTCGAGCGGCTACAGCGTCAGCCTCTTTACCGACTGGCAGAAGCAACGCATGAACGAAGTGTGGATAAAAAGTCGCGTCGAAAATGGGCGAGCGTTTGACGCCGGTCCAACCTTTTTCGGAGCTACGCTGGCGACTAAAAACTTGCACCCCATCGCTGAGCTTTCCGCCGAAAACTGCACTGAGCAGATGGGCGTGCCCGGTCCGTGGTATGAAAGACTGCCTCATTTTCGCATGGGCTTCACACCCAGCGCCGGCAAGGAGTTGCAATCGGAATATTTTGTGCCGCGTCAACACGCCGTCGAAGCAATCCTGGCTGTTGAACGGTTACGCGATTCCATTAGTCCGAGCCTGATGATTTCGGAAATTCGCGCCGTGGCTGCTGACAATCTCTGGATGAGTCCTTGCTACAAGCAGGCATGTGTAACGATCCACTTCACCTGGAAGCCGGACTGGCCGGCGGTCAGTAAGCTGCTGCCCATGATCGAAAGAGAACTGGCTCCATTCAAGGCGCGACCCCATTGGGGAAAGCTGTTTAGCACATCTCCGGCCGCGCTAAAAACCATCTACGAGAGACTGCCGGGCTTTATTGCGTTGTGCGCGAAGTACGATCCGCACGGAAAATTCCGCAACGAATTCCTAAACAAGAATATTTTTGGCAGTTAGCCGTGAGCTTAGAACCGGCGGGCGGTTAGTCCTTTGCCGTAGGCAGGCCCGCGTCGAGCCAGCCCTTCCAGCCGCCGTCCATCGATTCCACGTTGGTGTAGCCCATTTTCTGCAAGTTTTCCGCCACGAGCGCGGAGCGAAAACCGCCGCCGCAATACAGAACGAGCTTCGCCCCGGTATCTGGAATGCGCTGCTCAATGTCCCGCTCGATGATGCCCCGGCCCAGGTGCACGGCATTGGGAACATGCCCTTTCGCCCATTCATTGTCTTCGCGGACGTCGATCAGCAGGAGTTTCTCGCCGGCGTCCATGCGCCGCTTCACGTCCGGGACATTGGTTTCTTTGACGCGTTTTTTCGCGTCCTGCACAAGCTTCAAAAATTGCGGTGAATGCGCCATCGTTGCTCCATTTCAGAAATATGTTCAGGAAAGCGTAGCACAGCGGCACGCTCTACGCAGACTTCGGGCGAGTTATCGACTCGGAGCCGCAGCGGTTGCCGTGGACTTTTGCTCGCCGCCCTTTGCCGCTAGGGCTCGCACCAGGTTCACCAAATTCCAGCGCAGCTTTTCCGGCACGCGTTCGCCTTCCGCCATCATTTTCCCTTTTCCCTTGGTGATGATGTAGAAGATTTCGCCGTCGCTTAGCTTGGCCAACGTGGCCGCGTCGCGCCAGTCGCGCATGGTCAGCTTCATCGACTCCACCACGTCGCCCTTGCCGTCGCCTTTGGCTCCGTGGCACATCTCGCAGTCATATCCAAACACTTTGCGCGCTTCCGCAAGACCTTCCGGGCTGGATTTCACCGGATTAACCCGCGCGATGTCCGCGTCGGAAATTTTGTAATCGTCCGTTTTGGATTTATCGGAGCTATCCTGCGCGTTTAGCGCCGCCCAGGCAGAGACCAACCCTGCAATCAGAAGCACACTGAGCACAAGGAGAGAACGCCTCATACCGCCTCCTACAGATGGATTCGGCCGAAGCAGAGGTTCGGCTCCATTTGAGGCGGATTCTACGCCCGCTAAGGGTGTCGCGCCAGTGGATTGAGTCTAGTTGTTGCCTGCATGTTTACACGGAGGCGTCTTGCTTGTCGGTATTTTGCAACCGTTTCATCGGCCGGCATCGGCGAAGCCTGCGCGGAAGTGGCCAAGTCCGGGGCTGGCCGGAATTGTGCTAGCTCACTCCATATCTCGCCAGTTTGTCCCGACGCAGACTTCCACTTCCAGCGGCACAGAGAGCTTGTGCACATTTTCCATTTCTTCGCGCACCAATTTGGCGAGTTTCGTGCGCTCGCTCGAAGGCGCCTCGAAGAGAAGTTCGTCGTGCACCTGCAGAATCATTTTGGCTTCGAATTTTTCGGCGGCGAGTCGACGGTCAATGGCGATCATCGCCAATTTGATCAAATCCGCCGCGGTTCCCTGCAATGGAGAATTCAGAGCGGTGCGTTCGGCAAAATTGCGAATTTGCACCTGCGGCGAAGTGATGTCCGGGATGGGACGAATGCGCCCAAAGAGTGTCTTGGCCACGCCGGTCTGCCGCGTTTCCGTCAGCACATTGTCGAGATATTTTTTGACGCCGCGATAACGCTCGAAATAAGCGTTGATGAATTGCGCCGCTTCCTTTTGCGGCACCCCGATCTGCTGCGCCAGGCCAAAGGGCGACAATCCGTAAATGATTCCATAGTTGATGGCCTTCGAGGCGCGGCGATGCTCCGGAGTCTGCGCCATCGGACCAACGCCAAAAACCTCTTGCGCGGTGCGCTCGTGAATGTCCTGGCCGGTGCGGAACGCTTCCAGCAGCACGGGATCCTGCGAAAAGTGCGCCATAACCCGAAGTTCGATTTGCGAGTAGTCGGCCCCCAGCAAAATTTTTCCGGGTTCGGCCACAAAGGCCGCGCGAATCTGGCGGCCCAATTCCGTGCGGATGGGAATATTCTGCAGATTGGGGTCGGAAGAACTCAGGCGCCCCGTCGCCGCTCCCGTCTGGGAAAAACTGGTGTGCAGCCGGCCCGTTTCGCGGCGGATTAGCTTTGGCAACGCATCCACATAAGTCGATTTCAGCTTGGCGACTTCGCGATACTCGATGATTTTCGCGGGTAGCGGATGTTGCGCCGCCAAGTCCTCGAGAATATCTGCCGCGGTGGAACGCACCTTCCCGCGCCCACGGCGCACCGGCGGCTGCAAATTCAGCTTGTCAAACAGAATTTCCGCCAGCTGCGTCGGCGAGTTGACGTTGAACTCTGTTCCCGCCATCTCCCAAATTTCCTTCTCCAGCCGCCGTACCTCTTTTTCCATCGCCACGGACATCGTGTCCAGTGCCTTCGGATCGACGCGAATGCCGGCGCGCTCCATTTTCGCTAGAACCGCGGCGACCGGCAGATCAATCGTTTCGTAAACGCTCACCAACTGTTGCGCCTCTATTTGGGATCGCAACACCGGAGCCAGCCGCTGCAGATAATCCGCCCGTTCGCCTGGCGCTCCGCCGAGCATGACGTTGAACTGGCGCATGACCACATCGGCGAAATTATGGTTGGCCGTGGTGGGCCGCAGGAGATAGGAATAAATCTGCGTGGCGTCCTGAATATTGTGCGCTTTGCCGCCCAGAATTTGCAGCACCTTGGGATCGTGCACGATCTTTGGCCGCTTCGTGTCCGCGAGGGTTTGCGCCAACGTGCGTAACGCTTCGCCTTTTTCGTCAAACCAGGCGGAGCGTCCCTCACCGGCTTTCGACGAGACTTCGATCGACGCGATGCGCGTGCCAAATCCTTCGGCTTCGCGTTCACCAGTCTCCAGATTGAGCCATATGGCCAGCGGCTGCGACGCTGGAAGCTTCCTCAAATACTCCTCAAAATCAACGGCCGAAGCGAACTGCTGATAATCCGTCGCAACGATAGGGGCGCTCGCAGGAACCGAGGCGGCTACCGCTTCCGACCCCAACTCCCGCAGCAGCGAGTTAAATCCCAACTCCCGGTACAATGCTGCCAGCGCCGGCAGGTCCGGCTCGCGTCGCACCAGCGAGGGCAGATCAAGCGATACGGCCGCGTCCTGCTTGATTCGCGCCAACTCTTTGCTCATGCGAACAAACTCGCCATGCTTCTGGAGAGCTGTGCGATACGTCGCCCGCGACACTTCCTCCGCGTGGAGCAGGGTCTCCTCGGCGCTCCCAAAGCGTTGAATCAATTCTTTTGCGCCTACTTCGCCGATCGAAGGCGTCCGCCTCTTGGTTACCGGATCTGGAACTTCGTTTGGATCTCTCGCGCCAGGAATGTTGTCGACGCTGTCGCCCATAAGGGCCATGACATCGATCACCCGTTCGGGCGGCACGCCCATCAACTCTTTTACTTTCTCAGCGTCCACGAAAACGTCATTCTTTTCTCCCCCCGTTCCCGGGCGAAGAACATAAATATTCGAGCCGACTAGCTGCATCATGTCTTTGTCGTTGCTGACGATCCACACGTCCAGGTCTTCGCTGCGCGCTTGTTGCGCGAGCGTGCCGATCACGTCATCCGCTTCGTAACCCTGAAACTCGAGGATCGGAAGGCGCAGCGCATCGCACAATCTCCGAACTAGCGGCAATTGCTGGACCATTTCATCGGGCATCGGCTGTCGATGGGCCTTGTACTTCTCAAATAGGTCGTCGCGAAAGGTTCTTCCCGGCGGATCAAATACGATCCCCAGATAGTCCGGCTTATAGTCATTGAGCAGGCGCCGCAAAATTGTGTTGAAGAGAAAGGGGATTTTGGTGGGAATCCCTGACGGCCCATTCATACGGTTCATAGGCGCAAAAAACGCCCGGTACACGTGCGCCATGGCGTCCACGAGGAACAGTTTTTTGCGAGGCGCTGCCCCCGGCAGCGTCAGATTTCTTTGCGATGAAGCCATCCTACCGAGTATAGCAAAGCGCTGTGGCCAACCTTTCGAGCACAAAAAAAGAGGAGCGCGAGGCGCCCCTCTCACGACCGGCTCGTTTTTTTTGCGCTAGCGGCCGCTCGGCGCCGCGGAGGCGGTTTGTGGCTGCACCATCAGTAGCAAGCGCGTGCCTCCGTCAAGATGCACGTTCTTGGCGCTGGAAGTCAGCACCGTTCCTTCGCCATTCGCGTTCGCGCTCAGGCGTAATCCCTCAAACCCGTAAACGCCATGCGCGTTTGCCGGCAGCGGACCCGCGGAATTGGATTCGCCGCTCCCGTTTGCATCACCGCCGTTCGACCCGCCGCTCGGATATGTCTGCGGGGTTGGCGTGCCCTGAGGGCGCGCTCCGCGGCTTCCAGACATGCTTGGGTTGTTGCCAGGCGCGCTGGTCGACCCGGGTGCGGTAGCACGTCCTATGTCGGAGCTGTACGCGGCCGATTGTTGCGCGGGCGCCGCAACCGCTTGAATCACAACGTTATTCAGCGGCACTTCCTGCTTGTCCTTCATCACCGCTTTGTCAAATTGAATTGCCAGCATCGCTTCGCCTTGGTCATTCGAACGCGCGGAAGCCTTCGCAACATGGCCAATAAGCTTGGTACCTTTCGGCAGTATCGTTCGGCCATCGGTGGATTTCACGGTCTCGGTAATGTGCGCCGTGATTTGCTCCCCGGGTTTCGCCTTCTTCGAATCAAGGGAAGAGTTCAGTTCGGCATTGATCACCATACCCCCGGCCAACGACGCCTCACTGCCGGTGGTTTCCGACGGCTGAGGAGCTTGCGCTGCTGCGCCTCCCGCGCAAAGCGTCGCTACCGCAAAGGCCGCTACGAAGTGTTTCATGGAAATACGCCTCCCCTGAGTTTGATGGCGTTGAAAAGGCTGGGCGCTCGGCCGGATTGGCCGGGTCTAAGGGTTGGGAGAGAGATCGTCCAGATCGAAGTTTTGCGATGCATCAAGATCCGGGTTTGCTGGGGGCTGCACAACAAGAAGCAAGCGTGTGCCACCGTCCAGATGCATGTACTTTTTCGAGGAAAGCAAAACTGTGCCGTGCGACCCTTCCGAGGTCGGCGTGTACACCTTCACGTCCGGCCGTCCGAACGCTCCTTTGCTTTCCGGCGTGAACATCCCGTCCGAATTTAGCTCGCCTTCCGCGGCAGGCGCTGAAAAGAGCGGCGGGCGCAACCGGCTCCGCGGAGTGTCATAGGTTGCGGAGACGATCAAAGTGTCGTTCGTGGCCGCGCTCGAAGTTGGCTCGACGCCCTCAGTTGTCGCTGCGGGGAGAGAATTTGATTCTGCAGAAAGTCCAGTGTCCTTGCTGTTCTCGGTGTCGGACACCGGCGCCACCGACCCCACCGCCAAGGCCTGAATGCCCGCGTTCAAAATGACTTCTTGACCGTCGCGCAGCACCGCTTTATCGAATTGCACAAACAGCGCCGACCCGGCTCGACCGTGGCCGCCGGAAGTGGCTCGTACAATGTGGCCCACTACTTTTGTGCCCTTCGGAAACACGATCGTCCGCTCGTAAGTAACGTTTTCGGCGACTTCCGCCGTTACCTTATCGCCCGGCTTAGCACGCCGCGTGTCCAATGGCTCCAGCAGACTGGCGTTAAACGCCGTCCCAACGCACAGGGGTACAGTGACCGGCGCGGGGGCTTGCTCCTTCGCGGTGGCCTTAGCCATTAAATCCAAGTCCGGTCCCTGCGCAGCGACCGCTCGCGTGACCAAGAGGGCGCCCGCGGTCAGCATACTCGCTAAAGTGATTGCTGCGATCTTCATGACGCTCCTCCTCTCGTGTCTAGCCAAATTTCTAGAAATGGGTGCGGGACTGGCAGAAGGAAAGATTGCACGACATTAACCAAAGCTAAGTACTCGATTTTATGGCACTTAGCGTCAGAGGAATCCCGGGCCGGCTATCCAAAATGAGGTCATGGTACTTCAAAAAAGCACGAGCGCGCTACAGCCTCACGTCGTTCTAAGTGGTTGACCCTACGAGCCCTTAGGTCCGCGCATTGACAATTCCCAATGTGTTTGCAACTTCCGCAAGAGTGTCGGCCGCTTTCAACAGGTGTTCGCGCTTGTGCGTAGCGCTGACAATCGCACGCAGCCGCGCCTTGCCTTCCGCGACGGTTGGATACCCGACCGCCGGAGCGTACACTCCGGCATCGAAGAGTTTCCTCGAGAGCTCAAATGCTTTCGCTGCATCGCCCACATGAATAGGAATGATGGGGGTCTCGCTCACCTTAAACTGAAATCCGCGCTTCTTCAGTTCCCGTTTGAAAAATTTCGTGTTGGCCCACAGCTTTTTCACCAGCCGTTCCCCCTCCGTGGAATCCAGGAAGGTAAAGGCCGCCTGGCAAGCCGCCGCCGTAGCTGGCGGATGCGAAGTTGAAAACAAGAATGGCCGCGCGCGCAGATACAAGTAGTCAATCAAATCGCGCGAACCGCAAACGTATCCGCCCATGGCGCCAATGGCTTTGCTCAACGTACCGACTTGAATGTGCACGCGGCCGTGGCAATTCAAATGGTCGATGGTCCCACGCCCGTTGCGCCCAAGCACTCCCGACGCGTGTGCGTCGTCCACCATCATGATGCAGTTGTATTTTTCCGCCAGGTCACACAGCGCGGGCAGCGGTGCGATGTCCCCATCCATCGAGAAAACGCCGTCGGTGATGATCAGCTTTCGTCCGTTCCAACTCGCGGTTTCCTGCAAAATGCGTTTGCAATCTCCTACATCTTTATGCTTGAACACTTTGATCGTCGCTTTGGAGAGCCTGGCGCCATCAATAATCGACGCGTGGTTCAGCTCATCGGAGACAATCAAATCTTCCTTCCCCAAGACCGCCGAGACCGTCCCCGCATTTGCCGTAAATCCCGACTGAAACACCACGCAAGCTTCTACATTCTTGAAGCGCGCAATCTGTTCTTCCAAATCCATATGCAATTTTATCGTCCCGGCGATTGTCCTCACCGCGCCCGCGCCTACTCCATACTTCCGCACCGCTTCGATCGCGGCTTTGCGCAAGGCCTTGTGCGTGGTGAGCCCCAAATAATTGTTGGAAGCCAGGTTGATAACCTCGCGTCCATCGATGACGCAGACGGGCTTCTGCTCGCCCTCCAGCACACGCAACTTCGGCGCCGTCCCTTTCGCGCGAAGCTCATTCAGTTGATCGTTAACGTACTGCAAGGGGTTCTGTTTGCTCGCCTGCGTAGCCGTATCGGTCATATCAGCCTCCTCAAAAACGCCGCGCTTCAGGCCAGGGATTCCTGCTTTCGCGCCTCGTTGCTTCTTTACTTCCTTGCCGCCTTACTTCGTCCTTTCTATCCCATCCGGATACATCAGGATCTTCCCCGCCAGGCCGCCCTGCAGCAGCGCAAACGCATTTTCAAATTTTTCCATCGGCGTGCGCTCGCCGAAAAGCGGCTCCAGATTTAGCCGTCCCGCTTTCAGCAGCGCCGTCATCTGCACCCAAGTGCCATACATTCGCCGCCCATAAATTCCCTGCACGGTTGCGCCCTTGAAAATGACGTCGTTCACCAGGTCTAGGGGCACCGACTCCGTCGGAATTCCCAGCAGCGATGCGCGCCCTCCCGCCCGCAGCGCGCGAAATCCCTGCTGAATCGCCGCCGGGTTTCCGGACATTTCCAGCAGCACATCGACTCCCGTTCCGCTCGTCTCGGCCTTGATCCGCGCCACCGAATCCGTACCGACAGGGTTCAGCACCACGTCCGCGCCCATCTTTTTCGCCATCGTGCGCCGCTGCTCGTTGGTCTCGGTGGCAAACACGGTCGAGCTGCCACAAGCCTTGGCGACCGCAATGGCCATCAGTCCGATCGGACCGCAGCCGGTGACCAGCACGGTCCGACCGGCGATCTCGCCGGCCAATACCGTATGCACCGCGTTCCCCAGCGGATCGAGAATCGCGCCGTAATGTTCCGGAATTGCCGCATCCAGCTTCCAGATATTCGACGCCGGAATCTTCACGAATTCCGCAAACGCCCCATCCTGATCAATCCCGATAATGCGCAGATTCTGGCAGATGTGCGCTTCGCCCAGGCGGCACTGATGGCAGTGCCCACAATTGACGTGCATCTCTGCGCTAACAAAATCGCCTGCCTTGACCGCCGCGACTTCGTCGCCCGTCCGTTCCACGACGCCGCAAAACTCGTGCCCCAAGGTGACCGGCGGCTTAATTCGCCCCTGCGACCAGCGGTCCCATCCATAAATGTGCAAGTCCGTTCCGCAAATCGAGGCCGTGCGCACCCGCACCAACACGTCCGTAGGACCGATCGATGGCACCGGCGCATTCTCAAACGAAAGCCCGCGCGCAGCCTGCATCTTGCGCAAAGCTTTCATTGTGGATGGCATGGAAAGGCGGCTCCTGGTGGGACGCAATTGGCAATCGTAGCACACCGTCGCGGAAGTTAGGTTTTCGTCGAATCGGCTCTACGCCGACAAATCTTCCAGTGCTACCCGATTCGTCCGCGGTCCCAATGTGGCCACAATTACGGCAACCCCGGTCATCGCGGCGGCAAGGAGCGCAAAGACGGCCGAGACTCCGTGCATAAGCATGGCCCCAATCAGCAGCGAGGAGAATGCCGCGCTCAGGCGGCTCCAGCTATAAGTGAAGCCCACGCCCGTGGCCCGAATGCGCGTCGGAAACAGCTCGGCCTGAAATGCGTGAAACGCGGCGGAGAACCAATAGTTGCAAAGCGTCAGCAGGGTTCCAAAAGTGACCACCGCAAACGGCGTTCTTGCGCTGCCAAAACCCAATCCAAACGCTGCCACCAGCAGCGCCAGCGTCACGATCGTCCACTTCCTCTCCAATCGGTCGGACGTCCAGGCGCACAAAAGCGGCCCCAGTGGCGAGACCAGCGCGATCGCTGTGCTGTATTCCAGCGAGTGCAAAAGCGAGAAGCCCCGCTTGAGCAAGAATGTCGGCGCCCAGTTCGCAAATCCGTAGAAACCGATGGTTTGCAAGGTCTGAAACATGATGAGCATTACGGTCCTTTGCAGATACGGTGGCCGCCACAATTCGGCAAACGTCCCTCGCTCTCGTGAGGAATCCAAGCGCGCGGATTCTTCCATCGCGGTAGCCGGTTGAGCGGGCGCTGGCGAAAGCGACTCCGCCTCAAGGGATTCCAACACTGCATTCGCTTCCGCAATTCGCCCGCGGCTTTCCAGCCAGCGCGGCGATTCGGGCAGCCTGCGCCGGAACCACCAGGTCAGCAACGCTCCGCTCGCCCCAATCACCATCACCCAGCGCCATCCGGCCATCACAAAATGGGTGGGCACTAGCAAGCGCGACAATAGCGCCGCGACCGGCACGGCCATGAAGCCGGCCACCTGAGTAACCGCCACATACCGGCCGCGCGCATAACTGGGCACGATCTCCGTTACGTACGTGTCGATCACCACGATCTCAGCGCCGATTCCCAGGCCGGCGAAGAAGCGCAGGGCGATCAACCAGCCTGGCGAAGGCGCAAACGCAGCTGCCAGCGTGAAAATCGAATAGAAAAGCAACAAGGTAATGAACGAAACGCGCCGCCCGATGCGGTCGCTGCTCATCCCGAAGAAAATCGTTCCAAAGAACATTCCGAGAAATCCGGAGGCCACAAAAAAGCTGAATTGTTTCAAGGAAAGAACGCCGGATTGCTGTAGCGCCGCACCGATGGACGCGACGACGAAGATATCGTAGAGATCGAAAAAATTTCCCAGTGAAACCAGGGTGATGAATCGCCGATGGAACTTTCCCAATGGTAGCCGCTCAATGCGGGCCGCTATTGGCGAGCGACCGTGTTGGGGAATCGAAGCCATCGCCTATTTCGCCGGCTCCACGACGCCGATTTTCTCCAACGCCAGCAAGTATTCCAGCACCATCTCCACGGGCACCGGCCCGTATTCCGCCGAAACCGCGTCACGAATCTCCTGCGCGTTGCGCTTGCCGTTCGCGAAATTCAGGACCTCGTACGCGTATTCCTCGCCGCTGCCCCATAATCCCTCATAGCTGAGCAGCTTCGGAGTCGCGATGCCGGCAGCCTTTGCGTGTTCGCCAAAATAGTCATACCCGAACACGGCCAGCGGACCCTTTGGGTCTGACCCACGCTGCCACACTTTGCGATAATCTCCGAGGAACATCTCCGTTTTTAGGGCGCGACCGCTCATGTGCATTTCGAGCGATTGCGCTTGCGTCCATTCCATCTGTCGCCAATCGGGCGGCACGGTTGCGAACCACTGAATTGAATCCACTTTCGCCATCTCCTGGCGGGTGAACGGCCTCGTCATCTCTCCACAATCGATAAAGCTCAACAATTCGCAGCGGTGTAACAGTTCCCCCAAGCGGGCCAGACGGTGCTCGGAGAGTAGCCCGATGATCGCGGGCAAACGATCCTTTGGCATGTCGACATTCGTCATCCGCGCCAAAAAATAGCCGCTGGCCGCGCCGATAAATGCCGCCCTCTTCAACTTGGTGGTGTCGATGTTTGCCGCTGAATCAAAATTCGTATGAATGTAGCGATCCGGCCAGTCGTTGAGGTAAATCGCGGGAATCCCAAACGACGAATCCTGGTAGACATCATGGTCGCTGCCCATCGTGTAAGCGCTAGACTGCGCCTGCAGCGGCTCCTTGCCGCCCTCGGGCGCGACCAATGGGTACTCGGCTCTCCCCGTAGCCGCAAATTTGTACGACTGCTCGTTCACAAACTCCGCGAACGCCCACGCCACGTCATGCACAAACGACGGCAGGCTCATCGGCCCGCGCGTCACGTGAAACACGGCCTTCGTCGCCGGGCCGCCCCCGACCATGTCCATGTGCACCGCCGCCTTGATACGCCGGGCAAACTCCGGTTTTCCGTTGAGCAGCGCTAGGGTCCCCTCAATCTCTGGCGGCCAGATAAAGCGAATCGTCCGTGCAGGCCGCGGTAATTTGCCGTCGCCCATCAATTTTTGCAGGGTTCGCGCCACTTCCAGAATTGTTACGCAGCCACTGGCATTGTCGTTCGCTCCCGGCCGCTGATGATCCAGATGGCAGCTAAACGCAATCTCTTCGTCCTTTAATTTTGGGTCCACTCCCGGAATGGTCGCCGTCACGACCTCGTAATTGCTCACATGCTGCCCCGCCTTGACCACCGCATGCAACCGAATCGTCTCCCCGTGCGCCAACCGCTCCCGCAACCCGCGCGCCGTCTTCAACGAAACCATGAACCCAAATGTCTTGTTGGGAGAGAACGTCTCCAGGTGCCCCCACCGAATCAGATTCTCGTCCTCGCCCCACCAAGCCGTCCTCTGATTCCGCGCATAACTAACAATGCCCAGCGCCCCAAACTTGCCAACCGCCAAATCCTGCACCGCCCCCGGCTGCGCTCGAACCAGCACAATTTTCCCCTTCACGTTCTTGCCTGCGTAGTCCGCCTCTTTCGTCCCTTCACCCACATCCACGAGCTCCGCGGCAACCTCCGCCGACTCGCTGTCCTCCGCCAAAACAATGGGCATGGCTTGATAGCTCGCGATTTTCACGGTTGCTTCGGCACCTTTGGGGTTTTTTACCTCCTCCAACTCTCCTTCCTCCGCATCCCATCCTGGGCGCGACCTTTGCGTTCCATAGAAAATCTTACCGTCCGCCGGAAACTGCAAAATCGCCACGTCGCTGAGCCCATAAGCCCGCGCCCGCTCCGCCACCAATTCCGCCGCAGCATGAAATCCAGCCGAGCCGCGCTGTCGATGCAAGCGCGCGAGACCCTCCAGATTCCGTTTCGCCGTTTCCCCGCTCAGCTCGTTCGCCAGCGCGGCAACATCGCTCTCCGGCAGTAACGGAGTCCGCTGCTGCGCCGCCACGGACATGCCCAATCCCATCGCCAAACCGGAAACTGCGATCGCGTACACAGCAGCCGAGACTTTCATCTTCACAGCCCTTTCCAAAGGGAGCGCGGCAGAGCGCGGCGGTTTCTTGCGTTTTCGCCGTGCCGCCCGCGCCACACTATCACAGAGCGCCCGCCATTCTTCTGCGCCGACGATTTCGAGGTCCTTCAGAAGGGCAAGGCTTTGTTAGACTGCTAGGCATGAGCGTGATCGACGAAGTATTGCAAGCGAATGAGATTTACGCGCGGACGCATGAGTTGCGGCGGCTGACGCCGCGTCCGGAGCGGAAGCTGGCGGTGCTGACGTGCATGGACACGCGGCTATCGATTCGCACTTTGGGTCTCAAGACGGGCGACGCGCACATTATTCGCAATGCGGGCGGCATCGTGACGGAGGACAGCTTGCGCTCGCTGGTGGTGTCGCATTATCTGCTGGGCACTGAAGAGTTCATGGTGATCAATCACACGGATTGCGGATTGATGCAGACCACGGAACAGGATTTGCGCACGCGCATCCAGAATCGCGCGGGAACGGCGGCGGTGACTCCGGCGTTTTTCTACGCGTTCCAGAACATCGAGGAAAACGTACGGCACCAGTTGCAAAAGCTGCGCACGCATCCGTGGGTTCCGCAAGAGGTGTCAGTACGCGGGTTTGTTTATGATGTGAGCAGCGGGCGGCTGCGAGAGATTAAGTAGTGAGGCAGCGGGGGCAATAGCAGTCCGAGGTTGGTACGGTCGGCTGGGGAAGATGGCATCTTTCGTGGTGGCGCAGCATCTAAGTTGGATAGGCCCCAAAACCGGCAGACACTGAGGATTTGCACTGCACCCAGGGATTTAC
>Ga0210409_10002773_pt1 | contig 20325 bp, 14 predicted proteins | sample IncBWH17MmetaG_FD_161649 | JGI IMG/M metagenome (GOLD analysis project Ga0210409, IMG submission 161649) | Forest soil microbial communities from Barre Woods Harvard Forest LTER site, Petersham, Massachusetts, United States - Inc-BW-H-17-M | ecosystem: Environmental > Terrestrial > Soil >...
CTATCTACATTCAAGGGCATGCGCAGCGGCCTGGGCGATATTCCTATAAACAAGGGATGAACCTGTCTGATCTGATTGGGTCGTATAAAGATTTATTGCCTGAACCTGCGCCGCACTATGCGGAGATCGTCAGGCTAAATCCACCGGACTTTCATCCGAGTGTTGAGAGTTTCGATCTGACTGCGGCTCTGGCGAATCCAGCCTCTGCACCAAAGCTGCAGCCGCTAGACACCGTTCGCGTCTTCAGCCGCTACGATTTTGAGCCCGCGCCCGAGGTTTGGATTGGCGGGGAAGTTCGCGAGCCAGGGAAGTACCGTACTTCGGGGCAAGCGCACCTGCGGGACGCGGTTTATCTTGCAGGCGGGGTCACGCAGGACGCTTCGCTGGACTCCGCGCAACTCTTCCGCACACAGCCCGACGGCACGATGAAAATCCTGAGCGTCGATCTCAAAGAAGCCCTGGCGGGGAATCCCATCGACAACGTCGTGATGCAACCGCGCGACCGCTTGCTGGTACATCGCAATTCGAGCCGTGTTGATCCGCCAACGGTATTCATTAAGGGAGAAGTGGCCAAACCTGGGCGTTATCCACTAACGACAAACATGCACGTCGAAGATTTGGTTCGTGTGGCCGGCGGATTAAAGAGGAGCGCGTACACGGAAAGTGCCGACCTGGCGCGTTTCGAGATGAATGGCTCTCAGAAGGGGCCGGGTGATCGGCTGGAGATCAACCTGACAGCAGCAATGAACGGAGATTCGAAGACCGATGTGCCACTGCGCGACGGAGATATTTTGACGATTCGACAGCTTCCGCGCTGGGGCGACATTGGAGCGTCCATGACAGTTCGCGGGGAAGTTTTGCATGCAGGTACCTATGGTATTGCACCTGGGGAGCGCCTGAGTTCTGTTTTGGCGCGAAGCGGAGGATTTGGCACGGAAGCGTATCCCTATGGGGCGGTGTTGATGAGGCGCGAAGTACGAGAACTGGAGCTGAAGGCCCATATAGAACTTGTGCAGCGCGTAAGGGCGGAGGAGACAACGCTCAAAGCGCTGCCGGAGACAGATGCTGACCAGAAGAACGCGAAGTTGACCGCCATCGGCCAGACAGAAGCAGCACTCGCTCAACTCCAAGCGAGCACACCGATCGGCCGTGTCGTGATGCATGTCTCACCGGACACCAAGACTTGGCAAAACACCGCGGCTGATGTAGTGGTTCGCGATGGCGATGTGCTTTTTGTTCCTAAAAAAGCGGGCTACGTGATGGTGAACGGCCAGGTCTTCAATCCAACAGCCATCGGTTTCCGGCCTGGTCACAGCGCCAAGTGGTACCTCAGCCAAGCCGGTGGGGTGACCCAGCTTGCGGACAAGAAGGCCGTGTTTGTGATCCGCGCCGACGGCTCGGTGATCGCCGCGAAAAACAACAATTCTGGGTGGTGGGGCGGCGATCCGATGAGCGCGACCTTGCGAGCGGGAGACACGATTGTTGTTCCCGAAAAAGCTCCAAAGATCGGCGGTCGCAACTGGGCGGTGATCATGCAATCCGTGCAAATGGCATCGTCTGTAGCTTTGGCAGTGGCATACATCCATCCATGACGAGGATTGTTCTTGATGCAAATGAGGGCCATCGTGCTGTCGTTTAGCTGCACAGCGTTGAGTCTGACGCTGACTGCACCCGCTTCCAGGTCTGTGCCTCAGCAAGCGGAGGAGCAACGCGGACGGGATGAGAAACAGGGCAGCTCGGACGGAGAGGCAAAGGGAAAGACTGCGAAAAAGAAAATCGCAGAGGATCCGAAGGCGCCATCATTCGAGCCCCCGGCGGGGGGTGTTAAGGGGTTAGGAAAAGAATTCTTGCTAGACCAAAAGCAAATCTGGACCAGTCCTGCGAAAATCCGATTCTCGGATACGCAATGGCTCGTGCCTTTGAGCGGCATCACAGCCGGGCTAATCGTAACCGACGCTGACTACAATCGGCAGCTCTCGCACAATCCTTCGACGCTAAGCCGATACAACAATCTTTCAACTGCTTCAGTAGGTGCGCTCATTGGCGGAGCGGGCGCAATGTGGTTGTTGAGCCACAAGACACACAACGAACATTGGCGCGAGACCGGATTTCTTGCTGGCGAGGCGGCGCTGAATAGCTTCGTGGTCGTAGAGAGTATGAAGTATTCATTCGGGCGAGAACGTCCCAATCAGGGCAACGGCACTGGCCCGTTTTTCCAGGGTGGGGTTTCTTTTCCGTCTGAACATGCAGCCGCAGCATGGTCTGTGGCAGGGGTGATTGCGCACGAGTACCCGGGTACCCTGACTAAAATTATGGTGTACAGTCTCGCGTCGCTCGTGGACATTTCGCGCATTCGAGCTCAGCAACATTTTCCTTCCGACGTGCTGATTGGGACCGTGATCGGCAATCTCGTCGCACAGAACGTCTACAGCCGTCATCACGATCCTGGACTTGGTGGCGAGGCTTGGAGATCGATTAGTCAAGTCTTTCGCGGCGATGGAAACCCCTCGCCGGCGAATCAAGGTTCACCCTATGTGCCCTTAGATAGCTGGATCTATCCCGCCCTCGATCGCTTGATAGGGATGGGCATGATTGACAGCGGCTTTTCTGGAGTCCGGCCGTGGACGAGGAGCGAATGCGCGCGATTGCTTACGGAGGCTTCCGACAAAGTTAACGATGGACCTGCGGAAGCACAAGGAATTTTTCAGCTTCTTGAGACGGAATTTAAGGAAGATCTAGAAGGCGGAAGCACAGCCACCGCATATCGTGCACGGATCGAGTCTATATATACTCGCTTTAGAAATATTTCCGGTCAGCCTCTCGCGAACGGATACCCTGGTTACACTTTTGGCCAGACTCTCATCAATGACTTCGGCCGCCCGTACGAGGAAGGGTTCAATTCTGTCACAGGGTTTTCCGCGTGGACCACTGCAGGTCGTTGGATTGGGTATGTCCGGGGCGAGTACCAGCAGAGTCCTTCTGCGCCTCCCCTATCGGAGGCAGCGCGCATAACAATTAACCAAGGAATTGGCTCTCCGGCGCCTCCCCCAGCCACGCCCATTTCTTTGGTTAGTCAGCTTCAATTTCTTGACGCCTACGTGGGTTTGAATTTCGACAACTGGCAGATCACTTTCGGCCAGCAGAGCTTGTGGTGGGGACCCGGCAACGGTGGTCCGATGCTATTTAGCAACAATGCTCCGCCGATAAGGATGTTCCGCATCAACCGTATCACCCCCTTGGAACTGCCCCGCTTTCTCCACTGGTTAGGGCCGATGCGGACAGAGTTCTTCTTTGGCCAACTGACTGGGCAAGAATTTGTCTTCAGCCCCTTAGGTCTCGTCGGCCAGTATGGCCAATCCCTCGATCCGCAGCCCTTCATCCACGGGCAGATGATCAGTTTCAAGCCGACGCCTAATTTTGAGTTCGCTTTCTTCCGTACTACGATCTACGGTGGCCCCGGTTATCCCCTAACGTTCCGCCATCTAATCAGCAGCCTTTTCTCGACCGGCAACGAACTCGCTGGCGGTAGCTCGAAGCCCGGAGACCGCCGCTCGGGATTGAGCTTTAGCTATCGGCTACCCAGCCTGCGCAATTGGCTGACGCTTTATGCCGACGGGTTCACTGATGATGAGTTTTCCCCCATCGCCTATGTGGATGTCTCTGCGTGGCATGCCGGACTCTATCTGTCGCACTTTCCGCGCGTCTCGCGGCTGGATCTTCGAGTTGAAGGCGTTTACACAGATGTTCCCGGTGGAACAAGCACTAACACTAAGTATCCGGGTTCGTTTTATCACAATGCAACCTGGCGCAACGGATATACAAACGACGGAGACTTGATCGGTAGCTGGATCGGCCGCGGTGGACAAGGTGCGCAGGCTTGGTCGAACTATTGGTTTAGCCCGCGGAACCGTTTGCAGTTCTATTTCCGGCACCAGAAGGTCAGCCAGGAGTACCTTTCTGGCGGTGGCTCGCTCACGGACGCGGGCGTCCGGACTGATTATTCGCTGCGTTCCAATCTCAGTCTTTCTGTTTCCGTACAACACGAGCGTTGGCTCTTTCCGGCGATCCAACCAAACGCATCTCACAATGTGACCGCTTCAGTCGGAATTTCATTCGAACCACAAAAGGTCTTTCGCTCCACTCGGGCCGATACAGCAGACGTACCGCGCACGAAAGGTGGGCGTCCATGAACTTCACGGCCAGTGCTCCTGTTCGTCAGCCTGTTCCTGAGGTGACGGAACACGACATCCCCGTCGCGCCTGATCCTGAGGAAACACGGCAAGCTAAGGGAGACTCGGTCGCATACTTGCGGCTTCTCTGGGAGCATCGTCGGCTGCTTGCGCGCGTTGCCCTCTACGGGCTACTCGCGAGCACGGTGATTGCATTCCTCATCCCTTCCCGATACGAATCTATGGCGCGCTTGATGCCCCCGGATAATCAGTCCACCTCCGGCCTCGCGGCCGCCGCTGCCGCGATGTCTGGCGTCGGTGCAGGTTTGGGGGGCGTCGCCACTGATTTCCTTGGTCTCAAGAGTACCAGCGACATCTTTGTCGGGATCCTCGCGAGCCGCACGGTGCAAGATAAACTGATACAGGAGTTCGACCTGGAGAAGCTCTACTGGGATCGTCGTATGGAAGATGCGCGGAGAGACCTGGGGGAGCACACCGGTATCTCCGTGGACCGCAAGAGCCAAATCATCACCATCAGCGTCACGGATCATGACCCGAAGCGCGCGGCGGCGATGGCCCAGGCGTACGTCGAAGAGCTAAATCGTCTCGTCGCCGAATTGAGCACGTCATCGGCAAGACGGGAGCGCATCTTTCTAGAGGAGCGGCTGAAAGCAGTGAATCAAGATTTGGAAGCTGCGGAGAAGGAGTTCAGCCAGTTCTCGAGCAAGAACACTGCAATCGACATCAAGGAACAGGGCAAAGCCATGGTTGAAGCGGCCGCTACTCTGCAAGGACAGTACATCGCGGCTCAATCAGAACTCGAAGGGCTCAAGCAGGTGTACACCGACAACAATGTGCGCGTCCGCTCCGTGCAAGCGCGCATTGCGGAGCTGAGACGGCAGCTCGAAAAACTCGGCGGAAAGGGTGAACAAGCGTCGGACTCATCCGGTCAGCAAGCTGACTATTTATACCCATCAATACGTAAACTTCCGCTACTCGGCGTAAAGTACGCGGATCTCTATCGCCGCACGCGAGTGCAGGAAGCGGTTTTCGAGACTCTGACCAAACAGTACGAACTCGCAAAAGTGCAGGAAGCAAAAGAAATCCCCACTGTCAAAGTTCTGGACATGCCGAACATTCCAGAGAAGAAGTCGTATCCACCTCGGCTGCTGATGATGTTTGTTGGAACGTTCCTCGGGCTTGCGGGTGTCGTGGGATTCGTGTTTGTCAAGACGTCCTGGCTTGCGACCGATGCGAACGATCCGCGCAAGGCATTTGTGCAGGAAGTCTTTCAAACTACGAGGGCATACCTTCCGTGGGCGTCGAAGAATGGATGGCCACAACGGCCGACGGATCAGGACTTGGCGAAACTGGTTCCTCGAAATGATGCGGAGGGACCAGCGGAATCTCGGCCAAACAGCTGTAAGTAGCTGCAAGTAGTTGTTATTAATAGAGTTATATTGTTTCGGCCCTGTGGCTGACGGGGCGAAGCTGTATCCGGCGATTTTGAGCACTTCAACGATGACAATGTCAAGCATTTCGGAACGAAGCGAAAGAGAGACGGCATACTTACTCATGACGTTTGCGGAGCCGCATTGGTTTGTTGCCCACACCAGTGCGAACCACGAAAAGCGTGTGACGCAGCAGCTCCTAGAAAGGTCCGTCGAGCACTTTCTGCCGCTCTATGAAACCGTGCGCCGCTGGAAAGACCGGCGCATGAAGCTGCAGTTGCCGCTGTTTCCGGGCTACGTTTTCGTGCGGCTGCCACTTCGCGACCGCCTGAAAGTTTTGCAGGTGCACGGTGTCGCGCGGCTAGTAGCGTTCAACGGCCAGCCGGCTGTTCTTCCTGACAGAGAGATCGAAGCCCTTCGCGTTAGCCTGACCTCGCAGCTCCGCACAGAACCACATCCTTATCTAACAATCGGGCGCCGGGTTCGAGTCAAGCGAGGACCTCTCGAGGGCGTAGAAGGATTTCTCATCCGCAAAAAGAACGCGTGTCGCGTTGTGCTGTCGCTCGATCTCATCATGCGGTCCGCCTCGGTCGAAGTGGACGGAAGCGATCTTGAAAGATTTTGACAGGACACGCTGGCAAAGTTTCCTGAAAGGGCGTTGCGTTTGCCGCCATTCCGACGGCATTAAGACCGATACCGGTGGCGTACAGCGTCACGGATCAGACGCTTGCTGCTGGCGGTGGCTTTCTGGTGCGGAAAGATGCAATGACGGGGATTGGTGACTAGGGAATGCAGCTCACGATAATGTGGTTCATCAATGCTCTTGCCGCATTCCTGCCTTGGCGAATGTGGAAGAGAAAGGCTTTGCAACTACCGAGGGACTATTTTTTCTTTCTGCTATACGCACAAGCTTACGTGCTATTGCATCTCGCGCCTACTCTCGTCGTGCAGGGCGAGGTCCAGGGATCAGGGGGAAGCCCAGACGGCCGCATGCAGTGGTTGTATATCCTGATCCAAATTTCTGCAATCCTGTTATTTGAATGGCCACTTTTACGTTGGTATACCAGGGCGTTCGCCGTACCTCTCCAGCAAACCCAGATTGGCTCAAAGCTTCCTGAACCGCGTTTGTCCAACGCCATCGCTGTTTCTGTATTTGCGATTGTTTTTTCTTTGACTTTCCTGGCTGTTGCCATCAGCTACGATGTCCTCCGCCTGCCACACGTGGCGGAGCTAATTGTCGAATTGTTTGTTGACCTACCGACGCCTGTCTACGCCATCCACCGGTTATTCGTTTATTCCGGACCATTCCTTGCCTCCGTCTTGCTTGTACTTCTCGTGCGAATCAAACAGGAACCAGGGCGGACAATCGTTGCAGTCGCATTCAGCGTAACAGCGGGAGCTTGGCTAATGTATGCTCTCTTGAATTACCGGGGGCTAACGGTTTTGGGAGTTGCTACGCTCGGGGGTGTCCTTCTCGTGTGTCGCGAGCGGAGCGCGCTGGTCCGGAACAATGTAGGTCAAAAGAGTACATACCGCAGACTAATTATGGCTGGCGTGGTGGTCACCTACGGGCTAATCGTGGCAAATAATATCCGATTTGATTACGAATCGTCGGGAGGTTTGCGTTGGAAGCACTTTAACCCATTGCTGGATCTGAAAGACTTTATGCCCGACGATCGGGATCCCAATACCGATCTCAGATGGCGTCTCGATGGATTAGACCTGATGGCCCGAATTACTCCAGAGGCTATGCGAACTGGCTACGCGAAGGGTGATGCCTGGAAGGCTTCCGCGGTGATAGCCCTCGGACAATGGGTTTCCAGAGGAGCAGTGGAGAAATACCGATTGGATTGGCTGTCAGATCCCAAAGTCTACCTACTCTGGCGCTATACAGATCTTAATTTCATCGACTGGCCAAATACCTTTGTATCCGATTTGTACGGGAATCTGGCGTTTCCCGGTTTTCTTCTCGGTGCATTCATTTTGGCTGCCATTTATCGCCGAGGAGCGGAAGCTTTGACTCGTCCAGTAAGCGGGTCCTCCCTGCTATTCGGCATTTACCTGCTGACTCAATCCTTAGATTTTCAACAGTGCTTTGCGGTTTGGCTTTTTGGTCTTCTGAGAGCTGCACCGGTCCTGCTGTTCGTGTTTTTTGTGAACCCATTCCAGGATCCCTCGACGTCACTGCACGAGGTGCCTCAAAAGCAGTTCAAAACCGAGCGATACGCATGAGAATCTGTTTCTTCGCGAAAGCCCCGAATAAGCAGTTCCTCGAGGAACGGGGTTACTACTGGGAGGATATCGAGATCCTGCGAGACCTCGGTCACGAAGTTATTCTTGCCACCAGTTTCGGAGAAATTCCATGGAACTGCGATCTTTATTTCACATGGTGGTATGGGTGGGGAATTCTCGCTCTCGTGAAATCGAAGCTCGCCGGCAAGCCAAACATCATGGTTGGCCCGATTCATTACCACGACAAAGAGTTCGGATTCTTTCAGCGCCCAGTCCTTCAGCAGTGGCTAATCCGGCTTTCACTGCGACTCGCCGACGCTGCAGTCACCGTATCGGAGATAGAATTCGAAGGGATTTGCAGGCTCGGCGCGCGGCGACCCTACATGGCTTACCACAGCATTGTCGCGCCTGACCAAGTGCCTGGCATTGCGGAGCGCGAACAAGTGGTTTTCAGCATTGGCCACCTCTACGCCATCGGCATCGCGCGGAAAGGATTCGAGAACGTAGTGCGGTCCATCCCTTTGGTCCTCAAAGAATTTCCTGCGGCTCGCTTCGTCATGGCAGGCAGGCACGACGACGGATTTGAAAAGCTATTGTCCTTGCGTCGCGAGCTTGGAATTGAAGCCTTCCTTGATTTTCCGGGCGCCATCGACAGACGGACTCGAACGGAATATTTCCGACGAGCCCGAGTTTTGGTCCAGCCGGGAACCTATGAAGGTTTTGGCCTTGCTCAATTAGAGGCTATGAGTTATGGAATACCCGTTATAACAAGTCGCGTTGGCGCTGTGAGCGAAGTTGTGGCGGACTGCGGTCTTTATTGTGACAAGAACGATCCTAAAGACATTGCAAAACAGATTTGCAGGCTTCTCGGAGATACTGAGCTATGGAGCGAATTGAGCCGCGGAGGACGTGAGCGGGCGATCATGAAGTTTGGCCGGGAGCGTCGTCGAAAGCAAATTGCTGACATCATCCAAGCCGTATCGACTTCGGCAAACCCGCAGGAAGCTGTCTCTCGCCCGTAGGCGGCAGTTCACCGGATGAAAGACGACCGATAATGCGACAATCCGACATAAGCGATCTCCTGCTCCTTGCTGACGATGCTCCCACCCGGGACACTGCCATGACGGTGGTGCCTTTGAGAGAGTCGCCAGCCCGGAGAAGCATCGCAGCAGGGCTTCTGTCTGTCGTTGGCCTCGCATTGAAGATTTCCAGCAACCTGATGCTTATTCCCCTAACTCTATCGTTCTTGGGCGCCAAGGAATACGGGTTGTGGATTGTTCTAACGACTGTGGGCAACTGCCTTGGTTTATCCGAGATGGGCATCGGGCAGACTATTCTCAATTTTCAAAGCGTCGCGTTCGCTAGGGGAGACTATCGAGGCGTCAATCGTGTCCTTACTACGGTCTTTGGACTCTACTGGCTGATTATCATCTCCGTTGGCGCAGTGGCAATTCTATGCATTGTCTTTACATCTCCAGGTCAGTGGCTGATCAAAGACGCGCCTTCCGGATTAGCCATCGGCGTGAAACCACTGTTGGTTCTCATCGCGGTGCTGGGGCTGCTTCGGGTTCCGGGCAACGTTTTCCCCGCAACACTATTAGGGGTTCGCGAAGTTGCCGTGGGAAAACTGCTAGAGATTGTTCAAGTTATCGTGCTGACAGTTGTAACAGCCGTGGTTCTTTTTCTTGGGGGTGGGCTTCTCGCGCTAGTGATCGCAGTGTACTTGGTGTGGATCCTTCTGCCCCTCCTGTGTTACCCGGTTGCCAAACTCCGGCATCCGCAACTGCAACTGCATGTACGTCACTGGACACCGTCTATTCTATGGCCTCTTTTGTCGAATTCTTTTTTCTTCTTTCTTTATGCTCTTGGGCTGCTGTTTCAGAGGTTCGGAGGGAATCTGTTGGCCGGAAAGTTTGCCGGATTGGCGGAGGTTCCATCTCTTTTCGCCCTTCTGACGTTGTTCCGAATTGTAGGCTGGTCGCTGGCGGATATTATTTCCCAAACCCTGCAACCATACATCATCATGTTTGAAGTGCAAGGTCGACACGACAGGGTGGTTTTTTTCGCCGGGCTTTGTACGAAGCTGACATTTGTCTTGGCAATGACCTACACGACTTTAGTCTTGCTGTTTGCCAAGTCCGGCCTTGAATTTTGGTTGGGGCCTGGAATGTTTCTGGGCTTTGGCCCTCTGGCCTTGCTGGCGGGCTCGTTTTTAATAGACGTTGCATTCCTTGCCACGAATAATTTCATGAGAGGATTGAATCAGCACCGCGCACTTTCGATAGTAATGGCTGTTTATGCAGGGTTGAGTTTTGTCCTGGCAATGATCGGAGCGCGATGGCGGACCCCTCATGACCCAATCTACGGTCTATGCTTGGGGCTCTTTTGGTCTAGCGTTGTAGGGCAGGCTGCTTTGTTGCCGTGGCTAACTCAGCGGCTGCTACGAATTCCCTGGGCGCTCTATCTGAATCAGTTCCTTGTTCGTCCGCTGCTCCTCTTAGTCTGCGGCCCAATACTTTTCGTTGTAATCTCACAAACTACGAGAGCTACAGGATGGGTACTGGCGGCTCACGCCGTTACATTTATCCTATGCATAGGCCTTTTGTTCTGGCGTGTCTTCCTGAGCCGAGAGGAACGGGAGTGGTTGGCAGGAGTGCTCCTGGGGCATGGTTTGGGTGCCATGAGACGTCTCGCCGACCTTTAATCCTCTTGGAGTTGATGGAGTGCATTAAAGTGGAGAAAATGAGAGGAACCACTCACATGATGGTAGAACAACTGCGTAAGATACCTCTAAGTGTTGATGTTCTCAAGCAGGTGCGAAACTGGGGCACGTATTTCTCTGACTATTTGGGTCTCCTGCACGCGCCTTCCGTTGAGTACCAACTCCGAAACGAAACGAGATTTCTTTTGCGTCCCGGCACGTCTGACAGGACTATCTTCAATGATATATGGTTGCGCAAAATGTACTGCCAAGAGTCCGCACTCCGTCCCGGCGACGTCGTTATTGATATCGGAGCACACATCGGTCTTTTCTCTCTTTTTGCAGCCTCATGCTCCGCGCGAGTTTTTTCTTTCGAGCCGTTTCCTGAAAACTTTTCTCTCTTGAAGGAGAACATTGCTCGAAACAATTTCCAAGATCGAATCCTACCTTCCCCTATGGCTGTCTGGACCACGCTAGGACAGGTGAACCTATATCGGTCTGAAAAATCAACCGGGAGCCACTCGATCATGGTGCCGTCAAGCAAGTGTTTTGAAGCAAGTACGACCACTCTTGCCCAAATCATGCGGGACCATCAGATTGATAGCTGCCGTGTGCTCAAGATCGACGCGGAGGGGTCTGAGTACCCAATTCTTTACACGGCACCCCCGGACATTCTGGGTCGGATTGACCAGATCTGTCTCGAGTGGCACGACTTCGGCGACAAATCACACCCGGAATACGAACACAATAGCTTAAAGAGGTTCCTCGAGGAGCGCGGCTTTCAGGTATCTTTTCGGCCAGGCTGGGATGTGCTGCTAGCCACAAGGAAACCCGGAAATTAGAAACGGCCAGCGACTGACATTGGGTGGTATAGCAGTTCCAGGCGGTCTCCCAGTTTAATCGCAGGGTATGTCTCACTGAAAAAATGGCGATCGAGTTCTTTTGTACGTCAGGCGCGCGTGATTGTTGAGGTGCTGCACAGGACTCTTTCCCCGCCCGCGTAGCGCTAACACAACTAGCCGCTTGCCTGGTCGTTTGGTTTTTCTGTAAGCAACGACCATGCAAGCATCCCAATGCGACAAATGAGCGAAAGCATCCGCGACATCGGAAATGTAGCGACCTTGGCGAATGCGGTCAAACAAACTGCGGCGGTGGAGAAGCCCGTGTGCCTCCTTTGTGGGTCGGCACTGAAAATCGTGCTCAGGGGCGTGACCGATAACCGTTTGGGGTCACCAGGATCGTACGACATCCGACGATGTGTTCATTGCGGGCTGGAACAGACATTTCCCACCCCGTCCATATCCGAGCTCAAGCAGCTTTACGAGACTTACTATAACTTTGGGGGAGAGGCAAGCACACGTTACGCGCGTTGGAGGGAAAGATTTCTCTTTTCTTTCCTCTATCGCGTGTGGATATGGCTCGACGGAGACGTGGCCTTTCACCAGCGGCGTGGTGCTGGTCGGTTACTAGATATCGGGTGTAATGAGGGGCGCGGGCTGCGGATCTATGCGGGGAATGGCTTCCAAGTGGAAGGTCTCGAACTGAACGAGACCGCCGCTGCGGTGGCGCGCAAGGCAGGCTTCGAGGTTCACACTGGCCTGATCGAAGAATTCAATCCCGCGGGTGGATACGATGTCGCTGTATTGTCCAATGTGTTGGAGCATTCTCTGGATCCACAGAAAATGCTGCGAGATGTTCAGCGAATTCTTAGGCCCGGTGGCCAGGTGTGGATCAGTTGCCCGAATAATCAGAGCTGGCTGCGGAAAGTATTCGGCCGATCCTGGCTTAACTGGCATGTGCCTTTTCACATTGTCCACTTTTCACCAGAGACGCTTCACCTGCTACTCTCAGATACAGGCTTTGCCAAAATCGAATTGCGCCAAATCACTCCTGCACTGTGGGTCGCTCAGTCTCTCCTCGTCTTTCTTTTTGCGAGCAAAGGCCAGAAGACCAGTCAAATGCGGAACCCTGTCTTAACATTGGTTTTCATGGTGTTTGCCAGGTTTGTTTTGTTCCCTGCGCTGTGGCTTGGAAACCGGCTGGGGAGAGGCGATTGTCTGCTTGCCGTTGCAACGAAAGCGTGAGGGGTACGAACTTCTTTCGAGGGAAGGACGAATTGAAGCGGAAAACTATTCTTGTGACTGGTAGCAGTGGCCTGATCGGCTCGGAAGCCGTCGAGTACTTTGACCGCCAGGGGCACTGTGTGATCGGCATGGATAACAACATGCGGCGTGCATTCTTTGGACCTCAGGGGGATACGTCCTGGAATCTGGAGCGACTTAGGTCTGTAACTAGAAACTTCATTCCTCACGACATAGACATTCGCGATGCCGAGAAGGTTCGCGAGGTGTTCCAAGAGCACCACTTCGACTTGATCGTTCACTGCGCTGCGCAGCCTTCTCATGACAAGGCGGTCGATATCCCTATCCTTGATTTCGAGGTTAATGCGCTAGGCACTTTGCATCTTCTCGAAGCCACTCGGCGGCACTCTCCCGAAGCCGTGTTCGTATTCATGAGCACTAATAAGGTATACGGCGACGCACCCAATGAAATTCTGTTTGAAGAACTTGAAACACGCTACGACTACGCTCGTCCAGAAGACTTCGAGGGAGTGAGTGAAACCTGCAGGATCGATCGCACGTTGCACTCGCTTTTCGGAGCCTCCAAAGCCGCAGCAGATATTGTGGCTCAGGAATATGGTCGCTACTTCAAAATGAACGTGGGTGTGTTTCGCGGTGGTTGCTTGACTGGGCCGTCACACTCTGGGGTCGAGCTACACGGTTTTCTGTCGTATTTGGTGCAAGTTGGGCTTAACGGCGGAACGTACTCGGTGTTTGGCTACAAAGGGAAGCAGGTTCGAGACAACATACATAGCTACGACGTTGTACGTGCCATCGAGGAGTTTTCGGAGAATCCTCGGCCCGGGGAGGTCTACAACCTAGGGGGTGGACGCGAAAACAGCGTCTCCGTCATCGAAGCCATTAGCAGACTCGAGCGGATGACTGGGCGCAAGCTGAATTGGCGGTATCTTGAAGAGGCGCGTAGAGGTGACCACATCTGTTACATTTCGAATCTCGACAAATTCAAGAGGCACTATCCAAACTGGAAGCTTACTCGCAGTTTGGACGACATTCTTGCAGAGATTGTTGCTTCACACCGCCCGCAAGTTGCGCAGACTGCTGGGAAATAAGCGGCTATGTCTATACCTAATCGAGGGTCTGATACCGAGCAAGTGACTACCAGCCTGGAAGATATTTCTGTCAGCGTGCCGTCCGCGAGGAGGCTGCATGTTCTATTGGTGACAAGTGCATACGCCCCTGAGCGCACGGGAACAGCACCGCTAAACACGGAACTCTGCGAGTACCTCGCCACTCGCGGGCACCGGATTTCTGTCGTCACTTCCTTTCCTCACTATCCGAAATGGAAGGTTTATCCTGACTATCGAGGAAAGCTGTGGCAACGGGAAACGCTGAACGGCGTTTCCGTATTCCGAAGCTATGCATACATTCCATCGCGCAGAACGACGATGCGGCGGATCCTTTATGACACTACGGTCGGATTGTTCGGCGGTCTGCGAGGTTTGGCTATTGGCCAGGTGGACCTAGTCCTGGCGGTTTCTCCTCCCTTGCAAGCGGGTCTTGCCGGGTGCTTCCTCGCGTGGTTCAAAGGTGCGCCGCTTCTACTGGATCTTCACGACCTGCTGCCAGATCTAGCTATCGCTGTGAATATGCTTCGAAATCCCCTTGCGATCAAAATGGCTAGGCTCCTTGAGAAGTTCATCTACAACAGGTCGGACAGAATTCTCGTCATTTCGGAAGGATTCGTTCCGAACCTTACTGGCAAGGGCGTAGCGAAATCGAAGATCTCTTTCTTGCCTCTTTGGGTGAACTCGGAGTTGATTTCCCCCGGCGTCCGGAACGGTCCTTTCCGAAAAATGCATAACATCGGCGAGGCGCAGATGGTGGTTCTCTACACCGGTAATATGGGAGCGAAGCAAAACCTCGAGAACGTTCTGGAAGCGGCAGACCGATTTCGAACGTATCAAGACGTGTTGTTCTTGTTTGTCGGGGATGGTAGCGAAAAAGGACGCCTGCAAGAGTACGCGCACGACAAGGGCCTCTCGAATGTGCGTTTCCTCCCTCTGCTGCCCCCGCAGCCAAGGGAGCTATTGCCGGAAATGCTTGCCGCCGCGGATGTACTCGTATTGAATCAATCAGGACAGATCGTGGATATGGTTATTCCCTCTAAGTTATTCACCTACATGGCCTCAGGTCGACCAATCATTGCTGCAGTGCATAAATCGAGCCAAGCCGCTGCTTGCATTCGTGAGGCCGGCAGTGGAATCGCGGTCGAGGCCGACAACCCAGCCGCATTAGCGGAAGCGATATTCCAGTTGAAGGGAAACAGTGAACTTGCCGAGCGTCTCGGCCGGCAAGGCCGCTTTTATGTTGAGGAACACAGCGCCCGCGGTCGGATCTTCAACAAATACGAGGATGCCTTTCTGGAATGTGCGAATAACGGGTTCACGCATGTGGTATTGGACGAGGGAGCGGTTGATTGACTCTCGCATGGACCGTGACGCGGAGGTTGAACCAACCGGTATCGATCTTTGTGTAGATGTATTTGGGCCTTCTTACGAGTCACTTGAATCTTGGATACTTGCAAGCTCGTTGCCCTTAGCGGATCTAATTTCCTACTTAAAACCATCGTGGAAGTCTTAGCGGAAACGGCATTGCGACACTTCCCAAAATATACAATCGGCTTTTAAATTGCCACGCATAGGAAATTCTCAGTGGAATTGGCCGCGGGCAATAGCAGAAATCAGCAAGTGAAATTCGAATGTTGTTCCGAAAACAGGAGGAAAGCTCTATGCGAGTGTTCGTGGACTCGGCGGACCAGAAACAAATCGAAAATTGGCTTGACCAAGGCGTCGTCGATGGGGTCACTACTAACCCTAGCATTATGTTCAAAGACGGCGCGACAGACTTGGAGGAGTGCGCACGGCGGCTTGCCGAGTTGCTGGGCGAGCGACCACTCAGCGTGGAAGTAACAACAAATGATCGTGAAATAATGGTGGAACAGGCACGCACCTTCGCCACCTGGGCCCGCAATATTGTCGTGAAGATACCTATCGTCAATGAGTTTGGAGAGTCCTGTCTCGGCGTAATGCACCGCCTCTCACAAGAAGGTATTGGAGTGAATGCCACTGCGATTCTCTCGTTCAATCAAGCGCTGCTTGCTGCCAAGGCTGGTGCGACCTATGTAAGCATCTTCGCTGGCCGCGTCGCGGATGAGGGTAACGATCCCGTCGTCACGATCAGCAATGTTCGCCGGTGGCTTGACGATTGGGAACTACCTTCCCATATCATTGTGGGCAGCATTCGGACAGTTATGGATATCCAGAATGCAGCCCTGGCAGGCGCGCATATCATCACTATTCCGCCACAGTTCCTGCCGAAAATGGTCGACCACCGTTACACGCGTGAAACAGTCCGTCAATTTGTGGAGGATGCCGAGAAAACGCTCAAAGAAATGTGCAAAGCTAGGGCAGCAACTTCAAGCCCACGATAAACGGTCAAGCTGTCTCTGACAACACCCAAGTGATTAGCACCGCGGGAAGCCCAATATCGAGACCCGGTGCATTTAGTGCAGCACAAGCTTACTTCAAGTGCGAATGCGAAATTCGAGCGAAGAAATGCAAACAGCTGAGTGTAACGCCGCTAATCACTTAAGAAGCAGCAGAGCCTTCCGCTTGCAAGGGGATAAGGTGCCATATGTGCTGATTTTGGGTTCGCAGGAGCAGGCTCAGAATATGGTCAAGCACTCCCAACAATTGCAAAGGGAGCGATATAAGCTCTTAGGGTGCATTAGTTTGAATGGATCGCATGGAGGAGAGCCCCGGGGAGACGTGCCGCTTCTTGGGACATCGACGGCCTTGTGCGACTACATCTTCCGAAATCCAGTCGACATTGTTCTTGTCTCGACCACTTTGTCTCCTGCTTTATCAAAGGAACTGCTCGAACCGATACTTGAAATCGGTCTGACTATCGCAGTTCCGACGGGGGTCAATGTTTCACTAGAATCCAGCATTCTGGAGAAGACCTTCACGTGCCAAGAAACGATCCTCGGAGCAGATTCGACTCTGCTGACCACAGTGCCGCAGAGAAAAAATTACCTGATTGCAAAGAGAGTCACGGACTTAATACTCTCTGCCACTGGACTGATTGTGTTAGCCCCGTTGCTCGCGCTGATCGCCATCGCCATCAAACTCAGCTCTCCGAAGGGTGCCGTATTTTACCCTTGGCGTGTGCTGGGTAAGAATGGCAAGCCGTTTGTCGGATACAAATTCCGCACTATGGTACCCAATGCTGATCTACTCAAACAAGAACTGCTCGTATTCAATGAAATGCGAGGGCCCGCTTTTAAAATGCGTAAAGATCCTCGTGTGACCACACTAGGTCGTTTTCTGCGTAAGTTCAGCCTCGATGAACTGCCTCAGCTGTATAGCGTTTTGAAAGGAGACATGAGTCTGATTGGCCCTCGCCCCCCATCTCAGGAGGAAGCGAATAGATTCGAGTTTTGGCAACGGCGCAAATTGAGCGTAAAGCCAGGTATTAGTTGTCTTTGGCAAGTCAACGGACGAAGTGAAATACAAAACTTCGATGATTGGGTGCGTCTTGATCTTGAATATATTCAAAACGCATCCTATTTCTTGGATCTTAAGATCATCTTGCTCACGATCCCGGCAGTACTTTCTGGCCGGGGAGCCTCGTAGCGAGAGAACAGTCTTAGGAACTTTTTTCGAGGCGTACTCGCACTCGAAGCGGCTGTAGGTGGCGGCCTCGATCCAACGTTCTGATTCGATTCAGCCACATTACATGTAGATGGGAGCTCTGACTTGCACACAAAGAACGGGAAGGTTAGGGTTGCTCTGATCGGGGCGGGGCGTTTCGGGGCAAAGCGAGCTGACGCAGTAGGGAAGTCTGCAAGGAGCACGCTGACCGTCGTCGCAGACCTTACAACCGAATTGGCTGGAGTTATTGGTCAAAGGTTCGGTTGCAAGACGACCAGCGATTGGCACGAGGCCGTCACACAGGACAATGTCGATGCCGTGATCGTCTCGACGCCCACACATCTATCTTCGGAGGTAAGTCTTCTAGCTGTGCAAGCGGGGAAACATGTTTTAACAGAAAAGCCATGTGCTATAAGTTCGGCGGAGCTTGGCACTGTCGTGCGAACTGCGCAGTCGCAGCATGTCAGAGTGAAGGCTGGTTACAACCACCGCTACCATCCAGCGATCCGCCGAGCGCATGAGCTGTTCGAACAAGGATCGATCGGACGCCCGCTTTTTGTACGCTGCATTTATGGCCATGGTGGCCGCGTGGGTTACGAATCCGAATGGCGTTCCAAGGCGTCCCTTTCGGGTGGAGGCGAGTTGCTTGACCAAGGGGTGCATGCTCTTGACTTATTTCAATGGTTCCTCGGTGAATTCGAGGAGGTTGCCGGAATGGTTTCCACGGCATTTTGGCCCATCGCGCAGGCTGAAGACAACGCTTTCGCTCTGCTGCGAACCCCCGGCAATGTTGTAGCGCAACTTCACGCTAGCTGGACGAATTGGAAGAACACCTTCTCCTTCGAAGTTTTTGGTGAAAAAGGCTACCTCAAGGTAAATGGATTGGGTGGGAGCTACGGTACCGAGCGACTTTGCTGTGGATTGCGGAACCGGCCTGGAGATGTCCCGGAAGAAGTGTGGACGGAATATCCAGGGCCAGACGATTCACTCGAGAGAGAATGGGAGGAATTTCTCGACGCAGTGGCCCAAGGCCGCGAGCCTTCCAGCAACGGCCAGGAGGCCTGCCGTACTTTGAAGATAGTAGAGGCGATTCGACGGTCCGCGCTTGAAGGTTGCATGGTGCGGTTGTAGCATCCTCCTGCAAAGCAGTGATCGATTCGCGTGAACAATGGAGGTAGGAAAAGGGTCCATGGAATTGCTGAATAAAGTATGTTTGATAGCTGGAGCGTCAGGAGCGATTGGTCGTTCCGTAGCCAAGTGCTTCTACAGAGAAGGAGCGCATCTAGCCCTTACCTACCGAACTGCAAGTCCTGCTGGACTACGTGACGAATTGGTTGGCGGCCCAGGTCGAATCGACTGCTACAGTCTCGATGTCACTGACTGGGAACAAGTCCAAGTCACGATTGGTCAGGTGAAGGAGAAATTTTCCGGCATCGACGTCCTTGTGAATTGCACGGGTACAGTAGGACCAATAGGAGCCTTCGAGACTATCGACATCCGAGCATGGGTCCAAACAATCGAAACCAACCTTGTTGGTTCTGCCCATCTAGCCCGTGCCGTCCTTCCGAATATGAAGGAACGTGGTCGCGGCAAAATCATATTGTTCTCCGGTGGCGGCGCCGCCTATGCGCGTCCTTACTTTACTCCTTACAGTAGCTCAAAGGCCGGTTTAGTCCGTTTCGCGGAGACTTTGGCGCAGGAGCTTGAATCCGCTAACATCCAAGTGAATGCGATTGCCCCAGGACCGGTCAACAGTCAAATGTGGAATGAGATGCGCGCCGCGTCTGCTTTTGGGGGAGCAACTCTCCTCGAGGAACTCAAACGCATGGAGGAAACTGGTGGTGTCTCTCCGGACCGTGCGGCAGGGCTCGCCACATTTCTGGCATCGGATCGGTCAAACGGGCTAAGCGGTCGATTACTGAGCGCTATTTGGGATGACTGGGAACACCTTGATGGATACATCGCAAAGATTGCTTCTTCCGATATATGGACACTGCGGCGGGTACCCCTTAATTAACCATGCCCAGCCATAAGAAAGAGGTGAGCTAAAATGCAGCGTCGTATTGTTGTGACCGGTGCGGCGGGATTTGTCGGCAGCAATTTGACCAAGCTCCTACTCGATCGCGGCTATGCGGTTAGAGGAATCGATAATCTGTCGGCGGGAACGGCTGAAAACGTAGACCAGCGTCTGGAATTTCATGCGATCGATATCCGCGCACCTGAAATCTACCCGCTGTTTGAAGAAGCAGACGCTGTCTTTCATCTGGCGGCGAAAACGTGCCTACCCGAGTGTGTGAGCAAACCGTTGGAAGCAGCGAGCATGAATGTTATGGGGACCTTAAACGTTTTGGAGGCTGCGCGAAGGGCGAAAGTGCGGAAGTTCATATACGCGGATACTTCTGCTGAGTATGAGGGAATCAAAGAGTTTCCCACTCCTGAAGAACACATCCGACCTATCGGTATCTATGCTGCTAGTAAGCATGGTGGCGCGACGTTTTGCGAAAGCTACCGCGAGCTCTACGGCATAAACGTTACCATTTTGCGTTATTTCAATGTGTACGGGCCGGCTCAGGATTGGCGGAGAGTTATTCCGCCCGTTATGAGTTCGTTCATCATTCGGATGCTCCAGGGAGAGCAACCCGCCATCTATGGAACGGGAGAGAAACGAAGGGACTTCATCTACGTCGATGACGTAAACGATTTCCACCTCCTAGTTCTTGAAGACCAGCGTACGGACGGCAAGGTCTTTAACGTTGGATCAGGAATAAATTTTTCAGTCAACGAAATCTACAAATTGGTGGAAGAACTTCTGAAGACAGGTCTTCGCCCCATCTACAAACCCGATCTCCCAGGGGAGGCTCAAATCACTCTCGCTGACCTCACGTCAGCGATGGCCTTGGGTTGGAAACCGCGAATCGCAATCACCGAAGGGTTGGCCCGAACCGTTGAGTACTTGAAAAGTAGGGTGTTGAAAAGTGA
>Ga0210409_10002774_pt1 | contig 20321 bp, 16 predicted proteins | sample IncBWH17MmetaG_FD_161649 | JGI IMG/M metagenome (GOLD analysis project Ga0210409, IMG submission 161649) | Forest soil microbial communities from Barre Woods Harvard Forest LTER site, Petersham, Massachusetts, United States - Inc-BW-H-17-M | ecosystem: Environmental > Terrestrial > Soil >...
ATGTTTTGTTTCGATACCGATTTCCGGCCGGGAACGGCGCCGGTCCCGGAGCGCGAAGTAATGCGCCGCGTCAGCACGATGGCGGCGTCGATAGAGATCGTTTCCAGCCGCATCGCCGGCTGGCCGGATGTGCCCAAGCTGAGCCAGCTGGCAGACCTGCAAAACCACGGCGCCCTGGTCAGCGGTGAATTTGTCGCTTACGACGCTGCTTTTCCGTTCCTGAACCCGGCGGCGCACCTGACCTTGAACGGCAAAGACATATTCAAGGGCAGCGCCAGCAATCCGGCCGGCGACCCGCGGCGCCTGCTGGGCTGGCTGGTGAACCATTGCAGCAGGCAAGGCATAGCCCTGCCTGCGGGCACGGTGGTCACTACCGGGTCCTATACCGGCATCCACTTCCCGGACGAGCCGGGATTGGTGATCGGCCAGATTGCGGGTTTGCCGCCGATTCATTTCGAGCTGGCTTGAGCCGGCATCGGCAATTTTTCAAGCTTTTGACAGGATTCCATCTATGTTGGTCAAGCCCATCCACCTGGTTCCCCGCAGCCCGCCGCTGGCTACGCCGCTGGCCGTTCAATTACGGCGCGAACTGAGAGGCGAAGTACTGTTCGGCCGGGCCGACCGCGGCCGCTACGCCACCGATGCCTCGATCTACCAGATCATGCCGCTCGGCGTCGTGGTGCCGCGCGACCAGGACGACCTGCTGCTGGCGCTGGACATCGCCCGCAGCCACCACATCCCGGTGCTGGCGCGCGGCGCCGGCACCAGCCAGTGCGGCCAGACGGTGGGCGAGGCGCTGGTGCTCGACAACAGCAAATGGCTGAACCAGGTCATCGATTTCGATGCCGCGGCACGCACCGTGACGGTCGAGCCCGGCATGGTCCTCGACCATCTCAACGCCTGGCTCAAGCCGCACGGGCTGTGGTTTCCGGTGGATGTCTCGACCGCGGCCCAGTGCACCATCGGCGGCATGGCCGGCAACAATTCCTGCGGCTCTAGGTCGATCGAGTACGGCAATATGGTGCACAACGTGGCGGCCATCGACGCCGTCCTGGCTGACGGCAGCCAAGGGCGCTTTGAACGGCTGGACCGCATGCAGCAGGAAGGACGGATCGGCGCTATCGTCGCCGGCTTGCAGCAGATCGCCCGGCGCGAGCGGGCCGAGATCGCGGAACGCGTGCCCAAGGTGCTGCGGCGGGTCGGCGGCTACAACATCGATCTGTTCGATTGCCAGAACCCGCGCGCCTACACTGACGACGGCATGGCCAACCTGGCGCACATCCTGGTCGGTTCGGAAGGCACGCTGGCCTACAGCCGCCAGCTCACCCTGGCGCTGGCGCCGCTGCCAGCGCACAAGGTGCTGGGCGTGGTGAATTTCCCGACCTTCTACCAGGCGATGGACCTGACCCAGCACATCGTCAAGCTCGGCCCGACCGCGGTCGAGCTGGTGGACCGCACCATGATCGACCTGTCGATCAGCAATCCGGCCTTCAGGCCGGTGATTGAAAAAGCGCTGCGCGGCCGGCCGCAGGCGATCCTGCTGGTCGAATTCGCCGGTGAACAGCTGGATGCGCTGCTGCAGAAGCTGGCCAGCCTGGATGAATTGATGGCGGATCTGCAGCTACCCGGCGCGGTGGTGCAAATGTCCGGCGCCGCCGAGCAGAAAGCCCTGTGGGATGTGCGCAAGGCCGGCCTCAACATCATGATGAGCATGAAGGGCGACGGCAAGCCGGTGTCTTTCATCGAAGATTGCGCCGTGCCGCTCGAACACCTGGCGGAATACACCAGCCAGCTGACCGAGGTATTCCACAAATACGGCACCGAAGGCACCTGGTACGCCCACGCCAGCGTCGGCACCCTGCACGTGCGGCCGATACTCGACATGCGCCGCGGCGGCGCCAAGGACATGCGCGAAATCGCCGAAGCCGCCTCGGCGCTGGTGCGCAAGTACAAGGGAGCTTACTCCGGCGAACACGGCGACGGCCTGTGCCGCGGCGAATGGGTAGCCTGGCAGTACGGTCCGCAGATCAACGCCGCTTTCAGTGAAATCAAGGCCTTGTTCGATCCGGAGAACCGCTTCAATCCGGACAAGATCGTAAGGCCGCCGAATATGGACGACGCTGCCAATTTCCGCTTTGCGCCTGGCTATGCCGAGCTGCCGCACCGGCCCTTGCTGGACTGGTCTGCATGGAACGTCAAACGCGATCCGCTCAGCGGCGAGGAAAGCGCCGCCGGCACTGGCGGCGACCGCAGCGGCGGTCTCGCCAAGCTGGTGGAAATGTGCAACAACAACGGCCATTGCCGCAAGTTCGACGCCGGCACCATGTGCCCCAGCTACCGCATCACCAAGGATGAAAAGCATGTCACGCGCGGCCGCGCCAACACGCTGCGCCTGGCGCTTTCCGGGCAGCTGGGCAGCGCAGGCCTGGCCAGCGCCGAGGTCAAGGAAGTGCTGGACCTGTGCGTCTCCTGCAAGGGCTGCAAGCGCGATTGCCCGACCGGGGTCGACATGGCCAAGATCAAGATCGAGGCGCGCGCCGCCTGGGTCGGCCAGCACGGCCTCAGCCTGCGTGAGCGGCTGGTCGGTTTCATGCCGAAATATGCGCCCTACGCCGCCAGCCTGGGCGGCCTGGTTGCCGCCGTTGATAAAGTCCCGCTGCTGTCGAACTGGCTCAAGAGGCGCATCGGCCTGGCGCCGCAGCGTGCCTTCCCGCAGTTCAAGAGCGCCTTCCTGGCCAAGGCAAAATCTACCGTCGCCGGCGCGCGCGAAGTGCTGCTGTTCGTCGATACCTTCAACAACTACATGGAGCCGGAAAACGCCCGCGCCGCCCAGCAGGTGCTGGAAGCCGCCGGCTACAAAGTCCATTTCAACACGGTCGCCGGCGCCCGCCCCTTGTGCTGCGGCCGCACCTACCTGTCCGCCGGCCTGGTCGAGCAAGCCAAGGCCGAGGCGCGCAGGACGCTGGACGCATTGCTGCCCTATGTCGAACGCGGCATCGCCATCGTCGGCCTGGAGCCATCCTGCCTGCTGTCCTTGCGCGATGAATTCCTCAGTTACGGCTATGGCGAAGAAGCCAAAAAGCTGGCGCAGTCGGCTTATCTGTTTGAAGAATTTCTCGTGCGGGAAAAAAACGCAGGCCGCCTTCAGCTCGATCTGAAGCCTTTACCCGGCAGCAAGGTCATGCTGCACGGGCATTGCCATCAAAAGGCCTTCGATGCCCTGCGTCCGGTGCAAGCAGTGCTGGGGTGGATACCGCAGGTGGAATTGTCTACCGTTGAGTCCTCCTGCTGCGGCATGGCCGGCAGTTTCGGCTATGAAGCCGAGCACTATGAGGCGTCGATGGCGATGGCGGAACTGACGCTCCTGCCGGCAGTGCGCAAGGCAGGCAAGGACGGCATCGTGGTTGCCGACGGCAGCAGCTGCCGGCACCAGATCCAGGATGGGGCAGATACGGCTGCCTTGCATGTGGTGCGCGTTCTAGCCATGTCTTTGGCAGGAAACGGATAAACCGACCGCGACAAAATTCCTCTTGTGATAATGCCGGTCGGGTGGGCACCTGTGCCCACTTCGATCAATCGAGGAACGCAGACAGCGCTTGCTTCAGCTTCTGTTTTTCAGTCCGCCGCACTTTGCGTGCTGGATTGTAGGAGGCATGCGCGCCGGCCTTTCTGGCCCTGGCTGGCGCCACGAGGGGGTTGCGCGGCTTCGGCAATTTAAGTGTGACTTTCATGGGCCATCCTTTCACGCAAATGATCTGGCATAACGTTTCCTTGTCATGCCGGTGTCCTCGCTGCGGGCTGGCGCTGCCGTGCCCGCAAAAACAAAAACCCCGGCGAGTTTCCTCACCGGGGTTCTGTCTGGAACGACCGGCTCGGGGCGGCAAGATCGCCGCAATCCCCGAGCAGTCATGCGCGGGGCTATTTATCGTTTGAATTGTTGATAGCCGTCCGTGGCATGGCCGTTCCTTTCCTGTAAAAATGCGTTAGTCGAAATACTGAGTTGCGATTCTGCGCCCGATGAAATCGCAGTGTCAAACAATTCACCGCAGAGCGCTGCGATTCTGTTGTATTTGACACGAAATCCGGCGCGACATGCGCCAGCCAAATGCTGCCGAACCTAGTTGAGTTCACGCATGCGGCTGTGTTTTGGCAGGCGCGCCGCCAGGTAGTCGTGCTGGTCGGCCAGGACGTTGCGGCCGCTCAGCAGATAGTGTTCGGCGCGGCAGGGAACATAGGGAACGTACAGCAGCGGCCGGAAGCTCTCCAGCACCTTGCTGCCTTTTTCCTGGTTGCAGTCCTTGCAGGCGGTGACGCAATTGGTCCAGGTATCCTTGCCGCCGCGCGAGCGCGCCAGCACATGGTCGCGCGACAGTTCATTGTGCGGGAAGCGGCCGCCGCAATAAGCGCAGGTATAGCGGTCGCGGCGGAACAGCAGATCGTTGTGATGGCCCAGCGGCAGTTCCATGTGCAGCATGCGCGCCATGATGGCGCTGCCGGCGATGGCGATGATGGGTTTGACGGCGATGCGCGACTGGATGCCGGCGCGGGAGTAACCGCCGCGGAAGACGATGTCGCCTTCGCCGATTTCCCAAGCCACCTTCCCGCTCGCGTAATAGAGCACAGCGTCTTGCGGCGAAATCCAGTCAAACGGATTGCCCGCGATATCGAGGGTCAGGATGTGGGACGTCATTTGCATCACCTTTGCGGTTGATTATAACCAGCATTTTTGTATTTCGTCCTTCGTTTGTTGCTTTTTAGCGTGAGGACTGCGCTACTGGTTGGGGTGGCCTATCGGGAATGATCCGATATCGTCGCGGGTCACAGCCGCGCGCTTTGCCAGTTAAGCTAAAGCCACCATTGAGATCTATATTGGGTGCGCCGACCTGTTTGGAAAGAGGTGGCTGGTAAATATTGCTGCAGACAGCGCAGGGATTTGTCCCTGCGCCGCTCTATTTCTGTTTCATTTTGTTGCAATTACGCAGGTGCTGGACAGCCCTTGTTCTTCAAACGTGATCCTCACCGGCAAGAATTGTTCGATGACCTCGGCATTGGTAATCGCATGCTGGGATACGCGATCGGTCGTAAAACGGCCGCTTCCGGCCAATGCCAGCGGCAGCATGATCTGGTCGGCCAGATGCTCGCCGACCGCCGCGCCGGAGGCAATATACTGCCGCACCTGCGAAATTGCCTTTTTTGCAACCGCCTCGGAGCGCACCATTTTCTCGCCGAATGCGCAAAACACTTCTGTCACATGCTGCGACTCCAGCGTGACCAGCAAGGCGTTGCCCGGTCCCTGATCATGCGGCAAGCCGCGGATCGCCAGTTGTGCATCATCCCAGCCCATTGCGGTCTTGACGCAAGCCAGTTCGCGCTTGGCGACATCGGCCGGCACGCCGGCGATGAAACTTTCCGCGTAGCCCGCAACGCGTTCGCCGCGGCTCATCAGTTCCAGCGGCTGCAACTGCCGGCACGGCGATACTTTCGCTTCTATCTCGCCGCCGCCGGCGGGATAGAAGCCGAAGCGTTTAAGTTCGATTGCCATGTCAGCACCCATCGCCGCCAGCACGCGGCCATAGGCGCGCTGCAGGAAATGGGCCGGTGGCGCCATCGCGTTGTGGGTGCCGCCGGTGATGCTCACCACCGACGGCGCATCTGCATATAGCAAGGCCGGCAGCAAGGTTTGCAGCACCAGGGTGCAGCTGCCGGCCGTGCCAATGGCGAACTGATAGTTCCCGCCCTCGATCTTGCCCGGCATGAATTGCAGCGCCTGTGCGCCTACCGCGGCAGAACCGATATCGGCATTGCTGATCTCGGCGGCAGCTTGCACCGCCACCAGATGCTGCCGCATCAATCCCGGCTTTGGCCGGTTGGCCCGGATATTCACAATCCGGAACGGCTGTCCGGTAATCATCGACAGGGTCAATGCTGTCCGCAAAACCTGACCACCGCCTTCTCCTGTTGCGCCATCTAGTTCAATCATGTTCTTCTATTCTTTATTGTTATCGTCATTGTGACCATGTCCCCAGCGTGAACATTACCTGCTTCAGTACAAGCAGGTGTTCAGCCTTTCACGCACACAACCTGCTTCAGGGTATGCACTACTTCCACCAAGGCGCGCTGGGCTTCCATCACCGCATCGATATCCTTGTAAGCCATCGGAATTTCATCGATGACGTCGGCATCCTTGCGGCATTCCACGCCCTGCGTCGCCTTGATCTGGTCGTCCAGCGTGAAACGCCGCTTGGCTTCAGTCCGGCTCATAGTGCGTCCGGCGCCGTGGCTGCAGCTATGGAAGCTGTCGGCATCGCCTTTACCGCGGACGATGAAGCTTTTAGCTCCCATCGAACCGGGAATGATCCCCAGTTCGCCCGCCCGCGCTGAAACGGCGCCCTTGCGGGTTACCAGCACATCCTTGCTGAAGTGATTTTCCTTCTGCACATAGTTATGGTGGCAATTCACGGCTTCCACATGCGTCTCGAAAGGCTTGCTGATCACCGTCCGCACCGCTGCAATCAGATTCTGCATCATCACCTCTCGGTTCATGCGCGCAAACTTCTGCGCCCAGCTCACTGCTTCTATATAGTCGTCGTAATGTTGCGTACCTTCCGGCAGGTAGGCCAGGTCCTGATCCGGCAAGTTGATGAAATGGGTGCGCATATCCTGCTTGGCCAGTTCGATGAAATGCGAGCCGATGGCGTTGCCGACGCCACGCGAACCCGAGTGCAGCATGAACCAGACCGCATTGCTTTCGTCCAGGCAGACTTCAACGAAGTGGTTACCGGATCCCAGCGTTCCGAGGTGCCGATAGTTATTCGTGTTCTTCAACCTTGGCGTCTTCAGGCAAACCGCGTCGAATCCATCCTTCAGCTGCGCCCAGGCGGCGTCCACCGGCGCCGGCGGGGTTTCCCATGAACCTTTATCGCGGCCCTTGAAACCGCGCGTCTTTGGCGACATCCCGTGCGGAATGGCCTTTTCGATGGCGCTGCGCAAAGGGCCGAGATTATCAGGCAGGTCGCGCGCGTTCAAGGTGGTCTTGGCCGCCATCATACCGCAGCCGATATCCACCCCCACCGCGGCAGGAATCACCGCTCCCAGTGTAGGAATAACACTGCCGATGGTCGATCCTTTGCCAACGTGGACGTCAGGCATCACGGCCAGATGCTTATAGATAAAGGGCATCTTCGCGGTATTGCTCAGCTGCTTGCGCGCTTCAGCTTCCACCGGAACTCCGCGGGTCCACATCTTGATATGGCTTCCGCCTTCAACATTCATTACATCGTATTCTTCGTGCTTCATGGTCTTCTTCTTTTAAATAATAAGGGGATGACAAGTGGTGATGAAATGTTTTACTGAGCTATCGGCAGGTGCCGACCCGGGGCTTGAACCGGGGACCTTCGAAGCAAGCTTCGCTGCTCTATCCATGTAATTCCATCGGCATTCATCAAAAAAATCAGCGACAAGGGGTGGTGAAACGATGTGCGGTTGCCCGCACGGCGCTCTTCCGGTTGAGCTACGGCGACTCTGCTTTGCCGCCGGCGGGATTTGAACCCGCGTCTCCACAGCTTGAATGATGTAGTTTCACCAGCATTCGCCTAAAATCTGCTACTGCGCACCTTCAAATCCCGACAAGAGTTGACAAGACATTCTGCCAAAGCTGTTCAGTCTGGCAGGCCGGATTCGCGCCGGCTATTCTGAATGTAGTCTTGCCTGCATTCGGGGACACGCACCACTGAGCGACAGTATGACAAGAGGTCGATGTGACGAGACATTTATCGGATGTAATCGCACCGGCATTCATGCTGCGCTCAAAACCTGTACTGCTGATCCTGATGATCCAGCTCACGGTGAGCTCCTTTATCAGTGCTCTCCGTTATATGAGAGAGCGTATCAAACTATTAAATGGAGATGGATTGAATTTCACCCACCCAATGCGCTGCGCTCAGCTGGCCGGCGGCAAAGTCGGCGACAATCTGGAATACATCGTCAGAAAAGCCGCCGATGTTCAAGATGTCTTCCCGTTCCGCCGCCTGCGTCGTGCCGTACGGCGTGATATCGATGCACACCAGTCTGGCGTTCGGGTTGCGCTGCTTGAATGTTTCCCATTCGCGCATCGTCGCCGTCGCACCGCGTCGTGCCGCATCGACCCAGGATTCGTTGTCCGACACGAAAATTACCAGGTCGGCCTTCGTCTTATCCTTGTTCAAACGTGCCAGCGGAGCGCTGCAATTGGTGCCGCCGCCGCGGATGGCCGCCAGCTTGCTGGCGTTTGTCATCACCGAATCGCGCGGATTCAGTTTGCAGGCGACTACATCGACTTCAAAGGGCAGTACGACGCTAGCCGGATTCTTGCGCAACATCGCGGCAGCCATCAAGGCCGCAATATCGATGCAGCGGATGGCCGATGTGGCCGAACCACGGTAACCGGTCGCTGGCGACTGCATGGAACCCGATACGTCAGGACAAACCACTACTTTTCCGGCGATTTCGGGAACGTTGTTCAACGCAATTTCCATTGCGTCCTGTAATGCTTCAATAATTTCCACTGGAACCTCTTCATTTGCCGCTCCGTAGGCGGCCATCAACTGATACGGAAACACCCTTGCCCTGGCTATCGCCTCGGCATCGCACAGTTTTTCCGCCACGATTGCTGTCATGCTTGGCAGCGCATACACGCCGTGACGTGCAAACGTATTCAGGTTCATGCGCAGCATCTGCCATCCGGCCTGGCGCGCAATCTGTGCCCATGCGATATCACTCAGCTCCAGCGCCGTCAGCATCTGGAACGGTACATTCGGCAGCGCTTGCGTACGGTCGGACTTGTAGGCTTGCAATGCTTTCAATAAAGGCGGCAGCGCTTCGGCGTCATAAGCCTTGCCGATCAACCATGCGAAGAATGCTTCGCGCCAGGCTTCCACCGGCTTGGGATGGACCATCTTCACCACGTCGGCCAGCGACGGCGCGTTGCCGACCGCGGCGGCCAGCAATTCTTTTTCCGAAGCCTGGTTCAGCCACGCTTGCACCAGTTTCTTTGGACGGGTGCCCAGCGATTTACGGCCGATGGCGCCGGAACGCAGGATCTGCACAAAATTCCGCAGCATCTTGCCGTTGTCGATCACGCGCTTGAAAGTACGCGTCAGCTCGGGCGCGCCTTTGGCGGCCAGAACGGCTGTCAACAGGACCGGCATGTCCTTCATGTAGCCGCGTTCGCGGCAATGCACTGCAGTCTGCGCAATGAAACATGTATCGATGTCCTGGCACAGTTCCAAAACCGTTTCCAGTTGTGTCTCGGCACTGGTGTAAAAGGTCGCATTCAGGCAACCGGTAGCGGCGTACTGCGCCAGCCGATGGCGCGGCGACATCGTATAGGCTGCGGCGCCGGCGGCATTGACTGCGTTCGCTTGCGGCAGGAATTTGCCTTTCAGGCTTTGGAACAATTGGGTATTCGCCATTTTCATTTCCTCTTTATTGATTGCGCCGAACAGATCAGGGCCTGCTTGCGTTATTCGTTGCTGCGACAGTTCTGTTTGTCTGCCGCTTCCATGCCTTTTTTATTGCAACGACTGTGCCAGCGCCGTCTGCGAGCTTTAACTTTGAAGTTAGTCGATTGATTTGAAAGGAATTTTTAATGAATTGGCGAGACTGGAAAGAGTTTGTGTGTGACTTCATTATTGTGATAAATTATCTTTTTAGATAAATATTTATCCAATATATGAAGAAGAAACGCATCGTAGTCATCGGCTTCCTCGGTACGCAGCTGGATAAGGGCTCGGGCAGCGGCCGCTGGGAAAAATGGCGGCCGACGGTGGCGCTGACCCAGCATGAAGAGATGGTGATCGGGCGTTTCGAGTTGCTGTACAGCGGCAAGTACGAAAGCCTGGTGCATCAGGTGAAGAGGGACATTGCCTCGGTCTCGCCAGAAACCAAGGTAAGCCCGCGGCAGCTGCCGATCGTCGATCCCTGGGATTTTGAAGATGTCTACGGCTGCGTGTTTGACTTCGCCAAGAGCTATCCTTTCGATACCGACAACGAGGAATACTGGATACACATCACTACCGGTTCGCACGTGGTGCAGATCTGCATGTTCCTGATGACCGAGGCGCACTATTTTCCGGGACGCCTGCTGCAATCGTCGCCGCCGCGCCGGCAGACCGTCGGCGATCCTGGCAGCTATACGCTGATCGATCTGGACCTTTCCCGCTACGATCAGATCGCCCAACGCTTTTCTCGCGAGCAGGAAGAAGGCGTCGCTTTCCTGAAATCGGGCATTGCCACCCGCAATGCGCGTTTCAACACGATGATCGATGAAATCGAACGGGTCGCCATCAAATCCAAGGCGCCCATGCTGCTGATGGGGCCGACCGGCGCCGGCAAGTCTTTCCTCGCCCGGCGCGTGTTCGAGCTGAAGAAGGCACGCCACCAACTGGACGGTAAATTTGTCGAGCTGAATTGCGCGACGCTGCATGGCGATGGTGCTGGTTCCACCTTGTTCGGCCATATCAAGGGAGCGTTCACCGGTGCGGCAACGGACCGTCCTGGCTTGCTGCGCACCGCGCACAAGGGCTTGCTGTTCCTCGATGAAATTGGAGAGCTTGGCCTGGATGAACAAGCCATGCTGTTGAAGGCGATAGAGGAAAAGCGCTTCCTGCCGGTCGGCGGCGACAATGAAGTCCAGAGCGATTTTCAGCTGATTGCCGGCACCAACCGTGATCTGTCGCGCGAAGTGGTGGCCGGCGGTTTCCGCGAAGACCTGTATGCGCGCATCAACTTATGGACCTATGAATTGCCAGGACTGGTGGACCGCTCTGAAGACGTGGAGCCGAACATCGATTACCTGCTGGCGCAGTTTGGCGCCGAGAATGGCCAGATGATCAGGCTCAACAAGGAGGCGCGCGATGTCTACATGCGCTTTGCCATGTCTCCGGATGCCTTGTGGATGGGAAATTTCAGGGATTTGTCGGCGTCGGTGACGCGCATGGCGACCCTGGCTGACGCCGGCCGTATTACCGACGCCATTGCGGCGGACGAGATCCGCCGCCTGCAGCGGCTATGGCGCCCCTACACCGAGCAACCGACGGAAACCGGCGCCGTCGATCTCGGCGAAGTGCTGGAACCTGCTCAGATAGAACAGATGGATTTGTTCGACGTCATGCAACTGCAAGCGGTGATCGATATTTGTCGCCGCTCGAAAACCATGTCGGATGCAGGCCGCAAGCTGTTTGCCGCATCGCGCAGCGCAAAGGAAAAGCCTAACGATGCGGACCGCCTGAAAAAATATTTGGCCAAGTTTGGGCTCGGCTGGGAGACGGTAGCAGGCAGGTAAGCAGCTGCCGCGCCGGTGCTAGCGCTGGGTCAGTACTGTATCGCGTAGCAAACGGTCCAGTACCGAGAAGTCCTGTTGTTGCGGTTGCAGCGCTGGTGAATCGTGGCTGAAACGCTGCAGCTCGCGTTCAATGAACTGATTGATCAAAGGCATGGCTGGCGCATGTTCCGATTCCTTCGCCCGCCGCTTGACGACCAGCAGTTCTGCAATCGCGTTCCTGAGAGCGGTGTCGCTGACGATAGCGTTGACCAGGTCCTGGAAGCGCATCGGCACCGCGCCGCGCTGCTGTTCTATCCAGATGCAGGCGAGCAAAGGCCGCAGGACATATAGATACTTCTTCAGCCGCACCATCTCCCCTTGCAGATATTCGCGGTAGTTCTTCCTGGCCATGTGCAGATAGTGATGGAAGGAGCGGTCGGGCCGGCTCACCTGTTCGGCGGCGGCCTGGAGCGCGCTCAGGAATGCCGGATCGGCGTGATAGACGACCGGCGAAGACAGCCATTCCACCAGGGTCGCGTTGCCATTGCGCAGCAGCCCGAGCGCCTTGCGCAAATCCCAGCCACTGACATCATAGACTTCACTGATTGGCAGCTCGATGACGTCCCGCCCCGGGAACACGGTCAGGTACCAGTCCGGCTGGTGAACATAGATGAAGCGCACGTCGTAATCGCTGTCGGGAGAAGCAAAGCCCCAGCCGCGGCTGCCCGATTCGCAGGCAAGCAGGATTTTCACCGCGTGCTCTGCCTCAACCTGGGCGAGCGTGGCGTTGATCTGGATGCGCACATCGGGGTCTATGGGATGTTCGGTATCGTAGTCGTAGGCGGCGTGCATGGCGCGTATATAAATACTTAGCTTAACCCGGCGTGCCTATCCGGGTAAACAAACTTGCTGAGAAAGGTGAGCATGAAATGCAGGGCGGAGTGCCGTCGAAGATTTGCGACAGCACTGTGATGTTGCTAGAGCCGTTCCGGCGGCCCTTTCAGCTCAACCACATTGCCTTCCGGATCGCTGATATATATGGATGGCCCCTCTCCTTCGGCGCCGTTGCGGGAAGCCAGCGGACCGGCATCGACCCGATGCGCCAGCAGATGGCTGCGGATGGCCGCTTCGTCGAAGGGTTCGACGCGGAAGCAGAAATGGTCGAGGTTGCGTCCCTCTTTTCCCGGCGCGGCGCCGCCGGCGCTGCCGAGTTTGCCGTCGACCGGCACCAGGTCGAGCAGCGAATTGCCGGCGCGTAGCTGCACCAGGCCGATGGCTTCCTGCCGCCGCTCCACGCTGCAACCGAGCACCTCGCAGTAAAAATGCAGCATCTTGTCGAGGTCGATGACGCGCAGCACCAGGTGGTCGATTTCACGGATATGTATCATCTTGGCTTCGCTCAAAAACCTTGATTGTAGTTCGGCCGGACGTCATTGTGTCTTGCGCGACACGACCAGCTTGGAGACGAACAGCTGGACGATTTCGCCGTGCTGGTTGCGGGTCTCGCTGCGCAGCTTCACCATGCCGCGATCCGGCCGCGAACGCGATGGCGTCACTTCCAGCACTTCGCTTTCGACATGCAGGATATCGCTGGCGCGGGTCGGTTGCGGCCAGCTTAGTTCGCCGCCCGAGCCGATGATGCCGCCCTGCAGCGGCATGCCGCTGGTGACCAGCAGGCGCATGGTGATGGCGGCCGTGTGCCAGCCGCTGGCGGCCAGTCCGCCAAACAAGGTGTTCCTGGCGGCGGCGTCGCTGAGGTGAAACGGCTGTGGATCGAACTGCTGGGCAAAGGCCAGGATCTGCTGCTCATCCATGGCATGCTCGGCGCTGACGAACAGCGCGCCGACTGTCAGGTCGTCCAGGTACAGCGCGGATTGCGGGGGACTGCTATGCTCGGTCATGACGGCTTCCTCGGGTTTGGTCAAAGCTTGCGGTATCTGTCTTCTCTGACAGGCTGATGTCGGAGAAACGTTGTGCGAATGTGCGCTACCGTACAGATTCAATCTTACATCGCGCCTACAGTGAAATCATGATTGTAGAAGATGCAGCCGCATCTCGATCACTTTGATGCGATTGCCGCCCCGGGCCGCTGGCCTGTTGCCTACGGATGTCGAATCAAGGATGCCTGACCCGATCAGGGCTATCGTCCGGAACTGGAGGACTTGACGTTTACTCAAAATTGCCAGTTTGTACACGCATCTTGAAATGCCATATATAATTTACAACGTTGTCCGATTGTCATCCACATTTTCGCTGGAGAAAAAAATGCAAAAAAAATCCTTATTCCCAAGCAAGACCCTTGCTGCCGTTGCTGTTGCCCTGGCTAGCGTCACCTTCGCCGGTTGCACCACTACCATGCCGGGCAAGGACGCAAGCTCCCAGACCAGCCGCTCCGACGTCAATGCCGGCGTAGACGCTACCTTGTCGAAACTGTACCAGACCGCGCCTGCTTCACGCGAGCTGGTGGCGCGCGCCAAGGGTGTCCTGGTATTCCCTGAAGTGCTGCAGGCCAGCTTTGTGGTCGGCGCCGAATACGGCAAGGGCGCCCTGCGCGTCGGCAACCGTACCGAAGGCTATTACAGCACCACCGCCGGTTCAATCGGTTTCCAGGCTGGCGCGCAATCCAAAGCCATCGTGCTGCTGTTCATGACACAGGACGCCTTGGATAAATTCCGCAACAGCAACGGCTGGACAGTTGGTGCGGACGCTACCGTGGCATTGGCTAACATTGGCGCCAACGGTAATATCGATACCAACACCGCGCAGCAACCGATCATCGGCTTCGTCACCACCAACGGCGGCCTGATCGCCGGCGTTTCGCTGCAAGGCGCCAAGATCGCCAAGATCACGCTGTAAGCAGCAACGCAGCTAGCAGTCCTGAAAGCGATACGGCATCTTCGGATGCCGTATTTTTTTGCCTGCTCCTGCCGCGCCCCGGTCCGCTAGTCGCTCAACAGTTCGGCGATCGCCTGCATGCCGTCGACCTGTTTGGCGACTACCTTGACGATGACGATGATGGGAATCCCCAGCAGCAAGCCCCATATTCCCCACAGCCAGCCCCAGAACAGCAGCACGATGAAGACCGCCGCCGCGTTCATCTTGGCGATGCGGCCGGTCATCCAGGTGGTCACGAAGGTGCCGACCAGGGTGGCGATCGCCAGCGTGGAGGCGGAGACCAGCAGCATCATGTAAAAGGAATCGAACTGCATGAAGGCGGTGACGCCGGTCGCTACCGCGATCAGCAGCGGGCCGAAGTAAGGAATGATATGCAGGAAGCCGCCGGCCAGGGCCCAGGCGCCGGCGTTTTCCAGGCCGATCCAGCGGAACACGATCCACATCAGCACCGCCAGCAAGGCATTCGTCACCAGCAGCATGAACATGTAGCGCTGGATCGAGGAATTGATTTCCAGCAGGATGCTGACGGCGATCTTCTTGTTCGACAGCGAGGGTCCGGTCAGTTTCACCAGCTTGCGCTTGAACTTGTCTCCTGACAGTAAAAGGAAGAACACCAGGAAGGCCACCATGGTCGCCTGGCCGATGAAAATCATGGCGCCCATCGAGCCGGTCCAGATCCATTCGCTGAGCTGGAAGGCCGGCGGCGGCGCCACTGCCGGCGCTTGCCGTTTGGGATCGGGCTTGGCGCCGGCGGCCTGTCCGGCGGCGCTTTCGATTTCATTGGCGGCGGCCTGCATTTTCTGGATGGTGCTGGTTTGTCCGCCCTGGTTCCTGGCGGTGACGATGGCGCGCGACAATTGATGGGCGGCGGCCGGCAGGCGCTCCACGATGGACTGGAACTCGCCGCGCAGCGAGTAGCCGACCTGGGCCAGGCCCAGCACCAGCGTCGCCATCACCAGGCAGGTGCCGACCAGGCGCGGTACGCGGATGCGTTCCAGGCAGGCTACCAGCGGATTCAAGGTATAGGCGATGAAAATCCCGAACACCAGCGGCACCAGGAATTTTTGCCCCCATTGCAGGGCGAACACCAGGGCCAGCACGGTGAGGATGCGCAGGCACAGACTGCGCACATGGGTGGCGCTGTTGGAAACAAACGGCGCCAGCGGACCGGTGGTCGGCGCTTCCGTGGCGGGATGATCTGCCGCTTGCTCCACGGCCGCGGGCGCCGGATCGGGGACGGCTATGTTGCTGGCTTCTGCTGTTGCCTCTGCGCTGATTGGATTCATGGGCGTAATTGGGAAGGTAATTGAGTGCGGGTCATGTAGGTCAAGCCGTTAGCAACAGCATATACAAGCCGGCGTGGCGGCTTGGTACGTCAGCGCACAGAAGCGGCGCTATTTTTTCCAGGTCGATTGTGCGCCAGAAACCTGCCGGAATTTGTTTCCGTGCATGATTGTTTTCGCTGACAAGAAAGACAAGTATTCGGCAATTGCCCAAAGGCAATTCCTATGACGGCAGAAAAGGGGTATTCTTGAAGACCGACGCCTGAAAAACAGCTGTCTGGTTCCGCTGTCTTTCTTGCATTACCTGCCTGGAGTTGTTAAGCATGACCGATGCATCCGAGCCGCATATCAGCGGTTATCACGCCCACATCTATTACGACGCCGCCAGCATGCCGCAGGCGCAGGCCCTGTGCGAGCAAGCCGCGCAGCGCTTTGCCTTGGCCGTGGGCCGCGCCCACCGGCAACCGGTGGGGCCGCATCCGGACTGGAGCTGCCAGCTGGGTTTTGCACCGGAGGTGTTCGGCCAGTTGATCCCGTGGCTGGCGCTCAATCGCGGCGGCCTGGTGGTGTTCATCCACCCGCTGACCGGCGACGAACTGGCCGATCATCGCGATCATGCCATCTGGATGGGCGCAGTGCGGCCTTTGAAGCTGGCGATCTTTGCCAAGGATGCCGAGGCGCTGGATCTTGAATAAACATGCCGGGCCGGCCTGGCGGAAAAAACGGAGACCTGCCATGCGCAGCTTGCAGCAATTCGCAGCAATCGCTCTGCTCGCGTGGCAGGCAATGCCCGGCGCCGGCATGGCGGCGGAGCGCATCATCCCGATTGATCCGGCGCGTGCCGACAAGCCGGGTTTCATGGTGATCATCGATGCGCCTGGACATTATCAGCTGGGCGGCAACCTGAAGGTGGCCGATCCTGACACTACCGCCATCGAAATCAATGCCGACAACGTCACCCTCGACCTGCATGGCTATGCCATCCAGGGACCGACACGTTGCCAGCAACTGCCGGCGCCATGCTGGCCGCTTGGCGGCGGCAACGGCATCCATGCGGTCAACCGCAGCCATGTCACGATCAGGAACGGCATCGTCCAGGGCATGGGCAATTACGGCATCTACCTGGAGACCGCTTCAGCCAGCCTGGATCACGTGGTGGTGTCGCGCAATGGCCGCGGCGGCGCAGTGCTGTTTGGCGGCGTGGTCAGCAACAGCGCGGCGGAGAATAACGGCGGCGACGGCATTTTCGGGATTGACCTCAAGGTCAGCCGCAGCAGCATGCGCGGCAATCAGCATTTCGGGCTGGCCGCCTTTGCCCAGTCCAGCTTCAGCAATAACCGGCTCAGCGCCAACAATGGCAACGCCGCGCAGACCAATCTCAAGTCTGCCGCCGCGGCAGGCAATACCTGCAACGCCAGCGCCTGTCCTTAGAGTCGACGCTTAACGGTCGACCCAGGCCATGCGCTCCTTGCTGTAGCGTTCGCCCGCCACCCGTTGCAGCGCACTCTCCAGCGTTTCGGTCTCGGCCGCGGTCAGGGTGACGTCGATGGCGCTGACATTCTGTTCCAGATAAGCGCGGCGCTTGGTGCCGGGAATCGGCACGATGTCGTCGCCCTGCTGCAGCACCCAGGCTAGTGCGACCTGGCCGGCGGTGGCGCCTTTGCTCGCGGCGATATCGGCTACAACTTGCGCGGCGCGCACGTTGGCGTCGAAATTCTCGCCTTGCAGGCGCGGATCGAGATGGCGGAAGTCGCTGGCCGGATAACTCTCGGCGCGCTGCGCCGTGCCGCTGAGGAAGCCGCGGCCGAGCGGGCTGAACGGCACCAGGCCGATGCCGAGTTCGCGCAGGACCGGCAGGATATCGGCTTCCAGGTTGCGTTCCCAGAGCGAGTATTCGCTTTGCAGGGCGCTGATCGGATGCACCGCATGTGCTTTGCGGATATTGGCGACGCCGGCTTCCGACAGTCCCAGGTAACGCACTTTCCCCTCCCGCACCAGCTCGGCCATGACGCCGACCACCTCTTCGATCGGCACCGCCGGATCGATCCGGTGCTGGTACAGCAGATCGATATGATCGGTGCCGAGACGGCGCAGCGAACCCTCTACTGCGCGGCGGATATGGCTCAGTTCGCTGGTGATGCCGGTGGTGGCGCCATTCTCGATCTTGAAGCCGAACTTGGTGGCCAGCACCACTTCATGCCGCCGTCCCTTGAAGACCCGTCCCAGCAATTCTTCGTTGAGATAAGGCCCATACTGTTCGGCGGTGTCGAAGAAGTTGATGCCGAGTTCCAGCGCACGCTCCAGGGTGGCGATGGATTCCTTTTCGTCGGCAGCGCCATAGGCGGTGCTCATGCCCATGCAGCCCAGTCCCATGGCCGATACCGTCAGGCCGCCCGATCCCAGCTTGCGATGCTTGATGAGTTGTTCATTCATTGTCTGCTCCGGAAAGAATTGATGCGGCCGGCGAGGTACAGCTGGCGTGCTTGACCATGGCCGGCGCCGCAAGTTAGTATAAGCCATGCTCAAGCAATCCATCATCTGCTCCTCTTCTCCAGTCTGCGTACGCTGTTGCCGCACGACGTCCCTGCATCGCATCTGATTTATATCTGACTTAGGTCGGATTTTTGCGCCCGATTTGAGCGGCGCGCCGTATCACCCGTCACTTTAAAAGAACTGCATGGAACTCCATCTTTACGATAGCTGGGAACGCCGCGTCCGCCGCTTCGACAGTATTCATCCGGGCCGCGTCGGCATGTACTGCTGCGGGCCGACCGTCTACGATTACGCCCACATCGGCAACCTGCGCACTTACATTTTTGAAGACCTCCTGCGGCGTACGCTGGAATTCAATGGCTACCAGGTGCAGCATGTGGTCAACATCACCGACGTCGGCCACCTGGTGTCGGATGGCGACGACGGCGAGGACAAGATGGAAAAAGGCAGCCGCCGCAGCGGCAAGAGCGCCTGGGACATTGCGCAATACTATAGCGCCGCCTTCATGGCGGATTGCCGCACGCTCAATCTGCTGCAGCCGGCCGTCTGGTGCCGCGCCACCGAGTATCTGCCGGAGCAGATCGGTTTCATCCAGGAGCTGGAGCGGAAAGGCTTTACCTACCGCACCGCCGACGGCATCTACTTTGACACCAGCAAGCAGGACGATTACGGCTACATGGCGCGGCTGGACCGCGATGCCTTGCAGGCCGGGGTGCGCGTCGCTGTGGGAGAGAAGCGCAGCATCACCGATTTCGCCTTGTGGAAATTCAGTCCGCCAGAGACGCGCCGCCAGATGGAATGGGACAGTCCCTGGGGCCGCGGCTTTCCCGGCTGGCACATTGAATGCTCGGCGATGTCGGCCGCCCATCTTGGCAGCTTGTTCGACATCCATTGCGGCGGCGAGGACCACATCGCGGTCCACCACAGCAACGAGATCGCGCAGACCCAGGCTTGCCACGGCACGCGCCTGGCCAATTACTGGATGCACGGCTATTTCCTGAAAATCGACGGCGAAAAAATTGCCAAATCGGATGGCGAATTCCTGCGCCTGCAATCGCTGGTTGATAAAGGGTTTGATCCATCGGCCTATCGCTACCTTTGCCTGGCGGCGCACTATCGCAGCCAGCTGGAATTCAGCTGGGAAGGCTTGCAGGCGGCGGCGACCGGTTTGCAGCGCCTGCGCGAGGCTTACCATCGCTGGCCGGATGGCGGCGCGGTCGATGCGGCATGGATGCAGCGCTTCCGCGTAGAGATCAATAACGACCTCAACTCTGCGCGCGTACTGGCGCTGGTGTGGGAACTGGTGCGCAGCGACGGCGATGCCGCCGTTGGCAAGGCGACCTTGCGCGCCATCGATACGGTGCTGGGGCTGGATCTGGATAACTGGCGACCCGATGCTTATCAGGTGCCGCAGGCAGTGGCGCAACTGGCGCAGCAACGTCAGGCCGCGCGCGAACAAAAGCAATGGCAGGAAGCCGATCGCCTGAGCTTGGAAATCAAGCGGCAGGGATTTCTGGTGGAAGATGGCGTTGCCGGTCCGCTGCTCAAGCCGGACCGGAGCTGATGCCGCGGCGCTTGCTCAGCTGGTTTCGTTGAGCGCCGCACGCACCGTGCTGAAAATGCGCTCGATCTCTTCCGGCTGCACGATCAGCGGCGGCGAGAAGGCCAGGATGTCGCCGGTATAGCGCACCATCACGCCTTTTTCAAAGCACTTGCGGAAAACTTCGTAGGCGCGGGCGCCGACCGCGCCGGGCCGTGATTCCAGTTCGATGCCGGCCACCAGGCCGAGGTTGCGGATGTCCTTGACGTGCGGCGCGCCGGCGACGCCATGCGCCGCCCTGCCGAACAGCGGCGACAGCTCGCGCGCGCGCTCGAACAGGCGCTCGCTTTGATACAGGTCGATGGCGGCGATGGCGGCCGCGGCGGCCACCGGATGGGCAGAATAGGTATAACCGTGCATCAGCTCGATGCCGCCGACGGCGGTCGCTTGCACCACCGTGTCATGGATCTCGCGCCGGACTGCTACCGCGCCCATCGGGATCGCCGCATTGTTGATGCCCTTGGCGAGGGTGATCAGGTCTGGCGTGACCTTGAAATATTCGGCTGCGGTGGCGGCGCCGAGCCGGCCGAAGCCGGTGATCACTTCGTCGAAAATCAGCAGGATGCCGTGCTTGCTGCATAGCGCGCGCAAACGTTCCAGGTAGCCGACCGGCGGCACCAGCACGCCGGTGGAGCCGGCCAGCGGTTCGATAATGACAGCGGCGATGGTCGAGGCGTCGTGCAAAGTCACCAGACGTTCCAGTTCATCCGCCAGGTGCGCGCCCCAGGCCGGCTGGCCGTCGCTGAAACCG
>Ga0210409_10002776_pt1 | contig 20318 bp, 17 predicted proteins | sample IncBWH17MmetaG_FD_161649 | JGI IMG/M metagenome (GOLD analysis project Ga0210409, IMG submission 161649) | Forest soil microbial communities from Barre Woods Harvard Forest LTER site, Petersham, Massachusetts, United States - Inc-BW-H-17-M | ecosystem: Environmental > Terrestrial > Soil >...
GCACCGCATTCTCCACAAATGTGAAATCGCGCGTCTGTTCGCCGTCTCCATAAATTAACGGCTGCGTATCGTCCAGCACCGCCGCAGCGAATCGCGACAATACCCCTGAGTATGGAGAACCGGGATCCTGCCGCGGCCCGAAAATATTGAAATACCGCAGCGAAACGTTTTCCAGCCCGTAGCAGCGCCCAAACGTCTGCCCGTACAGTTCCCCTACATATTTCGCCACTCCGTACGGTGAAATCGGAACCGGCTGCATCGACTCCGTCTTCGGCAACGTGGGTGTCTCGCCATAGGCCGAGGAAGAAGCCGCGTACACCACGCGTTTCACTTTATTGTCGCGCGCCGCCACCAGCACGTTCAGCGTCCCGTCCACGTTAATTCGGTTCGTTTCGATGGGATCCTTCACCGAACGCGGCACCGAAGTCCTCGCGGCCAGATGAAGCACGTATTCCGCACGGTGCATCGCTTTCTGCACTGCTTCCAGATCCGTGATAGACCCCTTCATGAAGGTGATTTTGCTGCGAACGTCCGCGAGGTTCTCTTCTTTGCCAGACGACAAATCATCGAGCACGACGACGCTATGCCCTCGCCGCACCAATTCATCCACAGTGTTCGAGCCGATGAATCCGGCGCCCCCCGTAACCAGGTAGCGCATCTCCGTCTCCTTCTGTCGCAAAACCTTTCTTATTGTACGATGGTAAGACGCTTTCCCGCGCACTGTTTCGCGGCGCCGAATGCGCATTGCACATGAGCAAGAAACGAATCGCCATCCTCTTGGTCGTACTGCTGCTGGCAGTTGCCGGTTGGTACTACGCGCACCGCCGCACGCTGCATCGCGGCGCGCCAACCGCCGAGACTTATCCCACTGCCGTACTCAACACCTCGCCCGCTGCTGCAATTCCGGAGACTCCCGCCCGCGAAAAGCCGGGCGCGCCACCGGCAGAAACCGCCAAGGCCCAGGCCCCAGCCGCGGAAGCTGGACCGCTTCTGCGCCCGGGCGAAACCTTGGACTACGCCGCCAACGTCACGAAGATCGACAGCACCGTGGCGACTCTGAAGATCCTCGTAGGAGACAAACGCGATCTGGCAGGGAAAAGCGTGTGGCATCTTCAAGCCTTCGCCCACACGGAAAATCCCTATCGCATGATCTTCGAACTCGACGACCGCTTCGATTCCTACAGCGACCCCGTGGACCTCAGCAGTCATCAGTACGAAATGCATCTTAGCGAGCGCGGCCAGAAGGTAGATTCCGTCGAGCGCCTGTATTCTTCGCCGAAGGATTTCGCCCCAGCCGGTATGATCGCCGCCCGTGTCCTGCCGGAAACGCGCGATCCGCTGGGCTTTCTGCACTATTTGCGTAACGTGGATTGGCACAAAACGCCCGAGGTTCGCTCCCCGGTTTACGACGGCCACAAACTCTACGACGTTCGCGCGGTGCTAAAGAGCAAGTCGCAACCGGTGAGTGTTCCTGCCGGCGATTTCAACACCACGAAAATCGAGATTCACGTCTTCGATAACGGCGCGGAAATGAAGGATGCCCACTTTTTCCTGTATCTCGCCAACGACTCCCTGCGCATTCCCGTGCTCGTGGAGGCGGTTCTTCCCGTCGCCAGCGCGCGTGTAGAACTCACCAAGGCAAAATAGCCGCACGGCCCTAACCCTTGGTTTTGTCCATCAGCAGGGGACGATTCTCTCGCGATTCCTCATCACCCGCCGCGTCGCATTGCGCGTGTCGATCACCAGCTTCGAGGAATCCACGATCTGCGCGTAGTCGTAGCTGGAGTGATCCGTGGCGATAATCACCGCATCGTACGTCCCCAACGTGGACGGGCTCAGCGGCACCGACTTCATGTGCGAGTAATCGTAATGCCGCATCTTGTGCAGCTGCGGAAAGTAAGGATCGTTGTAGTCAAAGGCAGCGCCGCGTTTCTGCAGGATTTCCATGATCTTCAGCGTCGGCGACTCGCGCAGGTCGTCCACATCTTTCTTGTAGGCCACCCCAAGCACCAGAAGCTTCGATCCGTTCAGGCTTTTCTTGTGCTGGTTCAGCGCTTCGGCAATCGCGTCCACCACGTGGTATGGCATCGCGGTGTTCACTTCGCCCGCTAGTTCGATGAACCTGGTTGAAAAATCATACTCCCGCGCTTTCCACGACAAATAGAACGGGTCGACGGGAATGCAGTGACCGCCCAGTCCGGGTCCCGGGTAGAACGGCATGAACCCGAAGGGCTTCGATGAAGCCGCTTCGATCACTTCCCAGACGTCCACGCCCATACGCTGGCACAGCAGCTTCAGCTCGTTCACCAGCGCGATGTTCACGCAGCGGAAAATATTCTCCAGAAGCTTGGCCATTTCCGCCGCCCGTGTGGAACTGACCGGAATAACCTTGGCCACCACCTGCGCATACAGCGCCTGTGCCGCTCGCCCGCTTGGCGGATTCACTCCGCCCACAACTTTGGGGATCTGCGCCAGTCCATACTGCTTGTTACCAGGATCTTCGCGCTCCGGCGAAAACGCCAGGAAAAAATCTCCCGGAACGTTTTCATTGTTCAGGCCCGAGGCAATGGGGCAACGCAAGCCGCTTTTCTCCAGAAGCGGCAGGACCAGTTCTTCCGTCGTTCCCGGATAGGTCGTCGATTCCAGCACCACCAGCTGTCCCTTTTGCAGGTGCGGCTGGATGGACTTCGCCGTCTTTTCCACGTAACTCAGATCCGGCTCGCGGTATTCGTTCAGCGGCGTGGGAACGCATATGATGATCGCGTCCGCTTCGCTCAGCCTCGAGAAGTCGTTGGTCGCCCCAAAATGCCGGCTGTTCACATACTGCTGAATCTTGTTCTGCTGAATATGCTCGATGTACGATTTCCCCGAATTCAACATCCTGATTTTTTCCGGGTCCGTATCGAAACCCGTCACGCGATGTCCGGCCTCGGCAAATCTCAGCGCCAGGGGCAGCCCCACATAACCGCACCCGATGATTCCCACTTTCAACTGGCTGCTTTTGAAGAACTCTGGTTTTCGTTCGGTAGGCATGAGATGCAAAGCGCTCCTCTGGATTGTGCACTGCTCTTGCGCAGGCCTAAGGCCCGGGGGACAAACGACATCGTCATCATATCAGTTTCTTTTGCCCGCCCAGGAACCATCCGCCGGATGGTTCCGAAATGCTCACTGATTGGCGCGCCTCTGCCAGAAGCAAGTTGCTATTCAAGCGCGTCCGCATCAGGATAGCCGTCGTGCACCCCTTCTTCTTTCCGGACCGGACCGGCGCTCTGCCGGCATGCTGATTCTCACGGTTTTGGCCCTCGGCCTCGTTGTCGGCACCCTGGTCGGCCTCCTTGGGATTGGCGGCGGCGTTGTCCTGGTGCCCGCCATGGTCTACCTTCTTCACTACGACCAGCACTTGGCCCAGGGCACCTCTCTTTTCATGCTTCTCCCTCCTATCGGCCTCGGCGCTTTGCGTACCTATTGGAAAAATGGCCTGGTGGACCTGCGCGCCGGAATCTACTGCGCGATTGGCTTCCTCCTCGGTGGTTACGTCGGCGGCCGCATCGCGGTGCCCATGAATTCGCGCCACCTCCAGGGTGTCTTTGGATTCTTCCTGATGCTCTCCACGGTTTTGCTTTGGCGCAAGAGCACTGCCAGAGCGCAGCCTGCCGCCGCGCCTTCTCAACAAGCCGACGGTACAACTCCGGCGCGTAGCGTGGGTATCCTCTTCGTGGCCGCGCTCTGTGGTGTCGCCGCAGGCATGGTCGGAATCGGCGGCGGCGTTTTGCTTGTGCCCTTGCTTGGGCTGTTGTTGGGGTTCAGCCAGCATCGCGCGCAGGGCACCAGCCTCGTGGCCCTCATTCCGCCCACAGGTCTCCTGGCGTTTTTGACCTACGCGAAAGCCGGATACGTCAATTGGCAGGCCGGTTTCTTGCTCATTCCCGGCGTATTTCTCGGCGGCATCCTGGGCGCGTACCTGGCGCGCCAGCTCAATCCGCGGCGCATGCGCCAGGTGTTTGCAGCTTTAATGTTCCTTCTGGGCGTCTGGCAGGCCTTCTCTGCTTGGCGCTCCTGACGCATACTTAGAAGAACTCATGGTTGACCTCCACTGCCATATCCTGTTCGGCCTCGACGACGGCCCCAAACTTCTCGAAGATTCCCTCGCCATGGCCGAAGACGCCATCGCCGATGGCATCACCCACGTAGTTGCCACTCCCCACTGCAGCTCGCAATTCCTCTTCGACTTTGCGGCCGTGCAAGCCAAACGCGACGCCCTCGATGAAAAACTCCATGGACGCCTGAAGCTCGCCACCGGCTGCGATTTCCATCTCAATCACGAAAATCTCCTGGCCATTCGCAAACATCCCGAGCCTTTCTGCATCAATCAAAAAGACTACCTGCTGGTGGAGTTCAACGAATTTTCGATTCCTCCGGCCATGGATCAGACCCTCCACGAACTGCAACTCGCCGGCTTGCGTCCCATCATCACTCATCCGGAGCGCAATCCGATTCTCAGGTCGCAACCGGAGCGGCTGCTGCACTGGGTTCGCCTCGGCTGCTTCGCGCAGATCACCGCGGGATCTTTGTCTGGGGTGTTTGGGCCGGGCGCAAAAGAGGATGCCTGGAACTGGTTGACTGGCGGCCTGATTCATTTCGTTTCCAGCGATGCGCACAACACCGCTCGGCGTCCGCTGAAGTTGAGGTTCGCCTACGATTCCATCGCGCAGCAATTGGGCGAAGAAACCGCTCGTGCCCTGCTCATTGAAAATCCGCTCGCCGCCTTCCATGGCGATCCCTTGCCTTACGTACCGGAGATGGCAGAGCCGGAGCCCCGCAAACGCAAACGCTTTCTCTTTTTCTAAGCCCTGCACCTTCAGCTCGCGGGCCGCAGCGGCAATCCCGCCCACGCATGCAACATGCCCAGCACCTCGCGAACCACATCCAGTGCATCACCCGTCGTCCCCCACCAGTGCGCCGGATCGAATGGATCGTCGGAAACTCCGCGCACGATGGCATCGCCATCCTGCCTGGAAAGGTGTTTCCACAGTGTGCGGGTCCGCCGCGTGTGCACTTTGGACGTCACCAAAATCACTTTGTGGAACTTTCCCTGTCTTAACGCCTGCCCGATGGTCTTCATTTCGTCCGCCGTATTCACAATTGGCGGGTCCAAAATCCGTATGGCCTGCTCCGGCACTCCTTGGTGTTCCAGAATCAGCTTGTTGTATGTATCTTCACCCGTATACCCCACCGAAAGCTTTTGCAGCGTCACTCCGGGTTCCATCGTGTGCGTCAACCACACCTCGGGCGCATACCCGCCTTGGTAGATACGCGCCGCTTCCAGCGCGCGGCCCGGCATTCGTCCGCTCAGCACGGCAATCGCATCGGCCTTCTCCAGCGGGTCTTCCACCGAGAGCCAGCGTCCCACGTTAACAAACGCGAACAATGCCGCAAACAACAAAAAACCCGCCACGGCCACCCGCAGGCGGGGCCGCCGGTTTGATCGAGTTGGCAGGAGCGACGCGAAAAGGAATGCCGGCATGCTGGCGAATGGTATCCCGCACTTTGCGGCTCGTCAAACACCGCTCCCGGGGAAACGGCGGGCGCGGCCGCCGTTTCGCGTTAGGGAAACTCCGCTTCGCCGCTATAACATAGAGACCGTCAATTTCTGGAGGACGCATGAGAGCTGTGGTGACGGGTGCTGCGGGATTTCTGGGTTCCCATCTCTGTGACCGCTTGTTAGCGGAAGGTTACGACGTTCTTGGGCTCGACAATTTCATTACCGGCGAAGAATCCAATCTCGCCCATTTGCACGGCAACGCGCGCTTCCAACTCGAACGCAAGGACGTAAGTCAGCCCATTCACGTTGCCGGCCCCGTGGGCTACGTTTTCCACTTTGCTTCACCGGCAAGTCCGCCCGACTACCTGAAGTTTCCGATCGAAACCCTGAAGGTCGGCTCGCTGGGCACCATGCATTCCCTGGATCTGGCTTTTGAGAAGAACGCCAAATTTCTCCTGGCTTCCACCAGCGAATGCTACGGTGATCCGAACGTCTCGCCGCAGAGTGAGACCTACTGGGGCAACGTGAACCCGGTTGGCCCGCGCAGCGTTTACGACGAAGCCAAGCGCTTCGCCGAAGCCACCACCATGGCCTATCATCGCTTTCATTCCCTGGACACTCACATCGTGCGTATCTTCAATACCTACGGCCCGCGCATGCGTTTGAACGATGGTCGCGCCCTGCCCAACTTCGTCTTCCAGGCGCTTAGCGGCCAGCCCATCACCGTTTATGGAGATGGCAAGCAGACGCGCAGTTTTTGCTATGTATCCGATCTGATCGGCGGCATCTACGGCTTAAGCCAGTCCGATGAACACTTCCCCACAAACATCGGCAATCCCGCGGAGATGACGATTTATGACTTTGCCCAGCGCGTGTTGAGCTTTTTCCCGAACGCGCCAAAAATTATTCACGAACCCTTGCCGCAAGACGATCCCAAGCAGCGTCGCCCCGATATCACCAAGGCCAGCAGACTTTTGAATTGGGAGCCAAAAGTGGGGTTGGACGAAGGTCTGAAAATTACAATGGACTTCTTCAAGGAGCAGTTCGCTCGCTTGTCTGTCTCCCGGCGCTAGTCTGTGCTTCTACGGGCGGCCGAACGAATAATACTCGAAGCCCAGTTGCTGCATTTTACTCGCCGAATACACATTTCTGCCGTCGATTACCAGCCGGCGTGCCATATCCTTGCCTGCTCGTCCCCAATCGAGTTTCCGGAAAATCTGCCACTCGGTGCACACCAGTGCGGCATCTACGCCTTTCAACGCTTCGTACGGATCCTCGAAATACGCAACCTGGGGAAACTGCGATTTTGTGCGTGCAATCGCCTCGGGATCGCTGGCCTGTACCTCCGCCCCTTCTTCCAGCAGTCTGCGCATCACTTCCAGCGCGGGCGCAAAGCGAATATCGTCGGTGTTGGCCTTGAACGCCAAACCCAGCACGGCTACTCGTTTGCCCTTCACCACCCACAACGCCTTGCGGATTTTCTCAAAGTACTTGTCGATGCGTTGCTTGTTCACGCGTTCCGCGGCCTTCAACATCTCAAAATCCACGCCTACGGAAGCCGACAAGTGAATGAACGCCTGGATGTCCTTCGGAAAGCAGAAACCGCCGAAGCCCAGGCCGGCTTTCAGGAATTGCGTGCCGATGCGCGGGTCCAGCCCCATGGCGTGCGTCACTTCTTCCACATCCGCGCCAATCCGCTCGCAAAGATCGGAGATCACGTTCGCGTAGCTGATTTTCAACGCCAGAAACGAGTTGGAGGCGTGCTTGATCAGTTCCGCGCTGTTGATTGTCGTCACCAGCAGCTCCCCGGCTGGGCTTGCAGGGCACTTGTCCGCGTGCACCGGGCAATGGAATTTCTTCTCAAGAATAGGACGGTAAATCTCGCGCAACTTGGCGGCGGAATTCTCATCTTCCACGCCCACTACAATGCGATCGGGATGGAAAAAATCTCCAACCGCCGTGCCTTCTCGAAGAAATTCGGGATTGGAAGCCACCTGAAACTTTAGTTCCGCGTCGCGAGAGTACGTGGCCATGGCTTTCTGCAACTGCACGCCGGTCAGCGCCGGCACGGTGCTTTTTTCCACCACCAGCTTTGACATGCGCGCTTCCTTGGCCACTTGCCGCGCTACATGATCAATTGCGGAAAGATCCGCCTCCCCGTTTTCTCTTGGCGGCGTTCCCACGCAGATAAAAATCACCTCACCAGCGCGAATTGCTTCGCCGGCATCCGCCGTGAAGGTAACCTTCTTCTCGGCCACGGCGCGCTTCAGCACCTCCTCGAGGTGCTGCTCATAGATGGGGACTTTCCCCGCTTTCAATTGATCGATCCGTGTCTCATCGATATCCGTGCAGAATACCTCGTGACCCGCTGCCGCCAGGCAAGCTCCGGTCACCAGTCCAACGTAGCCACACCCAATCACCGCAAGGCGCACTGTCTTTCTCCTTTGTTCTGGAGTTCCTCTGCAATGCCTGGAGCGCAAGCGACTCTGCCTCGCTCCTTCATTTCTGGTTCTGCGCCACCGGGCAGTTCTATCTTCTTCCCAGCAGCAATCCGCGCAGCCCCAGCAGCACCAGCTTCGGCTGATTCCTCACCACGTTCCATAATAGCCGGGTGGACTCATCCCGGTTAATCTCCCCGAGCGATTCGCGGGTCGAAACATTCAGCATGTCCACCAGCCGGGAGTAATCTTCCTGCTGAAAGTAATGCAGCGCTCGCCGGATCAGCCAGTGCGTGCCCAACTCCCGCCGTAGCGCTCGCAATTCCTTTTTCCCATTTTGCAGAATAGCGTCCGCCACTCCGCGCGCTCCACGAAATCCGGTGACAATCCCGCCCACCGTGGAAACTTTCACCTGCGCTGCCGCGTCCCCCACCAGATAAACTTTGCCATTCCCCACGCTGCGTTGAATGGGGACCCAGCGCTGGTATACCGGGATGCGCGCACCCTGCCATTCCAGTGGCTCAAACCCTTTCTTCTCCAGAAAACGGTCGAAGCATTGTTTGGTGGCGCGGCCATTCTCCCCGATCACACCAACCGCCGCGCGCTCCGTCGATTCCGGGATCATCCAGTAAAAATAAGGTGTGTCGTCGGGCACGAACCACACCCGCGTCGTATCGGACCTGCAATCCTTCGGCAGTTTCACCACCGCCTGAACCAGCGGCACCGTCTCTACCGCGGGCCAACCCGCCGCTCGAGCAACACGGCTGGCCGCGCCATCCGCGCCCACAACGCCTTCTGCGTGTAATTCCTTGCGCTCTCCCGCCTCGTCCACGTCAACCCGCAGGCCTCGCCCATTTGCCGCCAGTCCCAGAAAGCGTGTGTCATAGCGAAATTTCGCTCCTGCCGCTTGCGCTTCTTCCGCCAGCGTTCGAATCAACCGGTATCGTTCAATGATCAAGTCCGGCCGGTGCAATGCCACCTGGGCGGACCGCCCATCGGTAAACAACTCAAATCGTCGGATCTCGTTCAGGATGCTCGATTGCGCTGCGGCGCTGATCTGCTTCTTGAAATGATCGGTGACGATCAACGTTCGTCGCGCCGGATCCAGCGCCCGCCGCGACTCCAGCACCTGCACGCTGTGTCCCCCGGCTGCCACCCGCTTCGCGGTATATAGCCCCGCAGCGGAGCCCCCTACGACAATGATGTCCTTGGCTTCCCGGCTTGGCCGGTTTTCCTTACCTGCTTTGTCCACGTGTTTCGCTCTATCCAACCTACGGAAGTGTTGTCCCGCACCTTGCGTCCAGTCCACGTCACCAAAGCGGGACACACTGGGCATGTGGTGTGTGGACAGCGCTACAAAGTATAACGAATTAAGTGGCACACATAAAACAGACAAACCCGTTATTCCCGAAAAAACCGCATTTTTGTGGGATCTACCGCAGCCGCCTCAGGCGGCGGACTTGGATTTTTGTCGTTCGAACGGCGCGCGTTCCATCCACGCAATCGCCGGGAACACCGCCAACACTACCAATGCCAGCATTATTGCCGCGCCGCGCTCCGACAAGTACGTCATCAGTACCGCCGCTCCGCCGCACAGCGCTCCCGCCAGGTACATCACCAGAACGGCCCCGCGCTGGCCCAGTCCCAGGTTGGCAAGCCGGTGCGCGGAATGGTCTTTCCCCGGGGTGGCAAAGGGAAGCAATCCCCGCCGCGACCGGGAAATGGTCACCAGCGTCGTGTCGAATATCGCGGCGCACAGGATCAGCACCGGAGCCACAAAGCTGGCCAGCTGCGTGGTGTGCTCCAGGCGCAGCTTCAGGGCTAGCGTAGCCATCAGAAAGCCCAGAAACATCGCTCCGCCGTCGCCCATGAAAATCTTGGCAGGCTTGAAATTCCAGCGCAAAAATCCTGCCGCCGCACCCAGCACCGCGCCTGCCAGCACGGTCACTATAGTTTGTCCGTTCAGATACGCCAGAAGCGCAAAGAACACCGCCGCCATCGCGGCGATCCCCGCGCACAACCCGTCCATATGATCCAGGATGCTGAACGAAGCGGTGATTCCCACTACCCACAGAAGCGTCAGCCCGGCATCCAGCCAGTACCCCGTCTTACCGCCCACCAACGCGCTGAATAGCTGGGTGTGAATCGCGGTAACCAGCAGAAGGATCGCTGCCAGCGGCATGCCCACAAACAGTTTGATCTGGTGATGCAGCCAGCCGCGGTCATCCAGAAATCCGACCAGCGCCACCAGCGTTGCCCCGGACACAATTCCGATACTTTGCGCTCGCGCCGCGCCGTCAAACGCAAACAACACCGCTAGCATCACCCCGGCATACATCGCCAGGCCACCCAGCAGCGGAATCGGTTTTACATGGACTTTTCGTGGGCCCGGCAAATCCACCATGCCCACTCGGATGGCTAACGCGCGCACTGGCACCGTTAGTACCAGTGATGCTGACAGAGCTATTAGAAAAGCCAGCAGGCCCGCACTCATTCGTCCTCACTGCTCGTTCTGACGAAACCGGCCCAGGGCGAGGCCAGTGCGTTCACAGAGACGTTGCCGGTTCGGGTCCGGCTCCCAAGTCAAAACAACTCCACTCAGCAATCTAGAGTTGACCGCTGACGCTGCCCCACGCAGCACTCACACAATAACGCCAAAATCATGAATCTTCTATAGGTATTACACCTTGGTCTCGCCTATGGCTCCTTTCGCGATGGGAGAGTAACTCGAATCTGAACTACCCGACACTCAACTGATTTCCCCTCGTTTACTGTTGTCCTGCTCCCTCGATTATTGCTACCAGCTTGCGAAGCTCGCCTCCTCGCTCGTATTCCGGAGCGCTGGCCCGCGCGGCTTCGCCCATGGCCCGCAGTGTTTTCGCGTCGCGCGAGATTCCGCGGACCACAGCCGCAAACTCCGCCGCATCATTGGGGTCCGCGGAAATCGCAAATCCCCCCTTTTCGCCCAGAGAAACCGCGTCGCATTCCCGCGGCGCCACGGCAACAATCGGTTTCCCCGCCGCCAGAATCCCGTAGAGCTTACTGGGAACCACCACTCCCTCAAGCCCACGCTTTACGGTGATGACATGCGCGTCAGCCGCAGCCAGCACCGACGGGATTTTGCTCCCAGGAAAAAATGGCAGAAAGCGCACGTTCGGAATCCCGGACGCCTCCGCCTGCAGCCGCTCGCGTTGCGCTCCGTCTCCAACGAACACCAGGCCGATCCCCTCATCGGCCAGTTTGTCGGCCCCGGCTAGCAGCGTCTCCCAAGCGCCGTAAAATCCCAGGTTCCCCGCGTGCAACAATACGAATCGAAAATCTCCGCGAATTGCACGTATTACTTCGGGATCCCAATCGTCAGGCGAACTCCCCGCGGCTGGAATCTCCGCGCCATCACGGACGATCATGATGCGGGCCGGGTCCACGCCCTTGGACACGATTCGCTGCCTCATATCTTCGCCCAGCACCACAACTCGCGTCGCCCGACGCAGCGCCCAGCGATGCAGCTTCTCCCACACCCGCGATAGCAGCCCTGGCTCGACGATCGATCCTCCAACCGCCATGTCCGGATACAAGTCCCGGATGTTATACACGTACGGCTTGCCCTTCAGCAGCGCAACAAATGCCCCCACGATCCCTTCAAACGGTGGGTCCGTCATCGCCAGTACTACGTCGCAGTCAACAAACAATGCTCGCGGAACCGCAAGAAACACATAGCTCAAATAATTCAGCACCCGCCTTTTCATCTGCAGCCGGGGATACGCCGTGGAACCCACGCGAATCACTTTCACTCGCCCTTCGATTTCGCTTTGGAAGAAATGCCAATCGCGCCGCTCCGTCGGATCGTAAGAAGGGCGCCCGCAAAGAATGGTGATGTCGTGCTTCACCGCCAAGGCATCCACCACAATCTTGGCCATTTTCGCCGTCGCGGACGTGTCCGGCGGATGGTAGAGGTTCAGCAGCAGCACGCGCACGAAGTCATTGTACAGGGTCAACCACACCGATTGAAGCCGCGTTGAAGCTGCCGCAACCGCGCGCCCGTCTGAGAAATTAGGACAGGTGCACCATTTCTGGCCGACCGGCCAGTTCCTCACTGACAGAATCGCCTTTACCTTGGACCATCCCCAATTAGTCCCGTTGGAGGTGCCAATGAGTCTCAGCAATATTCGGAAGGCCGCACCACCCCTTCTGGTCCTGGTTTTTTGGGTGATGTCCTTGCCGGCAGGCGCCCATCCCACTCTTCCCCAAGCCGTCACCACCGCCCACTCCGTCTTCCTCCAGAACCAAACCGGATTTCCTGAGCTGGAGTACACCGCCCTGCTAGAGCTCAATAAATGGGGCCGCTTCGAGGTGGTCGCGAGCCAGGACAAAGCCGACCTCGTCCTGGTCCTCACCGGTGGCACTCACGTTCGTGCTATTCCTGACGGAGAATTTCCTCGCACCACTGGCCTGAATGCCTTTACGGAAGAATCCGTGCCCGCTGGACATACCAAAATCGCCTTGGTCGATCCGAAGACCGGCGCCACGCTGTGGTCCGATCTGCACAAAACCGAAGGTGGCAAAGTGAAGAGTGGCCACCTGCTCGAAGGATTGCGCCAGGCCTTCGACGAATACGAGAAAAGCCGAAACAAGAGATAACGCGGACCCCGCTTGATATGCAGTTTTCACTAAAACGCCGCTACGCGGTGTGTTCCTGAGGGCGCGCGCCCGAAGGGTCCCAAGCACCACACTTCGCAGGGTTTCCTGTTCGAGCTGCCTTGCACGACACCTGTGTCGCGCGCCCTTGGCGGGCGCAACGCGATTTGCTATGGAAGAAATTAGAACGTCCTGCTCGCGGCGCAATACCGGGAATCGGACGCCAGGGCTCGCTCCGGGACGGAGGCATCTATGGGCGTCACCGTCGAACATCTAGGAGCAGTCCAGTTCCAAAGCAAAAACTCCTGGGCACTCCATCGTCAGCGGCACGCGCGTACGCGCTAGCTGCGAAAAAGTGAACGACCCAGTCGCACGCATGACCAATTTTGTGATTGAAGTCGACGCGCCCATGGAGCTCACCAAGGATCAGCGCAAGGGACTCGATCAGGCGGTCGCAAACTGCTGGTGCACAATACCCTCAGGCACGCTCCTACAATCTCGCTCAAGGTTGTGGGCCTGGTTCTCGCAGGAAAAAGCTGAGACTTACGCGGCTAGCATCTTACCCAGAAGTTCGTTCAGGATTTTCGCCGCCACCGTCGCGGTGAGTCCTGAGCGATCGCGTACCGGGTTGAATTCCACCACGTCCGCGCCGACGATCGGTGAAGGCAGCGCCTGAATATACTGCAGCGCTTCGCGCGTCGTCAGCCCTCCCGGTTCCCAGTGAGATACTCCCGGCGCCAGCCCTGGTTCTAGAACATCCATATCAAAGGAAACGTAAATCGGCCCTGCCAGTTTCAGCTTCGCCACGTTTGGGAGATTCTTCATGTCAAAAATCTCCACGTCGTATTTTTCCGCTTGTTCGCGCTGGTGGGCGTTCAACGTGCGAATGCCGATCTGGATCAATCGCTGTACCAGTTTCTCTTCGCAGATTCGTGCGAACGGGCTGGCGTGCGAGTGCGGATTCCCCTCGTAGTCGGCGTAGAGATCAGGATGCGCGTCAAAATGCACCAACGTAATTCCCGGAATTCTTTTTCCCACCGCGCGCAAGATTGCATAGGTCACCGAGTGATCGCCGCCCAGGCTCACCGGACGCTTTTTCTCTTCAACGATCTTCGCGACGGCCGCTTCGATCTGCGAAAAGGCGTCTGGCGCTTCCATGTCGCGCAAGTCGCCCGCATCTTCAAGCGATCCTTCGCGGCCAATGTCGACGCCGTTTTCTGCCCATTGGTTCCACGCGTCCGAACGCAAGGCTTCGCGAATCAACGCAGGCGCTCCCGCGGACCCGCGAAGAAACGAGGAGTTGTGATCCAGTGGAATTCCCAGAATAACCGGCGCGCCCCAGCGAGCAAGTCTTCGGGCGGGCCGCTTCATGGACGTGTAATCAAAAAATTGCCCAGCACCAGCGCGTCCATTTGTGTGCGCACGAAGCAGTCCAGCGCTTCTTCCGGCCGGCATACAATGGGTTCGTTGTCGTTGAAAGAAGTATTCAGCACCAGCGGAACGCCGGTCTGCCGCTCGAATTCCGAAATCAGCGAGTGGTAACGAGGATTGGCTTCCCGCGTAACGGTTTGCAGTCGGCCCGTGCCATCAACGTGCGTCGGCGCTGGAATTTTGTCGCGTTTGTCGGGATGCACCGAATACGCCAGGTTCATAAACGGCGAGGGATACGACTTCTCAAACCATTCGCCGGTCTTCTCCGCCAAGATGGAAGGCGCGAACGGACGGAAAATTTCGCGGTGCTTGATGCGCCGGTTCAGAATCTCTTTCATTTCCGCGCGCCGCGGATCTGCCACGATACTGCGATTCCCCAGCGCTCGCGGACCCCATTCCGCGCGTCCCTGGTACCAGCCAACGATTTTTCCTTCCGCAATAATCGCCGCGGTGCGACGCATCAATTCTTCATCGCCCAATGCCTGGATCGTGTAACCCCCGCCGGAAACTGCGCTGGCTTTTATCGAGGCTTGCACTTCCGCCGCCGTGTATCCCGGTCCCCAGTAGGCGTGTTCCATCGCGAAAGAACGGGGCTTCTTCAGGGTCTGGTGCCACACGTGATACGCCGCGCCGACGGCAAGTCCCGCATCGCCAGCCGCCGGATGCACGTACACCTTCTCAAATGATGTGGCATCAAAAATCTTTCCATTCGCCACGCAGTTGAAAGCCACGCCGCCTGCCAGGCATACCGCTTTCGCCCCGGTCCGCGCAGCCAATTGCCTTAACATCCCCAGATAAACTTCTTCCAGCCGTGCCTGCAGCGAAGCGGCAAGATCGCGATGACGCTGTTCCAAAGGATCATCGGGCTGACGCGCCGGCGCTCCAAGCCTCTTCGGCATCGCGTCGGAGAACATCTTGCCCAGCACTGGCGTCTGGCCCGATTCTGCCCACGACATTTCCGGCCCGGTTCGGTGATGCGTGAAATACTCCAGCCCCAACCGGAATCCGAACTCATCCCCGTTGCTGCTGAAGCGCAGTACGTCGCGCAGCGCGTCCAGATGCGACGGTTCTCCATACGCGGCCAGGCCCATCACTTTGTACTCGTCGCCAAATTTCAGGAATCCCAGGTACTGCGTCACGGCGCTGTAATAAAGCCCCAGCGAGTGTGGGAACGCAATCGCGCCGTCGATTCGCATCCGATTGCCTTCGCCGACTCCCCACATCGAACTCGCGAAATCCCCCAGCCCGTCCGCGGAGAACAGCGCCGCATGTTCGAACGGCGACACAAAATACGTGCTCGCCAGATGTGCTTGGTGGTGTTCCACGCGATGAAACCTCGCTTTGATGCTTGCCGCACCGGTGTCGAAGGCCTGCGCCAGTGCCTCGGGAATCCCCGTGAATTTCGACATGACCTTGATGCGCTCGCGCGCGAACGACGGCATGCGCAGCGCGTAGAACAGCTTCGTCCCCAGCCGCGCGTACGGATTACGCGGCACCGCCACATGATCGATTTCCGCCAACGTCAGCCCCGCTTCTTTCAGGCAGTAGCGAATCGCGGCGGCAGGGAAGCCGGCCGCATATTTCACGCGGTTGAAGCGTTCCTCTTCCACGGCCGCCACCAGCTTCCCGTCGCAAACAATCGCTGCGGAAGCGTTGCCGTGGTACGCATTGATGCCCAGAATATTCATGGTCAAGATTTACCGTCTACCTCAGAGCTTGGCGATGGAGTTTCGATTGGCCGCCGAGGCCTGCGTGGCACCTTCAGGATAGGTGCTGTCGGCACCATTCATTCAGCACGTAAAGCGACCACGGGCGCGACCAACTGGTTTGGCCGTTCAAAAAATTATCCCACACCATCTTCACTCCCGCAGCATGCAAATGCGGCGCCAGCGCGGGCGCAATATTTTGAAAACTGGCTTCGACGCGCGGCCGCAAGGAATTCCGCAGCCATTCCTCCCAGGGCAGTGTGAAGGTGCGCTTACTCTGGTTCAGGATTTCCGCCGGAAGCACGGCGTCAACCGCCGCCAGCAGCAGCGCTTTTGCGCGCCCTGGCTGCACGCGCGCTTCATCGGGCAGCGCGGTCATAAATTCCACCAGCGGAGTATCCAGAAGCGGCACGCGCACCTCGAGCGATCGCGCCATGCTCACCGAATCCGTGTCCCGCAACAGCGTGCTGACCATGTACGTCCGCATTTCCAGCCACGATATCCCCGCGATGGATTCCATCGCATGCGCCTGGTCCGCAACGCGCTCCAGCCATCCGAGCCACGTCGGCTCCAGTGTCACCCCATCCTGTCCAACGGTGCTGCTGCGATATCGCGCGTCCATCAGATGGCTAAGCTCCGACGGCGGAAACAACAGCCGCGTGAAAAAGTACGCGTGCGGCAGCGCGTCGGGCATCAACCACGCGTCGCTGGCTTTGCGCGCTCCATCCGCGGAACTTCCCTGGCGCAGCAACGAGTTGATCAGCGGCGCACTGATGCGGCGAAATGCCCCAGGTACAAACCGCGACGCCAGTTCCAGGCGTGCCAGCCTCGGCGTGTCGGCAAATGTCCGGTAACCCGCAAATAGTTCGTCGCCACCCAGTCCCGACAAAGCTACTTTCAACCCAACCTCTCGCGCAGCCCACGACACAAAATACGTGTTGATGCCGTCCATCGTCGGCTGATCCAGAGCGCCCAGAGCCTCCTCCAGGCGCGCGAGCATGTCCTCGCCGCGCAGCGGGATCTCCTTGTGCTTCGTTCCGGTATGCTTCGCCACCACTGCGGCAAGAGGCGCCTCGTCATACGGCGTGTCAGGAAACGACAGCGTGAAACTCTGGATTCCGCGCTGTGCCCGCGCTGCGAACGCCGCGATCGCGCTGGAATCGAGCCCGCTCGAAAGAAACAACCCAACCGGAACGTCGGCAATCAAGTGCGCGCGCACCGATTCGTCCAGCAGCGTGCGAAGCTGCGCCGCAGCCGAAGCGAAATTGCGTGGTCGCCCGCTATCCCGCGCCGCGGAACTGTGTCGAGGATCCCACCACGGCCGTGCGCGTGGTGAACGCCGCCGATCCGGCACGTGCAATAGCAGCCGATGCCCGGGCGGCAGCGAAAACACGCCCTCCAGCAGTGTGACTGGCTCGGAGACGCTCCCAAAAAGCAGATACGAGGTCAGCGCGTCCGCCGATATTTTTTGTCCCGCGAGCTTGCTGGAAATCAGCGCGCGCAGCTCCGAAGCAAAGGCGAACCCTTCCGAAGTCTGCGCGTAATACAGCGGCTTAATGCCCAAAGGGTCGCGCGCCAGAAACAGAACCGGAACCGTGGCGTAGTGTTTCCGTAAATCCAGCAGCGCGAACGCAAACATCCCGCGAAGTTCGTTCAGCAGGTCTTCGCCCCACTCCTCCCAGCCGTGTACCAGAATTTCCGTGTCGGACTGCGTCGAAAAGCGGTGGCCTGCCTGCGATAGCCGTTGCTGCAGTTCCCGGTAATTATAAAGTTCCCCATTGAACACCACGCAAACATCGCGCGTTTCGTTCCAGGCAGGTTGATGACCTCCGCTCAAGTCGATGATGCTCAGCCGCCGCATCCCCAGCGCCAGCCCGGGCGCCCGAGGGTCACTCACGAAGAAGCCGTCTTCATCCGGCCCGCGATGGCGCATCGCCGCGGCCATCGTCCGCACGTGAGCATCAGCCAGCGCACTCGTGGAAGCGTAGGTTAGTCCGCAGATTCCGCACACGCGGTTATTTTATCTCCGGCGCGCTAAAGAACGCAGCAATCGCGCGGCTCAATTTGTTGCGCAGGCGGAACCGATTCACCTGAAAATTGTGATCGGCAAAGAACCCCAGCACAACTCGCAGGATCAGCAGACACAGCAGCGCATTCACAGAAAGAAAGAAAAACAGGAACGACCGGCGCTCCAGAAGCAGGCTCCAGTCGAGGTATTCGTCCCAACCCGGGAAGAAACGATCGATCGTTTCGCGAATATGGAATCCATGCAGAGGTACAGCGGAAAGTCGCACGTGGGCATAGCTGTCGTAGTTGTATTCCGGAACGTATTTCGGGATCTGGCCGGTTGCCTCGCGAAACGTCTGTGGATTCTGCAGGTCTTTCCGGGTCAGGAAGTTGCCCTGCGCATCTCGCAGCATCACTCGATAGGTTGGGTCCACAATGATCCATCGCCCCTCCAGCAACACCTCCGCGACCACGTGTTTTGTGCTTCGTTCGGGTGTGAGCGGCAACAGACGCCGCGCTCGTAGCCTGGCACTGCGCGAAAGATTCAGGAACGCGTTGGTGGCGCTCCCACACACCTCCAGCAATTGCCGGTAATTCAGCGTGTCCGTAGGATCGTGGGGGAAGAGTTTCTTGGCATCGTTCGCTTCCAGCCGCGGTGGTCCGTTGCTCATCCATGCCAGGATGGTTTCCACCTTCTCGCGCGTCGACGCTGCCTCGGGAACCACCGCATCGGAGAAGCCACGCAGATACTTCCGAACCGAATATTCCCGCGCCCCCGTACCAATCGTGCTCAGCAGCGCAACGAACAACAGCAGGTTGACGAGCCACCACCCCCCGCGAAATATCCGGTGCTCGTTTTCAACCTCATCATCCCGATTCATTTCGGCGCTGCTCTCTTGGACTGGGAGAAGACCGCCAGTTTAGCATAAAGCGCTTCCATCTCTTGGAGTGGCACCTTCCAACTCAGCCGTTCCGTCGCTGTGGCGCAACCTTCTTCGAGCCGCCGGTAAAGTCCCTGGTTCTCTAATAACGCTTTTATTCCTTTCGTCAAATCATCTAACTCATGCTTCACTGCGATCCCCGCCACATCTGCGAGCAGCGGCGCGATGCCGCATTGCTCCGTGATCACTACCGGCGTGCCGGCAGCCACCGATTCCCCCGCGGTGTTCCCAAAATTCTCGTTCTGCGACGGCAGCACGAAAATGTCAGCGTCCCGGTAAGCCGCCCATTTCGCCTTTCCTTCCAGCGGCCCGAGGAAGTGCACGCGCGATCGCAACCCCAGCTGCCCGGCGCTGGTTTCCAGTCTTCCTCGCATTCCTGCTTCATCCGGGCCCACGAATGCCAGATGCCGTGAAGCGTCAGCAGCCAGCTTCGCAAAGGCATTCAGCAGCAGGTCCGGGCTTTTCTTTTGCGAAAGCCGGCCCAGGAACAGAATGAGCTTGGTGTTTTCCGCCAGGCCAAGCGACTTCCGGAAAATTCCTGTCTCTGGAAACTCTCGCGGAAACTCAATCCCGTTGCGCCGCGTAACTATCTTTTCTTTTGGAATGCCGCCTGCCGTCAGTTCGGCCACTTCCTGTTCGGACGTCGCCACAACGGCGTTGGCCTCGGCCATAAGCCCGCCACCGAACATCTGGTGATAGATTCTCTTCAGCAGGAAACTGCGTACGATCGGCCGGTACATCCCGATGGGTTCGACGACATAGGGAATTTTCTGCTTGCGGCACTCGCTGGCAACACGCGGGCCCAGCAAATCATAAAGCCCGAAAATGTGAACCACGTCGAAATCCTGCAACCGCGCCCGCAAATATCTCCCCAAGGCAGGATTCCAGGTCGTGGTCCTGTAGCGCAGCCAGTTCGCCAGGTAAATCGCCTTCACACCGTTCACTTCGCGCTTCCGACCGAACGGGCTCCCCTGCGCCGGCGTTTCGCCCGGTAACTCCTCAAGGCGCTTTTCCAGCCCCCAATCCGCGGTCAGTACAGTTAGCTCATGTCCTTTTTGCGCTAGTCCCTCCGCTAACGCTCTCACTTTTACCGGCGGTCCGCCAAATTCGAAAAATGGCGCGTAGCTCTGCGTTACGTTCAGGATTCGCATAGTTCGCGCAGAATCTTCCGCAAGGATTTGGCGAAGACATTGAAGCGAAACTCTCGTTCCACCCGCTCCCGCCCTCGCGCCCCCATCTGCTTGGCTTCGTCCGGATGGGCCAGCAGCGCGTCGATGGAAGTCGCCAGTTGTACCGGATCGCCATGCTGCACCAGGTAACCCGTTTCTCCATCCGCAATCACTTCCGGTGCTCCGCCGTGCGCGCCGCCAATCACCGGTTTGCCCCGCGCCATCGCTTCCAGATACACAAATCCAAATCCTTCGCCGCGGCTCGGCAGCGCGAACACTTCGGCCGCCGCATAACAGGCCGCAAGGTCCCCGTACGACAGATCAGTCAGGAAATGCACATGCCGCCGCACGCCGCTTTCTCGCGCAATCGCCTCGAGCCATTCGCGGTCATCGCCCGATCCCGCCAGCACCAGCTGCAAATCCGGCCAGCGCAACAGAAGCCTCGGGAT
>Ga0210409_10002777_pt1 | contig 20308 bp, 12 predicted proteins | sample IncBWH17MmetaG_FD_161649 | JGI IMG/M metagenome (GOLD analysis project Ga0210409, IMG submission 161649) | Forest soil microbial communities from Barre Woods Harvard Forest LTER site, Petersham, Massachusetts, United States - Inc-BW-H-17-M | ecosystem: Environmental > Terrestrial > Soil >...
AAACGTAGAAAGCTCCACGCGAGAAATTTTTTTGCGCCGAAACCACGATGGAGCGATTCAGCGATGGCCCAACGTCTACTTGCAGGCCTGTGTCGGGATCAATTTTCGCCAATTCCTGCGAATTGGCGGTTCGGCGCAGCGTCAAATTGAATTGATACTGCTTGATGTCTTTTGAGAATCGCAGCTGAATCGCGCGCGAAGGCGCCAACAACGATGGTTGCCCGCTGCCTGTTCCGATTCGTGGATCGCTGGTATGGAATGCTTCTCCGTAGCTGACGGCCACCGCCGGCAGAAAACCGTTCGCCTGGGGGAAAAGCGTGAGCGTGGCCTTGGGCAATGTGAGCGAAGCAAGCCGCTCAAACGAATTCTGAGGATTGATCAGATCCTGATTGTTCATCCAGACTTCTTCTTGCCGCATGCCCACATCGTAGTGAACGTATTCACCGATGCTTCCGTCCAGCGACACAAAGGGCTCAACAAACGAGAGAGTAAGATTGTTGCTGGTTAGCGGATGAAATATTCCTTCCGTGTCCACGTGCATCAAGTCCAGATTGCGCGGCGCGTCGCGGCGTAGATCCACTCCTGCCAGAAAAGACATCCAGGGGCCCACGTTCTGAATGTACAGCGCTTCGCCGCCGACGACGGTTCGCGTTTCACTTTGCTGAATCAGCCCAGCGCCGAAATCCGAGCGCAACGTGAGACTGTAGCCACGAAAGAATGCTGCGAAGTTAAATTGCTTTTGCTGATCCAGCTTCCAGCTATCGGAAGCTGCGGCCAGAAAGTTGCTTGTGCGCTCCATCTGCCGGTTATCAATCGTGTCACCAGGAACCGAGACATGGATGGGAATCAGCCCGGGTATGTCGGAGAACCCATAGTAGGCGATGCCGTAGAGCGTCAATTCGTGGTCACCGAACTTGAATTGCCGGTAGCCATTCAGTTTGTATTGCTGGCGGTGCTCCAAGCGGTCAAGAAACCCGTTGCCGTAGGCGGCTTCAAGGGCAATCCACGCGTTGGTCGTAGGCTTTGCCGGGCTCCAGCCTGCCATGAGATCGATGTCGCGATAGTCTCCCGTCAGCTGGACAAAATCATGGAAGCGTTGCCGCGGGAAGTAAGTCGCGGCCAGGTCCACGGAGTGGTTCCCTTCGCGCACGTTAAATGCACCACCGTCGACCGTGACTCCCTCGATGGCCGGAGGAATCAGAACGTTCGGATCGGCATACCCATTTCCATGAGCATTGGCTGGCAAATTGTTGGGGTAGAGAAAGTTGCCTACTTGGAAGAACTGAGCGATCGGCTCGCCGTGGTCCCCTGCGACGCCCGGCACAAAATATTGCGGCGCCTTGATGCCGCCCGACGCGGTCTCAATAGGCAATCCGGGAATGGAGATTGGCGCTCCGGGCCGGCCGGGATTCGCATCTAGCACCTGATCGTGGATGATGATGCTCTGCGCCGGATCAGGTGTAAGCGAGGAAGGAGCTGACGCAACAACGGTAATGGACTGCAAGGCGGAGACAATTTGTTGGAACTGGAGATTGATATCCTGCCGCTCCCCGAAAGCTATCGATACGTCGAAATTCCGCGTCACAAAGCCCGGAGATTCGGCAGTTATCTGGTATTCCCCTGGGTCGATGCCCTCCAGCTGAAAATTGCCCTTGTCGTCGGTGGCGGCCTGGCGAATCGCAGTCCCCGCGGAATTCACCAACTTGATGATTGCTCCCGCCACTGCCGCGCCCTTGGGGTCGAGGACCTTTCCGGAGATTTCAGCGGTCTCGGTGGCTGGCAAAACGCTCACGCAGGGAATAGCCGTCAAGAACAGGACAGTCCCTAATGCTAGCAGGCGGCGCATGAGAGAGGGCTCGAGAGCGTGGGCACACGCAATTGCACGTTCGTTGACAGGAGCGACCAAAATGAATGACCCAAGATTTATAGCACGGTTTCAGCAACGGACTGATCTTCCCGCAGTCTCTCCTTGGCCCTCGCCCGTACCGTCGGGTATCCTTCCACACTGACCCTTGGAACAGTGTGGCTAATCAGCGAGTAATCACTAGGGCGCAGAGGCTTTCCGGCCCTCTAAGGGTCTGATAGCGTGGATGAAACGGACCGAGCCGGGGTGTGTACCGGGGGAGCCACGCGTGCTCATGGAAAGCTTGGAAGGAGTGCTCGTGCAGATCGTAAGTGGTGGCGTGACGGACATGGGGCGCGTGCGTAGCAATAATGAGGATTCCTTCCGAATCGTCAATCCCCTGCACCTGTTTGTGCTATCCGATGGCATGGGCGGAGAAGCCCACGGCGAAGTAGCCAGCTCACTGGCGGTGGAAACAATCGTGAAGTATTGCAGCCAAACCAAAGACGATTCCGGCGTCACGCTGGTCGCCGAATCCCCGGATAACTGGTCCGACAAGACCAAGCATCTGCAGAACGCCGTGCGCGCCGCCAATCTGAGCATCTTTGAATCCGCGCAGAAGCACGCCGAACAGCGCGGTATGGGCGCAACGGTAACCGCCGCCTGGCTGAACGAGGGCAGGCTGAGCATTGCGCACGTCGGCGACTCTCGCGCTTACCTGCTTCGCAGCGGCAGCCTGCAGCAGCTGACCAACGATCATTCCCTGGTTGCAGAGCAGGTGCGTCGCGGGATCATCAGCCGGCAGCAGGCGGAAGAGAGTGAGATGCAAAGCGTGCTGTTGCGGGCGTTGGGCGCGCACAGCGACGTCGAGGTCGACGTCGACGAAACCGCTATCTATTCCGGCGATGTTCTTCTGCTGTGCTCCGACGGGCTTACCCGCATGGTCACGGAACCCGAAATCGCCGGCACGTTACAGGCGGAAACGAATCCTTCCGCCGCCGCGCAGAGATTGATCGATTTGGCCAACGACAACGGCGGCCTCGACAACATTACGGCCATCGTCGCTCGCTTCCAGGATGAGCCCAAGGGTTGGCTTTCCTGGCTGCGACGCGGCTCAGCGAAAAAGGATTAGACCTCCGCAGGGGGATTAAAGATATGGCGAAACTCAGCCTCATGTTCGAGAACAAAGTGGTGAAAGAAGTCCCCATCGGCAATCGCCCGGTCAGTATTGGCCGTTCGCCGGACAATGATATTCCCGTGGATAACCTCGCGGTGTCCACGTACCACGCTCGCGTGTACTACGAAGGCGGCCGGTTGGTGGTGGAAGACCTGGACAGCCTGAATGGCACATTCGTGAACGATCTGCGCATCGAGCGCGCGACGCTGCACGATGGCGACTCCATCTGGATCGGCAAGCACAGCATCAAGGTTGACACTTCCGGCGACGCGGCCATTCCCTGGGATACCGGACGCAAAGCCGCGGCTCCCAAAATCAATGAAACCATGGTGCTCGATACCAAGGTGCGCCGCGACATGCTGCAACAAGCCGCGGCCATGGGTGAACGCTCGCAGTTTTCTCCGGGGCGCATGAAGATGCCGACCCTGGTTGTTCTTTCTGGCCGGGTCAATCAGAAAGAATTCCTTCTCACCAACAAGCTCACGGTCATCGGCAAATCTCCCATGGCCACGGTGCGTTTGCGCGGATGGTTCAAGCCAAAAATGGCGGCACAGATTAACCAGCGCGACGACGGCTATTATCTGGGCACCGGAGACAGAGTTCCCGCCGTGAATGGCACGCCCATTTCCGGAACAGTTCGCCTCAACGACGGCGACATGATCGAAGTTTGCGGCGTTCGCCTTAACTTCATTATTCGCGAGTAGCTCGCACACCCGATGCCCAACCCGCCCGCAGGTGGTCCTCAGGAGAGAAACGCTTTCCGCGCGCGCGAACTTTTTACCTCCTGGTGGGAGCATCGCGCTTCTTTCTTCATCAGCGTGGGCATCACGCTTGCCGCGCTGCTCGTTTACTACTTCACGTTTCTGGGTGAACGACCCACGCCGCTCTTCAATTTTCTGCAGCGCCTGGAACTCGACACGCTGGATATGCGTTTCACGTACCGCCCGGCCAGCGCAACTCCGGCTGATTCGCGCATCGTGATCATCGATATTGATCAGCATTCGCAGGAAGTTCTGGGCCACTGGCCCTTTTCGCGTACGCACTTTGCGAAATTGCTGGATATTTTGAAGCAAGACGGCGCGAAAACGGTCGCCTTCGACATTACATTCAGCAAGCCGGATCAGAGCGGCGATGCGGTGCGCGAACTTTGGCGTGACATCGCGGCGCGAAAAACGAGCGGCGAGAAGGTCGACCCGCGCCTCGAAGCACAGGTGAAAGAGATTGTTGCGAAATTCGATGCCGACGACAAGTTCGCCGCATCCATCAAGAATTTTGGCGCCGTCGTTCTAGGCAGCTATTTTCTTTACACCGACGCGGACATGCGCGGCATGGATGACGCCACACTCGACAAGTATGCCGAACAGCTTAGTTTTTTCTCGTTTCCGCAGATTCGTCCGCTTGACCCACGCCCGGAGATGGGCCAGCGCGATCGGGTGAATTTGATTCGGGCCTTTGGCAATGAAAGCACCAGCTTGATTCCGCTTGGCGCTGAAGCGAATATCGCTGTGCTGGCCGACTCTCTTGGCGGGAACGCATCGTCCACAGGATTTTTCAACGCGCCACCCGACGAAGATGGCGTCGTTCGCCGCGCTACGCTGGTGCTTCCTTTCGGCCGCTCTAAGGAGCTGAAGGATTGGGACCTGTATGGTTCGCTCGCGGTGATGGCTACCGCTTCGTACCTGCGGCTGGGCGCGAATGATTTGATCCTGCAGTATGGCGAGCCGGGAGTCGCTGTCATCCAGCTTGGTCCCAACCTGCGAATCATTCCGAATAATGTGGGGATGAAAACCATTAACTATCGCGGGCCTGCCGGGACATTCCCGCACTACTCGATGACGGACGTAGTTCAAAACAAAATTGCGCCCGAAAAGTTTAATGGCAAGCTCGTTCTCGTGGGCGCCACGGCGACCGGCATCGGCGACTTGAAAACTACGCCATATGGAGGCACCAACTATCCCGGCGTCGAAATTCACGCCAACGTAATCGATAACATTTTGAATGAACGATTCCTGCAACACGGCCAGCATCAAGCCGAAATCGATGTCCTGCTGATTTTTCTGTTTGGGATCCCGCTGGGAATTGTACTGGCGCTCGTCTCCCCACGTTGGATGTGGTTCTGCCTTGCGCTACTAATTCCCTTCGCGGCTCTCAACTACTACGCGTTCGTGCATGGATCGTGGCTGAACTTCATCCTGCCCGCGAGCACGCTGACGGCCAACGTGATGCTCGTGTCGCTGTATCGCGCATTGGTGGAAGAAAAAGAGAAGCGCAAGGTGCGTTCCGCGTTCGGGCAATATCTGAGCCCGGAGGTGATTCGGCGTTTGCTGGTGAACCCATCTCTGGTGGAACCGCGCAAAACGGAGATTACTGTGATGTTCAGCGATATCCGCGGGTTTACGACCATCTCGGAAAACCTCGACGCGCAGGAACTCGCGCTGTTTCTGAACGGCTACCTTTCCGACATGACCAGGATCGTCTTCAACAATCGCGGCACGCTGGACAAATACATTGGCGATGCGGTGATGGCTTTTTGGGGCGCTCCGTACGAAGATTCGCGCCACGCCACCGATGCGTGCAACGCCGCGCTGGCGATGATGCGCCGCGTGTGCGAATTGCAGAAAAAGTGGGAAGCGGAAGGCAAGCCCAAACTGGATATCGGCATCGGGCTCAATTCCGGCGTGGCCAGCGTTGGGAATATGGGCTCCGCGCTGCGCTACGGCTACACTGCGCTGGGCGACACCGTGAACCTTTCCTCGCGTCTGGAAGGCTTGAACAAAGATTACGGCACGCACGTTTTGGTGAATGAGTCGACGTATGCCGCCGCCAAAGACGCCGGCTTTCTGTTTCGCGAGCTGGACGTCATTCGCGTGAAGGGAAAGCTGGAACCTGTAACCATCTACGAATTGATTGGCAAGCTCGCTGAAATGCAGCAAGACGGCGCATCCGCCGAGCATGCTTTGCTTTTGCAGGAATTCGCGGCTGCACGCGAACTCTATCTGCAACGCAAGTGGACTGAATCGCAAGACGCCTTCCAGTCGATCCTCGATCGCTGGCCCACCGACGGCCCTTCGCGCATGTATTGGAAGCGCTGCCAGGATTATCTGTTCGACGCGCCGCCTACTACCTGGGATGGCGTTTTCACCATGACACACAAGTAGCTCTGTGGCTACGGCGCGCGTGGCCTACTCTTCGCTTCGGTGGTTGACTCTTCTCGCTTGAGGCGCTCATAATCCTGCAACTACGGCGGAGGCACTGTTTGCATGTCGCTCCTGCATCGATCCGTGTTCGTTGCCATGTTTTCGCATCTCTGCCGTGAGTGTTCCCCGCCCTTCCAACCAACCTGGAGCATATTCCAATCTCATCCTGGGAAATTCAGTAAGGAGAGCAATCATGGCTGTGAACATGGATAAACTCAATTCCTTCCTCGGGCAATTCGTAGGTGATCTTGGCGCGGCGGTTCACGCGGGCATGGTAGTGATCGGCGAGAAACTGGGGCTTTACAAAGCGCTCGCCGCTGAACCTATGACTTCGGCTGAACTTGCAGCAAAAACAAAAACCGATGAACGCTACGTGCGCGAATGGCTGTCTTCGCAAGCCGCGGGTGGCTACATTACCTACGACGAAAAAACCGATAAGTTCAGCCTGACAGAAGAGCAGGCGTTCACCCTTGCCAACGAAGACTCGCCTGCCTATCTTCCGGGCGCTTTCCAACTGGCGCTCGGCGCTCTGAACGCGGTTCCACGCATCGCCGAGGCGTTCCGCACCGGAGCCGGCATGGGTTGGCACGAACACGATGACGGCGTGTTTCACGGCTGCGAGAAATTTTTTCGACCGGGCTATGCCGCGAATCTGGTCAGCACGTGGATTCCCGCGCTGCACGACGTGCAAGACAAGCTCGAATCCGGCGCGCGCGTCGCCGACGTGGGCTGCGGCAAAGGCGCGTCCACTTTGCTTTTGGCGAAAGCCTTCCCGAAATCAAAATTCTACGGCTTTGACTATCACGACAAATCCATTGAAGGAGCGAGAGAGACGGCCCGACGCGAAGGCTTGGCCGACCGTGTGACATTTGAAGTGGCCAAGGCCAAAGAATTTCCGGGGAAGGACTACGACTTCGTCGCGGTGTTTGACTGCTTGCACGACATGGGCGATCCCATCGGGGCGGCGAAGCACGTTCGTGAGTCGTTGAGCAAAGACGGCACCTGGATGATCGTGGAGCCGTTCGCCAACGATGAGCTGAAGGACAATCTAAATCCGGTTGGCCGCGTGTACTACTCTTTCTCCACGCTGCTCTGTACGCCCTGCTCGCGTTCTCAGGAAGTGGCGCTGTGCCTGGGGGCGCAATCAGGGGAAAAACGCATGCGTGAGGTGGTTGGCGCGGCGGGGTTCAGCCGTTTTCGACGGGCGACGGAGACTCCGTTCAATATTGTGTACGAGGCCCGGCCCTGAGTGGCCGCCAAGAGCGCCCACCTAATTCTCTCCTGGCAGGCTCAGAGCCTGTGTGAGAACTGCGAAAAGCGGCCCTCAGCGGCTAAAGCCGCGTTGAAGGCAAGCGCCTGTCACGGCACCACTAAAGTCGTGCCCTTCCGAATTGCAGGAGTTTTCACACGCACTCTTCGGTGGAAATCATCAAAAATAGTGATGGGCGTGATTAGCCTGCTGGTTGTTCACTCAAGGAATTTCAATAAGTTACCGCCAAGCTTCCAAGGCTACCCTCGGGCTGGGTCTCGTCTCGCGGGTCGTGCTCTGGCCTATCCGCGTACCCAAATACCCCCCTTTGTGAGTCTAATGAAAGGACATATAGTCAATACCCAATAGAAGCCGAGTTTTGCGCCGTTCCGCTTACGGCTGCGGCCTAAAAGGTCATCGTCTCTTTCTATGTGGATTGTACGTTTAGCGCTCGCCAGGCCATACACCTTCATTGTCATGGCCCTTGTCATCGTGCTCCTGACCCCGGTAGTGCTGCTGCGCACGCCGACGGACATTTTCCCGGACATCAATATCCCGGTGATCAGTCTGGTTTGGACCTATACCGGGCTGCAGCCGCAGGAAATGGAGCAGCGCATCACGTCGAACGTGGAGCGCGGCATTACCACGCTGGTGAACGACGTCGAGCACATTGAGTCGCAATCACTTAACGGCATCGCGGTCATCAAAGTATTCTTCCAGCCCGGAGCCAATATTCAGACCGCCCTGGCACAAAGCGCCGCCATCTCGCAGACCTTCTTGCGCTCCCTTCCTCCGGGCACGACGCCCCCGCTGGTGATCATCTACTCCGCGTCCACGGTTCCGGTGCTGCAGATCGGCTTAACCAGCGACCGCATGAGCGAGCAGCAAATCTTCGACTTCGGTAACAATTTCATCCGCGTGCAACTGGCCACCATTCAGGGCGCAGCGACTCCCTTTCCGTATGGGGGTAAGCAACGTCTGATTTCCGTGGACATCGATTCCGCGGCGCTGCAATCCAAGGGGCTCTCCCCCGTCGACGTCGTGAATGCGGTTAACGCGCAGAACCTGATTTTGCCCACGGGAACGGCCAAGATCGGCTCACTGGAATACAACGTGGAGATGAATGGCTCGCCCCGGTCGGTCACCGAACTGAACGATCTGCCGGTGAAGACCGTGAACGGTTCGACCATCTACATGCGGGAAGTGGCGCACATCCGCGACGGGTTCTCGCCGCAGACCAACGTGGTGCTAGCGAACGGGCAGCGCGGCGTGCTGATGAGCATCTACAAAACCGGGAATGCGTCGACGCTGACGATCGTCGATCGCGTCAAGCAGATGCTGAACGACTATCGCTCCAGTCTTCCCGAGGGACTGAACCTCACGACGTTTTTCGATCAATCGCTTTTCGTGCGCGCGGCCATTCAGGGCGTGCTGCGCGAAGCTCTGATCGCTGCGTGCCTCACCGCCATTATGATTTTGCTGTTTCTTGGGAACTGGAAGAGCACGCTGATTATCGCAATCTCGATTCCTCTGTCCATTCTGGTGAGCATTCTTTGCCTCAGCGCGCTCGGCGAGACGATCAACATCATGACGCTGGGCGGTCTGGCGCTTGCCGTCGGCATCCTGGTGGACGACGCCACGGTGGAAATTGAGAACATCAACCGCAACCTGGCCATGGGCAAGGAAACCATTCAGGCGATCCTCGATGGCGCACAGCAGATTGCCGTCCCCGCGTTCGTTTCGACACTGTGCATCTGTATTGTGTTCATCCCCATGTTCTTTCTGTCGGGAGTAGCGAAATTTCTGTTCGTTCCGCTGGCCGAAGCCGTCATCTTCGCGATGCTAGCGTCATACATGTGGTCGCGGACGATCGTGCCCACGATGGCGATGTACCTGCTGAGCGCGGAAGACGAGTATCAGGCGGATCAACACGCGGACGAAAAGATGGGCCTCTTCCGCCGGTACCAGCAGGGGTTCGAGCACGCGTTTGAGCGTTTCCGTGGGGGCTATCGCAGGGCTCTCGCGACAGCTCTGCATCATTCCGTGCTATTTGCTTTGCTGTTCCTGTGCTTCTGCGTGCTGTCTACGGGTCTGGTGTTTTTCCTGGGCCGCGACTTTTTCCCTAGCGTGGACGCTGGCCAGATTCGTCTGCACTTTCGAGCGCGAACCGGTCTGCGCATCGAGGAATCCGCAAAGCTCGCCGACCAGGTCAATGCAGAGATTCGCCGCACTATCCCGGAGAAGGAACTCGTCACCGTTCTGGACAACATCGGCTTGCCATATTCGGGCATCAATCTCACCTATAGCAACTCCGGAACCATCGGCACTTCCGATGGAGAAATTCTGGTGCAGTTGAAGCCGGAGCGTGGCAAGCCGACCGCCGAGTACATCAACGATCTTCGCAAGCGGCTCCCCGACGACTTTCCGGGTGTGCAGTTTTTCTTTCAGCCCGCCGATATCGTGACGCAGATTCTTAACTTTGGGACACCCGCGCCCATCGACGTTCAGATTACCGGCATGAATCAGGCGGGAAACTACGCGGCCGCGGTGAAGCTGGCCAATGAAATCCGGCACATTCCGGGCGCTGTCGACGTGCACGTGCAGCAGGCTTTCGACGGACCCACGTTGTACATGGACATCGACCGCACGCGCGCGCAGTACGTGGGCCTGCAGACCCGCGATATTGCGCAGAATGTTCTCGTATCGCTGTCGTCCAGCTTTCAGACTGCCCCTAGTTTCTGGCTGGATCCCAAGAATGGCGTGAGCTACAGCGTCGCGGTGCAAACGCCGCAATATAAGGTCGACAATCTGCAGGCGCTCGACAATACCCCAGTCACCGGCTCGCAACCTGGGGTAACGCCGCAAATTCTCGGCAACCTGGTTTCGACTTCTACTGTGGCGCGCCCCGCTTCGGTGTCGCATTATAATGTGCAATCGATGATCAACGTGTACGCTTCAGTCGACGGGCAGGATCTTGGTTCCGTGTCGAATGAAGTCATCCGGCTCGCCGCGCAAACAGAAAAAGGACTTCCGCGCGGCAGCCATCTGGTGATTCGCGGGCAGGTGCAGACGATGAAGAGTTCGTTTCTGGGGCTTGGCGTCGGCCTGGTGGGCGCGATCGTTCTCGCTTATCTGCTGATCGTGGTGAATTTCCAGTCGTGGCTTGATCCGTTCATCATCATCACCGCGCTTCCGGGAGCGTTGGCCGGGATTTGCTGGATGCTGCTCATCACCCACACGACGTTGAGCGTACCTTCGCTAACCGGCGCGATTATGTGCATGGGCGTGGCAACGGCAAACAGTATTTTGATGGTCTCGTTCGCGCGGGAGCAGATGAGCGAGGGCAAGAACCCTGTGGACGCCGCACTGGAGGCGGGTTTCGTGCGCATTCGTCCCGTGATTATGACGGCGCTGGCCATGATCATCGGCATGGTGCCGATGGCCATTGGGTTGGGAGAAGGTGGGGAGCAGAACGCCCCGCTGGGCCGTGCGGTGATTGGCGGGCTGCTCTTCGCGACTGTTGCAACGCTTTTCTTCGTGCCCTGTGTGTTCTCGATCATTCACGGGTATCTGGCGCGGCGGCGGTATCGCAACGCCTCTCCGCAAAGGGCAACGTCATGAGCAGGAATTCGCCGAAGCGGCCGTGGTCTTCCTATTTTTGCCTAAACGGCGAAAAGAGGTGCCATACTGAGGTTCGCGCTGCTCTTCCGGCTCGGGGAGTTCCCGCGGTTCGGGTCTGCTCGATTTCCGCGGGAAATACCTCCTCACTTTTTTGGAGCATGCCATTATGACTGCCGTTCCGACGCATACTGAACCGGGCTCAACTGACACTTCACAGAAGAGAAGTCCGATCTTTCCGGTCTTTTTCATCGCCATCGCGGCGCTGGTGATCATCGGCGCGTTTCTGATGTTTCAACGGCGCGCGCAATACCAGACTTTGGCCAAGGAAACGGAAATTTCCACGATTCCGACGGTTGCTGTGATTCGGCCGACCACAGAGCCCGGCGATGAGAGTCTGGTGCTGCCTGGAACGCTTCAGGCTTACGTGGAATCTCCGATTTATGCGCGGACGAACGGCTATCTGAAAAAGTGGTACTACGATATCGGATCGCGCGTGAACAAAGGCGCGCTGCTAGCCGAAATTGATGCTCCGGAACTTGACCAGCAACTCTCTCAATCCAAGGCCGATCTAGGAACGGCGCAAGCCAACGAAAATCTTTCGCAGATCACCGCGACGCGTTACACCGATCTGCTTAAGACCGATGGCGTCTCCCGCCAGGAAGTCGACAATGCCACTGGCGACCTGGCGGCTAAGCGCGCCACGGTGCAATCCTCCGCGGCGAATGTTCGCCGCCTGGAGGAACTCGAGTCCTTCAAGCGTGTGTTCGCGCCTTTCAGCGGAGTCATCACGCGGCGCAACGTGGATATCGGCACATTGATCAACGCCGGCAATGGTGGCACTTCGCAGCAGCTCTTCTATCTTGCGCAGACCGATCCCATCCGCGTTTTCGTCAACGTTCCTGAAACCTATTCTTCTCATATTCGTCCCGGCCTGGGCGCATATCTGGAACTCACGCAATACCCGGGCCGGAAATTCCAAGGCAAGGTGGTTCGTACCGCCGAAGCGATCGATCCCGCTGCGCGAACGCTTCTGACTGAGGTGGATGTTCCGAACAAATCGGGCGAACTGTTGCCTGGGGGTTATGCACAGGTTGTGTTGCAGGTGAAAACGCCGGGGGAGCGCGTGGTGGTTCCTGTCAACTCGCTGCTGTTCCGTTCCGAAGGTCTGCGCGCCGTGGTGGTTGGCCCCGACGATCGCGCGCATCTGCAACCGCTGGTCATTGGCCGCGACTACGGCAACACGCTGGAAGTGCTGAGCGGTCTGAAGCCCGATCAGTGGATCGTGCTGAATCCTCCCGACTCGTTAGAAGAGGGGCAGGTGGTGAAAGTCAAGCAGGTGGCGAACCCCACCGTCCCGCCGCCGGCAAACGCGCCTGCTAACAATCCGCAGAAGTCCGCCAGCTCAGCTGCCCCGCCGGAGAAAAAGCCCTGATGCGTTTTCCCTCGGACGACAAGGGTCGTGTTGGCTCGTGGCTTGCTGCGCTCATTGCGTGCGGCGCGCTGGCAGGCTGCACCGTTGGCCCGAACTACAAGCGCCCCTCCGCACCCGTGCCGGCGCAGTGGCAAGTGGCCGAACCGTTCCGCGAGGCCGCGCCCAAGGACGCCATTCCGAAAACTTCGTGGTGGACGGTTTTTCACGACGACGAACTGAACTCACTCGAAGACGAACTGCTCGCCGCGAATCAAACGCTTAAAGTTTCCATCGCGCACTATGATCAGGCTCGCGCCTCCGCGGCCGTGCAGAACGCTACGCTGTTCCCGACCGCCGGAGTGAATCCCACCATCGGCGCGCAACGCTACTCCGGTACGAGGCCGACAGGGTCCAGCTTTCCTCTGAGCGGAGCGATTACGCAGAACAATTACGCCCTGCCATTCACCATAAGCTACGAGGTGGATCTCTTCGGCAGGCGGCGCCGCACGATTGAAGCCGCACAAGCGTCCTTCCAGGCTTCCGCCGCCGACCTGGAAAATGTTCGCCTGATTCTGACCGCCGAACTTGCCGGGGACTACTTCACGCTGCGGCAGATCGATACGCAACTTGCTCTGTACGCACGCACTGTGGATACGCTGCAAAAAGGCCTGGACCTGGTGAATTCCCGGCACAATGGCGGGGTTGCCTCTGGTCTCGACGTGGCTCAGGAAGAAACGCTTCTGAACACCACGCAGACGCAGGCAATCCTGCTGCAGCAGCAGCGCAAACAATTTGAGGATGCTGTCGCGGTGCTGATTGGCAAGCCCGCTCCCGATTTCCATGTTCCGTCGCGCACGCTCTCCGCCGAGCCGCCCAACATCGACACTTCGCTTCCCTCGGATCTTCTCGAACGCCGCCCGGACATCGCCGAGGCAGAGCGCCAGATGGCTGTGACCAACGCGCAAATCGGAATCGCCAAAGCCGCTTATTATCCTTCGCTGGTTTTGTTCGGACAGGGTGGTTGGAATTCCGCCAACATCTCCGAATTATTCAATGCGGAGTCGGCCATATGGGCGGTAGGCGCCAATGTGGCGCAAACGATTTTCACTGGCGGCGCACGCCGCGCCCAGGTGCAATTCTCGCAGGCTGGCTATGACGCGACCGTTGCCAGTTATCGTGATACCGTGCTGAATTCTTTCCGCGAAGTTCAGGACAATATCTCCGGGCTGCAAATTCTGGAAACGGCGCGCAAATCCCAGGCGGAGGCCGTCGCGTCTTCCCGGAGACAACTGGACATTGCGAACTCGCGCTACGTCGGAGGGCTGGTGAGTTATCTCGACGTCGTCAGCGCGCAACAAAATCTCCTGATTAATGAGCAGGAAGCCGCGATAATTCAGGGCCAGCGGCTCATCACGGCTGTGCTTCTCGTCAAGGCGCTGGGAGGCGGGTGGGACGCCACGAGTCTCGCCGCCGTGCAGGTCAGGCCGAAACTCAGCGACATCGTCGCGCCGTAAAAGCGCCCGCCTCACAAGGCGGCCGCTACACCAACCGCTCCACGACGTGGCATGGCGATGTACGAAGATTTTCGTTGACACTACGAACCTCTTCGTAGTAGGCTCTGCCCCATGGTTACTCATCCAACGCAGAAACCCACGACCTCCGAACTGGAAATCCTGCAAATCCTCTGGGAGCGCGGCCCTTCCACGGTCCGCGACGTTCACCAGGCTCTGAATGAAAAGAGACCTCTGGGCTACACCACCGTCTTAAAGCTCATGCAGATCATGACCGCCAAAGGGACCGTCCGCCGCAACGAGGAACAGCGCGCGCACGTCTACGAGGCCGTGCAGCCCGCGGAAAGGACCAAGCGGCAACTGGCGCTCGATGTCCTGCAGCGCGTGTTTGACGGTTCTGCCAGCGAGTTGATGATGCATGCGCTTGCCGGCCACAAAGGTTCCAAGGCCGAAGTGGAGGAGTTGCGCCGACTGCTGAACGAATACGAAAGGAAGCTCCGATGAATCTCCTTGCGCATTTGCTCTCGCCCGAAACGATGCGGATCGTCGCGCTTACGCTTCTGCACTTCCTGTGGCAAGGCGCGGCCCTGGCTGCCGTGGCCTACGTCAGCCTGTCGCTGCTGCGAAGCTCCTCGGCGCGCTACGCTTTTTTGGTCGGGCTGCTCGTGTTGATGCTTGCCGCCCCCGTGGCTACCTTTTTTGTTCTGAATTCACAAGCCGCCGTGGCCGCTTCGACAAGCTCCGGTGCGCTGAACTCTGCTGTGGCTTCGGAAGCTTCGGCGCACGCCGTCGCAACCAAACATCAGCCAACGGCTTCTTCGCGAACCGCGCCTGATTATTTCTTTCTGCTGGTTGAATTGTGGTTTGCGGGTGTCGTGCTGTTTAGCCTGCGCTCTGCCGGAGGATTTTTCCTTGTGGTGCGACTGCGCCGCAAGGAATCGACGCCGGTTTCGCAGGATCTTTTGAATTTTTGCCAGGCGCTGCAAGGAAAAATGGACATCACACGGATGGTGCGTTACTGCGAATCGCTGCAATTGAGTGCCCCGGTTGTGGTGGGCTGGATTCGCCCGGTGGTGCTGCTTCCGGTGAGCGCGCTGACGGGTCTCGACGAAACGCAATTGCAGGCAGTGATTGCGCACGAACTGGCGCACATCCGGCGACTGGACGCATTCGTCAACCTGTTCCAGATTGCTGTGGAATCGCTGCTGTTCTACCACCCGGCGGTCTGGTGGCTTGGCAAACGCATCCGTGAAGAGCGCGAGAATTGCTGTGATGATGCAGCCGTTGCGGTGTGCGGAAGTCCGGTCACTTACGCTCAAGCTTTGGCACGTATGGCTGAATCGCGTGTCGCACCGCAATTGGTAATGGCTGCGAATCGCGGGCCTCTGGCCGCGCGCGTGGCTCGCCTTCTGGGAATCGATCATTCCAGCGGCGCACAGCGCGGGGCCAATCTTTCTGTTGGCGTGCTTTGCCTCTCCGCGGCGCTTCTTGCAGGTAGTGCCTTGATCGGCGCGGCGCACGTCGTGCATGCGCAAACACCACCGCGTCCTGAAGCTCCAGTAGCTCCCGCGCCTGCTGCGCCAGTTGTGGCAACTGTCCCTGCGCCGCGTGCGCCAGTGTCTCCTGTAACGGTGGATGTTCCGGTTAGCGTTCACGTTCCTGGTACGCTTGCTCCTGCGGCTCCAACCCCGACGCCTGTGCCTGCGCCCATTCCGGCGGTGACACCAACTCCCCCGGTGGCACCCAGCCTGTTGTTGCGGGTCACTCCGTATCTGGCACTCACCCCGCAGGCTACGCCACAACCGTCAGCACAGAGTTACATCGATGGGATGAAGTCCGCCGGGCTCGGCGATCTCACTGTCGATCAACTGATGGCGCTGAAGATTCAGGGCGTGACCCCCGAATACGTGAAGCAGATGCGCGACATTGGCCTGCATCCTGACGCCGACGAATTGATTGGCATGAAAGTGCAGGGAATTACTCCGGATTACGTTCGCGAAATGCGCAGCGCCACCGGGCAGCCTCTCGACGTCGACAGCCTCATCGGGCTGAAGGTTCAGGGCGTCACACCTGAATACATCAAGCAAATCCACGACCTGGGAATCAAGAGCGATGCCGACGGAATCATCGGCATGAAGGTCCAGGGTATTAGTCCTGAATACGTCCGCGAAATGCGCGCCACGACTGGTGAGCCTCTCGATGGCGATGCCCTGATCGGCCTGAAGGTCCAAGGCGTCACTCCCGAATACATCAAGCAACTCCACGACTTGGGCATCAAGAGCGATGCCGACGAAATCATCGGCATGAAAGTTCAAGGCATCACGCCGGATTACGTGAAGGGATTCAACGCGCTGGGCTTTCATCCGTCAGCCGATGAACTGATCGGCATGAAAGTTCAGGGCGTGGACGCGGCTTATCTGAAGGGGCTGCAGTCCGCCGGCTTCAAGGTGGATATCGACGACGCGATCAGCGCGAGAGTGCAGGGCGTCACGCCGGAATTCATTCAGAAGGTGCATAGCCACGGCTTCAAGGACCTAACGTTGGATCAACTGATTGCGCTGAAACGCTCCGGCGTTTTGGACGCCGAGAAGTAGGCTGGGAAGGAGACGCCATGAATCGCAGGGAAGGTTTGCTCGCTTATTTCCTGGTAACCGCCGCTTTGATCGGGGCGTTGATGTCGCGTGCCGCCGACACTCGCAAGGGCGATTGGACATTGCACAGCTCCGATGAGCCGGGCAAGGTGGAATTCGCGCTCATCCACAATCAGCACGGGTCCTCGTCGCATCATTCTTCGAGCTGGCCGCTGGCGGCATTTGTTGGGCTGGATATTTCCAAACCCGGTAAACAAGAAGTGAAATTCCACATCACGCGCGACGCCGGACGCTTCGATTGTGAAGGTTTCCTGGATACCGGCGATGGCGCCGGTGTATTTCAATTTTTCGCCGACGCCAAGTATGCGAACGAAATGAAAACGCTCGGCTTCACAGGCATCGACGACGACAAGCAATACACCATGGCGATCATGGACGTGAGCCTGAGCTTTGCGAGGGAGATGAAGGACCAGCACCTGCGCGGGCTCGATACCGACAAGCTGATCGAGTTCCGCATCTTCAATGTCGACTCCAAGTTCATTCAGGAGCTGCGTTCCGCGGGCCTGAGCGCCACTGATTGCGACAAGCTGGTGGCGTTCCGCATTCACGGCGTCACGCCAGAGATGGTTCGTTTCCTCCACCAGGATGGCTACCAGCCCGATGAAGATACGTTGATCGCCATGCGCATTCACGGCGCTACGCCCGAGTGGATTCAGCAACTACAGAAGGAAGGCTACGACCACGTGGACCTGCAGAAACTGATCGCATTCCGCATTCACGGCGTTTCGCCGGAGTTCATTGAGAAACTGCAGAGCCTGGGCTACAAGCACCCGGATCCCGATCAACTCGTGGCCATGCGCATACATGGCGTTACGCCCGAATACATCACCGGCCTGAAATCGCACGGCATGCAGAATCTGACCATCGACCAACTCGTCAGCCTGCGCATTCAGGGCATCGACTAACAGATTCCGCCGATCAGGCGGGAAAAGGCGATTCGATTTTAGTTCTTGGGCGGGCCTACTGGCGGTGGCGTCGGCCTAGTCAGCAGGTCGAGGTATTCCTTGTAGAACTTCGCTTTGTCGAGGTCGTCCTGTACTTCGACCAGTACTTCGCCCATTCCCGGTTGCTTGCCTTCGAGCCAGACTAGGGTGTTGCCGTAGCCGGCGCCGTGATCGACGTTCACATCGACATACAGCTTTTGCCACTTGGTGATGATGGATGGATCGAGCCACGCCACGGCTGCCAGTTCGTCCCAGAGGATGTTCGGCTCCGCGTATTTCGCCACATACTGCGCTGCGGGCGTCGGACTCTTGCGCACTTGCTCGATCAGCTCTTTTTCCATGCGCGTTTTCACGGAAATATCGACGGTAGTGAGTACTACGCGCGGCCAGCGGGCGTGCAGCACGGCGCTGGAGGCTTCGGGATCCATCCAGAAATTGAATTCGCGTGAAGGCGAGAGAGCGAATTCGGGATCGTCGCCTTGCGGATTGATAGCGCCGGCCATGACGATGAGTCCTTTGCTGAGTTCCGGGAAATGTGGATCGAGCGCGATGGCCAGGGCCAGATCGGTCATGGGCCCCGCGGCGTAAATCGTCACGTCGTGAGGGTATTTGCGGACCATGCGAACCAGGAAGTGCGCGGCATCTTCGTCGGAAGCTTTCGTGGTTGGCGTTCCTTCGGGCATCGGCGGGATTTCGTATGGTCCATGGACTTTGTATCCACGCGCGAAGTTCCACGCGCCTTGATAGACGACTTTGCCATGCAGCGTTTCCCACTTGGCAATGTATTCCTTGCTGTTGAGTAGGGGAAAGGTAGCGCCCGGAAGAACGGGAATATCCGGGCGGCCGATGATCTCCAGCAGGCGCAGGGTGTGCTGCACCTCTTCGTCACGCCAAGCGTCGCCCGTCAGGACGGTGATGCCCAAAACGTCGGTGTCCGGCGAATTCACTAGCACCAGAATTGCCTGCATGTCGGTTCCACCGGGGCCCGCAGCGTCCTGATCGACGATGACCTTGCGCTTGCCCTGCGCGGAAACGATGGATGCAAATGCCATCAACAGCGCGGCGGCACAGACTCGAAGAATGCTCTTCATGACCGATTTCCTCTCTCGTTTGCGGCAGAACCCCAATAACTTTAATACATGATCGTCTTTGTAAGGTGATGCGGCCAAGTGGTGGTGTGGAAATGCGTCCAGAGGCGCGCATCGACTTGCGGGATGAGCACTTGCGTGTCCGGTGAGCGAAGCTTGTTGATTTCCTCGCAAAGCAGCGCGGTGGAGTAGATGCAGTGAGCGCGAATCTCGATTTCCCGGCGGGAATCGCGCGGGATCAACTGGTAGGTGTTGATGGCCTGTTCCAGTTCCTTGGAGTAGCTGGTGATGCCGAGGAGGCGCAGGGCGACTGGAACGATGTAGTCGGCGAAGGCGGTCATTTTCTGGGGGTGGTCGAGGCGGAATTTCCCGGAGCTGTGCAGCGTGGAATAGAGCATCCAGATGCCGAGCTGCGCGAGTTTGTAGAATTTGATTTCGCGGCCATCGAGCATGCTCACGTCGTTGAAGCGCGGGAATTCCGCTGTCAGACGATCGATGAGGCCATTGCCGTTGTCGTAGAGCTCGGGCGAACAGGAGCGCACAAAATTGTGGAAGCGGCCGTCATATTTTTCTGCAAGGACCTTGCCGACCTGGTGGAGGGCGGCGAGTTTCTCGTGGAGCATGGGCATCTCGATGTTGCCCTGGAAGATCTTGTTGAGCTCGGCGCGAGTGAGGGTCGACAGATATTTGCCGTCGAGCATTGGGACGCCCCGGTCGATGGCACGCTTCAGGCAAGCGAATTCCGCCTCCGAGTCGGACCACTGCCGGGCTGCGTAGTCCACCTGGAATTTCGTGCGGGTATCGAAGTTGGTGAAGGCGGTGTCGATGGAATCGGCGACCATGATGAAATCGATGGCTTCGTTGGGATCGCCCTTTCCCACACCGAATGGCAGGGTGAATTCCGGCATGGGCAGTTCTTCGTAAGCCATCCACGAAGCTACTTCGACGATCTTGTCGTAGTGCGTGTGGACGTCACGGGAAGATTCAATCGCGTAATGCAAGCTTTCGAGTACGGGACTGCCGATCGGTTTTGGCCAGTGCATAGTGTCCGGCACGCCCGGAGTCCCGATGCGGCCGAGGAAAAGTTAGCACGAATTACCGGGAACGCGGCAAATGTTCCTGCGAGTGCCTTGAGGAAATGCCGCCGCCGTTGGGCCGATTGTTCCACTGGAACCGGGCGCGCAGTGCGCCGCGCCGCTCACTTTCCTTGAATACGAGAAACGAACAACTCCAAAAACTTTTCTGCGTTAACCTCGGTGCAGACCTTGGCGTTCGGCTCAACTTTTTCGAGGCCCTCGACGATGTAGCGGTCGCCATCGGGAAAGTGGTGCAAGACATTTTTCTCGATGGCGTTGCGGCGATTGGCAACCGTCTGGCCACGGGTGAATTCTCCGCGCGTCTCGACATCCACGTGCATCAGCGCAGCTGTGACGATGCTGGCATCGATGGCTACACCGACCGCGAGCGGGTCGTACATGGGCGTGCCAGAATCGCCGAACTTCTCGCCGAGCTGGATGAGAAACTCGGCGACCTTGTAGATGAAATCGCTGACGGGGCCGTGTGTCTTGCCGAGTTGCGCGAGATGTTTGCGAGACAGCAGAGTTTTGTCGCCGACG
>Ga0210409_10002778_pt1 | contig 20299 bp, 30 predicted proteins | sample IncBWH17MmetaG_FD_161649 | JGI IMG/M metagenome (GOLD analysis project Ga0210409, IMG submission 161649) | Forest soil microbial communities from Barre Woods Harvard Forest LTER site, Petersham, Massachusetts, United States - Inc-BW-H-17-M | ecosystem: Environmental > Terrestrial > Soil >...
AGCTGGGCCGTAAAGATGTCTGCCCCCATGGAAACGGCCTCGTGTTAAGAAGTGCCGAGGAACGACGGGAAAAAGGCCTGCGTCTGTTGAGCGAAGCGGAACTGGGTCCAATATACCAAGTCTCCAGTGTTTACGAGAGAGATCGCAAGCTATTGGAGTTTTTTGATCAGAAGGGCATTCGCCCCGGCGCCCTCCTCAGGGTCCGGGCCCGAAATTACGACGGCACCCTCTCCTTAGCCGTTGAAAAGAGAAGCATCGAGCTCGGCGGTCAGGCGGCGAGCAAAATCTGGGTCAAGAAATCCTAATACTTTAATTAACTGTAGTTAACATCTGATGGTATACTTCGCTATCCGGTGAGGCGCCCGCTGTCCACACTCGGGAAGTAGCACATGAGATTGCTCGCTTCAAAGCTCGTAGGGTGTGACTGGTGGTGCGCCCGGTGCCCGACCGTCGCTCTTGTTCTGGTGATCGCCCTGTCCATTTTCCCGACAAAAGCCTTGGCACAAGGCGAGACCACTAGCGCCATCGTTGGCCAAGTGACGGATGTGACCAACGCCGTTGTGCCGGATGTCACGGTAACGATCACGAATCACGAGACCGGCTTAAAGCGTAGTGCCAAGACCGATGGTGCAGGCCGGTTCAACTTCCCACAGCTAAAGCCGGGCACCTACTCGGTACAAGCGGAAGCACAGGGATTCGAGGCGAAGCGAAATGACAATGTCGTTTCAGGGCTGGGCCAGAAGCAGAAGGTGGATTTCGTGCTGAAAGTGGCTCAAGCGAGCGAAACTGTGGAAGTGAATTCGGAATCGCCCCTGATCAATGCGGAAGATGCCAATACATCCACAACTCTAACCGGGCCAGCCCTCGAGAACCTTCCAAATCCCGGTGGTGATATGACCTACCCCTTGCAGTTTGCCGCCGGGGCCCTCATCAATACAGCGGGAAGCGGCAACGATTTTGTCGGAGGCACCAACGGCTACGGCAATGTCGAGTTCAACGGACTGCCCGCCCTCTCCAACGGCTATATCGTCGATGGGCTGGAAACCAATGATCCGCTTACCAACCTCAATAGCGGCCTCGCAACCAACCTCGTGCTGGGGCTCAATTCGATCTCGGAGGTGACCGTCAATACGCTCTCCTATGCCGTCGATCTGGGTCGTTATGGAGCGTCACAGGTCAACTACGTCACCAAGTCTGGTGCAAATCAGTTTCACGGGAATCTCTACGAGCTGTGGAATGGTTCGATCCTGAATGCAGCGGACTACTTTACCGATGCCACCCCCGGCAATCACAAACCACGATCCAACGTGAACCACTTTGGGGGCAGTGTGGGTGGGCCGATTGTCCATGACAAACTGTTCTTCTTCTTCGATAGCGAATGGGTCCGGATATCCCTGCCCATTGTTACAGCGACCACCGTTCCGAGCACCGCGTTTCAGCACTATGTGTTGCAGCAACTTCCGCTAGGCGGAGCCGACTCCGTTTCCGGATCAAAGTATCCGCCAGCTCCGCAACTGGTCCCGTTCTATCAAAAGATGTTTTCGCTGTACGGAAACACGGCCGGTACAGCACTGGCGGTACTCGGGTGTCCGTTCGATTTTGGCGGCGGTCCACCCGCCATTGCGAATGATGGAAACGGCTGCGCAAGCCGGCATAGCGTTTCCCATTCGAGCGCCGATCATGAACAAGTACAGACAGCTCGAATCGATTACAACATCAATGAGAGAGATACCACGTGGTTTCGCTTTCAGACTGACAATGGACTCCAGGCGGCCTACACCGATCCCATCAATCCCTTGTTTAACGCTCTTTCTCCTCAGCCCCTTTACTCTTTTGCTGCAGGATATACGCACGTCTTTTCACAAAATCTTGTGAATTACTTCAACCCGGCATTCTCGTGGTATGAGAGCCTGTTCGGGCCAAGCGACTTCCGGAAGACGCTCTCGGCGTTTCCGATTGTGCTCGAAGGCAGTGGCGCAAATGCGCCGTTCACCACGGTCGGAGGGCTTGATAATACGTGGGTCCAAGGGAGGCGCGCCTCCCGGTTCTTTATCAATGACAATCTCGCATGGAGCCACGGGGATCACGAACTGAGATTCGGCACGAACACCCGAATGTTCCGCCTCAATGATTATGATTTCGGTCAGGGGACAGTGCCCACGGTGACGTACACCACCCTGCCGCAGTTCATCTATGGGATGGCGTCGACTGCAACCAAGGTCTTCCCGACCGCGTCCAACGAACCGTTCAATTTCCTCAATCTCGATTTGTATGCGCAGGACACCTGGAGGGTCACTCCGAAACTTACCTGGACGTTCGGTGTGCGCGATACTTTCAACTCCAATCCTCTCAATCCACATCAGCACGTTGGCCGCCTACGGGGCGCTTTCAGCACCATTTCGCACGACATCAATCAGCCACTCAATACCGCGATTCAGACGAAGCTCGGCAATCTGTTTTCCTCGACGCCCGTTGCAATCCTTCAACCCAGAACCGCAATCGCGTGGCAGTTCGAACCAAACACTGTGTTCCGCACCGGGTTCGGAATCTTCAGTGACATCATGCCGGGCAGCATCGCTGACCTGATCGGTACCAATCCGCCTTACGTCAGGACTTTTCAGGGTGGACTCCTGGGCACGGTGGGCGGCACAGCCATCGCGCCGGGAGTGCCCAACAGTGCAGTGGACGCAACCGTAGCTGCAGACCAGAGCTTCGGAGCGGGATTCCAGCAGGGGCAACTCTCATGTGCTTCGCCTCTTGCCGACGGTCGAACCTGCCTTCCGCCCGTAGCTATTACAGCGGTGCCGGGAGGTAAGCTGCATGCGCCCTACTTCATGCAATGGAGCTTGGGAGTTGAGCATCAATTTGGATCGACGGTGAGCTTGCAAGCACAATACGTCGGTACTCGCGCAGTCAATCAGCCCTACCTCACCCAGGTGAATGGCTACCAAACGGTATGTCAAGGCTGCTTCGCGCCATTTCCCTACATGCAGCCAACCGATCCCAGGTTTGCCTCGGTGACACAGTTTGCCACGGGTGCAAACAGTCACTACAACGGCCTTCAACTCACCGCCATGAAGCGTCTCGGGCATGGTCTCGAGGGACAGATCAACTACACCTGGAGCCACTGCCTGGATACGGTCTCGAACGGAGGATTCCTCCAGTTCTCGGCAGGGGGGATTCTCTCGCCCTTGCCCGGAAACCTAACACGCGATTACGGTCCTTGCGACTATGACATCCGGCACAATCTCAACGCACAGTACGTGTATGAGGTTCCGAGCAGGGTGCGGAATGAATGGTTGGGACGTCTGTTGAACGGATGGCAAATCTCAGGGACGATGTTCTGGCATAGCGGCGTTCCGTTCTCAGTCCTGAGCACGCCGTATTCGGCGAACGGCAATGGCATCGTCCAAGGCAGTGGACCTCAGTTCGCAAGCCTTGTGCCAGGGGCGGATCCCTACTGTCGTCACTGCAGCATTCCGGGCGTCACACAACCTGGGACTGTGCAGTGGCTGAACCCTGATGCCTTCGTTTCCACAGTGAATCCGAGTACAGGGGCTTGTCTCGGGGGAGACAGTCCGGCCCACTGCCAATTTGGCAACTCCCGCAGGAACCAGTTCCGTGGTCCCCAATTCCTCTGGTCTGACATGTATCTGACAAAACGAATCCCACTTCACGAAAGACTCGCCATGAGGTTGGAGGTACAGTTCTTCAATATCTTCAATCATCCCAACTTTGGACTGCCCAGCCTGGTGCTGGCCGGCGTTCCGGGGAACTCGTCGACGCAAACAGGATTTGGAGCCCTCACCTATACGACATCTACGCCCACTGGCTTGCTCGGCGTGGGCTTGGGTGGCGATAGCAGCCCACGCATGATTGCCGTGCAAGTCAAACTGGAATTCTGAGCAAGGGGTCCCTTTGAACGGCTTGGTTGATTCTCCGAGAGCGTACCGATGAGAAGGACGGATGAACACACGGAAAGCGCCGCTCCGGCCAGTTCCCGCAGATCAGCCGCGAACAACCACCTATCTTTGGAGGACGTGCACGGTTCCGTCGAGGTACCGCATCACCAGGCCGGTTTCTGGGAGCAGTGGCGGGCTTTCGTCGGCCCGGCGATTTTGGTCAGCGTCGGCTACATGGACCCCGGCAACTGGGGGACGGACCTGCAAGGCGGTGCACAATTCAAATACGGGCTCTTGTGGGTGGTCGGACTAGCCAGCCTGATGGCGATCTTCATGCAAGTAATTTCCGCCCGCTTGGGCGTGGTGACCGGGAAGGACCTCGCCCAATGCTGCCGCGACTGGTATCCCACGTGGACTCGTTGGCCCAACTGGCTGATGAGCGAGGTGGCCATCGGCGCCTGCGACTTGGCGGAAGTGCTCGGGAGTGCTGTCGCCCTCAACTTGTTGTTCCATATCCCGCTGCTCTGGGCCGTCATCATCACAGGCTTGGACGTGCTACTGCTCTTGGCCTTGCAACGGTTCGGGATGCGCACCATCGAGGCCGTAGTCCTGCTGTTGATCGCGACCATCGGGGTGTGCTACTTCATCGAGATTTTCGTTCTGCCGCAGACCCAGCCCAGCTTTCTGGAAATGGGGCGGGCGCTGATTTCGCCCCACTTTCGTCAAGCCGGGATCTTATACCTCGCCATCGGTATCATCGGCGCGACCGTGATGCCGCACAACTTGTATCTGCACTCGGCCCTGGTGCAGAGCCGCAAGCTGCAGAAGGACGAACCCTCCATCCGGAGCGCGATCCGCTTCAACACCATTGACTCAATCGTGGCCCTGACCATCGCCTTCTTCGTCAACGCGGCGATTCTGGTACTCGCGGCGACGGTGTTCTTCGGGAAAGAAAGCGTGGTCGCATCGGGCGGGCAGGTGGTCAAGTTTAGTGCCGACAGTGATTGGATTCGGGTCGCTTACTTAACTTTGGCGCCGCTGTTAGGGACGGCCGCTGCGAGCACGCTGTTTGCGGTGGCGCTCCTTGCGAGCGGCCAGAGTAGCACCATCACGGGCACGCTCGCCGGGCAAGTCGTGATGGAGGGCTTCATGCATTGGCGAATCAAACCTTGGGTCCGGCGACTCATCACCCGCACGCTCGCGATTCTGCCAGCGGTCTTCATTATCGGCCTGCGAGGCGACAGCAGCGTTACCGATCTTCTAACCCTCAGTCAAGTAGTATTGGCGCTGCAGCTTCCGTTCGCCATGTTCCCGCTCCTTCATTTCACGAGTTCCCGCAAGCGGATGGGGACTTGGAAGAACGGTTGGTTCCTGCTGATTGCCGGTTGGGGCAGTGCTACTCTGATCACCGCGATGGACATTTACGGCGTACCGGATTCGCTCAAAGCTGCGTGGCAGGTCATCGCTGGCGGATGATGCCGGAACGATAAGAACCAACAGAAACGGACACCTATGTACGACACCATTTTGGTGACGTTGGACGGTACGCCCTCTGACCGGGCGATTATCGAACATGTAAAGCAGCTCGCAAAGCTTGCGCAGAGTTATTTGGTGCTGCTTCACGTGGCCGATGGATGGGCGGCCAGAACCTATGGCCCGGACGCGGTCAGTTCGGAGATCGCCGAAGACACTGCTTATTTGGAAAGAGTTCGGACTGAGTTTCAATCCATCGGCATTCCCACAGAGGCGGAGCTGGCATACGGCGAACCCGCCGATCAAATCATCAAATGGGTCGAGCAGAAGCGATGTGATTTGGTGGCCATGAGCACGCATGGGCACCGCTTTCTGGCCGACCTATTTCTGGGCGCCACTGCCACTCGGGTCCGGCACAGTATTGGTGTGCCTGTTCTTCTTCTCAGAGCGAAGTAAAGTCTTGGGCCAATCAGGGATGTCTATGCGAGCGGTTCCGAAACTAATTTCCGTGAGCGCAAGAAAGCATTCTTTGGGACCTGGCCGCGCTGTACTCCTTGGACAGAGCATTGCTTCAGCGTTGCGTCTGGAGTTCCAGCATGGTTAAGCCCACCCCCCGCGGCTACAGGTGCTCCAGCGTCGTCCAGCGAAATATTTTCATGGTGTTCTCTCATCTGGATCACTCCGCCGCGAACGAAGCCTTACCATGGGCATTGCCTGCCGTCCTGAGAGTGTGCAATTTAGACCAGACAGCTGGTTTGGTACTGCCGTAGACTGCTTTCCATCTTAAGGAACGAAGGATGTGAAGGAGCGGGTTCTCTCTTTGCTCCTCTGGTGACGCGGTAGCAGTGGAATATCTGACCCCATTGTCTGCGGCTGCGCCACCTCTCGATCAGTGGGCATCCCCGCGCCACACTTGCGCCGTCTCGTCGCTGCGATCTGAAATCCGCCGGTAGACGATCGGAGATGCTAGTCACTCCGGCAGATCACCGTCCGAGGTGATCCGTGGTCTTGTACAGGGTATGCGCATGGCCTTCTACTGGAGTCAGAGACAATCCCATGGAAAGCTTGGAAACCCTGTTTTTGGTATACCTGCTGGCCTTGGGGGCACTGGGTTGGCTCTACTGGATGGTCAACGAATTTAGCTAAACCGTCATCCCCCGGATGCAAGGCTACTGACAACTGGCCTGCCGATGTCCGTTTTGCTCACGCTCATCACCTCAAACCACGGAATGAGGGGTCCCAGCCCTTCCAAAATCCCGTCAGCGCGCCATCCAGCGTTGCCTACAGCGGTGCGTCTTGACCCCCAGCAGGGGTAAGCACCACCCAGATGGGCTTATTGATTCTGTTCCTAACCATCTCAGGAAATTGCCGTCGATTGCCCCGGATGCTCAGGACGAGCTTGTCAAAAAAGGCGCGACGGTTCAGGGTGCGATCGAACACTCCGGTACCCCACCCACGCTTTTTCCCGTCGCCTCCAAGACCTTCTGCGCGGGCGCTGGTAGCAATACCTTGTCCGTGCTTTGGGGCAGATTCCATTCTCCAAGGGCTTCGGCTGAGCAGCTTACGAGGAACAGCAGAGAAGCGAAACCTGCTAAATGCTTAAAAAAGCGAAACTCCGATGGAATTGTCCATCTTTGAAAACGCATTCTTATGCTCACGCACGACACCTGCTAATCCCTGATTGTAAGCAGGATTTCTTGCGATACGGCATTACTGCCATAATGTCGATCCGGCATCCCGTCCTGAAACAACCGTTGAGCAAAGCTGCATCAATAGCTGTCGGGCTATCATGTTGGCGGTGGCAGCAACGGAGGTCAGCATGCGTCGAGAACGGGCATTGAAGACTGTGTTGGTCGTGGTGGGATTGTTGTTTACGGCGGGAGTTGTTCCGCTGACAATGTCTTTCTCGCGAGAGCCTGCGGTGCCAATGATAATGAGCATCTATGTCACACTCGGAATTTTCTTGCTGCTGGCGATGCGTGACCCAGCGGCGAACCGCAGCCTGATCGCCTTCGGCGGATGGACAAATCTTGCGCATGCTGGAGTAATGGCAGCGCAGGAATACCGGAATGTGATCGAGCGCCGGGAACTCGCGGGAGTGGTTGTGTTCGCAATCGTCGGTGTAATGCTGGTCGCACTGGCTCCAGCAGAGCAGCCTGTCGAGCGAGCTTCGGCGATCACCGCCTAGATTCCCGGTTGGAGAGTGCTGCCAAACTGATGAGCAAAATCTGCCGCATGCTCGGCTGTACGGCTGCATACAATGAATCGCAATGATTGCCTTAGCAAAGTGTCTATTTCATCGCCTTCAGATCTGATGCGGACCATCTGGAAATCGTTTCTGGTGGAACATCGGAAACCTTGAGGGCCAGCGTCGCGTATCCGGGCGAGGGGATGTCGGAGTGCATCTCTCCAGCTGGCGAAAAAGCGATCACTGCGGCAGGCCCATTCGTTTGAGCAGGTCAATATAGCGCGGATCAGAGTGAAAGGGCTCAAAAAACTCTTCGTCCTTTATGTACTCCAGGCGCCCCGACCGCTCCGCGTATGCCTTTTCCAGCCACTCGAAGGTATGGTCGCGGTCTCCCATCCGCCCGTAGTTAACCGCGATCTCGTAGGGGGAGACGTACTCGCGTTTCGACCTGTCTTTCAGTTCCTCGATCAACGCTGTGCACGCCCCCGTCAGCTTCGCCTTCCGATATCCGGCAGTGAATGCGTCAGCCCATTCCGGACGCCCGCTTTTCTTCATTGCCATGGCCGCATCAGTCACGTATGCGTCCTGGTTACCCAGATGCCAGTACACGCTGGCGCGGGTTCCATAGTAGACGGGAAATTCCGGATTGGCGGCAATAAGCCGGTTCGACTCCGCCATGGCTTCGTCATAACGGTGCATGTCATTCAGGATCCCCGCATGATTCGCGTTAATCTGGGGAGAAGCTGGATCGAGCGCCAGAGCCTTCTCATTCTCAACCAATGCCTCCTGGAATCGACCAAGGTTCTGTAGCAGGGTCGAGTACCAGTGGTGGGATGTGGCGTCGTTCGGGTTCAATCCAATCGCCTTGCGATACTCGGCTTCCGCTCCCGCCCAGTCCCAATCCGCCTGCTCCTTCAGGACCGCAAGTGCGGCATGCGGCTCGGCCAGCGTGGGGTCGAGTTCGATCGCTCGTCGCGCTGCGCTGCGGATATTGGGCGAGGCCTGGTCATTGGAAATCCATCCGCGATCGAAGAGAAGTATGTACGCAGCTGACAATCCGGCATAGGCCTGGGCGTAATGCGGATCCTTGGCAACCGCCTGGTTGAATTGATCTAAGGCCTTGTAAAGGCTCTCGCGCGTGCGTTGCTCCAGGTAGAATCGTCCTTTCACATAGAGCTGGTAGGCCTCGGCACTCTCGGTGGCATGCTTCTTCTCTTCGCCACTTACCTTCATCCGCAACTGGCCGGAAATGTCAGAGGCTATGTCATCTTGCACGGTAACGATGTCGGAGGCTTTGCGCTGGTACTGCTCGCCCCAGATCTGCGAGCCGTTGCTCACATCCACCATCTCAGCTTCCACATTGAGCGTTTCCCCGTGTTGGGTAAGGCGGCCCACAACTACAGCTCCCACCTTCAGATCGTGCCCGATCTGCAGCGGATCCTGCTGTTTCCGGTAACGGAAAACCGTAGTGTGGGCCATCACCCGCAGCCGCGGCAGCCGCGATAGATGGTTGATCACTCCATCTGTGATGCCGTCCGCGAGATAGTCCATTTCTGAGTTGGAAGTAGCGTTGACAAGCGGCAACACAGCGACGGAATCAATCGCACTCGGAATTCGGTGCAGAAAGTAATATCCGCCCGCTGCCATCGCTGCGAGGACAAGTGCAACGACGACTGCAACTGAGGCCCATGGTTTCCGTCGGGCCGGCTCGCCAGCGTCCACACTGGAACCGGAGGGTCGAGCGGCAACCGTTCCACTCGCCGGCGTGACAGGGACCGCTGCACTTGACGCTGCTAGGATGGTCCCCGAACTTGCGGAAGTTTCTGAGACCGGCTTTCCAACGCTGCTCACGGGAAGGCCTGGCTGTGCAGCCTCCGCTACTGGGCTGCGGCTGGAATCGGTGTTCCTCTTCAGGCGCTGAAGTTCAGCCCGCATTTCCGAAGCATGCTGGTAGCGCAATTCGCGGTCTTTTTCCAGCGCCCGGTTGATGATCCGTTCCAGTTCTTGCGGTAGATCCGGATTCAGCCGAACCGGAGCGGCCGGGACACGGTTAAGAATGGCGTCGAAAATCATCGCTGTGCTGTCCCCGCGAAATGGCAACGCGCCTGTAGCCATCTCATATAGAACTGCGCCAAAGGAGAATAAATCCGTGCGTGCGTCCAACTCCCTGGTCCGTGCCTGTTCCGGTGACATGTAGGCAACGGTTCCCAAAGCCGCGCCCGGACTAGTCAGGTGCTCCGCACTAACTCCAGCGGTCGGCTCGCCGATGACTCCCGCTGCCTCCGCTACCCGGCTACCCACTTGCGTCACCTTCGCCAGCCCGAAATCCAGAATCTTGGCGTGGCCACGTCTGGTCACGAAGATGTTCGCGGGCTTGATGTCGCGATGCACAATGCCTTCACTGTGTGCCGCGTCCAAAGCATCGGCAATCTCAATGGCCAGCGCCAGCAATGTCTCGATCTCCAGCGGCCACCCCGCGATCCGGTACTTCAGCGTCAGACCGTCCAAAAACTCCATGGCGATGAAGGCTTCGCCGTGCTGGTCGTCAATTTCGTAGATCGTGCAGATGTTGGGATGATTCAGTGCAGAGGCTGCCTTGGCTTCGCGCTGAAACCGGCTAAGGGCTTGCGGGTCTTTAGCTACATCGTCGGGTAGGAACTTGAGGGCAACAAAGCGACCGAGCTTCACATCCTCGGCTTTGTAGACCACACCCATTCCGCCGCCGCCCAGCTTCTCTACGATGCGGTAGTGCGAGATGGTCTGGCCGATCATGCGCAAGCATGCTATGGCGGAAGCGTACGCAAGTCAATGAAGGCCATGGAGTTGGTTATTCCAGAAGAGTTGTTGGCGGAACATCGCGTCTCTGACAATGTCGGCGGTGTCAAGCACTTTTCGGGCACACTTCAGCGAGCACTCTTAGAAGAGCGCCATTTCGCTGTCGTGGATGGTTTGCCTTTTCCAACCTAGGCCCGCTTGTAATCTCTCAGGTCAGGAACTCGGTCCGACCCATGCATCTCTTCGGTCACAACCTCGATCATGATTACTAGAGGAAGATTCATGGGGGTAGCTGCCGTAGAGTGTGCAATTCTGACCAGACAGCAGAACTGGCACTGCCGTAGACTGTTTTTCCATCTTAAGGAACGAAGGATGTGAAGGAGCGGGTTCTCTCTTTGCTCCTATGGTGGCGCGGTAGCAGTAGAAGACCCTCTGACCCCATTGTCTGCGGCTGCGCCACCTCTCGATCAGCGGGTTCATCCACGTCCCGGCAGATGCGGAACGGCTATGAATCGCATTAAGGCCAGCCCATGACCGAAGTGGAGTACCCCCTAAGCGAGTTTCAACAACGTGAGTGCGTATGGTGCAAAAACCATGCCACGCAGGAAGCAGTCCTGAGCCGGGGCAACGTGACGACCATCTTCCGGTGCTGCGATGACCCGGCGTGCATATGGCGGTCGGGAGAAATGTGCGAGACCACGGTGGGAGCCGCATGAGGGTCCCAGCTCTTCCTAAATCCTCCGGCGCGTCCCCCAGCGTTGCCTCAGCGGTGCGTTTGGGGTTCCAGCGGGGGTCAGCACCACCCAGAGTCTTCTTATCTCAGAGTCTCCCGATGATTTCGCCGATAACGAACCTTACGGGAGCGCAATGTTAGCTATGTGTTGGCAGGGAAGTTACCGCTCTGGGCAATGTGGTTTGCGCTCGATCCATCGAATCCTGCCTCCTTGGTCGATTTCAATCGCATCAATCTTGCCGCCGACATCACTCCGAGGGGTGTGATACTTGATGGTCATCTTAGCGAACCAAATTGCCATGTCGACATCTTGATCCTCTCCCTTGTGTTGGGACGTACTCGCCTCCCACTCTGACCACTCCTTCTGCGCTCGATCGCTTCTGCGATCTAGGAATTCTCGCCAGATGTCTCCCTTCCCGAGCACCACGTCCGAAAGCTGAGCAGGATTTTGTCTGATGTTCCTGTACTCCACCTCCGCGTGGGCGATGATACGCGTGGAGTAGGTAACAGCCACAGTATAGGCGGACAAACTGCCATTGCGGAGCGTACCGGCAAGAAGCGCGTTCGCTATGTGCGGGTTGGGTAGACTTTCGTACAGTTCTCGATTCTGGATGATATCCCTGTTGAGTTTCTCTACCTCCAATCTCCCCAGCGATGCGCGATTTGCGAAACAGGGTCGTCGGTGGGCGATGGCTGGGTGAACGTTTCATGGGAAATACGACTGGCCTCTTCCATCGGGTCCCAGCTCTCCTGCTTGGATGCCACGTCTCTCTTCAACAGGCCTGCGAGCGCGATGATGACTCTCTTGTCGGGGGCTGAAATCTTGCAGGCATCGTCATCGTAGCCGTCTCGCTTTCCGAGCCAGACTGTTCTGCTGTCAGCTGCGAGAGCAATCTTAGTTGGATGGTTAATGACGACGATGATCGTCCCAGTCTTAATTTCGCCGGACTCTGTGGAAAACATGGGATACACGATCATTAGGGCGACGACGAGGGTCCTCACTCTACGGCTGCTCACAAGTGGCCTCAACAGGCCAAGACTACACTACGGCGATCGTGGAAGCCCGTCAGCTTTGCTTCAGGGTGCGTCTGGAACTCCAGCGGGGGTCAGCACCACCTTGAACCTCTGGCCTCGTCCAGCATCGTCCAGCGAAACATTCCGAACGGTACTACCATAGTTCTCCTGCCATGAAATACGAAGACCTTGTTCACTTCCTCGAACGCCAGATGAGCATGAGCCACGTCTATCAGCCACTTCTCGTCAGGGCGTTGGTGGATTCAGGTGGGGTTGCTACCCTTCGATAGTTGGCTCAGGTCTTTCTCACTAAAGATGAACTCTAGACCTCGGATCGGTCAGGTTCAATCGCGGACTGGGTCACGAATTGTTGCGTGGTTGGGTCACGCGACGGCGCCGAAGTTGAGATCTACGGTCATGCCCCACTCCCCCAGTAACCATTCTGGGACATAGCACCGATTCCTGTTTCGCTCGCACCAGGCGCGGAGCTCGCGCGAGGAGGCATACATCCCTGCCGTGAGTTGCAGTTGCCTGACCCGCATTTCAAATTCAGTAGGCAGAGCGAGCAATGGCGGAACGGGACGCCCCCAATTGGGGTTTCCGCGTTTGCGCTTTGTAGCGAAGAGAGCAACCGGTATCGCCATAGGCCCGATCATACTCCGCCTGGGGTGACTGTGCGGCAGAATCCTCACACGGATGATCGTCACGTTCGCGGCCGCAATCGCCACAGTCGTGTGGGGGCCACGAACGCTGGCTCGATTTAACTGCCTGAATTGACCGGACATTGCGCCGAGTGAATGGTCTGTGAGACCATAGTTTAGCAAGCAGGCCAGGTCGGAAGCGATCTGGCCTCTTTCTTTTGCGATCAAAATCGGCTCGCGCCCTTCGCGCGAGCCATTTTCTATTAGGAGACAAATCATGACCGGTTTTCAAGGCAAGCGTGTCGCACACGAATACAAACAACACAATGTTGCTCCACCAGAGAAGGTATTTCCGCTGATCTGCCCGGTGCGGGAGGGAGACTGGCTCCCCGGATGGGAGTACCTGCTGATCTTCTCCCAGTCGGGAGTAGTCGAACTGGGATGCGTCTTCAGCACACCCAATGGAAATGGCACGGAGACGACCTGGGTGGTTACCGAATACGATCCCGTCGCGTTTCGCATTGCATTTACCTGGGTGAATCCCGGACTTGTAGCAGCGCAGATCATAGTCTCGCTCGAACGTAACGCACAGGGCACATCCGACACGCTGATCCGCTACGTTTATACGGGACTCTCACCGAATGGCAACCGGGAAGTCGAGCGCTACAGCCGTGAATGGTTTCAAGCAAAAATGGAAAACTGGGAAACCTCCATCAATTATTACTTAAGAACAGGGAATTTGATAAGCGTGTCGACATCGGAGTAGGCAGGCATACAGTTCATCAGCACAGCGGCGGATCTCTTCTTCAAGATTCGCGCGAGGGTCGGTTGTGAGCCGTTCGCCGTCACTAGGTTGAATGCTCGTGCTGCATTGCCTGATGCTCTCTCAGCTCTTCGGCAATCCGTTGCTCGTCAGAAGTCAGTTTTTCCGCAGCAGCGCCCGTCAGCTCTCCCCTGCGCCATAGATTTGTGCGACGCTCACGCAATTCTTTCAGACGCTTTTCGTATCGTTCGCACTGTTTGCATCGCTCGGGCATGAGATTCCCCCTTCTGCTCCCCAGGGAACCTGGCGAGATGCTTATCGGCGAAGTCTGCTTCCGCTCCTTCGCCACGTCAATGCAAAAAATACCCCAACGACACTCGGCACTTCCGCACGGTAAACAGCGCAGTTGGAGCTATTGTTGCAAGAATGTCCGCCTGCATGCCTCGACCTGAGCGAAGCAGCGGAAAGCGTAAAATCCTGTCGTTTCGGAGGAGCAGCTGGAATGACAAACGGGGAAAAGATGCTCGTGTCGATCGCGATCGAAGCCGCCAAGAGTTGTCTCCACGTTTTTGAAAATGAGTATCCGGCCGATGATCGTCCCAGGAAGGCATTGGAAGCTGCCGAGAAGTGGCTTCACGAGCCAACCATAGAGAACCGCCGGCTTCTCGAAAAGCTGGAGACGCAAATTTGGAGATCAAAGGAGTGGCACGGGCAAGCTGGATTTGCCGCGCAAGCGTGTGGATGCGCGGCCAGGGCTGCCCGACATCCGGTTACCTCGGCAATGGATGCAATTTGGTGTGAGGGTTACGCCAACGGAATCAACCGCAGAGAGTACAGTAGGAAATGGCTTTACTCAGTCCTGCGCCAAAATGTGAGAGCCCTATGAGCGATTAAAGCGGAGGGAAATGTTAAATGAAATTCCATCTCATACGGTGTGACGCGCACGGCTGGACGGTATGGGACGCAGAACCGCCATTGTCCAAAGATGAACGCCAGCGATTGGAATGTAGAGGTGGACATCTCTTTACAGCCGACACGCGTAATTTACCAATTTACGAAGCAGACCAGAAGGACATACCAGACAAGATCGGCATGAGTGACAGGGAGAAAGGTCAGCTACTTAAGCAGTCAAAAAAGATAGGCTTCAACTAAAACCTGTTTCATGCGCGGTGGTGTACGTGATGCTCGGGGGTTTTGTCATCATGCCAGTTCTCTTGGCACGAAGATGAGATCGCCCCTCCCGCTTTGGTCGCCTCGGTTTGAATCAGGCGCTGCCGAGGTCTACAATTTTGCTGTCCACCCTTCCAAACGGAGGCCACCATGCCTCGTGACGAATATTTCTGCCACGCGTGCAAACAACTATTCTCGAAGACTCTGTCTCCTGCCGAATATGAAGAGGGCGACGTAGCTTGTCCGCACTGCGGCAGTAAAGAAGTGGAGCAGCGCGGGTTTGCCTTTACCGTCATCACGTCGAAAAAGAGCGCGTGAACGTGCGGGGAGGTACCCATGCGCTTCGACAAGTTTTCCTTCGGTTCCATCCAAATCGATGGCATCACCCGCGACTACGACGTGGTGATAGACCGCGCCGAGATCCGCAAGCGCGAGAAAAAACCGTCCAAACAATTCCGCGACGAGTTCGGACATACTCCCCTTTCCATCGAGGAGGACATACCCTGGAAATGCCGGCGTCTGGTAGTGGGCACCGGAGCGTATGGAAGTCTGCCGGTGATGAAAGAAGTGAAGCGCGAAGGAAGCGCCGCAAAGTCGAATTGCTCGTGGTCCCAACGCCCCAAGCCATTGAAGCGTTGGAGCAGGGCGCCGCGAAGACGAACGCGATCCTGCACGTGACGTGCTGAGAGACTTTGCCTTCAATCGGCACCCTTAGAGGCTATCCCCCATGGCCTGTTCTGTTTTTCGAAAAGCGCCCAGGAAAGCCGCAACACTGCTCCAAAATCCTGCTCCAAAAGCAGTCCTTGACACCGATCCCCTCCGAGCCTAGCCTTTAGCTGTCTCATTGGCCACGCCAAAACTCCGTCGCACCTCTCTTTCAAAGCGCCCCAGCAGCGGCCCTGACCCACGAGAAAATTCGGGCAGTTGAAATTCACCCCACTTTGCGACCGTCTCCGACGGTCTAAGCCCGAATCAATGGTGGTCAAGCAGTTGGTCACAAGACCGACTCCACCCAAGTCGCAAGCGCCGCCGGTCAGCTTCGACCGTCGCCTGCCGAAACAAGCGCAAAAGGAGTGCTTCCATGTTTACGCGAACTGTTGAAGTAACCACCCAATCGGGAAAAGCAAAAGAGCTCTCGAACACCCTCAACGACAAAGTGCTGCCGATTTTGAAGAAACAGGCAGGATTTGTGGATGAGACCGTTCTGCTATCGGATACAGAACCGAATCGTGTCCTCGCGCTCAGCCTCTGGAATACCAAAGAAGATGCCGAGCGGTACCATCGGGAGCAGTACCCTGCCATCCACGAGATGGTACGATCTCTCCTCGACGCAGAACCCGTGATTCGGACCTTCAATGTCGATTACTCAACCACGCACAGAATCGCTGCCAGCAAAGCCGCTTAGCATCGGCTTAGCGCGATACTACAGGTGAGCCACCCGGCTCACCTCTTTCATTCTGCGAACGCATCATCAAAAAGGCGCCTGGCGCGCGGCTTTTCCGACAATGTCCCCGGCGGCCGGACCTGACAGCATGAGCACCGATATGAATCACGAGCGGATCGCGTACTTCCGAAGCAGACTGGAGCAGTTGTATCGGGAAACACAGCAAAGACTTCACACTTCCACAGAGGAACGACGGCTCACCGAGGGGGTGCAGGCGGAATTGGAAGACAGGGCATCGAGTTCCTACGAGAAAGAGCTCTCGCTTCACGAGAGCGCTGAGGAGCACCAGATCCTTCTGAACATCCGACAGGCACTCGACCGGATCCCTGAAGGCACATTTGGAGAGTGTCTCGGGTGCGGCAGTGAAATCAATTCAAAGCGCCTGGAAGCCGTGCCGTGGACACAATATTGCATCGACTGCCAACGCAGCCTCGAGCAATAAATACCAGACGTCGTGCGGTTTGAATCGGGCGCTGCTGCGCTTACCGGAGCTTGACCGCCAGCCAGGCTTCTCTGGAGGATTTATGCCACCAGCGGTTCAAGTCGGTGCCATTCTGATCGAAGAGTCGCCGCTGATGACGCAACTCCTTGGCCTCGAGAGCGAGCCCTATTCGGGGAACTGGAACCTGGTTAAGGTGCTAGATGGCTTCGCCCTTGATCGTAAGATCCGTGCCTCGGGATGGAACTTCTTCTTCATGGCGGCAGAAGAAAAGGCGATGTTCTTTGGTGCTCCTGGAGCGAAGAAGATCGAGAACGCCTTGAAGCGGATTCTAGGGAAGGTAAGGCACCAACACTTCAATAGCCTCGAGGTGACGGGAATCGTTGCCAGGCGTTTTCTGGGTGTGCCCTATGCCATCGTTTCGGCACACGCTCGGCATGCCCAGCAGAGCTGCTACTTAGATAGCGCCGAGGCCCGGCGGACGTCCCAGCGCGACGCAGAATGTTGAGCGCGTCTCCGGTCCTGGGAGTGGACTTATGAAACCTAACGAGAACCAAAGTCTCGAGCGAATCCTTGAGTCTGCAATTGTTGTGTCTTGGGCAGACCTGATCACCGTCAACTGCGAACGCGCTAAGTTCGTGGAGGGCGTAGAAAACTAGAAGGGCTGCGGCATTGGTTACGCTCTAGCCGCCAACTCCTGCGTCCTCGCGCATATGGACCTGCCTGCAATGCTTGTCGAACTGCCGCTGCAGGGTTTTCATCGCCGCTACCGGGTTCCTGGCCAATCCAGGTCCGCCAATCGTAAAGTATTCGTCGCAATTGGAGCACTTGCCGTGCAGCCCCGATTTGTCGTTTTGGGTGACCTCAAGATGTGGCTTTTTCATACCTCCAGCATGGCACAATCGACTTTCCAGTTCCAGATCGCCAAAATTCAAACTGCACCTTGTGGTCCACGAGCATGAATGTGGCCGCGAAGTCGCGGCGGCCTGCAATCCGGCGACCACCTAACCCAACCCGCATCAAGGCGTAAGCCTAGAAGAAAGCGTACAATCCTGCGTCTTCCTGTTCATAGAACGTGTGTTGTACTCCCTTGACTGCCCTTAGAAGCGGATCAGAATGCCAGGGAAGCTATGAAGAGAAGAGATGTGAAAATTCTTATAATCATCTTTGCCGTTGTCATCGGCATCCCTGCCGTTTTCGTCGCAGTGACGTACCCGCGCTACCGTCGTGAAATGCATGCGGCGAAAGCCCGTCTCTTGGCGGGCAGTGAGATCTTGAAAACCGATCGCGGCGATATCGAATACGCCGTACAGGGAGAAGGAACCCCGGTCTTGTCACTGCACGGCGCGGGCGGCGGCTACGACCAGGGACTATGGCTCGGTGAGCTGGCCCTTGGAGACAACTACCAGTTCATCTCGGTATCGCGCTATGGCTACCTGCGTACGCCGATTCCCCAAAACGCGTCCATCAAGACACAAGCCGCGTTATATAAAGACCTCCTGGATCATTTGAATATTCAGAAGGTCATCGTCGTCGGCGGTTCGGCCGGAGGACCTTCGGCCACAGAGTTCGCCAACGATTATCCCGAAAGGACTTCGGCGCTCATATTGATCTCGGCGGTGAGCGAGGCGTCAGTTCCGGGCGACAAACCGGCTTTTTATGTCGGCGTTATCCATCTCATTCAGCAGTCCGATTACGCGTACTGGCTCGTGGCCAAATTCATGCAGCCCGCCATCCTGAATCTGATGGGCATCCCTGCCGATGTGTACGCCACGTTCACTCCCCTCCAGAAACAAATGGCGCAGGAAATGCTGGACACGATGCATCCCATGACCGAACGCTATCCAGGCACCATGAACGACGGGGAAATGATCCAACGCGAAGCGGTTTCGACGAATAACGTATCGGCGCCGACGCTGATACTGCATGCCAAAGACGATGCCCTGGTGAGTTACCATCACGCCGAGCATGCCCATGCGGAGATCAAGGGCTCGCGATTGATATCTTTTGACGTCGGCGGCCACGGACTGCTGTCCCAGATGAACGCGGTCAGGCAAGACGTGAAGGCGTTCCTGGAACGATTATGAAAATGATCAAAACATGATTTCAACAATATATAAAGTTTCCCATCCTGAGACTTTGCGGCTGAGGCAGCAGACATTCGATTGCTTCCGGGCCTTCGGCCCGCTTGATCGATGCAACGTTCAGCGAGTAGTTCCGCACGCGGGTCGGGATCCGGTCGCGGACACTCGTGCCGGGAAGAGACGCAACCCCATGAAATGGAGGCAGGCCGATGGACCAGGGATACAGCATCCTTGGATTTGTCGTGATCGTGATCCTCTACTCGGTGATCGGTCTCATGGCGGCGGCGGGCGCCATCTTCATCGTCCGGAAAATCTTTGCCCCCAAGGCAGAGCAGATCTTCTACGCGATGTTCCTCATCGTGATCGCCGCGTTCTACCTGGCTTTCGCGGCCTACTTCGGAGTGGCGACGGCGTGGCGGGTGGAAACGGCTGTCGTCGTGGCGTTTGTCGCGATAGGCCTGCTGGGTGTGCGCCTGCCCTTCGTCCTGATCGTCGGATATCCCCTGCACGGGCTGTGGGACCTGCTGCATGAACTTCAGGCGCATGGAGCCTACTCCGCGTTCGAGCCGGGCCAGCTGACCGCGGGCTCTCTTGTCAATCACGTTGTGTCTCCTGTTTGGTGTTAGTGTGCGGTTGCACGCGGCGTCACCACAAGGTTACCGAGGGCGAAGTACTAGCATGTCATCTCCACCAGGAGTGCTCATTCGAGAAACAAGTCCTTTCCGAACACTCTGAAGGGTTGACGTCAGTCCAGAAAAATCAATGTTTTGGACAGCCGGCCGCGCGAGAGTATTTGGAATGTTCGAACCTGTGGCGGTCGCTCGACTCCATACAGACGTCGACTATTCGGGATGGAAGTGGGTTAAGAAACGCATCAGGCTGCGGTCAAGATTCGCCGGACGGTCGCTTGCCACTGTCCTTGCGAGGCAACAACCTCGGTGCCTGCGCCGGGCCATGTTCGCGAGAGATAGACAGGTGGCCCGACAAGGAAGGCGAAGTGTTCCTTAGGGCTTGCGGTCGTAATCTGCTCGTAGAACTCGAGGGCTTTCCCGGGCAGGTGTCTGCGCACGTCGAGCAATATCAAGTCATACATATCGGGCTGCCAGAGAAAACGTGCTGCCGGGAGACTATCGGCCGCGTGTACCTCGACGCCATGACTCTGCAGAACCCGGACCAGCACGTCGCGTGTAGTTTGGTTACGATCGATGAGGAGAACCTTCTTGCCCTTGAGAACCGGCTGGCCACGAAGGGGTGGTGGGCGATACATACTCCACCTCACTAAAGAAGAGCGCTATTGGGCCGGATTCTCCTCCCGCAGGTTGCGGGAGTCAAGGGGAAATAGAAAGAACTCCGACGCAATCGGGGCTTTTCCCCAATCGTCTGTTCCGGGCGATCATTGCCGTTTCAACAACCGCGCAGCTCTGCCAGGGGAGTATCATTCGTGCTGTGACGAAAACATTCACTATCCGAGCCGTTGTTCGCAGACGCGGGAATCCGAACTGGGGACGGCCAGTTCAGCCGAGACCCGGTCTCGCTACTGAGTTCGAACAAGAAGTTCATCGATTGGGACTCACCGTGCAGACCTGTGCAGATTCTGGTCCCTTACGATACTGGTGCGAGCGTAACTGCAATCGATGCTATGTCCCCGAATGGTTGCTGCGTGCATGGAGGAT
>Ga0210409_10002779_pt1 | contig 20297 bp, 21 predicted proteins | sample IncBWH17MmetaG_FD_161649 | JGI IMG/M metagenome (GOLD analysis project Ga0210409, IMG submission 161649) | Forest soil microbial communities from Barre Woods Harvard Forest LTER site, Petersham, Massachusetts, United States - Inc-BW-H-17-M | ecosystem: Environmental > Terrestrial > Soil >...
TCGGGACAGTCGAGATTCTCGTAGAAAACCCGGCTAAACCCGGCATCATCGCGGGGGCAGCGACCCTCCTTACAAACGCAGGAATTAGCATTCGTCAGGCCCTCGTGGACGATCCGGATCTAGTCCCCGAGCCCAAGCTTGTCTTAATCGCAGATCGACCCGTTTCAGGAGACCTTGTGACAAAACTGCGGGAGATTCCTGGAGTCGTAAGAGTTTCCCTTTACTGAAGCTACTTGATACGTCCCTTGATAGGGCTCGGAAAGAAAATCGCCCCGAGCCTGCAAGAGTCGATCCTGAGTTACCTGAACTGTGACTTTTACCTGAGGTAACACTTATATTGCCTGAGCGTTACCATTAGTAACAGAGAGGGTCCGAGGATGAATCTAGAGCTCGTGCGGCGGCCAGCCTCGAAGCGAGTATCGCCACAATCGATACTCGACTACGGGACATTTGCCAGACGCTTCCACGAGCCTCAGGACATTCGAGGGCTCAAGCTCTTCGAGAAATTCGTCATCGCGAGCAAGCTGATCCGCGAAGGCTACGACACCTACCTCGATCCCATCCTCAAACTCGGCGACAACACGACTCTCAAGGCTGACGCAGGCGGCATCAAGGAAGGGGAGATCCTAGTCGCATTCTGCTCGACAAACGAACCCGACGAAAAACTATGGAAAACAGTGCAACAAATCAGCAAATCGGACAACGGCAGAGCACTGGTGATCTCTACCCACGGAGTAAACGATCAGAAAATCCCTGGAAACATCGACAGGAGCAAGATCGAGGTCGAAGCTTTAGGATGGTTTGAAGACACTCTGGAAGAAACCCTTCGCCAAACACTCCGAACAATCGAACTAATGGTCAACGAGACAAGGATGAGAATGCTAGCACCGCTTCTCAGAAAATCAGCCCTGAAAAAGGAGTTCAGAGCCAGAATAAACCCCAAGCTAGTCTATCACAACATAGCAGAGCTCTCCAAGGCAGGAATTCTCGACGAGCCAAGCCAGGGAACCTACGGACTCAGCCGCATGGGCGAGACAGTACTGGCCGAGTTTCTGATGTTCCTAGAACGGACCCGGAAGACCTTAGATGATCAGAAACATGAGGAGGTGAATTAGATTGGAGAATAACGATGAATTTTTCCCAGAATGGTTCAAGCGACGATTCCGATCCCCAATGAACAGCTGGTTCGACGACTTCGACAAGAACTTCGAAGAAATGTTTCGGGGACTTGAACTACCAAAAGATCTGGTCAGGGAGAGAAAACTACCTGACGGAGGAACAGTCAAAGAGATGGGACCCTTCGTCTACGGCTACTCGTTCAGCATGGGACCCGACGGCAAACCAGTAGTCAGAGAATTCGGCAACGTCAAACCATCTCTCAAAGGAGGACCCTTCGGAACTGCCAAGCCAAGCCTCGATGTCAAGGAGGAACGCGAACCTCTGGTTGACGCCATGGTTCAATCAGACACAGTCAAGGTTGTCGCCGAGCTTCCAGGAGTAGAAAAGTCGGACATCGCACTCGAATGCGACGGCCGAAACCTAGTTCTGAGAGTTGACAACGACAAACGGCGATTCTACAAGTCTCTAGAACTACCCGTTGAAGTAGACCCCGACACCTCGAAGGCGAGCTACAAGAACGGAGTTCTGGAACTGGTCCTCACACGCAAGAGCCCTGGGAACAAACCCAAACAGATAAAGATCGACTAGGCTGGTTTTTCCCAGCCCACCGCCTTTTTTTTTCCGACCCGAACTGATCAGTAATTATTAACAGGTCAAGGCTTCAAACTCTAAGCCTATGGCGACCAATGAGCTGAAAATAAGCAACGCAGAACACAAGGGCCGAATCGAGAAGATTCAGAAGCAACTTCGGAGAAAGAGAATAGATGCTCTCTACCTGACAAATTCAACCAGAATCCTCTACACAACAGGCTTCTCCCACATTTCCACCGAACGCCCTCTAGCCGCCGTCATTCCCGATGAGGGACTGCCTTTCTTCATGGGTCCACACTTAGAGTATGACCACATTCGACACGAATGTCCCTTAGCGGGCGACGTCTTGACCTATCCAGACTATCCTGGGAAAATACACCCTATGCGGCTATTTGCGAAGTTCATGGGCCAGAAAGGACTCGGCTCTTCCAAGATTGCGACAGACTCCGTGGAGGGAGCGGCAGGAGGCTACGGTTATCGAGGACCCGCCTTGAAGGACCTGATGCGTAGGGCGAAGTTCTCTGCAGGACGAGACATCGTGGACAACATGCGGCTCATAAAATCCCGACAAGAGATACGGCTCCTACGAGAGAGCGCAAAATGGTCCGAGGTAGCTCACGACATTTTGCTCGAGAACACTCACGCCGGTCTTCATGATGCTACGGTAGCTGTGAAGTCAAGCTACGATGCACTCGTTAGAATGTTGAGGAAACTCGAACAAACGTACGTTCAATTGAAAATAGCCTTGTCACCAGTCGTTGTAGGGTTTCGAGGGCAGGTGGGCGTCGATTCTGCGATTCCCCACGCGGTCTACACCAAGAACAAGATTCGTAGAGGAGATGTTCTTGTTACAGAGGCCGGAGTGGAAGTGGGAGGCTATACGAGCGAGCTTGAACGAACTCTGATTGTCGGAAAGCCCAGCTCTAGAGCCAAACACTGTTTTGAAGCTATGTTGAACGCTCAGAACGCTGCTCTCAAAGAATTCCGTCCCGGAATAAGATGCAACAAGATAGACGAGGCCGCGAACAGAGCCATTGAAGACTCCGCGCTCAAAGAGGGTCTCCGACATCACGCAGGACACGGGATAGGTTTGGACGGTCACGAACCGCCATGGCTTGATCCAGGCGACAAGACTGTCATACGCGAAGGAATGGTCTTCTCGTGTGAACCAGGTCTTTACTTTCCCGGCTACGCAGGCTTTCGACACTCAGACACTGTTGTGATTACGAAGAAAGGAGTGGACTTCATAACCCACTACCCTCGCGAGCTAGAAGAACTTACGATCTAAGATGGACGCGTCTGGCCGTCATGCCTTGAACCATTGAAACACTAGATACCTGATCCTTCCAGACTTTGTGTCCGGAATCGCAATTATGAAGTGCTTTCTGACGGTAGTGGCGAGTCTCCCCGCCCGGACCACCTCGAAAGGACCCATTACTGAATCAGGAGTTTCCACAGAGACAATGAACGGGGCATGATCTATTCCGGGGCCGTGTTCGTATACCGCAAAATCCGCTCCGAACTTGATACCGGGAGTAACGACGTAGCCTTTCTCCCTCAAGTCCTTGTATACCTGGTACGCAGCGCTGAAGCCTCGGTAGGTTTCCCGGGCCGCTTTCAGTAGGACGCTCTTTCCGAGAGGTTTCTTACTACGCCCGTCGATGACGCTGATTCGTTTGTTTTCGAGTAGGTAGAGTCCTTCCATCAGATCCAACAAAAGTGGAACTTCAAAGTCCTGGTCAGGTTTCGGTTTAGGAATGCCTACGGGTTTTCCGAAGAATCCTGATCGGTAAATTCCGAGACCTGCCTTGTAGTCCCAGACTATGAGTCTCGTCCCGATAAGTTCGGCTTGATCTAGAGCCGACGGAGTCTTCATGGCCTTACTAGGCGGTCAAGGCGATGACTCGGATAAGATCAACAACGTCTACTCCGAGGTCCGCCATGTTCTCCATGTGCGCGCTGAGGTCCCTGATCAACAAGAGTGTGCGCAGTGGAATCTTCTCGTCAAGCACTTCCAAGTCCAGCGATCGGTACGCGGTGTCCACCTTTCTCTCTGTCTCCTCAACGCCCTTTGAAAGCTCCATGGCCTTTGTTGGATTGAATCCGAGGGACATCATGGTCTCACGGATCTTGGACATCTCCTCCAGAACCAATCCTATGAGTTCGGAGAGCCGTTTAGTATACCTCTTATCGACCTTCCAGCTACGGTCGACGACCGCGGTCAATCGATAGCCTATCCCTTGAGCGTAATCGGCTACTTCGCCTACGCGGAAGATTAGTCGGATGAAGTCTTCCCGGTTGCTCAAGAGCGCCCCGAATGAGGCGACCTCTTCCAGCAGTTTCTTCTTGGTGCCCTCGAAATCGTCCAGAATCTTGACCATGTTCTGATAATGGTCTTTTGCATCTTTGCCCTTGCCGTCTCCGACGCTGTCAGTCATCAGGGCAAGTTCGCGTGTTATCTCGACAACGTTCCTCGTCTGATCTCGACAAATGTCTAGTATTCTGCGTCTAATGCTAGCTTCTGTTTCAACTGGGAAGGTCAACATCGACACCGGGGGTAATACTGCGACTAAGAGTTGACATTCCCATAAAAACTAGTTGAAGTAAGCCTAGCCAGTTTTCGCCGGGAATCCACTCTTGACTATAGAGTCGATTGTTGATTTTAGCTCACTGATTTGGACCCGTATCTGATTCCACGAGTCACGGTCTCTGAGGGTAACACTTCCATCCTTCAGCGTGTCATAGTCGACCGTGATTCCAAGAGGAACTCCAGCCTCATCAGCCCTTGCATACCTTCGCCCGATGGACCCTGCATCATCATACTCGACCCGCAGACCGCTCTGGAGGAGGCTTCGATGTACACTCTCTGCCCTCTCCACAAGTCCGTCCTTGTTGACGAGGGGGTATACCGTGGCCTGTGTCGGGGCTATCCCGAATGGTAGGCTAAGTATCAGTCTCTCTTCCTTCATTCGGAGATTATGCTCCAGAGTTGAGTAAACAAGTCTCTCCACTCCGAAGCTGGGTTCTATGACGTGGGGAAGGAATTTTGTTCCAGCCTCCTTGATCGTCTCCTCCTTTGTGTCGAAGAATTCCATTGGAATATCCGAGGAATCGATTCTGATTGAATCGCCCGGTTTCTTCCCATGAAGGATTTGCGCTAGGTCTTCCTTAGCTATGAGGCTGATGATTCTACCCGCGTCCATACCGAATCGTTTTCGTATCTTTTCATGGTTCGGCCGGACGGTCCGAACTGTCTTTTCGATCGGTGAGTCATACGGCTTGAATACGCGCAAGTCGACCCCGGTGGCCTGCATGTGACTGCGAAGATCATAGTCGGTTCTGTAGGCAAACCCGGCCACTTCTACCCAATCCCACCTGTCAAGTCTCACTTCGTGATCGAAAGTCTGAGCTGAATAGTGGGCTCTCTCTGTCGCTAGTTTCTCGAAGAATCGCTGGTTGTGCTGGTCTATCCCTAATTGTGATAGGAAGCGTGTCGACTGGGCCATAAAGTATGCCATCCACGCGGATTTTATGAGTCGTCTTTCGAGGGCTTCAGCAGTTGTGACCGTGGTGGTTTCGTTTTTTCCCTTCTTTCTAGCATTCTCCGTTACGAGGAAAAGTGTGTCCTTTTTGACCTCATCAATGTACGGGCAGTCTGGTTCTTCAGGATCGAAGAAGAGTTCGAAATCCATTATGGTGAATTCGCGGAGGCGTATAGGTCCCTGGCGGGGCGAAATCTCGTTTCTCAGAACCGTCCCGATCTGAGCGATGCCAAGAGGGATCTTCTCCCTCATGACTTCTAGTACGCGGTGGAAGTCGACGAATATTCCCTGCGCTGCCTCGGGTCGAGTGTACGCCGGATCTTCCCCGTACGGGCCGATGTTTGTCTTGAACATGGTGACAAAATATTGAGGTGATCCTAGTACTCCGCCGCATTCAGGACACTTTACCTGCTTCAGCAGTACTGATAGCTGGTCTAGATCGAGGCCCTCTGTCTCGGTCCCTGTGTTCTCTTTGATCAGCTGGTCGGCTCTGAATCTTCGATGACAGTTGGTGCACTCTGTCATGGGATCTTTGAAATTCTTCACGTGTCCAGAAGCCTCGAGGACTCTTTCCGGGGTTATGATCGGGGTCGATATCTCAACGAATCCGTGGGGTCGGAGGAAGAACTCCCTCCACTTATTTTCGATCTCTCTCTTCAGACCAGTGCCTAGAGGACCAAGGTCTATGAAGCCGCTCACGCCGCCGTAGATTTCGAAGGACCCCCAGAAGAAGCCTCGCCGCCTCGCGAGTTCAGCAAGTAGCCTGTGTTTGTCTCTTAGCTGGGGGGTGGGCGGCTCCAAACCTCTGGTCTTGGATGAATCGTTCAAGATTCAGTATAATGCTTTACGCGGCCACCAATAGAACGAGGAGGAGCCGTCGAATCTATCTAGCCTTAACGTGCTTGACGATCGGCGGCCTGACTTTTCTGAGAATTCTGTAGCCGCAGAAGGGGCATTTTATCTCAGGGGTCATCGCCAATTGGTCTGCAGTTAGTCTAGATCCGCAATTGATACATTCGTAGAACAGCCCGCCGGGATTCCGCGCTCGCGCGGGCAGCTCTTGCGGAGGCGCTTCCGATGTCGCTTCTTCAGGACTTGCTTCCATCTAAACTACACCTAGTCATAGTGCCCAGGTTCAAGTTAAGGATTTGGAAGGAGAATTCCCTGAACCAGCGGTTTTGGACTTGGAGCCGGCGGGTTTTGTTTTCTCCAGCGTCTCCATCGCCTCGGGCTGCCTCTTGACGAGGTAGACGCCTAGGATGATTATGGCGGCCACGATTCCGATTGCTGCTGGAATGAGAATTTGCAGGTTACTCTGGAGAATCGTCACTTGAAGCGTCTGACTGGCGAGCGGACCGCCGCCATATTGTGGCGAGGACATGCTGAGCGCATATTGTCCCGTGGTCGAGGGTGCTTTGAACGACAGTGTTACGTCTTGGCTGGTCCCTGGTGAAATGCTTACTCCCGTCTGCTCTGCGAGCTTGCCGGATCCCTGAAGGTACAGGTCGACCGTGAGGATCTCGGTAAACTTTGTAGAATTGCTTCTCAGGTGCAGAGTGGCTGTGACTGAAGAGCCTTCAGCCACTGGACCTATAGAATCCATGGTCGATTGGAGAGTTGTCGAATCTGAAAGCCCAGTGCTTTGGGGACTGCTCGTCAGCACGATGCCTCTTGAGTCTCGAGCGAGGGCAAACATCACCAGCTTGTTTGCGGCAAGGATTGAATCTGACTTTAAGGTGATGGAGAATTTTCCACTTGCATCGGTGATGAACGGTGGAGAGTACGCGAGGTATCTGTTGTTCGCCGAGGGTAATCCGAATACGTAGGCGTATGGCGGAGATTCCAGCGAGTTTGTCGAGATGACAGAGGTGCCAGTGAGAGTTACAACGGTGAGCTTGAACAAGCCAGCGTGCTGTCGGGTGGACACTACTGGATCTGTCCCGAGGGTCACTGGGACGCTCTCCGAGTTTCCAGTTGTAAGACTGGTCAATACTAAGTGTACCCCGCTCGGAGTGAGAGTAATGCCCGCTTGGTACGCCTGGGGGCCGGATGTGAAAGGTTGCTCGCCGAGTATTCTTGCCCCAAGATGTATCGTCGCATTTACACCGTGGGCGAATGAGCCAGGCCATTCGTGCTGGACGATCACGGTTGCGTTGAACGCGGAGCTGGTAGGATTCACCAGGGTGAATGTCATGATGAGTTGTTGTCCTTGGGCGAATGCGCCGTTTACTAGTGTTACATTGGAGATGTACAGCCCTATGCTCGATGGGTTTTTGGTCGTATTAGTGACTGGATTGTTGACTGGTGTTCCAGAGTCGATCGCGAAAACGACCCCATTCGTAGCTGCTGACGCTGAACCTGACGAATTTGTCAAAGTTCCCGTAGCGGTGACTCCAGCATTGCTTCCCCCTGCACTAAAGGAACTCATCTGAATTAGGTCGACGCTAAACGAACTGGACATCGCACCTAGATCAAGACCACCGCCGAATGTGGCAGTGATGGTCCATTGTCCGCATCGAAGATTATTCGATCCGCAGTCTGAGGGTAATGTGAAGTTAAACAGCCCACCGGTTACGGTTGTTGTGAAAAAGACCTGGCCTGTTGGAGTCTCTTGTCCCTGACGGTCCGCGAAAGTTATGTTCAATCGTCCAGTTTTCAGGGACGTTGGCGCGTTGGCTACCGACGGCCTATTGGTAACGTTGACTCCTATAGTGTCTCCTGGAGCGAAGAATGTCGTCGCAACACCCGATGCGACAGGGTTGAGCCGGACAAGACTGTTTTGCGATATGGCTGTTATGAAAACCGAAGTAGAGTTTCTGACGAAGAATGGTTGGATGTCTGACATGTTGAGGGCTATCAAAGATTGTGTGCAGAGGGGCTGATCATTGCATGCGGTCCTTTCGAAAGGTGCCCGGCTGCCCGATGGAAAAATCGGATTCGAAGTTGCGTTGAGAGCGAGCTGAGTCAGATTGTAGCCTGAAGGAAAATAGAAGTTGATCACCTCATTTGACCAGACGTGTGACGGGACCGTAGTATTGTAGCCTATTGGGAAGAACCTCGCAGTGTGTGTTACTTTTGTGGGATCAGAGCTCTGCGTCATGAAGTTGCTTGACGAATTCTTCACAGTATTATCTATGGATGCAACTACGACCTCTCCAACCGAGCCTAACATTGGCTCGTTGGTGGAATTCCACCCGAACCGGAATGACAGTCGAAGGCTGACTCCCACCCACTTGCTAACAGGAATGGTGACCTCAGGCTGGGAACACGCAGAAATAGTCGACCTGCTCAATCCACAGATGTAAACAGGCGTAGTCTGATTTCCAAGGAAAATTCCGGTTACTCCCGGAGGTAACACGCTGGTGTTGTTGGCCGAAGGGGTAAGGGTGAAATTCTCGCTTGTACCTCGAGTAAGGTTCCCAAAGAGATTGAATCTCACAACCAGGCTACAACTTGCACAGTTAGATTTGGGAATAGTAAGAGTCCAGTTCACTTCTTGCCGGTCGAGTGTATGGTCGATGTTGAACGCCGGAGAGGTGGCTGTGAAGTTGAAAGCTGTCCCAGGGATCTTGGATCCATCCTTAGTCTTGTTAATCGTGGAAAACCAAGTCAATTGTGTGCCCGGATGACTATTGCCCAAGCCGGGCGTAGCGACGAACCCGGTCGTATTGTAAGTGTAGATATCTGCGGTGGAATAAGTGTAATTGAACGCCGTTGGCGCTCCAGTCACGTTTAGAGGATCAATTAGGACAGGGACACCCGATGTTGGCGACGTCGCCGACACGTTATAGTGAGCAAGTAGGGAGATCGAAGCCCCGAGAGCAGAAGAGAAGACAATGATTAGTAGGCATGCCAGGCTTCGAATCAAACGTCATTCACGGTGACTTTCCGGGTCCGCTCGGCCCGATTCTAATTAACCTTTGTAAAAAGAACCGGCCGAAATCAAGCGAGATCTCTGTTTGTCGCGCAGCTCCTATTTTTCCAAGACTATTTCATTTGCGACGGGTTAGAATAAAGTCCCATCTACGCAGAGCATTGGTTAGGTGTAGAATCGATCAGGCGATATCCTATCGTTTGGGCGGAGGGGAGACTAGGACCACATTGTCTCCTCGGACAATTATCGTGCCCAGCCTCTTAGTAGAATCCGAGTTGGTGACGTCCTCAGCTTCTTCAAGTACGAGATTCATGTGCTGGTCAAAGCTGTACAATCTCCCTCTAACGCTGCGGCCTCCCTTGAGCTGGACAAGCACGACCTTGTTTAGGCTCTCTTCGAAAATCTTTGCAGCAACATCAGACATTCAAGGTTCAACTGGGGGGAAGTGAGTGCCTCGGCGGTTGTACACTTTTAAAGATTGTCGTGCAGGAACTGAAACGATTTGCCAATCAGAACGATCTTGAAGGATCGCGACACCAAACCATTGATCGAAGAATTGAACAAGATTCCAGGCTTCGAGCATCTATCCCGAAAATCACGCGTTGAAACCGAGATGGTGAAGAGCTCAGAGGTGATTTTCGTCGACGGGCAGCCGGTAGCCTTTAGGAGAGAGGGACGTTTTGTCCCAGTGTTGACGAACATGGCCGCATTGGAAAAGATGCCGCGCATCACAGTAGACATGGGCGCTGTGCCGCATGTAGTGGGAGGAGCCGATATCATGGCCCCTGGAATCAGAAAGGTCGAGGGCACCTTCGGTGAGGGAGCACTGGTCGCAGTTATCGACGAAAAGCATGGGAAGTTCCTGTCGGTGGGAAGATCACTTCTTCCTCAGAACCTCTCGCCGCGACAAAGAAGGGGAAGGTGATTGCGAATATCCATTATGTTGGAGATCCCGTTTGGGAGACCATGAAATCCCAGATGTCTCCTCATTCGGGAAGTTGACGATTTGTCTCGAATTTGGTCAGGCAAAGTTTAAAGTCGTTCTGGCAGCCGATTTCTGAAACGTATCATCGTATCGCGATTGATGTTTCCATATGGCGCACTCTCCCCTTTACGTGAAAGCGCTTCCGTTGCAGGAACTTGATGATGTTGAAGTTATCAAAACTGAGATCCGAACCGGAAATATCCTTATCGTAAGAATTACGCCCTTGGCGCGGAAAAGCGTCGATGAGACTAAGCTAGCGATAACGGAATTGACAGACCACGTAAAGTCGATTGGCGGCGACATTGCACGCCTTGGAGAGGAGCGTATTGTAATCACTCCGCCTGGAGTGAAGATTTGGCGCCGAGAAACGGCAGGCTCTGAGACCGCGATTCCCGCGGTCCCGTTGCAGAAAGAGACTCTGCCAGGCACGAGCTAGCGCAATCTAAGTGACTCTAGCACGTCCGGCACGACTGTCTTGATGCCGAATATGCGATTGACGTTCTGAGCGAACAGATCGGACTTTCTCCGCTCGCCATGGTTTATGATAATTCTTGTAGGCTTGGGCATCATTCGTTTTATGAAGCCGAGAAGCTGGTTGCGATCTGAGTGGCCCGAGAATCCTTCGATGGACTCGACCCGCATGTCGCACTTCACCATCTCTATCTTGCCGTCCGGGCCGAATAGGGATACTTCTTTCAAGCCGTTTTTGATTCTGTTTCCGAGGGTTCCCTCAACTTGGTAGCTGACGTAGGCTAGGGTGTTTCTTGCATCCGGCGCTAGTCGCCTGAAGTAGTCGATGGCGGGTCCGCCCTCGAGCATTCCCGATGTCGCTATTATGACGCAAGGTCCGCCTGCGACTATCTCGTCCCTGTCGCCCGGGTGAGTGACTGGATGGAAGTATTCAGATTGGAACGGGTTCAAGTCCTGATGAAGGATCTGTTCTTTGATATCCCTCACTAGATACTCGGGAAAAGCGGTGTGGATCGCGGTCGCTTCGTTAACCATCCCTTCAATGTAGACCGGAAGCTCTCGCAGGGCGCCGTTCTTCATGTAGGCGTCAAGGACCAGCATTATTTCTTGGGCTCGCCCGACGGCAGGAACCGGGATGAGGACTTTGCCGTTCTTTTCTACGGTTTCGTTTACTATGCTGACGAGTCTACCTTCGACTCCCTCTCGGTCAGGCATGATGTCGTCTGGTCCCCCGTAGGTGCTTTCGATAATCAAGGTCTCGGCTCTCGGGAACTGGGCCATGGCGGGGTCCAGCATCATCGTTCTTCCGAACTTGAAGTCAGCACTGTAGACGATATTGTGAAGGCCTTCGCCTATGTGGAGATGCACCATTGAGCTGCCGAGGATGTGTCCTGCGTTGTGCAGTGTGAGCTTGATATCTGGAGCTACATCGGTCACAACATTGTATCTTAGTGGGATTGTATGCGTCACAACCTCCCTGACGTCCTTCTGATCGAAGGGCGAATGCTCTCCTTCCCTGCTGTGAACATCGAGGTAGTCGAGCTGGTGAAGCGTCATGAGAACTTGTGTGGGCTCTGAACAGTAGATTGGGCCATCATAGCCGTACTTATAGAGGAAGGGTAGGATTCCACAGTGATCGAGATGTGCGTGAGAGATGACTACGGCGTCCAGTTTCTCAAGGTCAAACTCGTCAGTGTCAAAGCGGGGATAAGCCATTGATGGGTCTTGTGCTCCAGGATTTATTCCACAGTCTAGCAGCACCGTGCTAGCACCCGCTTGGATGAGCATAGCGGCTCGCCCCACTTCGTGGAACGCCCCGAGAGTTATGAGACGAACGTACCCTGCCTTGGTGAAAGTCGGGCGGAAAATTCTCTCTCCCACATCTCGCAGGATTCGACTCCGTTCTTCGCTCTCGGTATGGAGTATGTGGCGCGTGCTTGCAATAATCTTGGAGTGTAACGGCGGTGCTCGGAGGATCCTTGGCCGCCATCTGGTTTCTTTGACAACTTGCTGAAGTACGGCCGCCTCCTTGCCAATCGCGACTCCCGGCTTCTTGGCTTCTACAACAACTTCGCCTAGGCTGGGGTCGAAATTGATTGCCGTAACTTCGGCCTCTATAGGTACCAGTTTGCGGATGTAGACCTCCGCTTCTCTCTCGGGGAGTCGTATCGACTGGTCTGAGCGTATAACGATCCGTTTGTGGAGAAGGTTCACTATTTCAGTTACAACGTAATTCTGTTCCGAGAGAAGATTGACATTCTTCACATAGATTGCAAGGCGGGGCCCCTCAAACTCGATCCTAGTAATTTCAGCATCCTTCGGCATGTGTTCTACTATTGTCTCGCGTATCCTCGCGGATACGTCATTGTACGTTCTAGTCATTCGTCTATGCTACTCCTTGTGTATGATACGTTGAAGGGGTGGTTGAGAACGAGGTCAGGCGTGGAGGATGTGCTTCTTCTCGTCCTCTGTGAGTTCTCTATATCCGTCCTTAGATATCACAGCGACGTCGAAACTGTCGCCGCTGGCCGAATCCCGTTTCATGGCGGAGTCGACTGCTCTAACCACGATTGGGACTGACTCTTTTACCGTCATCGTGTCCTTCCATTCCGACTCTAGGACACCGTATGCTACTGGAGACCCAGAGCCTGTTGAGACGAATTTCTCTTCCATCATACTTCCAAGCGGGTCCAGCATGAAGATGTGACCGCCGGTATCGTCCATCCCTCCGATGAGGGCTTGAACGCCCAATGGGTAGTACCGCGATTGAAAGAGTACGTTCGAAACGAGTCTAGCTGCGGAATTAATTGGGATTGGCCTCGCGAGGTCGAGCTTGTATAGCGCAGAGTTCGCTCTAAGCATCTCGACTATAGCCTGTGCGTCTCCCACCGTTCCTGCAATGGTCATCGCTATGTGCTGGTCGATTCGGTAGACTTTCTTCGCGTGCTTGTGGGCAACGAAAGAGCCCATTGTCGCCCTAGTGTCCGTCGTCAGAACGACCCCGTCATGACAGACGACCCCAATTGTAGTAGTCATTGCTTTCCAGCTCCCCGAGATTCCAACTTCACGTGTCCCCTAATTACCTGATATTAAAGACCACTTTCCGAGAAAACGGAAAGATTGACGGTCACCCGTTCTCCACAGCTTAAAAACATTTGGGGAATTCGTCGTTATTACCTTTGACTCTCTGATCCCATCATTACCCGCTTGGTCGGTCCTTTTGAAGTCGGTTTCCTAGCTGCAGGAGTCTTTCGTTTGCGTGGTGTTTGAGCGGGGCTTTTCTCGGGCTTGTCTGTCGTTTTTGTCTCGGCCGAGTCAACCGGTTTAACCGTCTCAGGAGCCGTTGTTTGCGAAGTCTCTTCCGCCTCAGTGGCCGGCGCTGCTCTCTTGAAGACTTCACGGAAAGAAATTGTCTCGATGTTTGGGAAGTACTTCTGAAGATCAGACGTGACTGATTTCTTGGCTACCTGAAGGCCACTAAGGTAGAAGGCTTCCTCTGGCACTTCGATAGTCAGGTCGCTACTGTCTCTTGAGACGTTGAATTTTGTTTTGTCCACTTCGGGGATTCGTTTCGAGATTATATTCAGAACCTTTTCCGTATCGTCGTCAACTACTTTCTCGATCAAAACCTCGTAGATCAAGGTTCGGCCTGCCAGGGGATGGTTATAGTCAACTTGGACGCGACCGGCTCCGACTGCTCTAACAATGGCGGCTCTTCCGTCGAGTTCGATCTGTGCGCCGGGACTTGGCACGCCTTGTTCGCGGAAACGTCTAAGCGGGACGAGCCGCATTTTGGCAGGATCTCGCGTTCCGTATCCCTTGTCGGGAGGAAGCTCTACTGTCGTCTCTTTTCCAATGTCAAGGCCTACTAGAGAGTCTTCTAGTCCCTTCGGGAGCCATCCTTCTCCGAGAATTATGAAACGCGGACCATAAGTTGAGTCTTCTCGATGAAGGTGTGCATCTTTTGCCACCGCGTCGTACGTCGTATCTACTGTTTCTCCACTCTCCTTTACTTTGAGGGTGTAGTTGACGAGGAGGAAGTCGCCTGGTTTGACTGCCATTTTCCTAGTTCATCCTCGCCGGAAGTCGGGCCAGGGTCTTGCGTGCAGCTTCAAGAGCCTCTGACATATTGCCTCTGAAGCCTAGGTCTGCTGTTGCCGATGCGACGGCACTTATTGTAGACATTATTTCGGGTGATCCAACGTTGCCCATGACTCCAATTCTGAACATCTTTCCTTTCCACTTCTCTAGGCTTGCACCTAGATCTATCCCATACTTAGTTCTGATGAGTTCTCTCAGCTTGCCATCCTCAATGCCGCTTGGGCAAGCTATGGCGGCGACTGTGTGGGATCGGGATTCAGGCTCTGCCATAAGGCCTAATCCGAGAGCCTCCATGGAGTTGTAGACAGCCTCGGCGCAGATTCGGTGTCTCTCAAATCTGGCTGGCAGTCCTTCTTCAAGGATCATGTCGCATGCCTCGTTTAGTGCATAGAATAAAGAGACTGCGGGTGTGAAGGGTGTGAAGCCGTCCCCCATGTATTTCTTGTACATGGGGAGATCGAGGTAGAAGGATCGGCGTTGTTTCTTCGAGCTTATTTTCTCCCAGGCTTTCTGGCTAACACTTACGAACGATAATCCAGGCGGGCACATGAGGCATTTCTGGCTCGCAGTCACGCACATGTCCACATTCCAATCATCCACGGGCAACTTGTCGCCTCCAAGAATCGATATCGCATCGACGATTAGTAGAATGTCTTCCTCCTGGCAGAGTTTCCCGATCTCTTCGAGGCTCCGAACGGTTACCCCGGTGGAAGTCTCGTTGTAGACTACTGCGAGCGCTTTCGTGTCGGGGTTCGCCTTGATAATCTTCCTAAAATCCTCAGTCCGCGGTGCTTTTCCCCATTCCGAGCTTACCACAAGTGGTTGTCCTCCGTAGGCTTTGATTGCCTCAGCCAATCTTTCGCTAAAGAAGCCGTTGACGTTTACGATGATCTTGTCCCCGTCGTCTGTTATGTTCTGGAGGGCGCATTCAGTGGCGCCGGTGCCTGAAGTGGTGAGAATGAACAGGTCTTCCTTTGTCTGAAACACTCTCTTGGTTTTGTTGATTGCTTGTGATAATACTTCTTTGAAATCGGGGCCTCTGTGGCCCATGAGCGGCTTGATCATTGCCCTCATGACTCTGGGAGGTACGTTGGTGGGACCCGGTAGCATGATCAATTTCTGGGTCTCACTCACAGAGCAGCCCAACCAAATATTGAGACGCGACCCGAGGTCTGGTTCTTTTAAGGATTAGCTCTCAGCATTGCCCGATTCCATGGCCCTGATCACTTTGCTGTCGGACTTCGGACTGATTGATCCGTATGTCGCCGAGATGAAAGGAGTAATTCTGAGCGCAAATCCTAATCAGAAGATAGTCGACGTCTCTCATGGAATTGAACGTCATAACATTGCTATGGGTTCATTCATCCTTGAGACAGCGCTGCCATATTTTCCTGATGGTTCAGTCCACATAGGCATAGTTGATCCCGGTGTCGGGACCCAAAGACTGTCTCTGGTAGTCGATTGCGAGCGGGGAATTCTTGTCGGTCCAGATAACGGTCTTCTTGTGAGAGCGGCTGAGAGACTAGGCTTCAAGAGAGCGTATCGGATAGACACTTACAGATTCGATGAAGAGAAGATCTCGTCTACATTCCATGGGAGAGACGTATTCGCAAGAACAGCTGTGAAACTCGCAAACGGATTGAAGCCGAATGCGGTCGGCGGTGAAGCTAAACAACTCGTGAAACTGAATATTCCCAATGTGAGCATGTCAGGAGAAAGAGCCAGTTGCACTGTTCTCTATGTCGACTCCTATGGGAATGCTATCCTGAATCTCGCTGAAGAGGATATTACAGGATCAGGCCTACACGAGGGAGATCACATAACGATTGAAACCAAAGAAGGCCAGTTTTCGGGTTTGGTGGGCAGAACATACTCGGATATTTCCCCTGCCCAAATTGGGATCCTCCGGGGGAGCCAAGGCTATCTTGAAATTGCGATGAGAGAGAGCAGTGCTGCTGCGAGGCTCAGACTCAAACCACTAGACCGGGTTGAGATTCGTCTCAGCTAGTTTTGTCGCTTTTGGATATGTCTCTTAGGCGTTCGTCGCCATCTATTTTCTTCAAATAATTGGCGACCGACCTTGGGACGAGCTTCTGCCAAGGCCCGTTAGTCAACAGCCTTCTCCTAACTTCTGTTGATGTGAAATTCTTCCTGTTGAACATGGGAATGCGCTCGACTCTGAGACCCGACTCTTTGAGTAGTCGAAACGTCAGAGGTTCATTCGTGTATACGACGTCGAAGCTTGGAGTCTGAGATAGCAAGTGCGCTACCCAGACTTTGTGGAACTCGTCGTCCGGGAGCGGGATAACGGTGAAGCGATCCGGGCGTATCCCAGCTTCTTTCAAAGCCAGCCTTATCATCGTGATCCGTTCGCCAGCTGTAAACGGGTTGTCGAGTGTGTGGCTGTGCTGGGCGCTGCCTACGACAATTATGAGCTCGTCGACTCGTTCAAGGATGTGCTTCACAGCCTCTAGGTGGCCTAGGTGAAATGGTTGGAAGCGACCAACGTAAAGGCCGGTGGTCAATCAGTCGCCTTCGAATGGGTTCCACAGAGCTGATGAACTGATCTTATCCTCGTCAATCGGCACGGCTTCGTGTAGCAACAGTCTGCGTTTGGTCGCGCTCCCATTTTCGGCAAGGGTTCCGCAGACTGAATAGCTTCCTATGGTTAGACTTCTCGGAACGACACGGTGGCACGGTACAAAGAGAGACCATGGGTTAGAACCGACCGCTCCGCCAACGGCTCTTGGTCCGGAACCGATATGGTTCGAAATCAGGCCATACGTTGTAACTTTCCCTGCAGGAATCCTCTCAAGGACGGCACAGACTCGGGCTTGGTGGGTGGAAACGAACTCTCTGTTGAGCTTCACATCTTTCGGATTCTTCACTCCCTCAAATCGCCGGATCATCTCTTGGGTTAGCCAGTGTTCTTCACGAGTTGGAGAATTGCTAATTGTCCTGATTGAATACTCGGTAAGGTGCTTCTCGAGAATTCGGGGGTTAGAACCGAAGGAGGAAGCAACAAGGTGGTCGTGTCGATCGACCAAGCAGCCGAAAGTCATGTCCCCAGACCTTTCGAGCGATAGTCGAAGATTCTCCATGAATAAAGCCTGTCGAGTGCACACTCTCTTTAAACAATGGGGTCGTGTTCGGCGGGAAAAATGATCGAGATAGATGGAAGCATGGGCGAGGGTGGCGGACAGGTTTTACGGACATCGCTGGCTCTCGCAGCCGTCCTTAGAAGTGAAGTTCGAATCTTCAACATTAGAGCTGGAAGGGCCGAACCTGGGTTGAAGGCTCAACATCTTACAAGTGTAAAGGCACTGGCAGACATGTGCAGCGCATCCTCTCGCGGGCTTCAGATTGGCTCGACAGAGTTCGTCTTCAGCCCCGGAGGATTGAAGGCCGGCTCATTTCGATTCGATGTAGGGACGGCTGGCAGCGTAACTCTGGTCCTTCAGACACTGATGCCGCTGCTTCCCTATGCTCCCGGAACTGTAATGCTTGAGATCGCGGGAGGGACAGACGTGAGATGGAGTCCTCCAATCGACTATCTTCGACTCGTTACTCTCCCCCTGCTAGCGAAAATGAGTGTCCACGCATCAGTTCTCGTCTCTCGCAGAGGACATTACCCCAAGGGAGGTGGAATCGTAAAACTCCATGCGAATCCCGCCTCGGCTTTGCAGAACATTGTTGGTACGTCAAGTGGGGATGTAACTTCGATCGAGGGGAACAGTCACTCGGTCAAGCTTCCAACTCGTGTTGCTGAGAGACAGGCTGCAGCCGCGACGCGAGTTATCGAGCAAGGAGGCCTTCCTCACCCAAAGATTCGCATTGAAGCTTCAGAGAACGGGTCACACATAGGTCCCGGCAGCGGAATCGTGCTATGCGCCGAAACAAGTACCGGAGGACTCTTCGGCGGTGACAGTCTAGGTGAGAGAGGTCGACCTGCGGAAACTGTGGGGGAGGACGCGGCCATGAAGCTTGTGGAGGAGGTGAGCTCGGGAGCTTTTCTGGATAGACACATGGGGGATATGATTGTGCCGTACGTGGCATTGGCAGAGGGCGTTTCAGATCTCTCTATTTCTCAGATTACTCAGCACACCCTGACGAATGTGAAGGTAGCAGAGCAAGTCGCCGGGGTTTCCTTCGATCCTCTGCCTCAGGTCGGGATGCCAGGTAAGTTGAGGGTTAAGGGCTTGGGTCTGAGGCGTGAAGAGGTTTCCGTTTCTCCCAGAGAATAGTCTCCGATCGCAGATCTTTCACGTAAAGTACTCGGTGGAAGGGTATCTGCGTCTCACCATCGCCAAGCATGAACCATCCCTTGCCGAGATGGGAAATGGTTGAGACTCTGATTCGAACCTGGTTTTCGGGAGCTCCACGGTGAAGATATGTGAGCTCGACCGTCGCTGAGTCACTAGGACCTCGCAGTACCCTTGAAAGGATCGATCGTAGCGGGTGCTCACGCATTTGCTCTCACTGTTCCTCAGCAGCCCTTACTGTTTGTTGAATAATTCGATTACATCGTCTCGCGAGTTGGCTGTTTGAGAATGCAAAACTGGACAACCCCTGATTCTTGAGAAGTAAATTTAGGGAAGCCGAACCCTCCTTGTCTCATGCCGTTGACCTTCATAGGCTTGGGACTGAACGACGAAAAAGGCATGACGTTAGAAGGATTGGAAGAGTCACGCAAGGCAGACTCTGTGTTTGTGGAATTATACACGAACATCATGCCAAACCTAGACCTTAAGCGTCTTGAGCAGGAAATCGGAAAGAAAGTGGAAGTGCTCAACAGAGCGGAACTCGAAGATGAGGGGGGGAGGAGGCTGCTTAAGGCGGCGAGCGAAGAGAAAGTTGCTTTCTTGGTCCCGGGAGATCCGTTGATCGCGACTACTCACATCTCCTTGAGGCTCTCACTTACAAAAATGAGCATTGCCTCGCGGGTCGTACACGCGCCTTCCATCATGTCGGCAGTTTGTGGTGCGACTGGTCTGCAAAGCTACAAGTTTGGCAAGTCGATCACGGTGCCTCGAGATCAGCCGCTTCCAAGGTCGGTGGTTGACACGATCTCCGACAATAACGATCGTGGTCTTCATACACTAGTTCTTCTCGATGTTCAGGCAGGAAGGACTTCTCAAATGACCATACGAGACGCGGTCGCAGAGATGACGAGTGCCGATCCGCGCCTCGAAACCCGATTGTCGGTCGGAGTTGCTAGACTCGGCTCACTGGACGAGAAGGTCAAGGCATCCAACATGTTGAGTCTGATCGACGAAGATTTTGGCAAAGGGCCCCATTCACTGGTCGTGGCCGGGAAGCTTCACTTCATGGAGGCTGAGGCACTCGAGGTACTCTGTGGAGCTAGTAAGGATGACCTGCGTGGACTGACTTGAAAGAGAGCGCGTCAGATAGGACTGCAAAATATGTCGAAGCTACGTCTGCCTCTCTCAAGCGACTGAAAACAAGAAGACTTCCAGCGACAGTTGAACGGTCGCAGTTCGATTATGTCCTCGAACTAGTGCAAGGCTATGTGAAGGATGCGCGACACTACACCGAAAAGCGAAAACCGGTTACGTCCCTTGCATGTATAGCATACGCTGAAGGATTGTTGGACGCTCTCAGGTTTCTCGAACTGGTCGATTACTAGCTTCAAACCTAGAGTAACACTGCTCTGATATCCGGCGGACGCAATTTTCCTATCGAATCAGAAGATGGCCAACTGCAGCTCCTGTTCGGGAATCATTCGTCGCGACGAGCCTGTATCCGCTGCTTTCACGCAAGAAGGGAAGAGGAGCTATTTTCACAAGGGCTGCGAGGAAAAGGCCGAATATCTCTCTCGATGGCGGGAGGAAGCAGCTTGGGCATTCAGACCAGTTAGGCTGATTCTCGCGGATTGGGAGGCTTGCAGTCCGAAGAAGCATTTGGGAGTCTGGCAGTCTATCTTCATAGCTCGCAGAGATGAGGACATCTGGTGCCCTGATTGCGGTCTGAAGATTGCGCGCCACGAAGGCCTGACTTGTACCGCTTGCGGTGCTCATGCGATTGTTGTGGGAGTAGAGGCGACAAAGATGGTGTTTACACACAGACAACCCCTGTTCAAGCTTCTCGTTCACTG
>Ga0210409_10002781_pt1 | contig 20293 bp, 18 predicted proteins | sample IncBWH17MmetaG_FD_161649 | JGI IMG/M metagenome (GOLD analysis project Ga0210409, IMG submission 161649) | Forest soil microbial communities from Barre Woods Harvard Forest LTER site, Petersham, Massachusetts, United States - Inc-BW-H-17-M | ecosystem: Environmental > Terrestrial > Soil >...
GGCTTCTACATGGCGCACCTGCACTTGGCGACCGAGGCGCTAGGTGCGCGCGACACCGCGACGGCGATCTCTGAGGCGCGCTCCGCCGCCGAGATTCGGCCCGACGATCCAGTCGTGCAACTGTTCTTGGGTGAGACACTGCTCAACGCACGGCACGCCGACGAGGCGGTCGCGCCGCTGCGCGCGGCGATCGCCGCCGATCCCTACTACGCGCTTCCGTACTTTTACCTAGGCCAGGCCTCGGAGCTCGCGCGCGACACGCCCGGTGCGCTTGCGGGCTATCGTGGATACCTCGCGCGGGCGAAGCGCCGCGACAGTCTGCGCGACAGCGCCCAGCGCGCGATTTCGCGCCTGGGGGGCGGCGGCGCCGTGAAGTAATGTGAACGTAATGCGGCCGAGGCCGGTCTTCGCTACATTGTCTCGCCCCTGAGAAAGGAGGATGCATGCGGCTGATCGACAGAGTCGAGCTGGCGTGTGTAGCGTGCCTCGTGGCGTGCAGTGGCGGTGGCGGCGCGCCACCCTCGACGACGGCCACTCCGGTCGTCCTTCCCGACATGTACGATCTGACGCGCGTCCCCGCGCGCCCCGCGATCGTCGGGGGACCGGCTTCGAACGCGGTGCCGTTCGTGAAGGATCCCAAGACCGGGAAGTACGTCCGTGCGCCGCGCGGCACGGCGGCGGCAGTGGATTCGACGAAGCCCGACACGAACGACGCCCGAACCTATTACGACGCGGGCGTCACGTCGGTCGACGCCGACCCGGCTGGCTCGGCGGCGGCGTTCTATTGGGCCAGTCGGATCAACCCTGCGTGGGCCGAGCCGTACTTCGGGCGATGGTACACGTTGAAGAACGCGGCTGAGAAGACGGCGATCTTGCGGCAAACCGCGAAGAGCAAGGATCCACTGGTACCGGACAGCACGCTCAAGCGATTGGATTCGCTGGTGATCCAGGCGGAGATCCGGGATCCGTTCTTCGACGAGAAGGTCGCGCTCGAGGCGGCGAGCGCCAACACGCACGGGACGTTGGCGTTGGCGAACTCGCTCCGCAACCGCGAGATCCGCGAGTATAACCGCGAGCAGATGAGTGACGGCGAGATGCCGCTCATGGGCGTCAAGGATCTCACGATGGAGCACACGTGGTACGGCGCCTACGAGGACCGCCACTTCGACAGCGCGTCGGCCGATCTGGCGAAGTTGATCAAGAAGCATCCGGACGCGATCGCGCTTTACGTGTACCGCTCGAAGGCCCAGTACTATCTCAAGCAGTTCGACAGCGCTGCGGCCACGCTCAACGCCGCGGTGGGGCAGATCCAGAAGCGCGACACGACGAAGTTGCTCCCGGTCTATATCTCGAAGGAGACGCTGATCTACTCGATCGCGATGGCGAACGCCCAAGCGCACCGGGATTCGGCCGCGAAGGCCAACTTCCAGCGCACGGTGACCGAGAATCTCGGGTTCTATATGGCGCACCTGCACCTGGGGAGTCAGGCGCTCAACGCGCGCGACACGGCGACCGCGATCAACGAAGCGCAGATCGCGGCGCAGATTCGGCCCGACGATCCCGTGGTCCAGCTCTTCCTCGGCTACTCGCTCGTCAACGCGGGGCACACGAGCGAGGGGATCGATCACCTCCGGGCGGCGACGACGGCCGATCCGTACTATTCGCTCCCGTATTACTACCTCGCGCAGGCGCTCGAGCAGGACCACAATGACACCGCGGCCGTATCCGCGTATCGCGGGTATCTGGCGCACGCGGCGCGCACCGAGGCCTTGCGCAAGAGCGCCGAGGAGGCGATCGCCATGCTGACGATGCAGAAGTCGCCGGCGACGCTGACGACGCACTAATGCGCCGCCGGTGGCTCGTCCTCGCGCTCGTCTGGGCGCCGTGCGCCGTCGCGCAGCAGGACACGGCGAAGCACGCGGTGCGTCAGTGGACGACGTACGAGGACCTGCAGCTCTTTAGTCAGGTCCTCTCGGAGCTCAAGCTCAACCATCCGGATTCGCTCGACACGCACACGCTGGTCATGTCGGCGATCGACGGGATGGTGCACGCGGCCGATCCGCACTCATTCGTCATTCCGGCGGTGCGGTTGAACGCGGCCAAGGAAGCCGAGTATCGCGCCGGGAAGCTCGTGCCGATCCCGGTCGAGTTCATCGAGGTGCGTGGCGCGTATGTCGTTGCTGGCGCCGCGTCGGGGTCAGACGCGGAACGCCTCGACATTTTGCCTGGCGATCGGTTGGTGGCGATCGACAGCGCGCCGGTGCGGGCCGAGAGTGTGGTCGAGCTCGACGTGATGCTGGCGGGGGCGCCGAAGACGACGACGTTGCTGACGCTCGAGCGCCGTCGGCTCGATGGCTCGACGGTGCGAATCGAGCGCCGGATCACGCGGCGCTCTCCGGACACGGAGTCCGCCGTCCCCACGGCGTTTATGCTCGACCCCAAGACCGGGTATATCCGGATCACGACGTTCCTGAGCGACCGCGCGGCCGATGACCTCCACGCGGCGCTCGGCGCATTGCGACATCAGGGCATGCAGCGGCTGGTCCTCGACCTCCGTGACAACGGTGGCGGCAGCATCAAGCAGGCGGCGCACGTCGCCGGGGAGTTTCTGCCGACGGGCGCGCTCATCTACACGTCCGAGGGCCGGAAGAAGGACATTGTCGACACGGGTCGTGTGTCGCGCTCGTTCTTCTCCACCGCCGCGAAGTACCCCCTCGTCGTGATGATCAACGGTGGCACGGCGAGCGCTTCCGAGCTCGTTGCGGGCGCGCTGCAGGATCACGATCGGGCGCTCATCATTGGGCGGCCGAGTTTCGGCAAAGCGCTCTTGATGGTGCCGCTGTCGCTGTCGGATGGGTCGGCGCTCATGATGGTCGTCGGGCACGTGCGAACGCCCTGCGGCCGGATCGTGCAACGCAGCTATCGCGGCGTAGCGCTCCGCGACTATTACGAGGGCGCGTGGTCGGCGCGCGATACAACGGGGCGTCCCTCGTGCAAGACCGATGCGGGTCGGACGGTGTACGGCGGCGGGGGCATCGTGCCCGATATCCTGCTGCCGACACCCCTCGGCATGCCGCCGTGGCTTGGGCGGATCGAGGAGGACCGTCTCGTCCTGCAATGGATCGGCGGCTACCTGGACGCGCACAAGGCCCAGTACGCGTCGCTCGACGCGTTCGCGGCTGCGCCGGCGATTCCGGCGGCGTCGATCACCGACTTCCGTGCGTTCGTCGGCGCGCATGGCGACTCGGCGGCCACGGGCGAATCGGCCGATCGTCTGCTCAACCGGTATTTGGCACTCGCGGTCGCGCAGGGCGGGTGGGGCGAGCCCGGCTACTATCGCATCGCGGCGGTCCTCGATCCCGACGTGATGACGGCGTCGCACGCGTTCGATCGCGCGAGTGAGCTCTTGGGGGGATCAAAATGACGTCGCGGCGTCTCTTAGTCGCAGCGCTCTGCGGGGTCGCCGGGTGTAGCGGTGACACGACGGCTCCGGGTCATTCGACGGGCATTACGTTCATCTCCGGCAACTTGCAGACGGACACGATCGAGGCCGAGCTGCCCAAGCCGCTCGTGATCCGGGTCGCGGCGACGCCGGCCACGGCGAACGGGCAACCTCAGGTCATTGAGCTCGAGTCTCCCGATTACGATCTGCTGCTGCTCGGTTCGAGTCAGTCCTACTATACGCCCCTCTTCGATGACACGACCACCACCGGCGAGGTGAGTGTTCGGGTCGTCCTGGGCCCCAAGGCCGGCAAGGCCAAGCTCATCGTGCGTGCGCGCACGGCGGGGTTCGTGGACACCGCGACCTTCACGATCAAGCACGGCGGGGTCACGAGCGTCACGATTTCGCCGGCGGACACCCTCGTGCCGGTGCAGGGCAAGGTGACGCTGAGCACTCAGTTGTCCGATCGCGACGGGAATCCCGTGACCGATACCAGCGCGACTTATCGGGTCACGCTCGGTCCCGCGACGCTCTCGGGTTCGACCGCGACGATGACGGCGTCGGGTGTCGCCAAAGTGCAGGCACTGGTCGGCACCGTCGACGCTAGCGCGGTCATTTTTGGAACTCCGAGTGGCACGATCGCGGCGTCGTTGGACGATGGCACTGGTATCGTGACCTTTCATCTCGATGGATCCGGCATGACGAAGATTCCGGCGCCGCATCCGGGGACGGTCCGTTGGGCGCCGAACGGCCAGAGTCTGGTATTCGACCAGACGACGAACGGCGGCGCGATTGAGGGACCGCCGCTCCTCCAGAGTGTGGATTTGAACGGCCACGTCACTGTGCTCGACAACTCGATCGGGACGGCGACGTCTGATATGTGGCCCTCGTATTCGCGCGATGGCCAGTGGATCTACTATGCGAAGGACTGGTACGCTCCGCTCTGGCGCGTCCATCCGGATGGCACCGGCGACTCCAGCATCACGATGACGACCCGGGTTGAGTTTCCCAGTGTGTCGCCTGATGGCCAACACATCGCGTATATCGATCCGAACAGCGCTTACCGCGATGTGCTCGTGCTCGATTTGGCCACCGGGACGATTAAGGATCTCGGACAAGGTGGGGTGGCGCCGCAGTGGTCGCCGCTGGGGGATCTCATCGCGGTGTGCACGCAGGACTACAACCTCTACATCATGAAGAGCGATGGCTCGTCGCCCTACTTCGTTGATGGCATATGGGCGTTCCAGTACGATTGGTCGCCCGACGAGCAATGGCTCATCGCGCGCAGCTCCGACAAGTACCTGTATCTCATCAACGTCGGGACGGCGTTGTCGATTCGCCTCCCCTTCACTGGTGCATTCGGTTCGCCGACCTGGCACTGATGGACACTCCGATCGATGAGTGGTTGCGGCGGGAGCTGATCGAGGAGTTCGGCCAGCGATGACCCTGTCGCGTTCGTGTTGGCGCACGAGATGGCGCATCACGACCTCGGGCATCTGCACGGCCTCGACACCATCGCGGCGGCCATGCCGCGCGAGATCCCGGTGTTCGCGCATGGTCGCGCGGCATTGGTCATTGCCCTGTCTCTGATCGAGCGGCGCGTGCACGGTCCCGAGCACGAGGCGGCTGCTGATGCCCGCGCGCTCGAGATGTGTCTGGCGGCCGGGTACAACGGCGATCATTGTCTGCAGATGTTCGATGTGCTCGAGTCGGACGCGCTCGACAAGGGCGACCTGAATGGCGTGTTCGGCCTGGAGGACGCGATCGATCCCGCGAGCTATGCGGGCCACGGCGCGATGGCGTGGCTGACGGAGGCGCGAGAGTGGGCGTTCGAGCGCCTGCGCGGGTATCTCCCGATTCGTGAGCGGAAGGCGCGGCTGCGCGAGCATCTCCGGCGATGAGATTCTGGCGGTCGCCCGTGGGTTGGGTGTTCGCGGCAGCGTACGTGGTGGTCTTCGCCTGGGCCTACGTCGACTACTGGCACAACCGCGGGACGTGGATGGCCGATCTCTGGCTCGACGTGTTGGCGATGCCGTACGTTCTCGTGGGTCGTGTTCTCACGCTGACGCCGACGTTCGAGCTGCATGGGTTTCAGCCATTGGGACTGGTGCCGGCCCTCGTGTTTTGCGCGCTCCTGGCGTATTGCCTCGGCGCCGGCCTGCAACGCGCAATCATCAGCGTGCGCCGCCGAGTCGCGCGGCGAGCTCGGCGCGGCGAGTCCGACTGACGGCGATGGTCGTGCCGTCGGTCAGCACGGCTGAGAGGCCGCCGAGTCGTTCGCGGCGGAGCTCGCGGACGCGGGCGACGTTGACGATGGCGGAGCGGTGGACGCGGGCGAACGTGGCCGGGTCGAGTCGTGCGGCGAGAGAGCCCAGGGTTTCGCGGATGACGTGGCTCGCGCCGCGGACGTGGATGATCGAGCAATAGTCGTCGGCCTCGATCCAGTCGACGTCGGTCACGTGGAGCAGCAGCTGGCGGGTGCCCACGCGTACGAGGATCCGCGAGGCGTAGGCGGTCTTCGGCTGCTCTCGTTCATCGAGCAGGTCCCGTAGTCGCTCCGCCAGCGCGCCGTCGCGTGCTTGTGCGAGACGCTGTCGCACGCGGTCGAGCGCGACGCTCAGGCGGTCAGCTGCGATGGGTTTGACGAGATAGTCGAGCGCGTGCACTTCGAACGCCCGCACCGCGTACTCCTCGTAGGCCGTGACGAAAATGATCGCGGGGATGGTCTCAGCCTCGATCTCGCGGAGGACCGCGAACCCATCGACTTTGGGCATCTGGACGTCCAGGAACACCAGATCGGGCTGCAGCTCGGGAATGGCGCGGATGCCCTCGGCTCCGCCGCGAGCTTCGCCGACAACCTCGATGTCGTCGTGGGCGGCGAGCAGGGCGCGCAGTCCGGCGTTCGCCAGCGGCTCGTCGTCGATGAGCAGCGCCCGGATCACGCATCTATTCATGCGCGAACCGCAGCGGCAGGGTGACGACGGCCTCGACGCCACCGGTGGGTCCGCTGGTTACGCGCAGTTGAGCGCCCTCGCCGTACAATCCGGTGAGTCGAGCTCGCGTATTCCGGAGGCCGACGCCGGGACGCGTTTCCCATCCAGCGGTGAGTCCCGCTCCGTTATCTCGCACGCTCAGCGTAAGCAGACTCCCCTCGGCAAGGGCGGCGACGGCGACCGAGGTTGGCGCGCCGTGGCGGATGGCGTTCTCGACGAGGGGTTGGAGGATGAGCGACGGGACGAGCGCGTCATCCAGGGTGTCGTCCACGGCGAGGCTCACCGACAGTCCGTCCGCGAACCGGGTCCGCTCGATGTCGAGATAGCGCTGGATGAGCGCGATCTCGTCGCGGAGCGGTACCTCATGTCGTGTCGTCTCGCGGAGCATAGCCCGCAGGATGTCGCTCAAGTCGGTCAGGACGCGCACCCCGTCGTCGGGTTTGCCGACGCGCACGAGGGAGACGGCGGAGTTGAGGGCGTTGAACAGGAAGTGGGGATGGAGCTGGGCGCGGAGGGCGGCGAGCTGCGTCTGGGCGAGCTCCTCGGACAGCGCGGCGGCCCGGCGCGTGGAGGCGACGGCGTTGCCGGCGACGACGACGGCCCAGTAGAGGAGCATCGAGATCGGGGCCCAGTTGGAGAGTGCCTCGCCGTAATTGATCCGCCCGGACACGAACCGCTCGCTGGGGTCAAAGATGCGTCCCACGGCCCAGAGCACGCCAACGTGCAGGAGTGTCGCGACGACGCTCGCGGCCACGTGTATGCCGATGGCGCTCGCGCGCACGGGTCGGAGCGGTACCCGTTGGTTGAGCCAGAAGATGGCGGGGGTCATCGCGGCCCACGCGTACCACCCGGGCGCGATCAGGAGCGCGATGGGGCCCAAGTGCGGCACCACGCCATGCATGACGGCGCTGACGTACGTATCGACGATGTCGGCGATCGCCGGCAGGGTCCAGATGGCGACGATCCGTCGCATGAGAGAAGCTAGCGAAAATTCACGGTGTGGGCGCGCCGTTCACTGCGCCGTTGTGCCGTTCCCTGTGCGGCTCGTGTCGCCGGGCGGCACGCGTACATACGTTGGCCGCTATGACCTGGCGCGAGTGCTTGCAGCAGATCTGTCTCATTCTCGTCCCGTGGCTGTTGTTCACGGGTTTGAACGACTTTCGTCGGGCGCGCGAATAATGTGGGCCGCCCATTTCGCCGCGGGTGTCGCGATCAAGAGCCGGGTGCCGGACGCCCCGATCCGCCCCCTCTTGGCCGCGATGTTCGTGCCCGATTTTGTCTGGATCGCTCTCGGCGCGGTGGGCGTCGAGCCGACGGCGCCAGGTCATTTCTTTGACGGGTGGTCGCACTCGTTGCTGATGGTCCTGCTGTATTCGTTGGTCGCGGCCTTCCTGTTCCGTGGCTACGGCCGGACGATTGCCGCGGCATTCTTCCTCGCGGTGTTCTCGCACTTTCTGCTCGACCTCCCCATTCACCCCGCGCCGCTCGAGCTCTATCCGCACTCGTCGGTCCGATTCGACCTCCATATCGCCACGGTCGACTCCATGACCTACTGGGTCGTGCAGCTCGCGGTGACGCTCGTGTTGCTCGCCGTCTACGTGGCCGGCATGCGCCGCCTCCGGGAGTCGCGTGCGCGAGTGGTGCAGACGTGCGTCGGGGTGCTCGCGCTCCATGTGCTCAGTTTACCGGGATAACCCATGCGCCACGTCATACTCAGTTTGCTTTTTGGGACCCCGCTCACCGCCCAGAGCCCCGTCGCGTCGGCTGTGCGCCACGCGCTCGCCGAGGCGCGTCCCAACTTGATCGGCGCGGCGGAAGCGATGCCGGATAGTGGCTATGCGTTCCGCCCGACGGCGCAACAGATGCGATTCGGGGCGATCGTGCGGCACGTGGCTGCGTCGAATGACTGGGCGTGCGCGATCATCGGTGGGGTGAAGGAGCCGCGCCGAGCCGCGGTCGAGTCAACGGCGGGGAAGGCCGCGCTCGTGGCGCGGCTGCGGGCGTCGTTCGAGTTCTGCGCGACCGAGCTGGCGGGGCTCACCGACGAGCATCTGGATGCGATCGTGTGGACGTTTCCGAATGATCCGATGACCCGGGCGCGGGCGATCGTCGGTGTGGTGGGGGATTGGGAGGATCATTATGCGGCGATGGCCATTTATCTCCGATTGAACGGAGTGTTGCCGCCGACGGCTATTGCTGGGGGGCACTGAGGCCAGTGGGCCAGTGTCTGTGATTGTGCTGTAACAATTGCTACACACACAGCGCAGTGCAACCGAAGATGCCATAAGCGGAGTTTGGACCCAGCCGGCAAAGGGGCTATCAAACTTGAGTGGTCCCGTAGAACATATGTGTAGCCCATGGCGCCCACGCTGTCTCCGCGCTTCTCGTGAGCGCGACCGCGGACGCGACGATAGTAGTCGCTGCCTTGATCGGTGCCGCAGTTGATCGCACCCGCTTTGCTGCATCGCTTCGGCGCGACCTGACCGTCCAATTCTGCGCGGATAGCGCGGAGCTCGGGTCGCTGATCGCCGCCGGCACCGTTGACGCCGTTGTCGCCGATCTCGAGACCGCCCGGCACGCGAGCGTCTGGCCGACGGTTCAGGCAATCCTCGATCCGCACCCCATGATCCCCGTGCTGTTGTGGCTCTCCCTTACGGGGAAAGACATGCGGGATCTCGTTGCGATCGCGAGCGACGCCAAACCCCATGCGGTGATCATTCGCGAACTCGACGACGTCTCCTCGATCATCGTGAACGCGATCCGGTCCGCCCGCGACGGAAGCGCGACGCAGCGCATCGTCCAAACGATCGAGCGCGTGGCGCCGCCGTCCGTCCGGGCGATGCTCGTGTTCGCCGCACGGCACGCCGAGCAGCCGTTGAGCGTGCATGCGATAGCAGCCAGAGCTGGCATCTCGCAGCGCACACTGTTTAAGCGTCTGCGGGACGCCGGTCTGCCACCCGCGCGCCAGCTGATCCACTGGTTGCGTCTCCTGCACGCCGCGGCGCGGCTCGACGTCCCGAAGGCGACGGTGGAGCAAGTGGTCGACGCGATGCGATTCGCGTCGAGCTCCACGCTCCGTCACTTGATGAAGCGCATGACGGGTCTCACGCCTCGGCAACTTCGCGACGCTGGCGGGCTCCAATATCTGCTCGGAGTCGTCGAGCCGATGCTCAGCGGCGTAAATCCGTCATCGAAGGATGGCGAGCCCGAAACTCCCTCTTGTCAACCATTGGTTGGAACGTCTTATTCGGAGGATGCCGACGGCACTGAACGATCGCGCGCTTGAATAACGACGTTGAGGCGTCGACTAACGCGTCGACGATCATCGGAATCGACGTCGGCGGCACGAAGACCGCGGTCGTCGAGGGTACACTCACCGGCGACATCTTACACCGGCAAACTCTGCCAACCGAAGGCAGTCGCCCATTCTCCGAGACCTTCCCAGCGCTGTCCGCGCGCGTGGCGAGCGCTGTGGCGACCGCGACTTCGGCGGGGCGTCGTCCAACAGCGATCAGCGTGGCGGTAGCGGGCCCGCTCGACGCGGCGGCCGGCTGCCTGCTCGACCCACCCAACTTGCCGGGCTGGCATAACGTCGCGCTGCGCTCGGCGCTCGAGGCCCGGTTCCCGTCGTATCCGGTCTTCCTCGAGCACGATGCCAAGGCGGGCGCGTTGGCCGAGTTTCGCTTTGGCGCCGGGGCTACAAGGCCGGGGCTCCGCGATATGGTGTTTCTGACGTTCGGCACCGGGAACGGCGCCGGGATCATCGTCGGCGGCCAACTCGTGCGAGGCGCGAACGAGATGGCTGGCGAGGTTTGGGCCATGCCAGTCCTGCCGGACGAGAGTATGCGGCTCCGCACGACGGAGGATGGCTGGGAGAGTGTCTCGTCGGGCCGCGGCCTGCTCTCGATCGCGCGTCGCTTATACCCGGCCCGGTGGGGGCCCCACAGTCAGATTCGCGACGTCGTCGACGCCGCGTTGGCGGGCGACGGCGACGCGCTCGAGGTGGTCGACGAGTCGGGTCTCTGGCTCGGCGCGGGCCTCGCCGCCGTCGTCAGCATCTTGAACCCGCAGCTCGTGGTTGTAGGCTCGCTCGCGTGCGTGCTCGGCGATCGTCTGCTCGCACCGGCGCGCGCGATGCTCGCGCGCCACGCGTTGCCGCGCGCGGTCGCGGCGTGTGAGATCGTGCCGGGTGCGCTGGGGTCGCGTTTGGGAGATGTGCAATCGCTGATGGCCGCCGTGGTTTCGCCGGCGCGCTGATTCTGGTTCTCACCGTTCACCGTTGCCACTGTGACAACTGAAGCTTCGGGTGGGTATGCGCGCCGACTTGGGCTGTTCGATGCCGCGATGGTTACCGCCGGAGGGATCATCGGCGGCGGGATCTTCCTGAATCCATCCGTCGTCGCGCAACGTGTCGCGACGGCGCCGCTCGTGCTCGCGGTGTGGGTCTTGGGTGGCGCGATCGCCGCTACGGGTGCGTTCTGCTTTGCGGAGCTCGCCCGTCGTCGTCCTGAGGCGGGTGGCGGGTACGTCTATTTGAAGGAGACGTTCGGACCGCTGCCAGCCTTTCTCTACGGCTGGACGTTTTTGATTGTCATCAATACTGGCGGCATGGCCGCCGTCGCCGTCACGTTCGCGCACTATACAGCGGACCTGATTCACCTTCCGGTCAGCAGCGAGCGGCCGATCGCGATCGGTGCTGTTCTCTTGCTGACGGCCATCAACGTTCGCGGTGTCCGCCTCGGCGCGTCGACGCAGAACGTCTTCACGATTTTGAAGCTCGTAGCACTGGTAGCGGTTATTCTCGCTGGTATCGCCATGGGCTTGGGCTACCATGGCGCTGGTCCAGCGCCTTCGACGGCCGGCGCGCCGGTCGTGACCGACGACTTGGTTCGGAGCATCGGCGTGGCTTTGGTCCCCATACTATTTACGTACGGCGGCTGGGCGCACGCGAACAACGTGGCCGGTGAGGTGCGCGATCCGGAGCGCACACTGCCGCGCGCGATGCTCACGGGGATGGCAATCGTCATCGTCGTGTACTTACTGGCCAATGTCGCGTACTTGGGCGCGCTCGGTCGTGATGGACTCGCGGTCAGCCGCGCGCCGGCTACGGACACTCTCCGCCGTGCCGTCGGGCCACTCGGCGGTGCGCTGGTGGGTGCCGGCATTGCGGCGTCCACGTTCGGGTTTGTGAACATCACGATTCTCTCGGCGCCGCGGATATTGCAGACGATGGCGGCGGACGGACTCTTCTTCCGCAGGGCGGCGGTGCTGCACCCGCGCTATCACACGCCGGCGGTCGCGTTGTGGTGGCAATGCGCGTGGGGCGTGTTGCTCACCGCTACGGGTAGCTACGGGGCGCTGCTGGACTATGTCGTGTTTGGCGATTGGCTCTTCTTTGCGACGATCGTGGCGACACTGTTCGTGTATCGTCGGCGTGACCGCGAAAGTGGCGTCCGGGCGACGGGCTTTCGTGTGCCGGGGTATCCCGTCGTGCCGATCGTGTTCGTGATCGCGGCGGCCTACGTCATTGTGAGCAGCGTACGGTCAGGACCGCGCAACGCCCTCATCGGTGCCGGACTCATCGCGCTAGGTGTGCCGGTATTCCTTTTGTGGCGCCGCAGCAACTGACCTGCCGTTAAAGGCGGTCGACGTCGAACCAGGCGGTGCGAGCGCGACCGTTGGAGTGACGACGGTTGCGTCACGGCTCGTCACAGCATCGCTCGATGCACGCACAGGCACCCTCCGGCGTCGGTGGGCATGGCAGTCATTGGCGCGGTTTCTAGTTTGCCCCCCACGCTCGCAGCGATCGGAGGCGGTCGACGTGGCCTTACTCAACCGATATCGTCCCACACCATCTGTGCTACCTATCGACCTTGGGTTCATGCGCGATCGTGTGTTTCGACAGGCGCCGCAGATGGTATGGACGACCTACGGTGACGAAGCGGTCGTGTTCAACGTCGAGCGCAGCACACATGAGATGCTAAATGGAGTTGCGACTCGGGTCTGGGAACTTTTGGCGCAGCCGACGACGCTCGATGCTATTGTCGAGGTTCTTCGGGAAGAATACGCGATGCCGTACGATGAGGCGCGCGAGCGCGTTCTGACCGACGTCGCTTCGTTGCTGGTCCAGCTGGCAACAAAAAGCATCGTCGTGTCGGAGCCGAAGGACCATGATGCGTCGCGTACGGCGACCGACAGCTCGAATGCTGCGAATGCTCTTCGAGGCGAGGCAATCGGAGATCCAACTAATCCGTTGCCGTTGTACAGACTTGCTCAGGAGTATCGTCGACTGGGAGATCTCACTCGATGGCGCGATGTCATTCGCATTGCGCTGACGCTTCCTCATCATACGCCACTCCAACGTTTCCATCGCGGATTTGCCAAGATGGCTATGGACGATTGGTCCGGGTGGGCGGACTTTGAATCAAGGGCGCTCCTTCCCGAAATGGTCGGTCGCCGAGCCCTGCTCGCGCAAGAAATCGTTTGGGAATGCCGAGCGTGGGATGGGATGGAGGATATTCAGAACGAGACCCTGTTCGTGCTGCCAGAGCAAGGGATCGGCGACATGATCCAGATGCTTCGCTTCATACCGTTGGTAGCCCGGCGGGCAAAGTCGGTCGTCGTGGGTGTGCACCCGCGCCTCGTCCCGTTCGTACAGCACAATTTCGGCAACATGGTAGACCTCGCGATCGACGGGGTCGAGAAACCACTGGCGTTCGATCGCTATGTCTGGGCCATGTCCTTACCGGCTATCGTCGGTTGTCTGCCACCATTTGAACCAATGCGGTCGCCGCGTCGTCGACCTCCGCTCAATGGACGCCGCCGAACGCTGAGAGGTGGCATCTGCTGGGCCGGCAATCCCGAGTATGTGAACGATTGGGCGAGATCAATGCCTGCAGATCACATCGCGCCTCTGCTCGATCGCCGAGACATCGAGTGGTTCAGTCTACAAGTAGGACCGAGCGCCAGTGACGCAGAGGCCTACCCCTCTCTCATGCGTCCGTGGCCCCGACTGATCACCTTCGGCGATACGGCAGATCTCATCGCTGATCTTGATGTGGTAGTCTCGGTCGATACGGCCGTGGCGCACCTCGCAGGCTGCCTGGCGGTGCCGACGTTGCTTCTTCTGCCGACCTGCGCCGACTCGCGTTGGGGCATGAGTGATCGCACGCCGTGGTATCCCTCGGTTCGGTTAGTCCGTCAGCCCGCGGACGGTGACTGGTGCGCGGTCATTCGAAATGTCCAGCATGCACTGGATGACCTCAGTCCGAGGAGCGGGAGCGTCTCCGCATGACGACTCGCGAGGGTAAAATGATCCGGCGCGCATCGCACGCGCTGGCAACATCGCGGAATGGCGAGACAGTAGTGCTCGACCTCAAGCGCGGGCAATACCTCACGCTCAACGAGGTCGGCGGGTATGTCTGGGAGCGGCTCGCGTCGGACACATCGGTGGACTCGATTGTCCAAACCCTCCGCGCCGATTTTGAGCTGCCTGACACCGTCTCACCCGCCGATGTCGGACACGATGTCTCGGTGTTGCTCGACCGCCTCACGGCGGCGGGCTTGATCGACCACGCGGCACGACCATCGCGCCGACACGGCCACAAGAGGGATCGTCGGCCCCTCGCGCGCCCGACACACACGCTGCCTTCGGTGCTCGAGTGCACGCAGCTCATCGCCGTCATCAAGCTCCGACTTCGCTTCTCCGGACCTGGCCGCACGTTGCGCTGGATCCGACGTCAAGTCAGTCCGAGCACGCTCAGCGTCGCGCAACAGGAGATGACCGTCCGGGATATCGAGCGAGTCGTGGCACGCGCGTGCGCGTGGTACCCAGGCCGCGCCGAGTGCCTCGAACGTTCGCTTGCGTTGTTGCTTCTGCTGGTGCGACGTGGAATCACCGCGACGTTCTGCATGGGTGTCCATCCGAAACCGTTCACCGCACACGCATGGATCGAATTCCGCGGCACGATCGTGAACGACGTGCCTGAGTACGTCGAACGATACGCGCGCTTTCCGGATATCGCATGAAATTCTTCACTTGCATCATCGCCCCGGCCGGCGAGCGAGTCGACGAGAGGACGCGACTCGTCTACGAATCATGTCCTCGGTCGCTGCACTTGGCGTTCGACTGGCATGGACAGGCAGGTGCGTGGGCGATGACGGCCCACGACTCGGCCTACCGCGACGCCGTCGCCACCGATGGTGATTGGCTCGCCGTGGGTGATGTACGGATTGACAACCGGGCCGAGCTCAGGAGAGCGCTCGGTGACAGGATGGATGACGAGTCGGATTTGTCGCTGGTTTTGCGCCTGGTGCGGGACGCGGGAGCCCGAAGCATCGCCTCTCTCGTGGGTGACTTTGCCTTCGTCATGAGCAACACCGCGAACGGGTACACCGTCGCGGCGTGCGACGCATTCGCGTCTCGACGGCTACACCACACCACGCACCACGGCGTCGATGTGTTTTCGTCGCGGGCCGAGGCCTTGTCGACGGATGAACAGTATGAGCCTCACGCCCTCGCCATCTTTCTAGCCGAAAACCCACCGGTTGCCGATCTCTGTGCCTACAGGGGTGTCTCGCGGATCGAGGGTGGCACGGTGATGACACGAGAGCGAGATCGATTCACCAGTCGGCGATATTGGTCGGCGAGCGCGTACGAGCCATCGTCTGCCCAACCCAAGTCGATGCCGGAGGCCGCCGACGAGTGCCGACAGCTTTTCGCGGAGGGTGTTCGGCTACAGCTCGGTGGCGCAAGGGAAACCTGGGCCCAGATGTCCGGCGGCATGGATTCCACGTCGGTCGTCAGTGTTGCGCAATGGCTGAAGGCCGGCGGCATGGCGCGGCACGGTGTGGCGGGAGCCGTCACCTATGTGGATCGCTCGGATACGTCAAATGACGAACGTCAGTTCGCGGCGGCCGTCGCCAGCCAATGGCACGTCCGTCACGAGGTGATCGTCAACCCGCCGATCTGGCTCGATGGCGATGCCCGTCCACCTCGCCTCGACATGCCGGAATCGCGACTGCCGTTTTACCCGCGCGATCGTCAGCTCTGCTCCATCGTGCGGAACGCCGGAGGCCGTGTGCTTCTGACCGGTTTCGGCAGCGACGAGCTGTTTTTCGGGAGCCGTGTGTACTGGGCGGACTGGATGATCGGCGGCCGTTTCCGGGATGCCGTGCGCGCGATGTCCGACTTCGCGACGACAGAGCGCACCTCGATCTGGCCGCTCGTCCAGGATTACTGCGTCGCGGCGTTCTGGCCTCGGGATCGGCGGCGGACACTGCCCCGTTGGCTTCCGCGAGCTATCGTGCGACGGTTTGATCTGCGAGAACACGGCATGTTCCGCGCGACAGCCGCGGGACGGCCAGGCCACAAATACTTCGATCTCAACCTTGCCAAGCTCGATGTGCTAACACGGGTCCCATGCCATCAGTTGCTCAAGGACGAGCTCGACGTGCGCCACCCATTTCTCTATAGGCCGCTGGTCGAGTGGGCGCTGCGTCTGCCACCAGAGCTCTGCATGAAACCCCACGCGTCGAAATGGGTTCTTCGTGAAGCGATGCGCGGGATCTTGCCCGAGGTCGTGCGCAGCCGTCCCACGACCGGCGGCCCGGGTGACCTCATCGCGTGGTCATTCGCGACGTACGGTGAGTTGTATCGTTCACTCGCGCGCGACCCGATCCTGGGTGATCTCGGGCTGGTCGATGCTGCGGCACTTCGTACGGCACTGGACAACACGCTCCATGCTCGCGACGCGGACGATGACGATGCGGGCCTGCTCGTCAACACGCTGACCCTCGAGGGTTGGCTCCGTATACGATCTGGTCGGTGGCCTCACGGTCACCAATGCACGCGCAGTATCGACGCGGTACCCGGCGCGCTCGTGCTTCATTGACGACGTGCGCAGGCGCACGACACTGCTGGTCTCGCACCCATCTCGTCTGCAGCGGTTTGGGCGCGACCGCCACGGTACGGAAACACGTTCATTCCGTTTCACATGTTGATCTCAAACTCGACGTTATCACTCTACGGAGATTATATGAAGACCTACATTGCCCCGGCCATCGTGCTCAGCAACGATGTGACGACCGAGACCAAGAGCCCCGCCCTGATGTCGAAGACCCTCGGTATCCCCGAGAGCGTGCTCGTCACGCACAAGAACTAAGCTAGCGGACCGTGGTGATCGCGGCCACCGACCAGCACACCGATCACCAACTCTATTCATCTTTTGGAGATGTTATGAAGACGTATGTTGCCCCGGCCATCATGCTCAGCAGCGACGTAACGACTGAGACCAAGAGCGTGAGCGCCCTCATGTCGAAGACGGTGGGCATACCGGAATCCCAGAACATGGCGCGGAAGTTCAACTGAGCGAGACGAAGCCGTTGCCAGGCGACGCGAGTCTCCTGGCGACGTTCTCTCATCCGCAGTCATGCGTCACGACTTCAGAGGTTCTTGTGAAGACTGATGGCCAAGATGCCCGTAGGGCCGCAAGCTGCGAACCCTACGCACTTTTTCTAACCTAGAGGCTTTCAGCCACGGTGATCGCATGAGACACACTTACGCCACCCCATCAGTCCTGCTCGTGTGCGACGTCTCGATTGAGACGAGGAGCCCGATCTGGATAGACAAACTTCGGATAATGCCAGAGATAGTGAACTGGAAGTATTTCATCCGGTAACCGATACAGGCGATCCGGTGGTCGATTCATTCACTGACAGGCGTAGCCGACGAGTATCCGTCGAGTATCCGTCGACGATGGCTACGCCTGATCACCGAGGAGTTACGATGAACGTCACGTATTCCACACCCATCGTCACCGTCCGTGGCGCATTTGTCGAACTGATGCGCGCTCGTGCTGAGCACGAGATGAGGAAAAGCATGCCCGTTCCGGAATGCGGCGGATACCTCGGTAAGCTGTAGGATCAGTTCCAGCGATAGATGCCGGGCAGCGGTCGAGGGCGAGGCCAGACCTCGGCCAGATCAGACACGCGGTAGAGGCGACCATTCTTCATCACGTATCGGATCGTCCTGGTGTTGTGAATATCCACGAGCGGGCTCAGGTCGAGAATTTGCAAATCGGCGAGCTTGCCGATTTCGAGCGATCCAAGGTCATGGCCATGGCCGAGTGCGGAGGCGCCGACAATAGTCGCCGACCGCAGAATGTCGTAATTGGGCATTCCCCCCAGGGCATAGAGCCACATCTCGTAGTGGTAGCCGATCGGAAGGGCGTTACCGTGGGAGCTGACGCCCACTCGGCCGCCGCGCGCTGAAATCTGCGCGGCGCTCTGCACGATCGACCGTACAAGCGCAGAGTCGACGGGACGACCATCTTCGGGATAGTCGCCACTGATGAATTCGGTCTGCACTCCGATCCATTTCGTGGGCGGCACCAGGTGACGAACCATCGGCCAGCGCTCCAAACCGCTGTACCGACGCACCATCAACTCGAGTCCGTCCTGAACGACGGCATTGTATGTCATGGTCTGTGTGGCTCCGCTCTTCGCAATGAACGTCGCCACGTCCCCGTAGATGTGCGCCGCAGGCGACTCGGGCGCGTGCTCTATGCCAGACAGGCCGTCGATCACGCAGCTGATCTCCGCATGGATGCCGTCCGTGTGAGCGGTGGCGTTTAAACCGCCGGCATTCACGGCCATCGTCAGCAACTGCCGAGCGCGGCGGTCAGTGAACCAGTCGTAATAGAGTTTGTAGTTTTCGGTGTTGAGGTAATCGGCGGTGGGGCGCACATCGTCGATTGCGTCCGTCAATGTGTGAGGAATGGGATCCTCGCCGAATGTCACGACTCCGGTCGCGAAGAAACGAGGTCCGAGAAAGGCGCCGGTCCGCTCGAGCTCCCGGTATGTGAAGATGTCATTATACCCAGGGGAGGGGTCTCGGGTCGCAGTGACGCCCACGCTCAACAGCGCGAGCCGAGACCACAGTTGCTGGGAATGGACTCCGTGTGGCAGGAGCTCATGGAGGTGCATCTCGATGTAACCGGGCAGTACAGTCTTGCCGCGGACGTTGAGCACGGTGGCGTCCCGAGGCCATTCGAAACTCCCTTCGGGGCCGATCGCCGCGATGCGGTTGTTCCGAACGAGAATATCGCCGTGAGGGATGACCTCGTGTTCGCGCATCGTGAGGAGGCGGCCGCCATGCAGCACGAGGGTGCCGTGAGGGACGTCGACCGGCACCATGAGCGGCACATCGATACGCGTGAAGGATGTCCACGCGTCACCGACGTCCCCGAGGAACAACGTCCCGCCTTGATGAAACAGCACGCGTCGTCCGTCGCGAGACCACGAGATCCAAGGGAAAAACGCCGTCCCCCATCGTTTCGCGGCGCCCGCGCTGTCGCCAAACGGTCGCGTCCGAGCTTGAATGAGATCAATCGTGTCGTGCGTGCTGGTGCGAGTGGGAGACGTGAATTCAAACAGGGCGGACTTTCGCGTGATGAAACCGCGTCGCGCGGTCGGCGAAAGGACGATGTTCGTTGTCGAATGACCGACCTTATCCCATACGACAAGGGGTCCTGTCGCCACGAGCTCGGTTCGTTGATCCGTCCCGTCCCACCGCCAGGACGTCGCACCGACAGAGATGCGGCCTGTATCAGCCGTGAAATAGAGTTGCCCTGACGGATAGCGCGTATACAATTCGATCATTGAAGGATCGAGACGCGTAATGGTCCGTGGGTCTCCTCCACTCGCCGGGATCCAGCAGAGCGAGACAGGCGCGATGGGCACGCTACTGACAAACGGCGCAAACGTCTCGTCGTACGTCAACTGCCGCTCCGGCTGCAGCGGAACTCGGACCGCCACGATGCGACTGCCGTCAGGCGACACGGCGGTATTGAGATAAAAGGCGGTATCCGTGCTCAACCACTCCGACGACACGGGGAGCACGGTTGGCGGACGAAGGTATGCGCGGCGCACGGCGCCTCCGACGCCATCCATCCACGAACTGTAGACGATCCATTGTCCGTCGGGCGACCAGGACGGGTAGAACTCGCCGACGGAGTCGCGCGTCAGGCGTCGCGGTGGCCCCGCTGTCAGCCCATCGTGTGGTAGCTCCATGACCCAGATGCGATCAAGCGCGCTGAATGCGACCCACCGACCGTCGGGCGAGAGCGCGGGCTGGTCCACGCTGTGGGTTCGCGTCGCCGTATCTGGTAGGGCAAACTCGTGAGTCCCTAAAGCCGCGACCGAGCGTTCGACATCCACCGCAAACGGAATCTCCGTGACTCGACTTGAGCCGACGTCGATACGATGAATCTTGCCACCATACGCCGCGATGATGGCCTTGCCATCCGGGGTAAATGCATAGGCCGGTGCGAGATCCGAGGCCTGACGAACGGATGCCCCGGAGGAAGGCACGTCCAAGCCGCTCGCCACCAGCCACCGTTGGCGAAAGGTTCGCAAGTCACGCAACAGCAATCCAAAGTGAGCGCCCCTTCCCGAGACGGTGATGATGGACTCCCCATCGGGACTCACCAGTGGGCGAATACCCATGCGGTTCACAAAGGGCCCCATGTCGGGCTGGGTGATCCTGGTTTGCAGGTCCACCCGAATGATGTACCAATGCTGCAGAGCGTCTGCGCCAGAGGACGCGAACATGTCGGCGGCGGCAAAGAGGGTGTGCCCATCGGGACTGAAGGCTGGGCCCATGGCCTGGAACGCCCGGGATGGCGTAGTATCAGATAGCCATACCATGTGACTGCTGGCCACGTCGTAGGACGCGAGCAGAAACGGCTCGCCCGGGAGATCTGTAATCGTGGTCGCGTGAGAATCCAAGACGGGTCGTTGTGCGACAGCGATCGTCCGACCATCCGGGGACCAAACGGGAGATGTGATCGCCCCGTAT